>Ga0154020_10010508_pt1 | contig 10584 bp, 13 predicted proteins | sample Klosneuvirus_201_FD_109709 | JGI IMG/M metagenome (GOLD analysis project Ga0154020, IMG submission 109709) | Active sludge microbial communities from wastewater, Klosterneuburg, Austria - Klosneuvirus_20160825_MG | ecosystem: Engineered > WWTP > Aerobic digester > Activated sludge | place...
CGTGTCGTCCGAGGCGTGTGAGTGACGCCGAGCGAGGATGGGCCGGCAAGCGGGCAGTTCGAGCTTGCAAGTCGTCAGCATACTGCCCCGAGATTTCTTGGGATCCGGGCCCTCGTCGCGACGACCCGCGCGCCTTGGTAGGCCCAAGCCGACTCACGCCACCCTTGCCGTGGCACCCGGATACCGGCGAGCCGCCTCCACGTGGCGGCGGCGGCGCGGCAGGCCCTTCTCACCTCCTCCCGTCCAACATTGTCGCTGCCGGCCGTGAGGCACCAGGTTTCAGGAGCTGCAACGGGCCATTTGGATCGGTGGCCGACGGTCCTTTGCGTCTGTTGAGCTCGATCCCGCCCGACTGGACTGCTGATCGTTCTTCGTCCTTGCCAGTGCGTGTCATTGGCGCTGTGTCAGTTTCGTGGGTGCTGACACGCCGGGCACCGAGCCGGGGAGGGCGGCGCTCCTGGTACGCTTCCTGCTGTCCTGACACCCCATGACCATGACCCCGAGATACCACCCGATCCTTGCATTCTTGCTGATGACGGGCTGCGCCACCGTGACGCCGGTTGTTCCAGCTCCGCTGGCCCCCGACGCCCAAGGTCAGCTCGCAGCCGCCCTGATCGGCCAATGCCACGTGACCGGAACCCAGAAGCCGGGAGGAGACATTAGCGAGGCAGAGGGCATCCACTGGACCTTCGGGCCCAACGGCCAATTCACGCAGCACATCTCGCTCGGCTTCGGCATGACGAACGACTACACGTATCGGATCGAGGGGAGAAATATCTTCACCAACGGGGCGTTCAAGGCGATGCGCGTTGATGATTGGAGCGGTCAGACCCTCAAATTCTTCCTCTACGATATTACGCAGACGTACCACTGCACGAAGGAGTGACACGGCTGCAGTCCGCGCGTTTCAGTGAAACGCAGCCCGCGGATCTCACGGAGCCTCTTGTACTGGCACAGCCTCTGCTTGAGTGATCAGCGTGAACCTAAGTGCCTCGGTCCTCCTGCTGATGCTGTCCTGCGCGCTACCCCTGCGGGCGCACGCGCTGCGTGAATCGGAGAGCGTCACCTTCGAGATCGGACTGTCCGGCGGGCTGGTCCTCGGAGGAGAGCTCACGCCACCGCCGTTCCTCCGCACGCCCACCAACGCATCGGTGATGTTCAGCGCAGATGGATCCTTCCGCATCTCGCGGCTTCGTCTGGGCGTCTACTTCCTCGGAGCTCCGATGTCCGGAGCGCGTCTGCAGCCGTCCGGGCCGATCGGCACCGCGAGCGGCTATCTGTTTAGCTTGGGCACCATCGACGGCGTCGCCATATTCGACCAGCCAGCTTGGCGCCTCGAGGTTGGCATTCGCCGATGATCGCGCGTGACCGGTCCCCCATGGCCTGGGCCTCCGACAGCTACCGGGTCATCGACTGATTGTTCGCCGAGTACCGGGGCCAATCACCTCTGCCCGATGGACTCGAACTCTGTCCGCGAGAGGCTCGTCTGGCGCAGCGCTTCCCGCTGCCCGATGACATCTTCCGGGAGCTATCGAAGAGCCCGTTGTGTCGACCACCGTACTATCTCAACTCACCGCCCCATCTGCCTCCGCTGCCGTGCCGTCCCCGCCCGCACCGCCACGTGCGTCCTCCCACCCGTCCGAAACCACAGCTCCCGCGCCCAGAATGCCCGCCGCCTCGTGGGCTCCTGGACCACGGCCTCCGCGACGAGCTCCGGGGTCAGCGCCTGCCCCCGCAAGTACCGCTGACCTTGGGTAAATTGACCGCGATGCTCGGACCAGTGCCGGCGCAAGATCGCGGGATCTACTGCCTCGAGCTCCGCGTCGGGGTCGAGCCCGAGATCGGCGTCGAGGTCGTCCTCCTCGAGCGGCGGGAGGGACTCTGGATCTGGCCTCCGCACCACAGCGCGCGCCCGGGCCGCGTCAAAGCCGGTGATCGCCGCGTAGGCCTCCGCCGCGACAGGGTTGATCGCGTCGTCATCGAGGCAGCCGAGCAGCGCGGAGACGATCTCCGGAAAGCCCGCGAATCCCAGAGCGAACACGATGTCCCGGCGTCGGGCCGGATCCTCGAGCCCGGACGCCAAGGCCCGCACGTCCTCGGGACGCCCGAGGGCAGCGACGATCTGGAGCGCGCGGGGCGTGAGCGGCTCGGCCGCGCGGCAGGCGCGTTGGACCGCGCCCCACGCGGAGCGATCGTCGGTCAGGAGCGCGACCTCGAGCGCGTGCTCCGCGACGGCGAGCACCGGGTGATGCTCCAGGACTGGCCACACCCGCGCCGCCTGGCGTTTTTGGGCCCGCTGTGCCCGGAGCAGCGCCGACAGCTCCCCGGGCGCCTCTGCCACGTCGACCGCATCGAGCAGGTTCGGGTCCACCGTTGCCCCTCGAAACGCGAGGGCCCCGAGGCACAGCTTTGCGTGCGGCCCATGAATTCCTGCGAGGATCCGGGCGTCCGGGATGAGTTCGGAGCGGGCGAGCGCCTCTACCCACCCCGAGCTAAGCTCCTCGGGCATCTCGGCGGCGTGCTCGAAGAACTTCTCGCGAACGGGAGGCTCGTCCGCAGAAAGCACGGCCATTGCCGCGGCGGTTGCGGCCGGCGCTGGCCCCTCCAGCATAGCGGGGATCAGCATGGTCTCCACGATGGACGGGCCCGCCACCACCAGCCCGTCGACGTGAGCCAAGAGCCGCTCCTCGTCGCCCTCTGCCACCTCGTCGAGCGTGTACAGGGGCGAGTCGAGCGCCCGCCCGAGCCGGGTCACCAGAAACTGTGCCTCGTCGAAGTGTTCCTCGAGAATGGAGGTCACGGCGTGGTCCTATCACCTCCTCCACCTTCTCGAAACACGGCGATCGCGCTAGGGTGCCCGCTCGTGCCCCACCCGGAGATCGTCAACTCCTCTGGATACGCGTTCCAGGAGCTGCACTTACAGGATGAGTCCGGGCGCCCGGTGTTGGTGCTGGTGGTCCGGGGCCTGTGGCGGTGGGCGGGCCGCGCGCTCGAGCCGATCGAGGGCCCGAACCCCATCCCGCTCGCGGGAGCGCTTCACCCGCCGCTTCAGCCCGAAGTGTTGCCGAGCGCGCGGCTCGAGCCCGAGCTGGCGTTCGTCAAACCTGCCGCGGACGTCCTCCTCCTCGGAACGGCGCGGCCGAGCGCGCGGGGTGGAGCGGAAGGCCTGGTGCGACTGCGCCTCGGTCCGATCGACAAGAGCGTCGTGGTCTTCGGTGAGCGTCGATGGACCAAAGGGCTGCTTCAACCGAACCTCAGCGATCCGGCTCCGTTCGAGGGCGTCGTGCTGCGGTGGGAGCACGCCTTCGGAGGGCCGGAGGAACGTCGAAATCCGCTGGGGATTGGCCACTTCGGCAAGGCTCCGAACTTTGTCCCCGATACGCTGGCGCCGTCGCTGGAGCTCCCCGACCAACGCATCCGGAAGTGGAAGGACGCGCCGACGCCGGCAGGATTTGGGGTCGTGGGCGCGGGCTGGATGCCGCGGATTCAGTACGCAGGGACCTACGACGAGGCGTGGAAGAAGACGCGTATGCCGGCGCTACCGGCGGACTTTGATCGGCGGATGTTCCAGTGCGCGCCGGCGGATCAGATCGCTACGCTGCGGGGCGATGAGCCCTTCTCGGTGGAAGGGGCAGGGCAAGAGGTCGGGGCTCGGTTTGCGGCGCGGCTCCCGGGCAGTTTGCCACCCACCGCGAAGGTGCGGCTCCGCGATCGGGACGAGTCGCCCCCGATGATGCTGGACACCGTGGTGCTCGACGCGGACGAGGCGAGCGTCGCGCTGACCTGGCGTGGCCATGTTCGCCTCGATCGCGGGGCGCACGACGTCGAGGCCATCTCCATCGGCCAGGGGCGGCTCGCCTGACGGTTCCCTCTTTCACGCGAACCGGCTAGCTTAGACCCGTGCCCGTCACCGTCGGCGTCAACTTCATGTCGGTCATTCACGCCGACTCCAACGGCATCGCGCCAAGCTTCCCGGACGTGTGCCTCACCCCGGGGCCGCCCGCCCCACCGATTCCCGTGCCCTACCCGAACATTGCGATGTCCTCGGACACGGACAAGGGGAGCAAGACGGTGAAGTGCGACGGGAACCCTGTCTGCGTTCAGGACTCCAACTTCAAGATGAGCTCGGGCGACGAGGCGGGGTCTATCGGCGGAGTCATGTCGGGCAAGACGAAGGGCAAGGCCGAGTTTGTGAACTTCTCCTTCGATGTGCAGTTTGACGGCAAGAACGTTGCGCGGGCGCTGGATCTCATGCTCCACAACGACAAGAACACGCCGCCCATGCCGGTCATCCAGCCGCCGGTGATCGCGATTTCGATCAGCATGGACGAGACGATCAAGGACCGCTGCCTCGTCTGCGACAAGGAGATCTAGGACCTAGCTGGGTGTTCGTGTCGTCGGCTCATGCGCGCACCTCCACAATAACGTCGTCAGGTGTAGGCCCTGGAGGAAGTTGGGTGGCCGCCCGAGGTGCGCGCGGGTGATCGATCGCCGGGAAAGCGACTCCGCGCACCCGTGCCACGCGGATGAGTGCCAAGCCAATGAGGGAAATGCGCCGACCTAAATCGTCCTCGATTTCGTCGTTGGTAGGAGGCGCTGCCCTCCGAGCCGCTGCCTCGGTCTCCAGAAATCCAAGGATAGCTTTCCGCGCCCCAGCCGCGTCCTGGTCCTCGATCGCATCGAGTGCCGCCGCGATGTCGGGCGCGTGGTCCCTGATCATGTCGCGCGTGGAGGCGCGAGAGGTGGATGTCAGGGATTCAGCGATCGCAAGCGCTATCCCAAACTCCTCGCCGTACTCTCCTGTCACGATTCGGGCGAGAGGCTCGGCGTCGGCGATCTGCAGGGCCAGTGCCATGTCGCCTACGACGAGGGCTGCATAGAATGATGGCCAGCGGCTGCGGGCCAGCGCTGGGTGGTCCCTCAGGCCCGGCGCAGCGTGCTTGATGAACCAGCGCCTGGCGTAGGCCGCATAGGTTAGTTGCCGACGAAAGCGCTCTTGGTCCGCGTCGACCAACAGCGCGGCCAGGCCGAGCTGCGTACAACGGGTGGCGACGACCTCCAGCGCATCGGCTTGCGCTTCTGGCGTCTCTGCTACGCTGAAAACGCTCAGGTCGTCCTTGGCCTCGTCCATCAGCTCTTCGAGTTGGCTAGCAAGGAACATCGACTACCTCGCTCGATTGACTCGGATGGTCGCCACCGCGTCATCATGCAGCATCGTCACAAGGGTGTCTCCGGGCAAACGTCTGCCGAGCGCGAGCGCGATCGAGAGGAGCGGCGCGGCGGCGCCTATCTCACCGAAAGACAGCGCTGGGACCCAAGATCGCAGGCGCTCAAGGCGAGCGCCGAAGTGCGCCAACGCGCTTCCCCACAGACGAGCACGTGCCTCAGTCCCGTCGAGATCGACGTGAACGTGCCCGACGGACGCGGAACCAAGCGCCATCTCGACCGCACGGGCGAGGCCGGCAGCGGCTGCGCCGCGTTCGATGACCACTGGGCCAAGCTGCGCTCCAGCCGCGCCAGAACGCGCGACCACCCGCACCACGGCCGCTGCCTCACCCGGCATGAGGCCTGCTGGTTGCTTTGGGCCCTTGAGCTCTCCAGCCTGTTCGGCGCGTTCTAGGCGCTGCTCGTCATAGAGAGTATCGACCACCGCAATCCACGCGCTGCGCGTTCGAGAATTGGCCAGCACTTCCTCAAGCTCGGCTAGCCCCTCCATGCACGTGAGCCGATCGCCCCACCGAGCCTGGCCTGGTGCGCTCGAGAGAAGCACCTCCTGCAGGTAGCGGAGCGACTCGTCCGGCGGACGCAAGCCCGGTGTCGGCTGGCCGGCGACCAGGAGGACCGGCTCGCCTCTGCCGGGTCCGGCGCCCGCGTCTCTAAGCGCCAACTCAAGGAGGATCGCCAGTCTCGCCACGCCTTCGACCTCACCGACACCGGGCGCAAGGTACAAACTCACACTGCGCGCCTCGTTGCTCGGTATGGATACCTGCCGCTCCGTAGCGGGCCTAATTCCAGCGCGCCATGCTGCCGCGGACGACAGCAATCCGCCGCAGGCTGTCCAAACTCCGACGCGATCGATGATCATGGGTGGTTCTGCACCCTCATGGACGACCAAGCATGAACCATGTGCCGACGATCGGCGCAAGAGTGCTGATCGCGGACGGGCTTTGCGCTATCCTGCCTTCATGACGGGCGAGTCGAATCACCTGGCCGCGGCGATTCCGCCCAAGGTGATCCTGCAAAAGAACTCCACGTACGCGAAGGCGGCGCGGGACGCCAACAACGGGTTCAACTCAGACACTCCGAGGCGCTCGGAGGTCCACCACATCATCTGTGAGAAGGCCGTGATCCGTTGGCGCGCTACGTACGACGGCGAGACCGAGAAGCTGCAGTACATCTCCGACTGCCTCTCCCATGTCGAGTGGGACATCAACAACGCAGATAACCTTTTGGGGCTGCCACGTCGACGCCAGTTCCGGGATGGCTACGTCGGCAAGCCGGAGACCTGGGTCCCGCGTATGTGGCCGTGCCACCAAGTCGATCACCTCACCACGGATGGGTATTCCGACATCGTTGAGAAGTGGCTCGACACCAACATCTGGTCTGCCCTTGAAGCGAAGAAGGGGAGCCATAAGGTCGATATCTCGAAGATCAAAACGCAGCTCGAAAAGGGCCAAGTTCGCTTCAAGGAGAGCCTGGTTACCTGTGGGCGACGCGAAGGCGGAACGGTGGAGGGTTGGAAGAACCGCCATGACCCGGCGTGGAAGGACCGCTGGTACAAGCCCTTCTCGATGATCGCCAAAGCGAACCCCCGCTCACCTGGTCGCGCTCCAAACGACCTGACCGAAGTGTTCAAGAAGATGTGAGTTCACCATGAAGTGGAAGTTTGTCGACCCAAGCTCACGCAGCAAATTGGCGGTGCTGGGGCCAATCCGGAACGTCGCTGAGGATTTTCAGCTCGGCTTTGGGATTCCCCGCCTCGCAGGGTTCCCCAGCAACGCCGAAATCCATATGAACCCCCGCTACCCAAAGCAGGTGGCGCTGGGCGATAGTTACAGCAACCTCGCTGACCTGTGGGTTGCGTCGAGCCGCCTGGCGGAACTCGTACATTCCTACACTCCACGCGACCTCGAGCTGCTTCCTGTCACGCTCATTGACCACAAAGGAAAGCCAGTCGCGGCACCCCACTTCATCATTCATCCGTTGAGCACAGTGGACGCCATCGATCGCGGACGCTCAACGTTTGAGCTCAACGATATCGACCCAAGCTTTATTAGCGACGCGCCAGCAATCGAATTGGATGTATCCAAACTCCCTGCTGATCTGGGCGTTTGCCGCGTTGCGCTCATCAAGCGCCGCATACTCGTTTCGCCCGCGCTGGTGGCGGCCATCGATGCGGCAAACATGTCTGGCGTGGAGTGGCTTGAGGTGTCGGACTACCACGGTTAGGGGGTCGGTTTTGCGCCTTCAGTTAATCCGCACCATCCCGCCCTTGATGCGGTTCACCCCCGACGCCGCGGTCTCCACCGCCGTCCCGCGCAGCACCATCCGGCCGTTTCGCCGCAGCGTGATGCTGGCTTGACCGCACTTGAGCTCGATCTCGTCCTTTCCCGTGAGGGTCACGCGACGCCCGTCGACGCGCGCATGTTCTGGAGCGCCGAGCGGTAGATCGAGCTCGACGCGGGTGGGCAACGCCTGCAGGACGCCAACGACGACCGGCGTCGCGGGGTCGCCATCGACGAAGCTCACCATGACGCGAGCGCGGGCGGCGACCATTGCCTTCAGGGCAGCGCCGTTGAACGCCACCAAGGTATCGGCCGGCTGAGGCACCGCTCCCGGTCGCTCAAGCGTGATCAGGAGCGGCTCGCCCGGGGACCAGGCGGTGAGCGTGGCGTGGGTGAGTGTCGGCTGGGATTGGGGTGATCGCGAACGCTTGGCTCCAGAACGCGGAGTAGGGCGCGCGGCGGACCGAGCGGGACGGGTCATGCAAAGAGAAAACCACGGCATTGGGTGAAGGACAAGGACCAGCGTTGGGGGACCGCCGCTGTCCACGAGGCTGGGGTGAACGAACTCGATCTTTACTCAGTCGCAGCAGAGTATGGGATTGGGGCGGTCGCAGTAGTCCCAGTTAACTCTCTGGTTGGGCACGCTTTGGTTGCCAACCCAGAGCGGAGCTCCGAGGTAGGCATTGGGCGGACGCCCCGACATGGCTGTGCTGAACCCGTCGCAGTCATTGATGACACCGTCCGCACCCTGATACGTGCCGTCGATCCTGATCATGCCGGCGTACCATCCACGCCGGTTTACGGCGTGCCCACTCGCCAACTGCTGAACCAACTCCTGTCCAGTACACATATGCGCGCGCGAGGAGCAGCCGGAGACAGCCGTGCACAGCCGGCGCGCGACAAAATAACCCGAGGTCGTCGCCGTCGGCACTCCGAGGTCACCAGCGACCGGCGCGGTCGCGCCGCAGACGCCGTGGTGCTCGGCGGCCGTCAGTCGCGTCAGAATCTCTTGCAGCGTAGTCATCAGCTCGCTGCCTGGCTGCGCGCTACGGGCTTGGTCGGTCCTGGCCGACTCAAGCGCGTAGGGCGACGCATGGAGCCTGCTGCGCCCGAGCAGCGTGCCCATGGCGGTGACTTCGGCCCAAAGGTGCGGATAGGACTGCACGGCCTCCGCGCAGCTGGCGTCGAGCACGACCGAGAAACGCCCGCCTCGCACCGCGGTATTGGGTGCGTCCGTGGTGCAGCGCCGATCGGCGCTCGCGGTAGAGGACTCATGGCTCCACAGGACGATGCTGACCAAGATCTGCTGGTCTGGAAGGGGCGCGCCGTTCTTTTCGAGGAGGCCACTGTAGAGGAGGGGTTGCGTCGTAGGAACGCCATCTGCCGCGGAGTTTCCGGCGATCAGCGAGGCCAACAAGAACCCCGTCAGCGCCGAGCACTTTCGTTTGAACATTGGCTCCTCCTTGTGCGATCTAGAACGTCTGCCGCAACACGATGCTTCGGCCGTCGAACGCGACCCAGGATCCTAGGTTCGCGGCCGTAGAAACGGTCGACTCAGACGTCGGACGGTCATCGAGCGCGAAGAACAGCACCACGGCTGTTGTCGCGAGGACGCCGCCCGCGATGAAGCCGACTGCAGCGACCGTCCTTCCGCCACTTCCTGCGTTGGCAAACTCTGTTCCACAATCCGGGGGAGGGCTAATTCCTGTGCAGCGGGCGTTGTATGAGTTCACGTCGTTGTTGCTTACGATGATGCCGGCAATCCCAACTCCGACCCCCACCAGGGCCCCAGCCCCAGAAACATAGACCCAGGGCGAAACGCCTCGGCTCGGCTGGATCGACTCGTGAACGATGACCTTCGGCTTCTCGCCCGTCTTCGCCTTACCCGGCTCAAGCTCCGGACCCGACCGTGGACCAAGATCCACGGTCTCACGAAGGGTCGCACCCGCTGAAGCGACCACGACTCGGTTCACGGGCCAATACCCGTCCGCGGTCACATCGATAACGACCGATCCAGCGGCTACGCGGGCCGCTTGAGGCATCGGAGTTCGGCCGATCGAACGACCGTTGAACCTCACCTCCGCCCCGTTGATGTTCGCGAGGATCTCCACGCTGGCGAGGTGCCCCTGAATCGATCGCAGGGCGCCGTCGAGCAACGCTCGATTGGCGCTGATCCAAGGATCTTGCTGCGAATCTACGGCGGCCTTTAGGTGCGTCTCGGCATCCACCCAACGTCCGAGCGCTTGCTCCGCGAGGGCGAGCTGGGCCAGCGCGCGGGCACCTTGAGACATCTCGTAAGCCTTACGGAACAGGTCGAGCGCCTCGGAGTCTTTCTGAGTCTCCCGAAGCTGTATTCCTTTGGCGATGAGATCGTCGATCTCCTTGCCACGCTGGGGCTCGGGGCTGCTCAACACGAAGAGGGATATGAGGAGAGTTGCGGAGGTCATCAATATCTCTGGCCGGAGCGAGGGCCTAGGGCACGATCCCGCCCGAGACGCAGAGGCCGTTGTTGCAGCTTTGCCCGGTTCGCTCGAAGCCCCCTTCGATCAAGCGAAGGTCGCCGCTACCGGCCGCAGCACCGACGGTCTCGAAGCCGCCTTGCAGCAGCACCAGGGGACCGCCGTCGGGAGTTATACCGGAGTCGGGCGGCTCGCTTGCGTCGGGCAGCACAGTTGCATCGGGTGCCACACCCGCGTCGGGCACGACACCCGTATCGATCGGTGCTTGGGCGTCCCTGCCTACGCCACCGTCCGCTGGTGGAATCGCCTGGGCGCAGCCGAGAAAGGCCGCGCAAAGAACGAGCGCCCCAAGAAAACCAACCCGTTGCATCATGTAGCCCCCTCGCAATGTCCGATTTCGGGGAGGAACCTAGATCACTCCGACTCTGCCAGCAAGCGCCAGGGGCGATATAGGCGCGCAGGTACCGGCCTGGGCAAGGCTGCGCTTGAAGGGCTCCCGGAGGAGCGTACGGGCATGGTGGCGGCCATCCTCGGCCGGGAACACCAAGCCGCTCTCCCGCTCCGCTGGGCTCATCGTGGCCAGCTTCCGGTCGAGCTCCGCCTCCACCTCGTCGAGGAGC
>Ga0154020_10010509_pt1 | contig 10584 bp, 7 predicted proteins | sample Klosneuvirus_201_FD_109709 | JGI IMG/M metagenome (GOLD analysis project Ga0154020, IMG submission 109709) | Active sludge microbial communities from wastewater, Klosterneuburg, Austria - Klosneuvirus_20160825_MG | ecosystem: Engineered > WWTP > Aerobic digester > Activated sludge | place...
CCTGAGCCGCAAAGAATCAGAATTGCCCGTCCCTTTCCCGACGCAATGGATCGCCTCATCAGCCTCTTGACCTCGTTTAGAGTCCTTATGACTTCCGGATAGAGGACGCACATTTCGTTTTCTACAAATGCCTGCCGGATCTCGATGGACTCGCCCCTCCAAGATTCCTTGGGCCGCCCCTTCAATAAGTCACGCAAGTTCGACATGGCCTAGATGAACTCCGGAATTTCCCAGCCCGCTTCGCCTTCTTCCATCTCGACGTCGTCGATGTCGGTAATCTCGCTTTCGAGTTCTGTGATCTGTATAGTTTTTGACTGCGCTGTAGCTGCACCCTTCGGTGTTTGACTTGGAATATCGCCTGTACGTATGGCCTTCTTGTGATCAAGAAGCCTCGTCGAATAGCGGAGCTGCTCGGTCAGTTTGCGCAGCTCCTCGCGGTACAAAAGCAATTGGGGAATCGCGGGATTGCGGACGCGATGCGTGCGGGCCAGTTTCCGTACTAGTTGATGCTGGTAAAGCGAAAGCCCTTCTGCGTATTCCGGATTCGCACAGGGAATCGGGGCGTAGGCTTTGGTCGCAGGATTCTGGACATAGATCACCCCAAGATCGCCGGGATTGAAGCTGATCAGCGCTTCGGCGTTGTGCCCGTACATTTTGCGCATTGCCGTCAGAAAAGGGGCAGAGTAGGTCAAACCGCAGAACTGGATGCCCTCGGGACGGAATTTGAGCGTCTTATGCAGGCAGGGAACCAGGCGGTATCCCCAGATGTCCCGGGGAATGCGCGGTTTTGAAAACCGCATGCCCAGGTGCCATTTTTGCCGCGGCGTCAGCCCATCATTCATCGGACTATTGCAGTAGTCGTCGTAGGTCCATTTCAGCAAACGCTGCTTGAATTGCTGCAATCCAATGTTTGCTGCAGCTAGACCCACGTTGAGGCCTTCGCGCTGCATTTTGTCTCCGCGATGGCCCGGCAGTGTCGATAGGAAATCCCGCTTGATTCGCCCGTTCCAGCCTTCCTGATGCGCTTTTTCCGTCGGCGTCTTTGGCTTGGCCCACCCCGGAATGAAATTCATTGAATGCGCGGCGAGTTCAATTTCTTTGGCATGGTTGTAGAGGGCGTTGTCAAAGACGACCACGCCTGGTTTTCCATAGAACTCGCAGCCGGCTTTACTTTCTGCGAAGTCGGGATCGTCCGGATCCGTGGGCAAAATGGCCTTGGAGATGGCGCTGACGGCGCTCCAGACACTTCGCGGCTTGTGCGATAGTTCGAGTCCCGGCACGATCAGACTGTGCTGGTCTATCACGCCGGTCAGATAGGCGCGACCGCAGGGTAAGCCCGAGCGCTCGTCGATGTTGAAGACATCGGTGTCGATGTCGTCCGTCTCCCACACAGCGAGTGGAAACTCCGCCGCCTCACGGGGATACCAGTCGCGGTATTTCTGCTTGGCCACAGCCTCGCCGCGATTTCGCCGGCACAGGTCATAGGGACTGAACTCCGACTTAATGCGTCGGTCGACCGTGCTCCAATTTACTGCGATTACCGCGTTCGGGAAATTTGGATGTTCGGTCTGCAGGACTGACTTGATGTCGCTGACAATCTGATAGGTGCGCACCTTTGCGTTTGGCTCGTCCTTTTTTGCCTCAAGCACTCGCGCGGTAGCTTCTTCAACAATCGGATCTATGCGATTCGCGTTGCCACCACGATCCTGCAAACGCGGAATGATGGAGCGCGGATCACCGCCCGACCGATCGAAGGGGATGCTCCACTTGTAGACCCACGAGGCCTTGATCGGCTTCTTGTACCCTAGGCGTTTTGTGAGGCGATCAAGATCAAGCTGAATGGTTGGATTGCCGGGACTCAGGCTGGTATACCCCAGCGCCCGCAGTCCGTTGATGCAGCGGGTACCCTTTAGGACATGATCAATCTGCGCTTTGCTCAATTCCGATAGCGGGAGGCGCGCCGTCGTCTGCTCGTCGTCTTCCTCGAATTTGTCCCCGCCCAGCGCTCGCTCTCGATCCCGAGCTTCTGCAACCACGACGTTGCCATTAAGAATCTCGCCAAGCAGCCTAGGAACAAGAATCACCTTCTCTTCGAGCGAAACAGTGTGTTTAAGGATCGCCACGTTGTCGTGGATGTTTTCCACAAGGAAGACCGTGGCACCAGACCTTAAGAAAAGGCCAGGCTCGAGCACAAAATCATCGCCGGTAACTCCGGGGGCGGCTGCCGGGTTCCGAGATTCCATCACGCGGCCTCCAGTGAGTTCCACCAGGCATCCAGGTCCGGCTCCTTGGCAAACAGTGTCGCGGCCAAATCCTCCGTGGCCTTCAGCGTAATCAATGTTTGCTCGGTGATCGGTTCCAATAGTGGCAGGTAGACCCTGCCACTCCAGGCTGCGTGAGCGATCAAGTCGAGGTCAAGATTTTGAGCATGCAAAGCTCTGACGGGAAGCGGCCCCTTGCTAGTGAGCACGTCCATCAAGCGACTGATTTCTTCACGTTCAATGTACTCGGCGGAGGCACGCCGAAGGCGTAGCAGGTTTTGTCGAAGGTGTCGTGAAAGAGGATCGCGGTCCGTCCAAAGCAAGTACTTCAAGTCATGTTCCGCGAACTTGTCGCGCCACAGCTCGAATCCCTGTTCCATCGCGCGAGTGACATAACGAGCGGTCTTGATCTCGATGACATATTTTGTGCCCGATGTGTCTTCGGCCATGAAATCGGGGGTGTATTCTTTCGAGCCCCGGTTGCTAAGGGCCTCAAGCCCCTCTTGCCATAGCGCAAGCGGTGTCGTGAAGGGCTGCTCCTTGAACCGCTTCACGTGTCCCTGCTTCTGTAGATATTCGAGCGCGAGAAGTCCGATCAATTCGCCCCGGCTTTCGACGTAGGCCAGACGATTCAGGTAGGCGACCCATGCGGCATGGCGGTGGGTCCATCTCGTTCGCCCTTTCACTACTCGGGCTGGAGGACTTGTGAATGCGTTGTTAACCCACGCTTTGCTGCCAAACGCTGACTCGATTTTGGGCATGGCCGGTCTCCTCCCGTCAATTTCTGGACGATTTCGAGTCCAGAAGGACAAGTTTTGCTGCGAGAGGGAGGTAACGGATCTTGACTTCGGTAGCCGGAGAGAAAACAATGCAGGCGTCAACCAGAGCAAAGTTTCTTTTTTACTGCTCGCCGAGAGCCGCCGGACCTCCCAGGTCTGTGCGGCTTTTTGCATTTCAGAGGTCCATGGCTATGCCTCCTTGGTAGCGTTTATTCGGACCGCAAGGTTTCAACGAGGATTGAGACGGCCCGAATCTTTTGTTCAGACAGCATGGGCAGCGCCATCGCGAATTGCGTGAGACAGTCCCGGCTTGGAATCTCGCCGCCCTTGCGGTCGATGTAATGCAACAGCCGATCAATAGCCGCCGCTTGCCGCAATGCAAGGCCCTCTGACTCCGGCATCGATAAGGTTTTGATTAGCCGCTGCAGAATGTCGCTTTCAGGCGGTGGCCGCCGCCCATGTTCAAGTGCGGCCAGATACGAAGGGTCTATCCCGGCGTCGAGTGCGACCTGCTTTTGTCGCAGGTTGCGATAGAGTCGTTTCTGGAAAAGTTGTTCGGCGAAGCGCATGGCGATCGGTCTTTTTTGGGGCCGGCAAAATACAGAAGAGGGCTGATACAAACCATAGCCGGAAGGGATCGCAAAATCCACGGTACGATTTGGCGCTGGTCTTATTGACTGGTACACCTAACCTTATGAGCAATATCAGAAAACAATTTCTCATCGAGCGTTCGATGCTTTGTCTCGACAAGCTCCGTGAAGGCACTGGGTTAAGTGCTTCGAAAATCGAGGAAGCCGTCAGAAGCGTTTATCGTTCGCCACAATTTCTCAGCTATGCGCCATCGCCAAGTACTGTTGCGGCGTACTTCGCAGGAAAGCGGCCAATACCCTTCGATCCCGTTGGGCGTGCACCCAGTTGGCTGCAAGCACTCGAAGTTTGTTTCGAGCACTCGACGCGATATTTTTTCCATCCGCTTCCCAACTTGCTTGGAGGACCTTTAGTGTCTCCGGAGAAAATCCGGACCAAGCAACGGATGTACCCACCCGAATGGATTGCACAAGCTGATCGTGCGGGCGACACCGATTTCGCGGCTGAAGGACGGGCCAATAATGAACGCCTTGGCAAGCTCAAACGCATCAGAAAGGAAGAGAGCAAGACTGGCCGAGACTTGGATTGGATTCACGCCAATATGTATGTGCTGAAGCGGGAAGTCCGCGACATACTGTTGATATCGCCGGGGCTTGCCGGTTATCGGCGTCGCTGCGAACCATTGGAACAACAGGCAAAGCTCTTGATAGAACATGGGGATTTCGAAGCACTGACCGGGGCGTTTGCGATATTTCTTGAGTCCAATGTGATCAGAGATGCCAATCGAATCGCTGCGTCACGTGAACTGGTGATTGAGCTCCTCCCGACCTTGAAGAGCGACAGCGCCCTGAGGCGAGTCCGCAAGAGTTTTGAAGCTGGAATAGTTGCTGAATTGCGCTCGGAAAACCTTTTGCGCTACGATCCATTTGGGATGCTTAAAGAAACGCTGCCCTCGAGCTGGCACTCCTTTGCTCACTGGAGAATTGACGAGCATAGGGTTCGCAAGTAAATATCTGCTTGTTGTAGCGTGCGAGGCACGTTGCATCTGGCTGGGGCTCGGGCTGCAAGTGCACGTCGACAGCTTCCAATTGGGCCTTGCTCATATCTCGCAGCCTGATCTACCCGTGACTGCATATCAGCAATATCTACGGAACTCGAATGGCAGTCACAGAAGCGCTGTTTCCAATCGCTGCTTCCGCTTCTCCCAATCTGGCATCAAACGTCCGAGTAGGCCAAAAAACTTGGCGTCGTGATCACGATGCTTGAAATGGCACAGCTCATGGGCCACCACATACTCGATGCAGGCCCGTGGCGCTCGAACCAGATTGGCATTCAGCGTCATCGTGCCAGCTTGCGACAAGCTGCCCCAGCGTGACTGCATCGCCCGCACAATCAGGCGTGGCCGCTGCTGCCCTTTTAGGCGCGGAAGCCATTCATCGAGCACCGTGCCGAATACCTGTCGGGCATGGTCAAGATACCAGCGGTGCAGGAGTGCTTGCACCCATTCCGGATCGGCTTTGCCGGGCATGGTCAGCAGCAGATGGCCGCGACTCATCTTCACCGATGCCGTCTCGCCAGCGCCGACTTTCAGCCGATATTGGCGGCCGAGGTAGAGGTGCGTCTCCCCGCTCACATAACGACGCTGCGGAGTTCTCGGGCTATAGCGCCGAAAATTGCTCAGTTGCCGACTGATCCAGGAAGCACGCTTGCTTACTCGGGAAAAGATGATCTCAGGGTCGCAATCAGCCGGCGCGCGCACGACCACCGACATATCCGGATGCACCTCGATCCCGAGCGTGCGTCGCGACGGCAGGAATCGAACCTCGTAGGCGATGGTCTCCGTCCCATAAACAATCTCATGCTGCATTGTTTTCACGCCGGCATCCGGTGTCTGGCGAGCTGCATCGATCGGTCGATGATTTCGTCCATCTCCTCGGTCGTCAGGGCAATGTTCTGCGTACCCCTGATTTCGTCGTAAAGAAAGTCATCCATCTCGTTCATCGTGCGGCGCTGCGCGTCCAGGTTGTCCCAGAATCCCACGACCTTGTTTCGTTCGACGATGACCCAGATGCTGACCGCCGCCTCTGCCGCAACTGCCTTCGCCTGCATGGCATCCGCAATGTGTCGGTCGAAATATGGCTCAAGGATGCCAAAGCAGGCAATCGCGTGATCCTTGCCGTGCAGGACGTTGGGTACATCATCGACCTTGCGATTGACTACCGCATCCTTGATTTCGCTGGCCCGCCTGAAATACTCCAGATCGGAAATTCGCCCGGCACGATAGTCGTCGATGGCCTGCTGGATCAGCTTGGAGAATTTCTCGAAGAAGGCCGGATCTTCGTCCAGATGCTCGGTGATGGCGCGCTTGGTGGCGTGGGCAATCATGTCCGCTTTGGCGGCCGCTGGTTTGCCGTGCCCCTGTTCCTCAAGTACTTGCTGGAACGCCGTGACGTCGAAAATATTGACCGGCTCGTTGAGCTTCAGCACCTCGTTGGCCGAGATGTGGGTGTCGAGCAGTTTCTGTATCTTCGGTTCGTAGTCGCGGTAGTCGATCGACTCGGCGTAGCGCAGCTTCACTGCCGCCTTCAGATTGGTGAAGCGCTTGAGGTCGGTCTTGTACGCCTTGAGGCGATTCTCAGGGGTCGTGGTGATGAATGCCTCGGAGGACATGGCAATCGCCAGCGTCCTGGCGTAGGCCGAGAGCCGCCCGTAGAAACTCTCGCGAATCTTTTCGTCGGCAAGCAGTTGCTCGAAGGCCTCCTCATCCTTTCGGTTGGCCACGGTCTTAAACACGTCCCACAACTCGGCGTGGCGTTGCGGCAGTTGCCGCACTTCGTCGTTGATGCTGGCCAATGCGCCCGAGAGATCGCCTTCCTCGAAGCCCTCCAGTGCGCTGTAGGTGGTCAGCGCCTGATCGAGTTCGCCGAGGATGCCGGCGTAGTCGATGATGTAGCCGAACTCCTTGGGCTTTCTGCCGTCATCGTCGTCGTAGAGGCGGTTCACGCGGGCAATGGCCTGCAGCAGGGTGTGTTCCTTGAGGCTGCGCGCCAGGTAAAGCACTGTGTTGCGCGGCGCATCGAAGCCGGTCAGCAGTTTGCTGACCACGATGAGGATTTCCGGTTCGCTGCCGTGCTTGAAGCCATTGACGATCTGTGTCTCGTAGGCCTCGGCATCGCCATAGCGCTTCATCATGCGTTGCCAGAAGGCGACCACTTCGTCGGTGGATTCCTCGTCGTCTACGTCGTCGAAGCCCTCGCGCTCGTCGGGCGGCGAGATGACGACTTCGCTGGTCACCTCGCCGAGGTCATCGAGAAAGGCCTTGTACTTCAGCGCCGCCACCTTGGAAGGCGCCACCAGTTGCGCCTTGAAACCTGTGCCCTGCCAGTTCTGGCGGAAATGCGCGCTGATGTCGAAGGCGCGCATGTAGATGACCTGATCCGCCTTGTTGAGCATTTCCGCCCGCGCGTACTTCTTCTTGAGGTCGGCTTTCTGGGCGGGCGTCAGGCCGGCGGTCAGGCGCTCGAACCAGATGTCGATGGCCGCTTTGTTCTGCTCGATCTCCACCAGGCGCCCTTCGTAGAGCAGCGGCACGATGGCACCGTCGGCCACCGCCTGGTTGATGGCGTAGGTGTGGATGATGCCGCCGAAGCGCATCACGTCGCTCTTCTCGCGCTTGAGCAGAGGCGTGCCGGTAAAGCCGATGTAACAGGCATTGGGGAACATCTGCCGCATGCGCGCGGCGAACATGCCCAGTTGCGTACGCTGGGTTTCATCCACCAGCACGAAAATCTCGCTCGATGGGTCCTGGAACTTGCGCGTGGACAGCGCCTTGTCGAACTTGTTGATCAGCGTGGTGACGATGTGCGCCTTGTCGTCCGCCACCAGTTCCACCAGATGCCGGCCCGATTCGGCCCGGTCCGGCGTCAGGCCGCAGGCGGCAAAGGTGTTGCCGAGTTGCTTGTCGAGATCGACCCGGTCGGTGACCAGCACGATGCGCGGCGTACGAATGTCGAGGTCCAGCACCAGCGCCTTGGCCAGCATTACCATGGTCAGCGACTTGCCCGAGCCCTGGGTGTGCCAGACGATCCCGCCGGCGCGCCGCCCTTCTGCATCGCGCTCCTTCACCCGCCCGAGGATGCGCTCCACGGCGAAGAACTGCTGGTAGCGCGCAATCTTGCGCCGCCCGCCGTCGAATACCGTGAACAGCAGCGCCATGCGCAGCAGGCGCTCGGGCCGGCACAAGGCGTAGATCGTGCGGTCCTGTTCGGTCAGCGCCCGGCGCACCAGGTACTCGGCATCGGGTTCGCGCACGCCCGCACCTACTCCCATGGCTTCGGCCAGCAACTCATAGAGCCCGGCCTTGGCTTCCTGCGGCAGGGGCTGATCGAGCACCGCGCGCAAGGCTGCGCCGTCCTCGTCCTTTTCTTCCCGTTCCTCGCGCCATACCGACCAATACTTGGCTGCCGTGCCCACGGTGGCGTACTTGCAGTGGTTCTTGTTGCTGCCGATAACCAGTTGCGCGTAGGTGTACAGCGTCGGGATGTACTCGTCGCGCTGGTTGCGGATCATCTGCGAAACCGCCTGATCCACCTCGGTCTTCGGCGACTTGCACTCGATCACCGCAACGGGGATGCCATTGATGAACAGCACGATGTCCGGTCGTGCCGTCTCGTGGCTGCGCGTGCGTTCCACCGAGAATTCGGCCGTGACGTGATAGACGTTGTTCTCCGGGTTCTTCCAGTCGATGTAGTTGAGCGTGAAGCTGCGCACCGCCCCTTCCACCGACTGCTCCAGCGCCACGCCCAGGGTCAGCAGGTCGTAGACGGCCTCATTGGTTCTCAGCAGACCGTCGTACTTCACGTTCTTCAGCCGCTGGATGGCGGTTTGGAGGTTTTCCTCACTGAACCGGTAGTTGTCACCCTTGTGCTGAATGCGGTTGATGCGCTTGAGGCTGTCGCGCAAGACTTCTTCCAGCAGCACGTTGGCCAGCCGCCAGCCGCGCATCGCCAGCGCCTCAGTTGGTGTCAGATAGCGATAGCCGAGATTGGCCAGCAGTTGCAGCGCAGGAATTTGCGAGAGGTGCTTCTCGTTGAAGCGGAAGCCCGACCTGAAAGTTTCGGTTGTCTCCGGCATGTTCTTTCCCTATACTTGAGGCCAAAGGTACCCTCCCGATGACAAGAGCCCAAGGGGCTCTCTCCGCAAGGAGTAGTCGGGAGGGTCAATTATTTGTGGGTTGCGAAGTCGCATCGACGTCAGTAGTACAGCGTCGTTCCCGTCCGGAAAATATCGAACTCGCTCTTCACCGCCGGTTTGATCAGGTCGTAAAACTCGACCTCGCCCTTTTGCCATTTCCTGAACACCGCCCAGTTGCAGTAGTCGGCGATCTGCAAGCCGTAATGGGATCTCGAGGCGTGATGCAGGATGCGGTAGCGCATGCCAACGGGAAGCATCCTGGCGAGTGCGCCCTTGATCGCCTTTTCGACGGCCTGGCGCTTCTTCTGGATGGGGATCGTGTCGGTGATGACGACAACCTCGTCCACGCCGCCCTTCAATTCGCGCGGAATCACCCATTTCAGTAAATGCCCCAGCATTTCTGGGTAGAAGCGTTTGTCCTCACGCAAGGCTGGCCCGGTTTTGGGCTTTTCCACCACCAGGCAGTCGATGCGCAATGAACCGAGATGACCGGCGATCAGCTCGAACACCTTGCGCCGCACGCGCGTGTTGTCGTCGGCGCAATGGAAATACTCGGTATTGAGTCCGTATTCGAGGCAGTCGTGCTTGAAATCGTCCAGCGAAAAGTGCGCCGGAAAAGGCCGCCGGGTCGCCACACTGGTCAGGATGAAATAGCGAGTGCCGCTCGGGCTAAAATCGAAATTCCCGCCTTCGTCGAGAAAGAGGTAGGCGCAGTTGACCATGGCTACCCGGCCTTCGTTGCGGTTGGCTTCACTCGCCACTGGCCGGTGAGGAGCTTTTGCATCAGCCCGCGTTTCTGTGTTTTGAGTGCTTTGACCTGGGCTTGCAATAGAACAATTTCATGCTTGGCATCATCAAGCACGGCATTGATTTCTCGCTGTTCGTCTAGCGGTGGCAACGGTATGTGGATACGTGCAAACTCTTTCCAGCGCAGGCTGCCGCGTCGATCCACGGAGGCGTTGGTATTTGCCGCGAAAATCTGGCGCATTTTTTCGGTTTTGAGCAGCTTGTAGAGATAGCCGTCGTCGATCTTCTTGGCGTTCGTCTGGAAAACTGTGTAAATCGGGCTGACCAATCCAGCGGCCACCAAATCCTGATAGCCGATGGAACCTTCTTCGATATGGTTTGTTGCATAGGCAAACTGACCACGCAAGACGATTTTGGATTTCGAGGTGTCATGGCTGAACACCTTCTTATCGAAATACTTGAGCGAATCGACCAGTCCGTCGTGTTTGGTGCAGGAAAGAATCGGTAAGTCCTCATCATTGCCGTTCAGCGTTGAAACCTCGCATGCGACCTTGCCTATTTCCACTACCTGCCAGTCGTTTGGAGCGGAAAACCAATGAAGTGACCTTGTAGTCTTAGTATTTCCTTGTCTAAAGCGAACGTGGCCGAACAGTAGTTGAGTTGACAGGACTTGATTTCGGCGCAGCTTCGCCGCAATCAGCCGCTCGGTTTTCTCGATGGCCGAGTCCCACCCACGAACAAGTGACGCAATTCTGTCCTGCTCATGCCTGGGCAGCGAGGGAATCTCGAATGATGCGATTTGCGCATAGTTAAGACCTTCCCTGCTTCCGCCTCCTTGAAAAGACCATATCTGCTTTTGCCCGAGGTGGGAATTGAGAAACTGCGAAAGAAAATACGGATTCAAGTCTTCGGTTGGGCGGATGATGCAGACGTGTTGGTTGACGTTTGCTTGCCCCGTTCCTACCGGGACCACGCATGAACGACCAATAGAAGCCCCGGTTATGTTGAGCAATACG
>Ga0154020_10010510_pt1 | contig 10584 bp, 10 predicted proteins | sample Klosneuvirus_201_FD_109709 | JGI IMG/M metagenome (GOLD analysis project Ga0154020, IMG submission 109709) | Active sludge microbial communities from wastewater, Klosterneuburg, Austria - Klosneuvirus_20160825_MG | ecosystem: Engineered > WWTP > Aerobic digester > Activated sludge | place...
AAATTTCTCGCCAAGCGCTGCGAGCTCTTCCTCCAGCACCAGGATTTTCGCCCGCAGGTAAGCGTAGTGCAGATTGTCGAGCAGCGCAGTCACGTCTTCCGGCGCGCGGATGCCGCCAATCCAGGCCCGGTAATCGCCGGGTGTTCCCGGAAAGGCGTTCACATAGCGCGCCACATCGAGCCCGCGTTCGTGCGAACCGTCCGGATGGGTAAGGCCTTCATAACCCAGAATCTGCTTCGAGCGCGCAATGATCCGCGCGTGAATAGCCGCATCGCTGATGTCCTTGTCGTTCACCTTCAACAGCGTCACCGCCGCGCCCCGCCGCTCCGGTTCGGCCACCCCAAGCTCCAGCAACGGATGCGCCGCCACCCACTCATTGATTGCCGTGCGGTTGGCAATGGAGCGTCGGTTGAGCTCGGAAACCGGGCCCAGCCGCCGCTCTGACCGCAGCAGTCCAAAAGTCGTTTCGGCAAAGGCCAATGTGCTGTAGGTGTTGATCACGCCGCCCAGCATCTTGTCCTGCGCCGGATCATAGATCGGCCCCGCGTTCACGCTGCGCGCGCCCGTCAGCGGGCGCTTGGCATCAAGCGGTGCCACGATTTTCAGTTGGCGGGGAATTGCCCATGACGGATTTTTCTGATTGGCCTCGATGAGGGCCAGTGCCTGCGGTGTGAAGGAGGCAACATAGTATCCCGAAATGCCGCCAATGGCTTTCTGGAACGGCATGAACAGGCAGCACTCGCTCACCACCCGGCGCACGATCGCCTCGCCCCATGGCATGGCCCCCAGCATCGACGTGGCATCGAGCACCGCATGATGCTCCGCCGGGTTGCGTTCAATCCAGTCCAGAAGATTCGTGATATCCGACAGAGTATAGGTCGTGGCCCCGGTCGTTTCATGGCCCACGCCCACGAAAATCTTGATCCCCATGTTCTCAAGCTGCTCGGCGGAAGGAATCGTCCCTTCGTCCCTGGCAAAATGGATGCGCTTTTCATTGCCGCTGCGCGCATAGCGCTGCAGTTCAATGATCTGGGCTCCCCAGGATTGGCGGAAAAATCCGCCGGCCTTGGCCAGGTCCGATTCCGGTTCCGGCGTATCCACAAACACATGCTGGCTCTCGTCCGTGGCGTTCATCATGTGCATGAGGCACACTGTGAAGCCGCTGTGCCCGCCGCCAAGCCCCACCGCCATCTTGTTGGTTTTGGGAAACTCGAAATAGCGGTGAATCTCGCGCATCATGTCGGCGAGGAATTTGTCCGCCGGATAGCCCCGGTGCATGCTCCGGCCGATTTCCGCCACGGTGAAGGGCCCGAGATCGCGCCCCTTGTCGTCCAGCTTGCGGTAGTTCTTTTCAAGCCATGCTTCGAATTCGAAGCGCAGCAGGCGTGAGGCTGCTTCATCCGTGGTGGCGTCAGTGATCGGGCCCACGCCGAAGAACTGGTTGGAGGTGCGCTTGGGCGGCCCGCCCGCCGTGGCTTTGAGCGCCGCCAGGCGCTGGTTTTTCAGATCGTCGATCTTCGCCATCATAACATCTCCGGATTTGCGGGACATTACTATGGGTGATCGTGCCAGCGCCGCTCCCCAAATGCGTCATAATCGCGGGGGTTTGCGCCGTTCAGATGTTTTGCCGCGTCTGCGCCAGTTCCGCCTGGCCCACATTGAAAGGCATTTCCTCGATTTCAATGGACTGGCTGACCGAAGCGCCATCGGTAACGCCGATCACGTCGATGATCTGGTCAACCTTAACATAGGATTGGCTGCCGCGCACCACCGTGACCGTGACTGTCTTGGGAATTGTCGGCACGAGAAACAGCATGCTCTGTTGCACCGTCACATCAACCTCGCCTTCCGGGAAGGTTCCCGCCACAAACGAGCCCGCCCGCATGCGGCCATAGGACTTGTGCGCCATGGACACGAACGGGTCTTCGCCCCGCTGGCCCAGCTGGGTCAGCGGCCGGTACACATAGATGATTCCAGTATTCTTGGCGCCTTCGATGCTGTTGGGCACATACCGCGCCCCTTCCGCCGCACAGCCGACAAGCGGCAAAGTCATTACCTGCAAGACTGACCGACGCGTAATCAAGCCACTCATGAACCGCCCCACCCGAATCACTGAGGTGATGAGAAGGACAATTTAAGGCCGCAATGCGGCAGGCCCCTGTGGATAACCTATTCGGTGGCAACCAGCTTGCCGGTAAACAGCACAGGTCCCGTTGCCTGGCCTGTGGGCGAGCCGCCTTCCGGCTCAAGGCTCACGGCAAACAAGGTGTCGTTCAACGCCGCCGGATCGATTTTACCAAGCGTGCTCGCCGGAATGCGGAACGAGGCGTCGATCACGCCCAGCGACTGCGGCTTGTCACGCCCGGCGCCGACGGCCCACAGCTCATAGGATTTCCCGGGCTGCGGCGGCGCGCCAACCGTGCGCACGCTGATGCTGCCGCTGGCCAGATCAATGGAGGCAAGAAACGCCGGACCAGGACCTTCCGCCTGAAGCACCGCCACATAACGCTGATCCGTGAGTTGCGGCTCCGGCGTGCCGACGAATATGAAGGCCGCCAGTGACGCGGCAATGGCGCTTGCGCCTAACGTGGCAAGCCGCCAGGCTGAGGCTTTGCGTTTCCACGTGACCACGGTTTCCGAATTCACCGCATCCCCGGCAATAGCCTTCATCACCGCACCACGGATCCGCGGCGGCGCTGCCACCGGTTCAAGCGCCAGGGCCAGCGGTATGAGCCGGCGTTCCCATGCCGCCACCATTCCCGCAAATTCCGCGTCACGCGCCATCAGGGCTTCCGCCTCTTGCCGTTCCGCAGGCGGGAGTGACCCAAGGGCGAATTCGGCCGCCAGTTCATCCCTGTCTTCGGGTTTAGCCATCGAGGCAATCCTTCAACACTGTAAGACTCCGCCGCAACAGGGTCTTGATGGTCGTGGCGGGGCGCTTGTACTGGGCTGCAAGCTCATCCCGGGTCCAGCCCTGATAATAGGCCAGCAGCACCATGTCCTGGCGCTCCTCCGGCAGAAGCTTGAGGCATTTCTTGAGACGGCTGAGATCCATGGCCAATTCCGCCTCCGGCATCACTGGCACCGAATCGGCGGCTTCAAGTTCCTCAGCCCGCGCCGACATGCGCTCGGCGAATCGGCGCTTGAGGTCAATTGCTTGGTTGCGGGCAATGGCCGCAAGCCAGGCTGTGGGCCGCAGTGATCCCGCCTCATAGGATGCAGCCCGTTCCCAGACCTTGATAAATGCTTCCTGCAAGGCCTCTTCGGCAAGTTCCGGCTTCTTCAAAACACAGCGCACGACCGCAAACAGCTTGCCAGACGTAAGGTCATAAAGACGGCCGAAAGCCTTTCTGTCACCGTTTGCAACCAAAGGTAGCAAAACATCCAATTCGCTCTCTATGGTTTCGTAAACGCTGTTCATAACCCCACTTACGGCTGATTTCGCCCGATAGTTGCACGTTTCCCGCCCAAGATAAACGCCAGATGAACGGAACATTCAGCTTGGGTTCGAGTTTACTTCGGTATGTTGGGTTCAAGATCGAAATACACGAGAGGAAACCACATTATGATCCGCTACACCTTCTTTGTTCTCACAGTCCTTGGATCGGCCGCAACTGCAATTGCTGCCATCGCCCCTGCCAGTGACATGCCCTCGGCAAATGCCAAAAATGTCACGGTTATCCATATGAACCAGGCTTTCCCTGTTTACGGCCCCATCGTTGTTGAGCAGTGCGCCGTTGAGAACTGCTCCGACGCGAAGGCCTGATTGAACGGCCCAGTCTAACCCGCTGGGCATCGGAACCGGGGTTCGGGAATGGCAACTTATATCCCTCCCCTCTCGTAAGGTGGTCATGACCAACCCCGGTTCCAAAAATCTCCCTCCCCAAGCACGATCCCCTGCAAATGTCCTGCTTGCAACTCAAAGGCCCCGGCAATCCCCGGGGCCTTTTCTTTTGCCGCCCCTGCGGGATGGTTTTGAGCCGAATCTAAACGCCAGATGAACGGGCCATTCAGGCTCCATTCCAAAGCGAAGGGGTAATTTGTTCTTAACGCTGCACACAGTCTCTGGAGGAGACACAAAATGAAGACCCTGATCGCCACCGCAACCCTCACCATCATGTTCCTGTCGGCCGGCGCCTTTGCCGGGAACGACATCAAGATGGCATCCGGTGCCAAGCCCCAGGTGAGCAACGTGACCGTGATCCTCAAGAACGGCCAGTGGCCGGTAAAGGGCCAAACCAGTTTCGACGCCTGTTCCGTCAGGCGTTGCCTCGACGCCTAACCAGTTTCACCCTCAACCTTCGCAAGAGGGCTGAGGGACAGGAGGCAGGTGGAGTGGATCAACAGCCCCCTCTCAAGCCGCTTCATTCTGCTTCCTGTCCCATCTTCTTCAAATCCGGAGCCTGAAATGTTCAAGACCATTGCCGCAACCCTTGGAATCCTTCTTCTGGCCTCCACCGCCGGGCAAGCTTCGGTGCGCAATTTCTTTGCCCCCGCTGTCGACGGTTCACGGATTGACAACTGCCTGAGCGGCAAGGCCGAATGCGGCAAGCCCGCCGCCGACGCTTTCTGCGTAAAGGAAGGCTTCTCCGAATCCATCCTCTTCCAGCGTGAAGCCGCAAGCGCCACCCGCCAGCTCGGCTCCGATACCATGTGCGAGGGCGAAAACTGCATAAGTTTCAGGCGAATCAAGTGCATCGGACCGGCGGAAACCGCTGGTTTGACGCAAAACTGATAACTCGCCGGAAAAGCTTGGAATCCGCCCCGTGATTGTGTAGGGAACCCCAAATCGGGTTTCCTCAAAACATGCCAAAACGTACAGATATAAAATCCATTCTCATCATTGGGGCTGGCCCTATCATTATTGGCCAGGCCTGCGAGTTTGATTATTCCGGCACCCAGGCCTGCAAGGCCCTCAAGGCCGAGGGCTACCGCATCATCCTGATCAATTCCAATCCGGCCACCATCATGACCGACCCGGACTTGGCCGACGCCACCTACATCGAGCCCATCACCCCGGAAGTCGTGGCCAAGATCATCGAGAAGGAACGCCCCGACGCCCTGCTCCCCACCATGGGCGGCCAGACCGCGCTGAACACCGCTCTCACCCTCAACAAGATGGGCATCCTCGAAAAATTCGGCGTCGAGCTCATTGGTGCCAAGGCCGAAGCCATCGACATGGCGGAGGATAGGGAATTGTTCCGCGAAGCCATGAAACGCATCGGCCTCGAAACCCCGAAATCCATGCTCGCCAATGCCTCGGAGGCCAAGGACGAGGACAAGGCCTTCTTCCTCGCCGAAACCAGCCGCCTGAAATCCGAAGGCGGCGATATCGCGGCCTTCGAGCGCGGCTGGGCCGACCGCGAACCCGAGCGCCTGAAAAAATACCGCAACCGCGCCATGGTCGAAGCTTTCGAAGCCATGCTCACCATAGGCTTGCCCTGCATCATCCGCCCCTCGTTTACGTTGGGCGGAACCGGCGGCGGCATCGCCTATAACCGCGAGGAATTCTTCGACATTGTCGAATCGGGCCTCGATGCCTCGCCCACCGCCGAAGTGCTGATCGAAGAGTCGGTGCTCGGCTGGAAAGAATATGAAATGGAAGTCGTTCGCGACAGGAACGATAACTGCATCATCGTCTGCTCCATCGAAAACGTCGATCCCATGGGCGTGCACACCGGCGATTCCATCACCGTCGCACCTGCCCTGACGCTGACTGACAAAGAATACCAGATCATGCGCAACGCCTCGATTGCGGTGCTGCGCGAGATTGGCGTGGAAACCGGCGGCTCCAACGTCCAGTTCGGCGTGAACCCCGCCGATGGCCGCTTGGTTGTCATCGAAATGAACCCGCGCGTCTCGCGCTCCTCCGCCCTTGCCTCAAAAGCAACAGGCTTTCCCATCGCCAAGATCGCCGCCAAGCTTGCAGTTGGCTACACGCTGGATGAATTGGCCAATGACATCACCGGCGGCGCCACCCCCGCCGCCTTCGAGCCGACGATAGATTACGTCGTCACCAAAATTCCGCGCTTTGCCTTTGAAAAATTCCCCGGCTCGCAAGCCATTCTTTCGACCGCCATGAAGTCGGTCGGCGAAGTCATGGCCATCGGCCGCACCTTCCAGGAAAGCGTGCAGAAAGCCTTGCGCGGCCTTGAAACCGGCCTCAGCGGTTTCGATGAAATTGAAATCCCGGGCCTTGGCGAAGGCGACGACAAGAACGCCATCCGCGCCGCCCTGGGAACGCCAACCCCCGATCGCCTGCTCATCATCGCCCAGGCCTTCCGCCATGGCGCCACGGTCGAACAGATTTTTGCCTCCTGCAAATATGAGCCCTGGTTCCTCCGCCAGATCGAAGAACTGGTGCAAACCGAAGCGAAGATCCGCGCTAACGGCCTGCCCAACGATGCGGTGAATTTCCAGAAGCTCAAGGCCATGGGATTCTCCGACAGGCGCCTCGCGGCATTGGTTGGCGTGGACGAAGACAAGGTCCGCAAGCATCGCCACAAGCTGAATGTGCGCCCCGTCTTCAAACGCATCGATACCTGCGCGGCCGAATTCGCCTCGCCCACCGCCTACATGTATTCAACTTATGAAACGGGTTTCATCGGCCACAACGGCAATGAAGCGAAGCCCTCTGACAGGCAAAAGGTCATCATCCTCGGCGGCGGGCCAAATCGCATCGGCCAGGGCATCGAGTTCGATTACTGCTGCTGCCATGCCTGCTTCGCGCTCCATGACGCCGGCTATGAATCCATCATGGTGAACTGCAATCCGGAAACCGTTTCCACCGATTACGACACCTCGGATCGCCTCTATTTCGAATCCCTCACCATCGAGGACGTTCTCGAAATCATTCACGTCGAGCAATCCAACGGCGCCCTGAAAGGCGTCATCGTCCAGTTCGGCGGCCAGACGCCGTTGAAGCTCGCAGGAAAACTGGAAGAGCTCGGCATTCCCATTCTCGGCACCACGCCCGATGCCATTGATCTTGCCGAAGACCGTGACCGCTTCTCCAGGCTTCTCAAGAAACTGAAGCTGCGCCAGCCCGAGAACGGCATCGCCCGTTCCGCCGCGGAGGCCAAGAAGATCGCCCGGAAAATCGGCTTCCCCGTGGTCATCCGCCCCTCCTATGTGCTGGGCGGCCGCGCCATGGAAATCGTCCGCGACGACGACAACCTCCAGCGCTACATCACCGAAGCCGTAGTCGTCTCCGGTGACAGCCCGGTGCTGATTGACAGCTATCTCTCCAACGCCGTCGAGGTTGACGTCGACGCCATTTGCGACGGCAGGGAAGTGTTCATCGCTGGTGTGATGGAACATATCGAAGAAGCTGGCATCCACTCTGGCGACAGCGCCTGCTCGCTCCCCCCCTATTCCCTGAAAGCCCCCGTCATTGCCGAAATGGAGGCCCAGGCCAGGAAAATGGCCCTGGCACTGAATGTTGTTGGCCTGATGAACGTGCAGTTCGCCATCAAGGATGATCTGGTCTACGTCCTCGAAGTGAACCCGAGAGCCTCGCGCACCGTGCCCTTCGTGGCCAAGGTCATCGGTATTCCCGTGGCCAAGATTGCTGCTAGGGTCATGGCGGGCGAAACCCTCGCCAGCTTCAAGCTGGTCAACAGGAAGCTCGCACATGTCGCTGTAAAGGAAGCGGTTTTCCCCTTTAACCGCTTCCCCGGCGTGGATGTACTCCTTGGCCCCGAGATGCGTTCGACCGGCGAGGTCATGGGGCTGGACAAGACCTACGACATGGCCTTCGCCAAGAGCCAGCTTGGCGCCGGCATGCGCATTCCCCAGTCCGGCACCGTCTTTGTCTCGGTCAATGATCCCGACAAGTCCAAAATCCTTCCCGCCATACGCAAGCTGGTGGACCTGGGCTTTGTCATCAAGGCCACCGGCGGCACCCAGCAGTTCTTTGAAAGCAAAGGCATTCCCTCTTCCAAGATCAACAAGGTCCTGGAAGGCAGGCCCCACGTGGTGGACGCCATCAAGAACGGCGAAATCCAACTCGTCCTGAACACCACGGAATCCAAAGCGTCCGAGTCCGATTCAAAATCCATCCGCCAGACTGCCATGCTGCAAAAGGTGCCCTACTACACCACGCTGCCCGGCATCCTCGCTGCCACCAAGGCCATCGCCGCGCAAAAGGCCGATACCATCCGGGTCCGCCCGTTGCAGGATTACTTCAAGTAACGCCGCGTTTCACCGCTGCCGCAATTAGCTCCGCATTGCTTAGCGCCATGCGTCCGTCCGGCAGGAATCCGCCGTCCTCGAAGCCGATGCGCTGGTCGAGGCCAAGCCGCAGCGCCTCCGCATGCATCGGCCATTTGCTGGCGTCAAAGCCATGGAGCTGGCGTGGCAGTTTGCTGTGGGTTCGGTCCAGCACCGCGATGATCCCATGCGCCACGCGAAGTGCCGTTGCACTTTCCTGCTCGTCAATCTCGATCAGCACCCGCAAGCAGGAGCCGGCCTCCGCCAGCGCCACATAGCGTTCCGCATCGGCCACCGTAGCCAGTCCCGCTTCAACGCCGATGCCCCGCTTCAGCATGAGCCGGATCACCTCCGGCGCGTCTCCCTCACTGAGATTGACCGACACATAATCCGGCAAGTCCTCCCAGGCCTGGAACGCCCGCTGGCGGCCGGCAGGTTCTCCCAGAATTCCCTCCCGCGTCGAAATGCCGACCGGCACCCCCGGCACAGCAGCCCGAACCGCGTTTAAAGCAGCGCCAACATCATTCGCCGCAAAACTCTCAAGCCCGTCCGAACTGCGCGGATGGATGTGAAATTCATTGGCGCCAGCCGCCATGCAAGCCGCCGCATCGCGCGCCAGCGCCTCCGGGGTCACGGGCACCGCAGGATTGTAGTCACGCCCGCGGGAACCGTTGAGACAGGCTTGCAGCATGCCCAAAAGGTTAAGATCGCAGTAGTCAGAGGTCAAGCAAAGGGATCAATCGGCCCAAAAACCCAATATAATCATCATACTGACCATTCCCACGAGGCCCCTTGAATTTAAGGCCTTTTTGGGCCATCTTAACCCATACCCGGTCGCAAGCGCGCAAAGTGCTTGGCCGGGTCTAGTTTTTCACCCAACTGATTGAAATCTGGACGATGACGATGGAAAAAGTACCGATGACGCTGGACGGCCATGCCAAGATGATGGATGAGATCAAGCATCTCAAAACCGTCGAGCGCCCCCGCATCATTCGTTTGATCGAAGAAGCGCGCGCCCATGGCGACCTCTCCGAGAATGCCGAGTACCATGCCGCCAAGGAGCAGCAGGGCTGGACTGAAGCGCGCGTCAGCGAGCTTGAGGACAAGATCAGCCGCGCCGAAATCATCGACATCAGCAAGCTCTCCGGCGATACCGTGAAGTTCGGCGCCAAGGTCACCCTGGTGGACGAGGACAGCGAGGACGAGGCCTCCTATCAGATCGTCGGCGAATTCGAAGCCGACGTGAAGAAGGGCAAGATCTCGATTTCATCGCCCATCGCGCGCGCCATCATCGGCAAGAAAAAGGGCGACAGCGTCGAGGTCAACACCCCCGGCGGCGGCAAGTCCTACGAAATCCTGAAAGTGAAGTGGGCCTGATTTTTTCTGTCATCCCGGCATTAGCCGGGGTGACAAATACTAGCTGGCCGCCAGCGCCTTCTTCACCCCGTCCGCAATCTTTGGCCCCAGGGGCTTGGCCTGGGTTGAAAACCAGTCGATGAATTCGCCATTGCGGCCAAACAGGTATTTGTGGAAGTTCCACTTGGGCCGGCCCTCGGCGCCGGCCTTCTCGCCCGCCCACTTGTATAATGGATCAGCGCCCCCGCCCTTCACCACCAGCTTGTCGCTCAGCGGAAAGGTCACCCCGTAGTTGAGCTTGCAGAAGGACGCGATCTCGCCCGCCGTTCCCGGCTCCTGCCCGCCAAAATCATTCGACGGCACGCCCACAACCACCAGCCCCTTGTCCCTGTTGGCCAGCCACAATTGCTCCAGCCCCTCATACTGCCCGGTATAGCCGCATTCCGAAGCCGTGTTCACCAGCAGCACAACCTTGCCTTTGAATTGTGAAAGTGGCAGCGGCTTTCCGTCAATGGCCTTAAGGGTGAAATCGTGCAGTGTCTTCGGGGTTGCGATCATTTCAATTCCTTCACGGCAAGGGAGACCATTGTTCATTTTTTGGCAGTTATCAAATGCCGCGCCCCAAACAGCACGAGCCCCGCAACCAGGCCCCAAAACGCCGAGCCCACGCCAAGGAATGTGATGCCGGAAGCCGTTACCAGAAACGTGATCAAGGCGCTTTCGATGTCGCGCGCCTCTTTCAGCATGGCCACAACACTGCCCATCAACGGCGAGAACAGTGCCAGCCCCGCGATGGTGGTGATCAGCGCCGCTGGCAGGCTGCCCAGCACCTGCACAAACAGCGCCGCCGCCAGGCCGACCGCCACATACAAGACAAAGTAAGGCCAGGCCACCAGCCAGCGCTTCGCCGGATCTTCATGCGTGTCGGGCCCCGTCACCAGCGACGCGGTGATCGCCGCCAGGTTGATGGCGTGGCTTCCGAAGGGTGCCGCCATCATGGAGGCAAATCCCGTGGTC
>Ga0154020_10010513_pt1 | contig 10583 bp, 7 predicted proteins | sample Klosneuvirus_201_FD_109709 | JGI IMG/M metagenome (GOLD analysis project Ga0154020, IMG submission 109709) | Active sludge microbial communities from wastewater, Klosterneuburg, Austria - Klosneuvirus_20160825_MG | ecosystem: Engineered > WWTP > Aerobic digester > Activated sludge | place...
ATAACCAAACGGCGGTCACCGGTGTCATCGCCGGATTGGGTTCTTGCGAAAGATCGACCAGCAGCCAGGCAAACATCAATCCCAGCAACATACTGCCATTATCGCCGAGAAAAACCCGTGCATATTGTTGATACATGTGGCGCACGTTGAAATACAAAAAACCGACCACACCGCCGATAAGCGCACTAATCAATATCAAGTTATGCTGATCTTGCGCGATGTAAGCCGTCACACCGATTAACAGCAAGCTTGCCAATGCAATAGACCCCGATAACCCGTCGACACCGTCGATCATGTTCAATGCATTGATTCCGCCGATAGTGGCTATCAGGGTAAAAATGACCCCAAACACGCCAAGATGGAGGGGAGATCCCAACAGCAGCGCCCCGAGCTCCTCCAGCACAACGCCGCCCACTAGAATCATGATAAGCGCAACAACGGCTTGAATCAGGAAACGTAATTTGTAGCTCAGTTTGACTGCATCGTCAATGAAGCCAGTAATGAAGATAAGGATGGAACAAGTCACTAAAACAATGCATTTCTGCAAATGTTCAGGATAATGATTTATGACAATCATAAATGCATAACCGAGAGTGGCCAATATGCCAATCCCGCCCACAAACGGTGTATGAATATCGTGCAATTTATGCACGTCATCCGGTTTATCCGCCAAATTAAAGGCATACATAAAAGAAACAGTCAGCCGGATGATCAGTATCGACAAGAAAATACTGAACAGAAACACAATGGTAAAGTCGATATTCATGGTTAAAACTACCTACTTGGATTTCTGGTAACGATATTGATAGACGTACTTGCCGTAATGATAGCCGTAGCCGTAACGGGAAGAGGCTTGCGGCATATCATTGAATACAATGCCTTTAATCGGAACGCCCGATTGGTAAAATCTTTTAATACTCTGTTCCAGTTCGCGTTTGGTATGTGACCCGGCTTTTATCACCATGAGTGCCGCGCCTGCCAACCGGCTGATAATCGCGGCATCGGTCACTGCCAAAATAGGCGGAGAATCGATAATGATCAGATCATATTGTTTGGTCAGTCCCTCAAGAAGCTGGCCAAAACGTTCATGCAGCAACAACTCGGATGGATTGGGCGGGATGGTTCCGGTCGGAATAAAATCGATATTGGCTGATGGTATCTCTCGCGTCACGTCTTGAACGGACCGCGTATTGAGTATGACTTCGGATAAACCATTCTCACGAGTTATCCCAAATGATTTATTAATCTCACCTTTACGCATATCGCCGTCGATCAATAATATTTTCTTGCCTGCATCGGCCATGACGATTGCAAGGTTCGCGGCGACGAACGATTTACCGACGCCCGGACTTGGCCCGGTAATCACAATAATATTGTTTTGCGCTTCCAATAAAGAAAAATGAATCGTCGTGCGCAAACTCCGGAGGCTTTCGATTGCTACATCATCCCTGTTGCGAAGCGATAGAATTGCCGGTCTGTTATGCCTGATGGATTTATTGGGTTTGCTCAATTCTTTGTTGAGTAAATCCTGATCCTTACTATGGTAAATAGTGGCATACACGGGGATGTGCAGTTGTTTCTCGATCAAATCCGGGTCTTCGATGCCGCGCAACAACGATTTGCGGATAAAAACCGCTACGATTCCCAGGAATAAACCCAGAACAAAAGCCACACCAATAATCAGCAGCTTATTCGGCTTAATCGCTTTATCCGGCAGAACCGCGTAATCAATGACTCTTACATCGCCGACGGTACCTGCTTTCGCTACGCGCAAGGTCTGCGCATTATTCAGTAATGTGCTGTAAAGATTGGTGCCTACTTTGACATCACCCGATAATTCCAGAATGATTTGCTGGGTTTCCGGTAATGCCTTAATCATCTGGTTATGCGATTGCAATTGTGCTTGCAGCCGTGCAATCTGCTTATCAACTGCAATTATATTCGGGTGAGATTCAGTAAATTTTTGCCGCAATTCATCGCGTTTTTGTTGCAAGAGAGTGATTTGCGTTTTTATTTCGACAACCCCTGCCAAGGTATGCTGCGTCTCAATATCCAGATTGACAGAACCTTTCTGGTTTTTATATTCATTTAAGGCAGTTATCGAAGCTTCCATCTGATCTTTGATGATCGGCAATTGCTTATCTAGAAATTCCAATGTTTTCTGCGATTCGGCAGATTTATATTCAACGTTTTGCTGTACATAAATATTAGCAATTTCATTCAATACCCGGATAGCATATTCAGCATTGTCGGATTCCATTGTCAATTCCAGGATCCCCGTGTTCTTACCTTTCTCCGATACCGTCAAACCACTTCTAAGTTGCCGTATGGCATTATTTGAAGATTGCCGGACAAGCGTAAATTGTGTGCCGGGCCGTGCTTTTAATAACGACACAAATAGATGGATAGGTTGCTGATAATTGCCAATTTGCCGGTTTACCGGTTTCCCCACCTCACCTTCAGCAATGAGTTCATCATTAAAGAAAAGCTGGAATTGACCTTGATTTCCCGCCAGCAATGTGAATTCCTTATCTCTCAATGCCTCCGGTACCGCCAGCGTGCCAACTTGTATCGCCTCCCCGCCCCAAGCATATTCGTCCTGGCCAAATAACGGACTGGACACTGCGTTCTCCGGATTACTCTGCGCGAATCTCCTTGCAATCGCTTCGCCTACAAACGGGAAAAACTTCGGTTTAGCAATAACTTCCAGCTCCAAGTTATTAATGACAGCTCCCAGCACCTTTCTGGATTTAATCAGCTCAATTTCGGCCATTACCGGAAGTTTCGTTCCGAACATATCGATTAACGGTTCAACACCCGCCATTGACTGTGATTTCTCATTCACTTGCAGCATGACATCGACTTTATAAATCGGCGTATCGATAAAGGCCTTGCCAATGCCCAGCAGGAAAACAAAAAACGTAATGGCCAAAATAAGCCCTTTCCCATCCAGCAAAATACTCAAAAATTCACCCAAATTAATTACATCGTCCTCGTTATCCGGGCCGAATTGGGTTAGGTGGTGAGTATTCTCTGGGTGCGAATTAGACATGAGCGGTATGCAAGTAAGTTATCAAGGGATGGTTCTGAATGGCTGAACTCGTAAGGATCCGTCGAACATATTCAACAAATCGACCGTAGGTTGAATTTGGCTGATGATCTGATTCCAGCGAATACCTTCCGCCCGGTCTACAAAAACCACGTCACGTGGCTGTAAAGGGAAGCGTTCCGCCAAAATAAACGCATCGGGGGATTTCGCATCCAAGTGGTATATGGCGGATTTTCCTAGAGCGCTTCTAAAAACGAAGACTCTCGCTGCATCTGCAGTTTCCTGATCAATTCCAGCCCCTTCGGTAAGTGCCTCTGTCAATGTCAAACGCGCTTTATTCATCATGACACTTCGCGGCCGGACACCAAAACCGCGCCCCAGATTGGTCTCACCCAACACAAAAACCTTATTAAATTCGTTATCCGGCACGTTTAGAACATCGCCCTGCCGCAGCAAGACGTTCTGTTTGATGTCTCCGCCTTCGTAAAGGCTTAGCAAATTGATGCGGTAAGTTTTATCATCCCGCGTTAGGGTGATGTTACGCAGATCCGCTCTCGGTGTTACGCCGCCAGCACTATTGATGGCTTCCAGAACGGTTAGTGGTATATCCCTAACCAGATGGATTCCAGGTTGCGCAACTTCTCCCACCACATAAACCCGCTGACTGCGATAACCGGCCACGCGAACGTCAAGCTGTACGTTCTCGATATACTTGGAAAGCTTGAATGTCAATTCATCGCGAATCTCTTCGACCGTTCTGCCTGCTGCACGAATGACACCGGCATAAGGATAAAAAAAAGTGCCGTCTTCGCCCACCACATTACCGGCTGCTTCAGCGCTTCGGAATTCACCCGCCGGGATCGTTAATTCCGGATGTCCCCAGACAGTGATATTCAGAATATCCCGAGGACCCACCCGGTATTGATCATAAGGCTCCACATCCGGAGTTCCTTTGATGGTGTTCGAACCAATACGATAATCGAAATAATGATTGGCAACATTGTCCGGCCCGAGACTGCGATTATTGATATCCTTTTCCATATCAATAATTAGTTGCGCATTAATCGTTTGAATATTAAGTCTTTTTAAAATTGTCTCATTATCTTCGACCACCGGCATCTCGACACTCGATTTAGTGGCAAATGCCCGCATGTGTTGCCCGGGTATCAAAGTACAGGCTGCCAATTGACTTAATATAATTGGAATAAGAATAATATTTACTCGCTTGAGAATTATTTCTTCTATAGACAATAACTTATATAACTTCAACCTGGAATCCTCATTTTTGTTGCAACACAAAAAGTAACCTTCAAGAGAACAACCGTCAGTTCAAGAAGGGAAAATTTTCCTCATTTTTTCCAATGTTTCTTTTCCCACAATAGTAGGAGCTAAGTACTCAAATGTAACATTGAGTACATTTTACTATGTAAGTAAGTGATGCAATTGCTTTAAAACGAGGCCAAAGTTGGATGTATTTGATCTTTTGAGACTTTCATCACATTCTCTGTATTTCCAGTTAAGCCAATGATTTAATAAATAAATCAATCCTATTCGATTCGATTCGATTCGATTCGATTGTAATTATTCAACTGTTACCGCTTTGGCTAGATTTCTCGGTTTGTCGACATCCGTTCCTTTTACGAGAGCGACATGATAGGCAAGCAATTGCAATGGAATAGTATGCAAAATCGGGCTGAGTAGCCCGGCGTGCTCGGACAGGCGGATGACATGCAGATGATCAACCGGCGTGATTTGTGAGTCCGCATCCGCAAATACATATAATTCACCACCACGTGCCTGCACTTCCTGAAGATTAGATTTAAGTTTGCCGAGCAGTTGATCATTCGGTGCAATCGCGACCACAGGCATTTCATTATCCACCAGCGCGAGCGGGCCGTGTTTTAACTCACCGGCGGCGTAAGCTTCTGCATGGATATACGAAATCTCTTTGAGTTTGAGCGCACCTTCCAGTGCAATCGGGTAATGCACCCCGCGGCCTAGAAATAACGCATGATGTTTCTGAGCAAATCTTTGCGCCCAGAATTTGACTTGCTCCTCTACTTGCAGCGCATGTTCTAATGCATTCGGTAAATGGCGCATGGTCGCAATCATTTCGCGCTCGGCTTGTTCAGTCAGTTTGTGACGCATCTTAGCTAATGTAATGGTCAACAACAACAGTGAAGCGAGTTGTGTGGTAAATGCTTTAGTCGATGCCACACCGATTTCCGGACCGGCGCGGGTTAGAAAGCGCAAGTCCGCTTGGCGGATCAATGCACTTTCCGGCACATTGCAAATCGCCAGACTGTAACGATGCCCCAATTTCTTAGCATATTCGAAGGCTGCCAGCGTATCGGCAGTTTCACCGGATTGCGAAATGGCAACAACCAATGTAGCTGGATCTGCGACCGGATTACGGTAACGGTACTCGCTGGCGATTTCCACCGAGCAAGGCATACCGGCAACCGTTTCGAGCCAGTAACGGGCAACCAGCCCAGCATGGTAGCTGGTGCCGCACGCCAGAATCAGTATTTGCCTGGTATTTGTAAACACCGTTTCCGCCTCGCTACCAAATAAATTTGGAGCGATCGACTGGGTATTCGATAACATTTCCAGTGTGCTAGCAACCGCACTGGGCTGCTCAAAAATTTCTTTCTGCATGTAATGCGCATACGAACCTAATCCGATCTCTTCATTGGATAAATGCGATTCATACACGGGACGGTTGACCGGTTCACCTAACCGATTTTTCAGACAATTAACGATGTGGAACCCATGACTACTGAGCTCAGCGATGTCACCATCTTCGAGGTAGATCACATCACGAGTCACTTGCAGCAAGGCGGAAACATCCGATGCGACATAATTACCATCTTTTCCAACACCGAGTATCAACGGCGCACCGTGGCGTGCAACGACGATTCGATCGGATTGTGCTTCTTCCATGACTGCAATAGCATAAGCACCTTGCAACTCCGCCACCACTAAACAAACCGCCTCAAATAAATCCTCTGCTTCTCTAAGCTTAAAAGAGATCAGATGCGCAATGACTTCCGTGTCGGTGTCGGATAAAAATCGATAGCCGAGACTCTTGAGCTGTGCGCGGATAATTTCATGATTTTCTATGATGCCATTGTGCACGACCGCAATGCGTGACTCATCCCCGGAAAAATGCGGATGGGCATTACGTTCCGAGGGTTCACCGTGAGTTGCCCAGCGCGTGTGTGCGATACCCGACAATCCATGAGCTTTTTGTTGTTCGACAAGTCGACCTAACATATTAACTCGGCCGGTAGTACGCAACCTTTTTAGACCATAATTAGTAAATACAAGACCGGCGGAATCATAACCCCGGTATTCCAGACGCTGCAATCCTTCCAAAAGAACAGGAATCACGTTCGCCTTTCCAATCGCGCCAATAATTCCACACATCGATGGTCTATCTCCTCATGAGGATATGAAAAGGATATAGCTTAATTAAATAAACAGGGGCAGAGTGCTGCAGGATAATTCTTTCAATTCTAAGAAATTCTCAGACTACCTTATCCTTGATCACGACTTGTAAATCAAAGTGCAAGAATGCACACATTGATTTTTTCTGAGGCTTAACATCTTTTGCTTAACCACGAATTCTCATTCAAGATGTAAAAAGCAAAGATTTATTCTTGTTTATTGTAATTTTACCAGAAGACAATCCGATTGCATGAAGTCATTTGTCCCTAATGGATTCATTATTATTAATAAAATATCCCAATTTTGTATGAACTGATTATCGATGAACTTAACAAATTACAATTTCTTAATCCACTGCGATACACCTTGCTCAATTAAAATTAACGTTTTTTCAAAAATATGAACTTCTTTTTGATAGGGATCAGGAATATCGAATCCTCCCCATTCACCTAATCGAAAAACTTTACCTCTTACAGTCGGTTCAATTTCTTCAATTATATTTTTCTGGTCGAGCTCCATTACTAAAATAAGATCTGATTTGCGAATCATTTCTTGGTTGAGCTGACGAGCACGATGATCAGAAATGTCTATCCCTTTTTCCATCATCAATTGAATTGCTTTTGGATCTGGCGGATGACCAACTAATGCACCTAGACCCGCTGATCTTATCCGACTCTCGAAATTATTTACTTCAACAAAAGCTTGTCTAAACACCCCTTCAGCCATTGGGCTTCTGCATATATTCCCAACACATACAACAAGCATATTATCAAACAAATTAATTTATCCAATGACTGTTATTATCAAATACCCAGGATTTAACGAAGCTCTGAATTTTTACCGTCCATGTAATAGAGCTCCATAAAACCAAAACCGGTGTGCGTGCCTTGCACACTCACCGCACCTTCCCAATAGATATTATAAGTCGTTAACTTAGCATCAAATTCATTGTTTTCATTCCTACTCTTAATCGTGATTTCGATATTCTTGGATGGTATTTCAATGTCCCATTCTGTCGGATATACGATATTTGTCTTTTTGCTGGCCCACCCTTTTCTAGGGCTAACATTAAAATCTTTTGCAGATAGAGTTTCAACATTTCCATTCTGATTAAAGGTGCCGATATAGAGAATTTTCTCATTTGTTTTCTTATCGCGTAGTTGATAGATCATCAGATCTATGGAATCACTCAGCTGAAGACTGAACCAATCCCATGTCAATCGCCCTACAGAAAAATCACCCCATTGATGATCAAACCAGGAAATCCCAGTTACTTTTTCTACGGCATTCCCTATTTTCAAAGACCCCGATATTTTCATTCGCGAGCGTGAGTAATAGTAACTATCGCCCGCATCTTTTACCGAGATGACACCATTTTCTCCATGGATAGTTGGAGGTTGTGTACTAATCAAATCAAGGTTTAAATTTATATTTTCGATGTTGAATTTTAATTGATCGGCACCATTGCTCCCCGCCATCAGCCAATCCCCTTGGGTAAATTCAAAAGCATTTTCTTTGCTTGTTGATGGATTACCCGCTGTTCTTTGCTGTGCAGTATAGTGCCTGCCGGTTTGATAATCATTAATAGAAGCATGACTAACCATATGATGAGCAACATTATTTATCAGGAAGACCGTGTAGTGGAAACTATATTTTTTCCCTGATTCTGTACTTAAATAGCCATTGTAGTACCACCATTCCATTTCTGCATGATGCGGCGCATCATCTTTTGGTAATGTTATTAAACTGCTATTACGCGCAATGCTCTCAAACCAGTTATCAGATGTTTTAGTAAAAAATACTTCATAAAAAATCCATGTAACGCAAATTCCAATCGTAGCTATAAAAACTAATAAAATTAATCGTCTATTAGAAAAATGATATCCACTAAAGATTGTGTGAGTTTTTCGAGTTTTTCTCATCACTATTTCTGTTGTTCTTTTAGCTGCAATTGAGCATATAAAAAAACAGCGCATCTTAATTAGTAAGAGCGCTGTTTAACAATTTATGATTATTTTTAAAAAATTTTACCAATATATTTATTCGAATAATATTGACACACAGAAGAAACTTTAATTATTTATAATTTCAATAATTTAAGAATAATATTTTAGATTAAGCTAAGAAATCAGTTTTTACGTCCAAACAATTTTCTAGACATTAACATACTGAACAATCCTAAAATTAATAGCACATACATCGATGGCTCAGGAACAGCAGAAACTGACAATTGTGCTCCAGTAAAAAGAAAGTCTTCATAGGTCGTCTGAGTAAGTGCAGTGCTAAATCCAAATATCGCTGCTGCAGCCACAAATGCTGGAGGCAAAGCAGCTGGATCATACAAATTTAAAGCTATCAAATCAAAAGATAAATTTCCTGATAGTCCAGCATTGTTCATTAAAGCAGTCACATCAAAAGTATATGCCGACACACTCGGTTCAACTAAGCCTAAACCTAGTGCGGCTGCAATTAATGCAGCTTCAGTTATAGGGTTTGAAGTTAGAGGACTTTCAAAACCATCACTTCCAGAAAAAGTAGAATTAAATGGAAAAGCGTTCGCTGTATCAAATAAAGGATTGGTTTGTTCCACTTCAACAGGCGCATGCGAACCGGTATTAAAAGCACCATCGTTTACGTTTGTTACTTGTGCCCATTCCCTGGGAATATCAATCGCGCCAAATCCTTTCAGTGTAGTTGAAATATCATCAGACAAAAATAAGGTCAATGTCGCCGATGTTACTGTGCCTGGACTCCATAGCGGCGTATAGCCGATCGAACCACTATACGTTCCACTATTTTCAGTAATTAAGTCTGATGTTGCAGCACTACTGAACGTATAGCTAACGCTTGCAAAGGCTGTATTAATACTCATTACTGTTGACAAAATTACTGCAACAATAAAAAACTTGGATAGTTTCTTCATTTTTCTTTTCCTCTCTTCTTACATTAATTAGACAAGCCACGATAAAAAAGAAGTTAATAAGTAAATTTATTTGCAGCAAACTTAATTTTATTAACAAATACTAGCAAATACATAACTGAATAAGAATGGAATGAAATTTGCCTTTTTTATTATATGATTATAATTTATTAAAGTATACATTGCCCCCCATTTATAGTATGGGTGTACTAATTGCCATTATTACACTCGGAGATAAAAAAGACACAGCTCTACTCGACCGTATTACCCATCACCGCGACTTCCTCGAAACCGATAATGATTCTTACCGATTCAAACATTGCAAGAAAGCATTCGAAATTTAAATTTGCGCCGCTTCTTAACTGGAAACTTTTGAATGTTGATTGACAGCTCTGAACATTCTAAGTAATAATTTTCAGACAAAATGAGCTGTGTACACAGCTTATTATTACTTTCATGATTATTTCGGAAATACTGTTTTTATGGTCGGGGCGAGAGGATTTGAACCTCCGACCACTTGCACCCCATGCAAGTACGCTACCAGGCTGCGCTACGCCCCGAGCGGGCAATTATAGCAAACAATATACGTGAACTTCAGAAACTCTTACTGAGTAAATATCACTTACTATCACTCACGAACGCAATTGCGACACAATACTCTGAATTTCACGCCGGATATAACTTAAATCCGTCATTGAAGGCTGCGAATTGGCAGCAATATCCTCCAATGAAATCAATTCGCCTTCAGTGTGTTCCAAACGGTTACGCGCGCCGCTGATTGTAAATCCTTGGTCATACAGCAGCTCTTTAATGCGCCGTATGAGCAGTACTTCTTGATGCTGATAATAGCGGCGATTGCCACGGCGTTTTACAGGTTTTAATTGCGCAAATTCCTGTTCCCAATAGCGCAATACGTGCGGTTTGACACCACAAAGAACGCCAACCTCCCCGATAGTAAAATATCGTTTGGCAGGGATCGGCAGTGGTGTATTACTTACTTTTTTGTTTTCCATGATAATTTTTCTCAACCAAAGCTTTTAACTTCTGGCTCGCATGAAATGTGACGACACGACGGGCAGTAATCGGAATTTCTTCCCCTGTTTTTGGATTCCTTCCCGGACGCTGAGGTTTTGCCCGTAATTGAAAATTACCGAATCCTGAAAG
>Ga0154020_10010514_pt1 | contig 10583 bp, 6 predicted proteins | sample Klosneuvirus_201_FD_109709 | JGI IMG/M metagenome (GOLD analysis project Ga0154020, IMG submission 109709) | Active sludge microbial communities from wastewater, Klosterneuburg, Austria - Klosneuvirus_20160825_MG | ecosystem: Engineered > WWTP > Aerobic digester > Activated sludge | place...
TCCAGCGCCAGCAGTGTCACCATCCGCACGCCGCTCCGCGTGATCGCCCCCACCAGCTTGATCATGTCCTTGCTCAGCTCCCCTTCATACAAGTCCGAGATCAGCACAAAGATCGTGTCCGCCGGCCGACGTATCAAAGTCTGGCAATACCGCAGAGCCCGCGGCGTGTCGTTCCCTCCGCCCAGTTGCACTCCAAACAGCAGGTCCACCGGGTCCGAACACTTCTCCGAAAGATCAACCACCGCCGTGTCATACGCGACCACCCGCGTCCGCACCGCCGGAATCGACGCCAGCACCGCCGAGAACACCCCCGCGTACACCACCGAGGACATCATCGATCCCGACGTATCAATGCACAGGATGATGTCCTTAAGCTCGTTGCGCTTCCGTCCAAACCCGATCCTCCTCTCCGGCACCACCGTCTGATACTCCGCCTGGTAGTGCTTCAGGTTCGCCCGGATCGTGCGGTTCCAGTCGATTTCGTTGTGCCGCGGCCGGTTATTCCGCGATGCCCGATGCAGCGCCCCGATGATCGCCTGCCGCGTCTTGGCATCCAGCCGCCGGATCAACTCGCGGACCACCTTCGCCACCACCATCCGCGCTGTCGCCTTGGCCTTAGACGGCATCACACTCCCCAGCGCCATCAACTGCCCGACAAACTCAACATCCGGCTCCACCGCCTCCAACATCTCCGGCTCCGCCAGCATCCGCTCAATCCCCAGCCGCTCCATCGCATCCTTTTGCATCACGCGCACAACCGACGAGGGAAAGAACTCGCGGATATCCCCCAGCCACCGCGCCACACTCGGCATCGAGGCCCCACGCCCCACCTTGTCGCGGTACTTCTCTTTCTCCTCCGGGTCGTAGAGCGCCGCCATCGCCTTATCCATCGACGCATCGCGCCCCGCCAACCCCTGTCCCGTGCCCTCCGCCTCATCGCCGCCCAAAAGCAGCCGCCAACGCGTCAACCGCTCCACACCCGTCGCCGGTTGAATCATGGCAAGTCTCCCAGTATGAGCCGCAGCACCGGCATCACCAACTCCCCGCGCCCGGGTTCATAATCGTCATCAGCCTCGGCCACACGGCCCGCCCCCGCAGCGCCCAGCCCCTTGAGCTTCTCCCCGATCATCCGCCGATCCGCCTTGGCATACTCGCTGAACGTTCGCCGCACAATCGGGCACACCCGCTCGAACAACTCGCGAGAGAGCCCACAAACCCACTCATCAATCATCGACAGCAGCCGCGGATCGTGAACCAGCAGCAACCCCGAGCCGCTCAGGAATCCCTCCAGCCACGCCGCCGCCGCGCCCGGGTCGTTCCCCGCGGAGAGCGCCAGGCTCATCCGCGTTCCCGCCACATCACGCGTCGCGGCCCCCGAATCCAGCAGAATCCGCGTCGCACGCCCGGCAAGCAGCCCGTGAATACTCGCATCCGCCAGCTTGCGCACCGCTTCGCGCCAAGGCTCCAGAAAGTCCCCTCGCTCCAGCGTGCCCAGTGAGGCCTCCACTCCATCCAAACGATCCCGCATCTCCGCCGCGGCCTCATCATCCAGCGACGCACACGCCGGCAACAACCCCGCGCACACCCGCGCCACCAGGCCCGCCACCACCGGCTCCACCAGCGCCGCATCCGTCTTCCGCACGTTCCCATACCTCAGCACCCGCGCGAGCGGCGGCACCGCCTCCATCAGCCTTCCCACATCCGCCGATACCGCCGACACTTCCTGGATCCTCGCGACCAACCGCTCCACCGCGCTGGGCAGGTCCGCCAGCATCACGTGGTCCAGCATCGCCGTGAGCGTCACCAGATCCGTCGCGTTCTTTACACGGTCTGCGACACACGCCGCGGCCGCGGATTCCACCGTATTCCCCCACCGCGCCGCCTCCATCACCACCACCGCCAGCTCCGGCTTCCATTGCAGCTTCCAAATCTCGTGAAACGTGCTGGTCTTGCTCCGCTGATCCCTCAGCACGCCCCAGTCAATATTCAGGATCATCAACCGATGCAGCAACCGGCTCCGCGCCAGGTCCATCTCCTTGCGCTGATCCAGGTCCAGCTCCATCTCATCCGCCGACACCTTCATCCGGAGCGACTTCTGCAGCGCTGCCAGATCTCGCTGCAGCGGCACATTCGGAGCCTCCTCCGGCACCTCTCCCAACTTCTGCCCGACAATCAGCTTCCGCTCAATCACTCGCATCGGCATCGGGTTGCCATGACACAGGATCGAGAGCGTCGCCTCGCCAAGTTCCTCAAGCCCCGCGATCGCCCGCCCCCGCAGCGCCGCCAGCGAATCCGCCAACCGCACCGATTCAATCACACTCGCCGGCGAAGCATCCAGATCCTCCGCCCGCATAAGCCGCGCCACCTTCGTCAGCCACTTCTCCGAAAGCTGCTCATGGTGCACCCACAGGTGCTCATACCAACCCGGGCTCGACACTCCCGCGCCATAGCCTGAATCGAGCGCCAGCCGGTCATACGTCCAGGGAATCCAGGTCGCCGCCGTCTTCCGCTTCGCCAGCCCCTTGAGCACCTCATCATCCGACTTCGCCGGAATCGCTTTGATCGCCTCCGCCGTCAACACCGGCGCATGCCAAGCCCCGCACACCACCACAATCCTCTCAAACCCCTCCTTCATCGCGACCCGGATCGACTTGCGCATGTGAGCCTCACGAGCCGGCTCCTGCGGATCATGCCGTTCCCCCAACTCCTGCCGTGCCGATTCCATCGCCCCGCGAATCGCATCAAACACCCCGACCGGATCTTCCTCGCCGCGGCCTTCCTCAATCAACCTCCCCCACCACGCTTCGCCATCACTGAACCCTGCGGCAATCGCCAACGCATCCAACGGATCCCGCCGCGGCGCGTCCGACTCTGCCTCGACGGCTGACTCCCCGTAATCCCCGTCCTCCGCGACGGGAGACTCCGGCTCTTTCTCAACTGCCTTGTCTTCCTTCTCCCGCCGCGGCCGCAGCGACTGCGGCAGATCGATGAACCTCGCCTCCACCTCGCTCTCCAGCGCCCACCGGATCGCCTGCCACTCTGGCGAGAACTTCGCAAACGGGTAGTACACAGCGTTGCTGGGAGAATCCGGTTCATACACGAGTAGTGCCACCGGCGGCTTCATGTCGTTGTGCGACGCCAAAGCAAGCACTTCCGCGGCATCCGGCGGCCCCTCGATCAACACAACATCCGGCTTCACCTTCTTGAGCGCGCGCAGAACCATCCGAGCCGACCCCGGCCCATGGTGACGCACGCCCAGCACAATCACGCTACCGCTCATTTCCTGATCAACTCCAAGGCCTCTTCAATCCGCGCTTCGTAATCCATCTCGGCATTCCAATAGGTCGATTCAACCACCGCCTCCCAATCGTTCGAGTTCGCCCACGCTTCCCGCAACGCGGCCTCAACTTTCGACGGACATCCGGGGCCCAGGATGCGTGCCAGACCGATCGCAGCACACATTCGCTCGGGTCCATTTGCGCGAAGCAGATCGAGGAGTTGCTGTTCCACTCCGGAGTTTCCGCGGCCCAGTTGCCCGAGCGCCAGAATCAACCCCAGACGCGTCTGTCGCTCTGACTCCACCCGCAGCCGCGCGACCACCCCTGGCACAACTGAGGATGCATCCTCGGGAAACGCCGACACCGCAAACGATGCCGCCTCGCGTACATCAACAACGGAATCTTCAAGACATCGCATAAGGATTGGCAATCCCTCCCGTACGGACTCGTGTGCCTTCGCCACCCACGTTCTCTCTGTCGCCACCAGTTCATCCATCTCCTTCTGCGGGCGAGTAGCTTTCAGCTGACCGCCTTGATGGACCTCGTGGTAGCTCGTGCCCGTCGCAATGCACTGAAGCAAACCCAAGATCCCGGCGCGCCCGGGCGTCGCCTCATCCTCCACCAGGGCTAGCAATACCCTCGCCGCCGGGGCACTGGCCGAATACACCGTCCCCTGATGCCACACGTTGCCGTGGAGCTCATATAGCGCTTCATCGCGCGTCTTGGGCGTGGAAGACACGAGCCCCTCGAACAGCTCCAGCAGGTCATCCGCCGGGCCAAACGCGTGCGACACCGCGCCCCAGTCGTTCTCATCAATCAGTCTTTGAGCCTTGGCGTTCATCGCTGACTCACAGTACCTCTTTGCACGCCCGGTACAGGTCCTTCCACCCATCCCGTTCCTTAATCACCGTCTCCAAATACTCCTGCATCACAATCTTGTCCTGCACCGGATCCTTCACAATCGCCCCCATCATCCCGCTGGCCACATCCCCCGCCTTCAGCGTCCCATCCCCGAAGTGCGCGGCCAGCGCAATGCCGCTGGTGATCACGCTAATCGCCTCCGCCGCGCTCAGCGTGCCCGACGGTTGCTTGAGCTTGCTCTTCCCGTCCGTCGTCTTCCCCTCGCGCAGCTCGCGGAACACCGTGACCACCCGCCGGATCTCCTCGATCACCGGCTTCTCGGTGGGCAGGTCCAGTGCGCGACCCATCTGAGTGACCCGCCGCTGCACGATCTCGACCTCTTCCTCCATCGTGTCCGGAACCGGCAATACCACCGTGTTGAACCGCCGCTTGAGCGCGCTCGATAGCTCGTTGACTCCCTTATCCCGGTCGTTCGCGGTCGCGATGATGTTGAACCCCCGCACCGCCCGCACCTCTTCATTGAGCTCCGGCACCGGCAGCGTTTTCTCAGACAAGATCGTGATCAGCGTGTCCTGCACATCACTGGGCACACGCGTCAGCTCCTCGACGCGCACGATCTTGCCCTCGGTCATACCGCGCATCACGGGGCTGTGCACCATCGCCTCGCGCGAGGGCCCCTTGGCCAAGAGCAACGCGTAGTTCCAGCCGTAGCGAATCGCCTCTTCCGGCGTCCCCGCCGTCCCCTGCACCATCAGCGTCGAATCCCCGCTAACCGCCGCGGCCAGATGCTCGCTCACCCAGCTCTTGGCCGTCCCCGGCACGCCAAGCAGCAGCAGCGCCCGGTCCGTGACCAATGTCGCCACCGCGATCTCCATCAGCCGCTGGTTCCCCACGTACTTGGGTGTGATCACCGTCCCATCCTTGAGCTTCCCGCCCATCAGGTAGGTGACGACAGCCGTCGGCGACAGCTTCCACCGCGCCGGCTTGGGCCGGTCATCGGCTTTCGCAAGCGCCGCGAGCTCGGCCGCGTACTGACTCTCCGCCGTACCCCTCAACACATCCGTAGCGGTCACTTTGCTCACGACGCAAACTCCTTGTGCATGTCCGCCCGCAGGCGGACTCGATCGATGCTTCGTTTGAAACTGTCCGTCGGCTGATCCGCGAACATCTCGTTCACCGTCTCTTCAAACTGGTCCGCCGATTCCACCGCAACGACGCGCGATGCCTTCTCGACAGGCTCATAGAGCCGGTACACGTCGTTTCCCTTGGCCTTGTTCTTGATGAGCAGCTTCAGAGCTTTCGTGGAGAACGCCGCGGACCACCGTTCCTTCGTCGATGCCAGCAACATCCACCGATCCGCGGCACCCAGCCGCTTGTGATCCGCGATCTCAAGTAGCAGCTCCTCACGCTGCGCCCGCGGCAAGGTATCGCACAGACCCTTCGCCATATCCACATCCAGCTTGTCCTCGGTCAGCAGGTGCCGCAAGATCGCCTCGGCCCACGCGGGCTGAGGAGCCGTCTGCACAACATCCACCAGAGCGGCCAGCGCATCCTTGAAGTAGTCATCGCCGCTGATCGCCGCCAGACACTCTGCCGGATCCAGACCGGTCACCTCGGTCCACACCGATACGTCCGCCGCGCTCACTATCTGCCGCATCCACCATGCCCGCTTGCCCGTGCCGCTGGCGGCCTGCTCCTCAATCCCATCCCGCTCCCAAGACTTGTCGAACTCCGCAGGTGGGTTCAGTTTCACCTTCACGCCACGCTTGAGCAAGCCTTTCTTCGCCTCGACGCCGATGATCGCCTTGGCTCGCTCGTTCATGCGCCCGCGATATCGCGAGCCGGCCATCGCCCCCAGCACCGCGCACGCCTGCCGCCGCACCACCTTGCTCTTGTCATCCAGCGCGGCCTCCAGAAACGGCTCATCCGCCATCGACCGCCCTTGCAGCAGCATCTCCACAAACCGCCGCCGCTCATCCGCGCTATCGCTGGCCCACGTGGACTGCACCACCGCCAGCCCACGCGCCGGATCATGCCGTCGTAGCGTCAGCAGCAACGCGACGCGCTCGGGAGTATTGCCCGTCTGCCAAATCTCATCCGCGTTCGCCGGCACCTCGCTTGCCGCCACCGGCTTCCGCCACGCGTCGTTCAGGCCCGCGAGCCATTCACCTCGCTTGCCGAGCACCGAATACACCACCTCCGACCGCCGCGGCTGTCGCGACCACCAGTCCATCACCACCGGCACGGTCGAATCCACGATGCGCACACCTTTGGCCTGCGCCAACTCCGCCCATTCCTCAATCACACCCGCATCCGGATCTCCCATCAGTCGGAGCAGCGTCGCCATCGCGGCCTCGGGCGCAACTGGCTTCGTATCCGCCGGGCACTCCGCGATCTTCGCCGCGCACGCCCGGGCCTTCCACCCCGCCCGCGCCCGTAGCCCCACCACCGCCGCCTGCGTCAGCACCGCCTCCGGCTTGTCGCCCGACCGGTCCGTCCCGATCACCGCGCCCGCGGCCATTTCCTTCATCACACTCACCGGTGATCCGCTCATGCCGCCCACCTCGGTGCCAGATCGTGGTACAGCTTGGCCGCGGCATCCCACGCGCTCACCGGCAACGCATGCTCGCCATCCCACTCCGTCAACACCGTCAGGGGCTTTCCTCCGCCCGCCGAAAGCAACCGCCACAACTGCAACCCCGCGACGAACGCGGGCTTCAGCGGGAGCCCCCCACCACTTCCATCAACCAGATACCAGTTGTCCCCTTCGGGCACGGGACGTGCGCTCGCGAGCACCAGGGGCCAGCGATAGGTCCACGGATTCGCCGCAAGCGCCTCCGCATATCGCTTGAGCCCCGCCTCGATCGTCGCATCCGCCGCGGCCCCGAAGTCGCCTTCGATCCGCCGCCCATCAGCGCGGGTCTTCACCAGTGCGCGGAGCGGACTCCGACCGGGATAGAACGCGATCTCACCCTCGAACTCGGCGCCGGCCGCGACTGTTTGCTCAAGAGGCGCGATCCCTGCCGCGAAGTCCAAGATCATCGCGCGGCGACCGGTGGTCCGGCCGACGAGCCATGCTCGCCGCACACGCAGCCGATCCTCTTCTTCAATCACCTGCCCCAGCGCGGCCCAACGGTCTGCAACGCCGGCACTCGCCAGAACTTCTTCCTTGGGCTGATTCCATCCGAGCGCTGTCCGCACATCGCCGGCCAGATCCTTGGGCAGTTGCGGCAGTTGCTCGGCCGCGCGGAGCAGCAAGTGAATCCGACCCATGAGGCTCAGCGTCCGCGCATCCCATCCCGCGCCCGAGGCGATCGTTTCGGGAATTCGGCGAACAAACCCCGCCAGCCCCGGCGCCTGCGCATCGACCATCCGAGCCGCCATCCGCTCCCAGTCCGCGGCATCTTCCATCTGTGCCGCGGCCAATCCCTTCCTGATGAGATCCTCCAGCCACACGCGGCAACTCGCAACGCCGTCACTGACGCGCGCTTCGCGCTGCGCCATCCGCTTGGCCTGAGCCTCTAGATCGACCGGCTTCTCGGCCGCGGCCTTGGCTTTCTCTACCTTCTTCTCGGCCTTCTCTGTTCTGGTCGCGAGCCAATCGCTTACCCAGCCCGGCTCGGCCGCGGTCTTGAAGCTTTTGGCATCCTTCGCGAACAGGAGCAGAAGGCCAAGGCCGTGTTTGCACGGGAATTTGCGGCTGGGGCAACTGCACTTGAACGCGGGCTCGGAGAGATCGACGCGGGCTTGGTATGGGTCTTTGCCTGAGCCTTGGCAGAGGCCCCATATCGCACGATCACTCTGCCCGACGCTGACCCACTTCTTCGCGGAAGCCAGCGCCTGACCCGCGGACGCCGAGGCGCTGTCGGGGGCGAGGGCTACAACTCTGTCCGCGGTCCAGGATTGCATGGGGACACATATTACAAAGAAGTCGAAATGTCGGTTGCAACTCTACTTCCAACGACGCCCATCCACCTGTCGGAACTCGGTGCCGTCGATGGCGATCACCGCGGCGCCGGTGCCCGCCTCATCCCTGGCCTCCAGGGTGAACGTCGCCGACTCGCCGGTGTCGGCCCGGGCCGAGAGTTGGTCGCCCACCAGTTGCCAGCTTCCAGCGATGTCGGTCTGTGACGACATGTTGTGGAACACGCCGTGCGATGTGCCCTCGGAGTGATACTGAAACCGGCCCGACGCGTCGAACATGACCCGCTGTTCATTGGAGTTGCCGATCAGGACCGTGCCCCCGCCGAACGCGCGGACCCAGGTGTTGCAGAGTTGGGCGGGGGTGATGGCCGCGGCGGCGGGCTTGTGGACTGAGGCGAGGATGGATTCGATCTCGGGCATGCGGCGCTTGAGAATGTCGGGCGTGGTGATGGCGACGAACGATCCCGCGTACGACCCAACAAACGCCCAGGAGCGCACCTCGGCCTGCCGCCCGTCCGCAAGCGTCGCCGTCCACTTCCACGTCTTGCCCTCGAGTGCGCCGACCCTGACCGCCTCACCGGGACCGGTCCGCTGCACGGGCACTTGCAGCAACTGCATCACCGCGGCGTCGAGATACGGTTCGAGGCCCGGAGCGTCGAGCGTCTTCAGCGACGGCTCGCCGACGAACCCGTAGATCTCGTTCATCTGGTTGGCATCACCCGGCGCGACGAGGGTGGAGTTGCCCTGGGGCAGGATGTTCCACGTGCCGGGGACGTTGGCCTCGACCCCGGCGAAACGGACTTCTTTGCCGGACTTGATGGGCTTCCAGGTTTGAGCGGTTGGAAGGGTGGGCATGGCGGGTGCTGCCGGCTTTGTGGTTGGGGTTGTTCCGGTCTTGCCCGGCGCGGCCGCACTGGGGGGCGACGACTTCTGATCACACCCCGCCGCGATGGCCGCGGCCAAGCCGAGCAGGACTGTCAAGGTCCGCATGATGATCTCCCCGCGGAAACGAGCCCACAGCATACCAACCCGTCTGCTAAAGTGCCCTCATGCCGACACATTCGTCCGCAATCTGGGCTCTGATTGGTTTGGTGGCCGCGGCCCCCGCGCTGGCGGGCATCGGGCCTGAATCCACCGCCATCGTCGTGAACGGCGACAGTTGGGCTTCCCTCACCGTCGCCAACGAGTATTCCACCCTGCGCCACATCCCCGCCGGCAATGTCATCGTGCTCTCGGGCCTGGGCGCGTTTGACGCGATGGATGTCAATCAGTTTCGCGCCGAGGTGCTCGGGCCCGTTCTCAAAGCCCTCGACGACCGCGGCCTGCGATCGCAGATCGACTGCATCGCGTACTCGGTCGATCTTCCTTCCGCCGTGTACGTCAACGCCGACATGGCCGGCAAGCCGTTCCCGCAGATCATCACGCCCGTCGCGTCCGCCAACAGCCTGACTTACTTGAGCGAGTGGGTCATGAAGAAGGATGCCGACTACCTGCGCCTGGACATCAACCGCTACAGCCGCCGCACACTGCCGTTGATCGAGGGCACGCCGCTCACGCCCGCCGAGCGGGCCGAGTATCAGCGGGGCATGAAGCTCTATGACGGCAAGCAATACGCGGAAGCCGCCGCGGCCATTTCCGCACTGACCGCGGTCAAACGAAACGATGGCGGCATCTACTACAACCTCGCCTGCTGCCTGGCGCTCGCGGGCAAAGCCGATCAAGCGATGACCGCGTTGACGGAAGCCAACGCCGCGGGCTGGCGGAACTTCGGCCAGAACACCATCGACCCCGACCTCGAATCGCTCCGCGATCGACCCGACTTCAAGGCGCTCATCGACCGGATGAAGGCCCAGCGCGTCCAAGTCCAGCCGGCGCGCGGATTCCGATCGAGCTACTCGTGGTCCGCCACCGGCGAACCCGGCGCGACGGGCCCGAAGTACCTGCTCTCGACGATGCTCGGCGTGACCAGCGGGCGCGGCAACTCGGTCAACGAAGTGCTCGCCTGCCTGAAACGGGCCGAAGCGGCTGACGGCACCTCGCCGCGCGGGACGGTCTACATCGAACGTAACGGGGATATCCGCTCCAGCACGCGCGAGTGGGCCTTCGCCGATGTCGCCGACCAGCTCCGCCACATGAACGTCGCCTGCACCGTCGAAGATGGCGTGCTGCCCAAGGCCAAAAAGGATGTCGCCGGCGCGGTGGTCGGCATCGCCGACTTCGACTGGAACGCCAGCGGCAGCACGATTCTGCCCGGGGCCATCTGCGAGCACCTGACCAGTTGCGGCGGCATGATGGGTGAACGCGACGGGCAGACGCCATGCACCGAGTTCATCCGCGCGGGCGCGGCCGGGAGTTCCGGCGCCGTCACCGAACCGTTCGCCCTCCAAGAGAAGTTCCCGAGCCCGTTCATGCAACTCCACTACGCGCAGGGGAGCACGCTTGCCGAGGCCTTCTACCAATCCCTCGATGGTCCCTACCAGCTCCTCATCATCGGCGATCCGCTCTGTCGCCCGTGGGGCA
>Ga0154020_10010515_pt1 | contig 10582 bp, 6 predicted proteins | sample Klosneuvirus_201_FD_109709 | JGI IMG/M metagenome (GOLD analysis project Ga0154020, IMG submission 109709) | Active sludge microbial communities from wastewater, Klosterneuburg, Austria - Klosneuvirus_20160825_MG | ecosystem: Engineered > WWTP > Aerobic digester > Activated sludge | place...
CTTGGCGTCCTGTTTTCAGGCCCAACGGGACGACTCTATGTCAGCCCAGGGCAACGCCCTGGGAAATCTTCCACGCGATGATTTCCAGCCCCAACGGGGCGGCACTAATTTTTGCAGTGACCAACTCGAATCTGTTTAGGTCCGTCCCGTTGGGGCTTTTTGTGCCTGACATCCCCAAACCCAGGGCGTTGCCGTGGGCTGACTTATGGCTGGCCCGTTGGGCCGGAACGCAAACGGAATTGCACTCAGACGCTGCGTATTGGGCCGCATCCAATTTCAGCGACACACACACTGCGGATGATTCAATCACGACTGTAATTCATCGAGCGATCCTAAGGTGAGCTGCCAAAGCAAACCGGGCTTATTTGCACTCTTTACGGAAGCATTCAATGCTTATCATCGAGCGGCCAATAAGTGTCGTCGCTAAAATCAGCCGCAGAGCGCTAGCTAACGGTTTTCAAAGAACCGGACGCTAGCGCGTTCCGGCTGATAAGACAATCATAAATCGTCCAATGCGGCACAAACTGTCGATCCCCGGCTTGCATACTCCAGGGGGTTCCGGCGACAATCAACAAGTCCCGCCTGCCTGCCGAAATCCGGAGTTCAATAATGACTGGAACCGTTCTGGAGCGAAGCCTGCGCACTGTCATTGCGCGGCTGCAGAAGTTACGAGTCCTGCGGCGACAAACAGTCTGCTGGCTGTTACTGGTGTTCCCTGCAATTGCGTTGACACTCTGGCTGCCAGCATCGCTGGGCCTGATCGGACCGGAGTTACCTGTGCTGTTCGGTGCCACGATCCTCGGCACGATCCTTTCAAGACTGTTCACGAAAACGCCCACGGTTGGCGATGCGGCTCGGCTGATCGAGCAGACTCATCCGGAACTGAACGATGCCGTTCTGACGGCTGTGCAGGTTGCCCAGCGTCCCGGCAGACGGCCATCCGTCCTTGCGGCGATGGCCGTGCAGGAAGCCGATGATCTGGCAAGGCAGCGAGACTGGTCCGGAGCTGTGCCCGGTGTTCGCCTAATGAACTGGACGCTGCTCAGTTTTCTGTCGTTTGTCGTGATGGTGTCGAGTGTCATGGCGGCAAGCCGCTTCGGACGCGAGTTGGTTCGGCCCTCGTCCGTCGCTGGAAATAAGGCAGAGAAGACAAACAAAGCGGCTCCGGTGACCGAATTGGTTATTGAACCCGGCGACACAGAGATCGAACGCGGCTCCGCTCTCACGGTGGTCGCGAAGTTCCCTGGCGTCGTGCCAACTCGGGCGGTGCTCGAGTTTGTCGATTCGCAAAACAACGCTCGCCAGCTGGCGATGACGGAAACCGTCGATGTCGGCGTCTTCGCCGCGCGAATGGAAGAGGTGTCGAGTGATGGTGTGTATCGCGTGTTCTACGAGGAAGGTGAAAATCCGTTCGGCAAAGCTCAGGCTTCGGCCGATTTCAAAGTCACGACTTACGTACGACCAAAACTGGAACAGGTGGATGCTGTCGTGATGCCGCCTGCATGGTCAGGCCGTCCTCAGGAGACGATTGAAGACGTGATGCGGATGACGGTGACGGAAGGTTCGACCGTCGTCCTGAAACTTCGCCTGAACAAACCCGTCGCCATTGCTGAGTTAGTGTCAAAGGACCGACCGACGATCGCTCTCATGGCAACGTCGGAAGGTTCTGCCATCGTCGAAACAACAATGGTCGTCACCGAGAGCAATGCGTGGATCGTGCGGCTGCAAGATTCAGACGGACGCACTCCCACCGACGAAGAACAGATTTCCATCAAGGTCAGTCGTAACAAGCCTGCACAGGTAAAGGCCACGTTTCCTGGCAAGGATACGAACGTTTCGCCGCTCCAAGAATTCCTGATCGAAGCTAAAGCCAGTGACGACTTCGGCGTCGTGAATGTCGGAGTGCAGTATTCGTTGTCCGGCGGTGACTTGATTGATGTTGCCGTGCCGCTCGATCCGTCCGAGTCAGCAGCCGAGACCGCGACTGTCTCCGGCGCGGATATCACTGCTGCGAAGGAACAGCAGCTGAGCACCGTGATTTCACACAAGATTATCCTGGAGCCACTCAACGCGGCCCCGGATGACCTCGTGACGTATTCGTTCTGGGCCAGCGACATCGCCCCCGACGGCACTGAACGAAAAAGTTACAGCGACATCATGTTTGCAGAAGTGCGTCGCTTCGAAGAAATCTTTCGTGAATCCCAGCAAAACAGCCAGCAACAGCAACAGCAGCAGCAACAACAACAGCAGCAGCAACAGGGGAGTCCCACCGATGGCGTGTTGAAGTTGCAGAAGGAAATCATCTCGGCGACGTGGAACACCATCCGGGCCGAAGCCGACAAACGCAGCGATGGTTCGTTCGCGAAAGATGTAGGCGTGATTGCCGAATCTCAGGCGCTGGCAATCGAGCAGCTCAAGGCCGCGTTGGAGGAAATGAGCGGCGAACCGCAAATCAAGGCTCTGGCCGAACGTGCGATGGAGCAAATGGCCAACGCCGGTCAAAAACTGGACGATGTCCGCGAGGGCAAAGAAGGGGCGAGACTTGCCGAGGCGATGCTGATCGAGCAGTCAGTCGTCCAGACGCTGCTGAAAATGCGAGCCGCCGAGTTTCAAGTTCAGCAGCAACAGCAGGGTGGTGGAGGCGGAGGAGGTGGCAGCGCGTCGCAGCAACAGCTTCAGCAGCTGGAACTGGACAATAAACGCAACCGCTACGAATCCGAACAACAGGCTCAACAGCAACAGGATGAACAGACTCAACAGCAGCGGGAACAGGTGCAGATTCTGAACCGGCTGAAGGAACTGGCGCGCCGTCAGCAGATGGTCAATGAACGACTGAAGCAACTAGAATCCGAACTGCGGGCGGCGACCAGCGATAAAGAACGTGAAGAGATCGAACGCGAACTCAAGCGTCTGCGAGACGAACAGCGAGAGATGCTCCGCGATGTGGATGAACTCAGCGAACGCATGGATCAGGCTGCGGATCGGGAGAAACCTGAGTCCGCTCAAATGCAGCAGCAGATGGATCAGGCGCGGGAGAACGTCCAAAAAGCCTCTCGAGCGATGGATGAAGGCAAGCTCGCCGAAGCAATTTCCGAGGGCACGCGAGCCGAACGACAGTTCGAAGATCTGAAAGAAGATTTTCGCAATCAGACGTCATCGAAGTTCGACGAAGCGGTCCGTGACCTCCGGGATCAGGCCCGAGAACTTAGCGAACGCGAAGAACAACTTGCGCGTAAACTGGCGGGCGAAGAGCCCGGCAGTAAAGAGTCCGGAGAGCCGGGAAGCAAGACGCCTTCTCTGCGCTCGAGTCGTGATCGTGAAGAGCTGCAAAAGGAATTTGGTGAGCAGCGCGACCGTTTGAATCGCGTCGTGGAACAGACAAAACAGATGATCGAGCAGGCGGAACAGAGCGAACCGCTGCTGTCGAATAAGTTGTATGATACGGTTCGGGATCTGAAAGATTCAAAGCCGGACGAAGCACTCCAGGCGACGGAGTTGCTCTCCAGCAGAGGCATGTGGTCTCAGTCTCAGCAGGCCGAACAGTTGGCTCGCAAGGGAATTGAAGACTTTAAAAAGGGAATCGAGAAGGCGGCGGATTCCGTGCTCGGCAGTGAAGCGGAATCATTGCGGCGAGCCCAGACGCAACTGCAGGACGCCACGGAAAAACTGGCTGGTGAAATTCGAAGTGCGACGGGCGCTGAACAGCCTGCGGATGATCAAGGCGAGCAACAGGAAACTCGACGTCCCGGCCAGCAGGAATCATCGAAACGTCAACCCGGGCAACGGGAAGGACAACAACCCGGCGAAGGTCAACAGCCAGGTGAGGCTCAACAACCAGGCGAGGGTCAGCAGCCAGGTGAGGGGCAACAACCAGGTGAAGGTCAACAGCCAGGGCAAGGGCAGGGCAAGCAACCCGGCGAAGGCAAGCAGCAAGGACAAGGAGGCGGTCAGGGGCAATCATCGCTTCTGAGCGGCGGACGCCAAGAAGGAAACGGTCGAGTCGGCGCAAACAATGACGCTCGACCGTTGACGGGAAATGACTTCACGGAATGGTCCGATCAGTTGCGCGACATCGAAGAAATGCTTGACGACCAGGAACTTCGAAATCGCGTCGCTCAGGTTCGCGATCGCGCTCGAACGATGCGGGCCGAGTTCAAACGTCACGGAGAAGAACCGCAATGGGATCTTGTCAAATCGCAACTGCTTGAGGAAATGCAGGAGTTGGAGAAGCGTATCGATCAGGAACTGGCAAAGCGAGAATCCAATCGAGCGATGGTTCCGATCGATCGCGAACCGGTCCCGCAGGAATTCGATTCGCTCGTGCAAAAGTATTATGAACTCCTGGGGCGAGAGCGGGATAACAAATGACGGCGACGGCAGACTTGATGAACCCCAGCGTCGTCATGGCGATTCGATCTCTGGAGATGCGCGCAAAGCTGATTGTGGACGGGTTTCGCACGGGGCTCAACAAGAGTCCGCGACACGGGTTTTCTGTGGAGTTCTCGGAGTACCGTCCGTACACGCAAGGCGACGATCCGCGGTTCCTGGACTGGAAGCTTTACGCGCGCACGGATCGCAGCTACATCCGGCTGTTCGAAGACGAAACGAATCTTCGGTGCTACATCGCGCTGGACATCAGCCGGTCGATGTCGTTTGCGTCCGGCGAGTATTCCAAGCACGACTACGCCCGCACGATGGCAGCATCACTGTCATGGCTACTCAATCGCCAGGGCGACGCGGTGGGACTGACCCTGTTTGACGAACATGTCCGGTTCGTGGTGCCCGCGAGATATCGTCCGGGACAACTTCGACGACTGTTTGTCACTCTCGAAGAGCCGCCGACCGGCACGGACACACAACCCGCCGTGGCTATGGAAGATCTTGCGCAGCGACTTCATAAGCGCGGGCTTGTGGTGCTCATTTCTGATTTGTTGGCACCGATCGATCAGATCAAAGACGGTCTGCAACTATTGCGAGGTTGTTTGCACGATCTGGTTGTGTTTCAGGTTCTCGATCCGGCGGAGAAGAATCTGATCTTCGACGGACCGAAATTGTTCGAAGATCTCGAGAGCGGCCAAAAAATCTACAGCGATCCGGATACCGTTCGAGCCGGATACCTGCAAAAATTGACGGCCCACAACCGAGCGATTCAAACCGCCTGTGATTCGGTCGGTGCTGCATTTCGGCAGGTCACTACGGACGAACCCCTTGAACTCGCCCTTGCGGAATTCCTCCAGGCTCGACGACAGAAACGAAGATAAGCACCCATGCACAAGTTACTTCGTTTAACGGCTAGCCGCAGGCGTCGGTTTTCTGCAAATTTGCCTACGCCTACGCCTACGCCTACGCCTACGCCTGCGTCTCGCCGTTAAACAGGTTAAACAAATTCTCCACACAACATACATCCACCGTGCCCCATGATCCCAGCCCCGACAACAATCAAAGAACTCGACGACCTGATCTCCACGCCTACCGAGCGCGTGGTTGAAACCGTGCGCAACCTGGATGGGCGATTCGCCGTGCTGGGGGCTGGTGGGAAGATGGGATTTCATATCAGCCTGATGCTGCAGCGGGCATTGCATACTGCTGGACGCGGCGAGCCAGTGATTGCGATTTCGCGGTTTGGTGATGCGGCGAAGCGGCGGCAGTTTGAAGACGCCGGGTTGGAAGTCGTTGCTGCGGATCTCGCGGAACCGGATCAGGTCGCCGCATTGCCGGATGCGGCGAATGTGATTTCACTGGCGGCCATCAAGTTTGGCACCAACGGGCGGCCCGATCTGTTGCGACGAATCAACGTCGATACTTCACAACTGGTGACGGATCGATATCGTGACTCGCGTATCGTGATGCTATCGACGGGATGCGTGTATCCCTTTGTCACGCCGGAATCTGGCGGATGCACCGAAGCAACTCCGGCCAGTGCGCCGGGAGAGTACGCTCAGTCGCGACTGTCGCAGGAAAACGTATTCGCCGAGGCTTCCATGCGAAACGGCACTCGGGTGGCTATGGTGCGACTAAACTACTCGATCGATCTACGGTACGGCGTCCTGCTGGACGTCGCGCACAAAGTCTACAACAAGCAGCCGCTGGACGTCACGATGGGTTACGCCAACGTGATCTGGCAGGGAGACGCCGTCGCCCACATCATTCAGGCGCTGCAGGTGGCTGACTCGCCAGCCGTTCCACTCAACGTCACCGGACCGGAAATCATCCGAATTCGCGAACTCGCCCACGCATTCGGAAAACGATTCGGTGTGACTCCGAAAATCACGGGGACCGAAGAGAACACGGCGTGGCTCAACAATGCGTCAAAATCGCACGGACTTTTCGGACCGCCAAACGTTTCGCTCGAACAGATGATCGAATGGGTTGCCTGCTGGCTCGAACAGGGCGGCGAAACACTGGACAAACCGACACACTTCGAAGCGCGTGGGCAAGGATATTGATTGATGCCGCTGTGGAGAAACCATCTCGATGCGGGGCAGGTGATCCCGGCCTGTCCGCTGGCTCTGAATGATGACGGATCATGGTCCGAACTTCATCAGCGGGCATTGATTCGGTATTACGTTGAGGCTGGAGCGGGTGGACTGGCCGTTGGCGTCCATTCAACTCAATTCGCAATTCGTGAACCGCGACATGCCTTGTTCCGACCGCTGTTGAAAAATGTCAGTCAATGGCTGAGCGACTGTCTTCCCGCTGACAGTCCGTTTGTTCGCATCGCTGGAGTCTGCGGCGATAGTGCTCAGGCGATCTCGGAGGCCGAGTTCGCGGTCGAACAAGGCTATCACGCAGGACTCTTGAGTCTGACGGCATTGCGAGACGCATCGGAAGATCAGTTAATTCAGCACTGTCGCGCTGTTTCAGAAGTGATCCCGATCATCGGCTTTTATCTGCAGCCTGCCGTCGGTGGGCGCGTGCTTTCGTATTCTTTCTGGAGACGACTCGCAGAGAACGATCGCGTCGTGGCGATCAAGATGGCTCCGTTCAACCGCTATCAAACGTGGGACGTCGTTCGAGCCGTGATTGATTCCGACCGCGATGACCTCACACTCTACACGGGCAATGATGACAACATCATCATCGATCTGCTGACACCGTTCGTCTGGCGCGGCAAAACACGATTCATCGTCGGCGGATTGCTGGGACAGTGGGGCGTGTGGGCTCAGCGGGCCGTTCATATTCTTCGCGAAATCCAGGCAATCCGCAGCGCTACATCAATCCCGATCGAATGGTTGTCCCGCGCAGCTTCACTGACGGACGCCAACGCCGCGATCTTTGATGCCGCCAACGCATTCGCAGGGTGTATTCCAGGGATCAACGAAGTCCTGCGACGACAGGGACTTCTGCCCGGCAACCGATGTCTGAATGTCGATGAAATTCTGTCCGACGGCCAGGTCGAGGAACTGAACCGGGTGATCGCGGCTTATCCGGAGTTGACAGATGATCTTTTCGTGAGAGAGAATCTGCCAAGGTGGTTGCATTGAGGGCCAGTTCAGAAGACTCGAACCTCTTCCACTGACTGAGTGTCTACGGATCATGAACATTCGACAGCTTGAAAAACTGGGAGTCCCGCGTTCGTCCGCTAAGTCGGCCATTGTGGCTGTGCAGCAGTTGGCGGCGAATCGGGAGTTGTCGCGATCGGAAGTTCGGGAACGGATTCGTCAGGTTGTCCAGGATCCTAAGTTATTTTTGGGCGATCCCATTTTGGATGGGCTCGCGAAAGATTTGCTGAGCGAGGTGGAGCCCCTCGTCGAACGTGAACCGCTGACTTGGAAATCCTGGGGCGACAACATCGACGAAGCCGCGCGCCGGCAAATGGACGATGCCTGCCGAATTCCGTCTGCCGTGGCTGCGGCGCTAATGCCGGACGCCCATTTGGGATACGGATTGCCGATTGGTGGCGTGCTCGCGCTGGAAGACGCCGTATGTCCGTACGCGGTCGGTGTGGACATTGCCTGCCGAATGAAAATTTCGGTGCTGGACATGCCGGTCGAGACCATCACCAGTCGCTTCGAGTTTTATCGCTCGGCTCTGGAAAACGGAACGCGATTTGGCGTCGGTTGCGAGCATCAAAAGCCGCAGGATCATGCGGTCCTGGATGAGAATTGGTCGGTCACTCGAATTACCCGCGAGAACAAGGATCGGGCTCGACGTCAGCTTGGAACCTCCGGGTCCGGCAACCACTTTGTGGAATTCGGCGTGCTGACTTTGACGGAAGCCTGCGATGACGTCGCCCTTGAGCCCGGTCAGTATGTTGCCTTGTTGACACACAGCGGCAGCCGGGGACCCGGCGCGGCCGTGTGTTCAACTTACAGCGATGTGGCCCGTCGTCTGTTGCCTCGAAAACACGCCGACCTTGGTCGCCTGGCATGGCTGGACATGAATTGCTCTGAAGGTCGGGACTACTGGGCGGCGATGAATTTGATGGGCGACTATGCTGCGGCGAACCATGACGTGATTCATCGGCTTGTCACGCATCTGCTGGGTGCTCGTATTGTGTTCGGCGTTGAAAACCATCACAACTTCGCGTGGAAGGAACGACATCAAGGTCGCCAGGTGGTCGTCCATCGCAAAGGCGCGACGCCGGCAGATGTCGGCGTGCTGGGAGTGATTCCTGGCTCGATGGCCGATCCGGCGTACGTTGTCCGAGGCCGAGGCAACGCCGATAGTCTGAATTCAGCCTCGCACGGAGCCGGCCGGGCGATGTCGCGAACGGCAGCGAAGGCGAAATTCAATTTCCGCTCGATCCAGAAGACACTGGAAAAGCGCGGCGTCCGTGTGTTGTCCGCTGGCTCCGACGAAGTACCGGGAGTTTACAAGAACATCGAACAGGTGATGTCGGAACAGCGTGACCTCGTGGACATTGTCGCCCGCTTCGACCCAAAGATCGTCAAAATGTGCGGCGATGGCAGTCGGGCTGAGGACTGATGGCGGGCGGGCGGCCAATGGCAATCACTTTGTACTAAAGTAGCCGTCACTCTCCGAGTGACGAATGCCAAAGGCCGCGTTTTATGGCCTGCCTCACTCGGAGAGTGAGGTCTACTATGTGAAAGTGAGCGGCATTTGGCGAGCGGAGGAGGATCGTTTACGACAGACAGTCACAAAGCAGTCTTGCGATTGACTTGATTTGAGCGGCTGATGCGGGATGAATCAGAGCCTGATTGATTTCGATTTCTACACCGATGTATTCGCCGCGCAAACTTTTGCGATGGTCAAATCGGCGGCGCAGCGAGGTTGTGAATCCGTCTGCTTTGCCTTGGTACGGCTGGTTGCTGTGGATCACGAGATCGGGCTGCGCTGCTCGGAGATTTGACTTCCACTGTCCGCAAAACGATCGTTCGCTCGCCCGCCGCGGATCGTAGAGCAGTCCAATATTTGTGCGTCGAAGTTTATTCTCCCAAACCGGTGTGAACGAATGGACGGACAGATGAATGACGCGACTGCCGCGCTCAATCATCGTGTCAAGATGCGCTGTGACTTCGTTGCGATAGGGAGCCCAGTGCCGGTCCGTAATCGTTTGTCGTTCTTCCACTGGCAGCGATGCGGTGAATTCCGAGAAAAGTGATCGATGTCCCAAAGAACGATTCAGTTCGATCAGTAATCGAGAAGTCTTTGAAAAGAAGAGTCTGGTCTCCATGATCTGCGACATCGTTTCGGCAACACGCAATGCTCCCGGATCCCAGCCTCGATGCGACTTCAGTGTCGCTTCCGCACCTGCAAACAACGGGCGGTATGCCGCAGGAATTTGATTCCCTCCGTGCTCACACGTCACCACAAATTCCCTTCCCTGGCCAGATCGTCCGGAACTCAGTGACGCCTGCTTCATCGTCCTCAAACGTTTTGGACTCATACGCTGAACATGACTCCTGACTGCAGAGCGTCGCACAGATCCGCGTATATCAACGCAAGGCTGGCACGATCATCGCCGTTCCGCTGAAGGCGATCCACAATCCTCCGGGCCAGAGGTCCCTGAGACAAAATAACGTCCAGTGCCGCCGCGTCTTTTTGATTCATCGCCGGCGCAGTTTGCTGGATCAAATGCTGCCACAACTGCCTGATCGTACACTGCGTTCCGCTGTAACCAAACACGGCGAGATAATCAGCATTGTTGATCATCGCCTGATCGGCATCGCGAATCGCCGCTGAGAGAATCCCATAGAGCGGCTCAACATTCATGTCCTGCTGAGTGGCAATGTCGCTCCATTGCTCACTGCACAATGCCTTTAATACTGCGACCGTGGCCTGCAGCACGGCCAAGTCCGCTGCGGGGCACTCCTGGATATCAATGACTCGAATTTCAATCGAACCTCGTCCAAACCGAGCGATCGCGCCACGGGAATTGAGGAATTCATCCTGGAGCACACCGTCAGGATCATGCGGTGCGATGTCGTCATACATCCGCTGAAAGATTTGTCGACGGTATGCCTCTTCGGTGAAGACCGGTTCCGGAATGACACGACCCGCCAAAGACGGCACACGTGCGGAGTTTCCCTGATAGACGTCCAGCCGATTGTCAAGAAGCCCAGTGAGCCTGCCATCTTTGACCGGCGAACTGGCGGCAAGCCCAGGCAGAATCGGAAGA
>Ga0154020_10010516_pt1 | contig 10581 bp, 12 predicted proteins | sample Klosneuvirus_201_FD_109709 | JGI IMG/M metagenome (GOLD analysis project Ga0154020, IMG submission 109709) | Active sludge microbial communities from wastewater, Klosterneuburg, Austria - Klosneuvirus_20160825_MG | ecosystem: Engineered > WWTP > Aerobic digester > Activated sludge | place...
TGGAAGAGAAGCTGGTGGGATAGTTGGCTTTGGTGTCACATATCCTTTCATAACACTGTTTGATATTGGCTTTTCAATTCTAGTATTTTCAGCAACATTTTTAATATCTTTAATTATTCTATTTGATACAGAATTTACAATTCAAGGCTTCTGGAATCGTCTTCGAAATGTTGATGTCAAAATAGGCAAAAAGAAACTTGAACCAGTAGAAGTACCTATCACAACAAACATACCAAAAGAAGAAATTTCAATTCCTGAAACAAATCAAAAAAACCAAGAACCTGAAAAGAAAAAGAAGAGTGGCGAAGAAGAACTTGATATGCGTGGAATTGTTTACGCCGAAAGAAACAAAGCTTATGCTTTTCCACCACTTACACTTCTTGAAGGAGACAAAGGTCGCCCTCAAGTTGGAGACATTAGAGGCAATGCCGCAATCATAAAAAGAACACTCGCAAACTTTGGAATATTAGTCGAGATGGACGAAGTAACCGTTGGACCAACTGTTACTCGATATGCCCTAAAACCAGCTGAAGGTGTAAAACTTTCAAAAATTCTTGGACTTCAAAACGACCTAGCCCTAGCCCTTGCTGCTCACCCACTTCGTATTGAAGCACCTATCCCAGGAAAATCTTTGGTGGGTATCGAAATACCGAACACAGCAAAATCTATTGTTGGACTTGCAACACTACTTGCCGATGAATCTTACAAAAATAGTGCCAAACCTCTTTTAGTAGCCCTTGGAAGAAGTATTTCAGGAAAAGCTATTTTTGGAGATTTAGCAAAAATGCCTCATGCCCTAATCGCCGGAACAACAGGATCTGGAAAGTCTATTACTATTCACTCTATTATTACGTCTTTACTTTATAGAAACTCGCCTGAGAATCTTCGGTTTATTATGGTTGACCCAAAGAGAGTTGAACTAACTTTATTCAACAAAATTCCCCACCTACTAACGCCCGTAATTACAGACCCTAAAAAAGCAATTCTTGCACTTAAATGGGCAGCAAAAGAAATGGAACGACGATATAACGTTCTTCAAGAAGAATCAGTTCGAGATATCGGTTCTTACCATAAAAAAATTGGTGACTCAAAGAAAAAAGAAGCGAAAGAAACAATGCCATATATTGTTGTCATTATTGATGAGTTGGCCGACATTATGGCAACATTTCCACGAGAACTTGAAAGTGCAATTGTTAGACTTGCCCAAATGTCTCGAGCTGTTGGTATCCACCTTATACTTTCAACACAACGCCCATCAGTAAATGTCATCACAGGTTTGATCAAAGCAAACGTTCCGACTCGTGTTGCCCTTCAGGTTGCTTCACAAATTGACTCTCGAACAATTCTTGACCAAGCTGGAGCCGAAAAACTTCTTGGAGCTGGAGACATGCTTTACTTGGGATCTGAAATGCCACAACCAGAGCGAGTTCAATCTGCCTATGTAACAGAAGAAGAACTAAAGAAAGTTGTTAAGTTTATTGCTGACAACTCAGAAGAATCTATCCCTGAAGATATTACAATGTCGACAGCAAGCGCACCTGGAGATGGAGTACACGCAATGTTTGACCCTTCAGCTCTAGAAAACGACGCGTCAGATGAAGACGAACTTTACGGTGAAGCAGAAAGATTGGTTATCGAAAGCGGAAAAGCTAGTACTTCTTATATACAAAGACGTTTGGCGGTCGGTTATTCTCGAGCAGCAAGATTAGTTGATATGCTAGAAGAACGAGGAGTTATTGGTCCCGCAAATGGTTCAAAAGCACGCGAAGTATTTAAAAAGTCGGATGAAGTAGATAATACGAATGAAGTAAATGGGTTCTAGTCGTCAAAAAACTTATAAATTATTTTTTGGAATACTAAGTATTTTGATATTTACTTATAGTTTTATAAAAGTTTTGCCCTTAATAAAAGGTCCAGATATAACGGTTGAAGGCCTAATAAATGGAGAAAACCATGGTCCCGTTGCATTTATTTCTGGCAAGACATCGGGAGCAAAAGAGTTTCGCATAAACAACAATGAAGTATTTTTAGACGAGAAAGGAAACTTCAGTGACACATTGTTACTATCAGCGGGCTATAATATAATTTACCTAAGCGCTAAAGACAGCTTAGGGCGTGAAAAAATAGAAAAATTCCAAATAACAGCCAGTGGCTTTAATTTCGAAAATACCCCAAACCCTACCGAAGACCCAGCTCTGAAAGATACAAATCAAGAAGAAGACAAAACAGAAGCCGAAGTGGCGGGAGAAAATATATCAGAAACAGATTCAGAAATAACATCAGAAAATAGTTAATTATTAAATTAGTAAAAAAATATATGGCAAAAAAGAAATCAGCACCAAAACCAACAGAAGGAGTAGACCTATCAGACACAATTAAATCCATTCAAACAAAGTTTGGAGAAGGAGCGATAATGAAACTTGGCGAATCTCCAAAGGTTGGAATAGATGCAATTCCGACTGGATCAATCGGTCTTGATATTGCTCTTGGTGTAGGAGGTCTACCCCGAGGAAGAATAATTGAAGTCTTTGGACCTGAGTCATCTGGAAAGACTACTCTTGCCTTACATGTTGTAGCAGAAGCTCAAAAGACAGGTGGAATATGTGCCTATATTGACGCCGAACACGCAATGGACCCAGATTACGCTGGAAAACTTGGAGTAAAAATAAACGACCTTCTAATTTCTCAACCAGATAACGGAGAACAAGCGCTTGAAATTGTTGAGAGCTTGGTTCGAAGTGGAAAAATAGACGTTGTTGTAGTTGATTCAGTAGCTGCTCTTACACCAAAAGACGAAATCGAAGGAGATATGGGAGCTCACCATGTCGGAAAGCAAGCAAGACTTATGTCTCAGGCTCTACGAAAGCTTACAGCGCTCGTTGCTCGAAGTAAGACTATGGTTATTTTTATAAACCAAATCCGAATGCAAATTGGAGTTATGTTTGGAAATCCTGAAACCACTCCGGGTGGAAAGGCTTTGAAATTCTATACATCAGTTCGTCTTGATATTCGAAGAATTGCTCAAATCAAAAAAGGAGAAGAAGTTGTCGGATCTCGAACCCGAGTAAAGGTTGTAAAAAACAAAGTTGCCTCCCCTTTCAAACAAACAGAATTCGATATTATTTACGGCGAAGGAATTTCACTTGAAGGAGAACTTTTGGCACTTGGAGAAAAACTAAACATAATAGAAAAATCTGGTGCAAGTTATTCATACCTAAGTGAAAAAGATGGAAAAATTCCTCTTGCTCGAGGTTACGATGCAACTCGAACATTTATGCGAGAAAATCCAAAAATGCGAGATCAGATTTTGAAAGAAGTTAGAAAGAGAATGAAAGAAGTTGTTGCAGATTCTGGAGCAGAATAAGATGACACTCGAATCACTAAATAATAAAGAAAATAACTCGGAAAATATAATTCTAAAAGATACTTTGCGTAGTATTAATTTATTAAATTCTAAAATTGAAGAGGTAGAAAAAATATCTGGCGATGGTACCCCTTGGAGTAAAATTTTACCCAAAGAAGGTGTTTCGGTTTTACATAATACGCTTGTTTCAATAGACGTTGCGTCTCGTGGTCCCCTTTTTTCTGACTTGAGGCGCTATTTAGAAGATAAAGCTGAAAAAGAACCTTCTGGAATTTTTGTATCTCTCCTAAGTGATCTCACTATGGCGCAAGAAGTTATTTGGACTTTGAGTGAAAACAAAGACTCGATTCTTGATGTACTCAAAAAATTCTCAAATACCCCTGAAAGTATTATTGAAACGAACTCCTCAGAATTGACTCTAATAGAATTTACAAGGACAGAGAGTTTGCACTTAAAAAATATTTTAGAAAAAATAAAAAGTGATTTAGGAAAACTTGAATAAAAAAGAGCCTCGCAAAAAATTGCGGGGCTTTCTCGTTTGAAACCTACTTAATTTTATTCTGTAATTAAATCGTGAATGTCAGTATTTTCTAAATCATAAAGAGGAAATCTGTTACGCTTAATTCTTTCAAGGATTTTACGAAAAACTCTTTGTTTTTTAGAATCAGACATGGTTTTTAAATTATCATAACCATCCTCATCTCGGATACGATCTTTTTTTCTTTTGTCAGTCAGTTGTTCAAAATTTGAAGTTTGATATCCAACAAACTTTACTTTTGGGTTGAATTTTGGCCCTTCAGTAACACTAGGGTGAAAAGAGTTATTTAAAATATAGTGTTCAGTAGCCTCCGTTCTTTTAACAGATAAAATACTTCTTGAACCATTTCCCTCGTCTATAACAAGGATATTCATCTGTGGACCATTTCCGAACAATCCATTTACCAACTTGGAAGAAGATATTGCGTTCATATATTAGGCAGGTTTTATAGGTTAATTTAAAGATCTTTATACCAAAATTATACTATAATACAATATATTTGTCAATACATAATCCCCTTATAAAATAATGGTTATTTGCCGGGTCAGTAGAAAATGGTGCTACTCTGTTTTTAAAAATTAAATTTGAGTGGAGATTTATTATTTTCGGACATTACATATCTATAATTAAATAGAGTCAGAGTAAAAACAGCTCCATTTTTCACTGCCCGGTTTGACAAATCCTATTTATCTGATACAATTTACCAGAACCAACATTTAAAAAATGGAAAAAATATTTATACTGTTTAACCCTTACACACTAGGGTTTGATCAGATGACCACAAATGCAGACCTTTACTTTATCAAAGAGATAATAAACCCTGACCCAAATGATGTAGACAGGGCAAAAATTCTCCTTGAAGAAATAAAAGAAAGGCTCGGGCAACCAATTACACAAAGCGAAAGGATGAAACTTAGAGTTATACACGATGAAATCCTTCCCTATCCTTTTGCGTATGAGATTCATGATGTATACGAAGATTATGAAACTCGAAGAGATTTCTTTCTTAAAAGCCTCCTACCTAAGGATCCGGTAACTCACCACATCCTATCGCATAACAAACTTCGCAAAAGAAGAATTGAAAGTGTGATGAATTACACGAAACTCTTTGGAGGAAATCAAGACCGTGTTCTTCTTTCTCAAATAGAAGAAAGATACAGTCTTGAAAATCCTTACAAGTTTCAACAGGCTCTTGATGAAGAAAAGTCTGAAATCGCTAAAATGGTGACTCGTCTGGCTCTTTCTGTAATGGAAAACACTCTATTGAGGGAAAAAATTCTAGTTATCTAACAACTTAACGGTTGCCATAAATGGCAACCGTTTTTATTTTACTTTTTCCCCTCCTTTGATATACTCCAAATATCAGGCCTATGGCCTTTTTATATTAATAATAATGCGTCGCGCTTTCGATATTGCACGACGTTATTTTGAAAAATCATATGGCATTACTTGCTTACAACGAAATCAAACAAGGAAAAATAATCATTCACAACAATGAAGCTTGTGAAGTATTAGACTCGCACGTCGCTCGAACTCAACAAAGAAAGCCTCAAAATCAAACAAAACTAAAAAGTTTGATGACTGGACGAACTTATAATGAAACTTTTCAGGTTTCAGACAAAGCCGAAGAAGCTGAAGTCGAAAGACGTGAAGTAAAATTTTTATATCAAAATAAAGGAGAATTTTGGTTTACAGATCCAAATGATCCAAAAAATAGATTTAAAATTGATGACAAAATAATCAGTGATTCAACTCGAAAATTTCTAAAAGATAACTGCCCTGCTCAAACATTGGTATTTGGAGAAGATGAAGATGAACAAATAATTAGTGTAAAACTTCCAATCAAAATGGAATTCACTGTAAAAGAAGCGCCTCCTAGTATGAAAGGTAATACAGCATCCGGCGGTGGAAAAGTTGTAGTGCTTGAAAATGGAACAAACATTACAACTCCTATGTTCGTTGAAGTTGGAGACAAAGTCATAGTAAACACTGAAACGGAAGAATACGTTGAGCGCGTAAAATAAACGAAATCCTGAATTTATTGAATGGATAGAACGAGTAAAATAATGGAGATATAAAAAAAGCCCGACATTGTCGGGCTTTTTGCTATTTTCCAAAATACTGGGTTTGAAATAATTTGTGTGTCACTCTCACCAAAGGTTGTCCGGTTTTTAAAATTTCAAAAATTTCAAAAGAATCTTTACTCACACCATTATCCAAAAATAACCCCTTAACCTCCTCTAATTCTAAAGAGAAAAGGTTCTTTATTTCTTCCCCTTGAGCTGTTTCGACATTATGTTCAAAATATGCCCATTTTTCTCTAGCATTTTTTTTCTTAACTTTAAGTTTCCTTCTGAGTTCCTTAGATTTAATTTCGACATAGAAGATTTTTGTGCCCATTTTATTGATTTTTAGGTTTTTGAAATTATACACATAAAATCAAAAAACGCACGCTTGTGGCGTGCGTTTTTTGATCATCTATTGAGCAATGAAAGGCAGAAGTCCCATAAATCTTGATCTCTTTATTGCAAGAGAAAGCGATCTTTGGTGCTTTGCTGTAAGTCCACTTCTCTTTCTTGGCATAATTTTACCAGAAGGAGTTATAAATTTTTTTAAAATTTCTGTGTCCTTATAATCAACGTGCTTAATATTATTTGATGAGAAAAAATCTTGCTTCATAAATAATTTTTATTTCTAATTAGTAAATCTGGATTTAGAAAGGAATGTCTTCAGAAGCTTCTTCTGTTGGGTACTCAATTGTATCTATTTCGTCAGCGCTAGGTAATTTTTCTTTCTTATCCCCCGCGCCTGCGTTTGATTCAAAATTTCCACCAGTACTTCCAGCAGATTTTGGACCGAATTGGAAGTTTTCTAAAACAACTTCTGTTCGATATTTTTTCTGACCATCTGGACCATCCCAAGATCTATTTTGAATTCTTCCTTCGACATACATTGAACTTCCCTTTTTAGAATACTGAGCGATAATATCAGCCAACTGACCGAATGCGACGATGTTGTGAAAATCAGTTGATTCTTTTTTTGAACCATCTTTATCTTTCCAAGTTCGACTTGTTGCCAATGAAAATGAGGCAACCTTTGCTCCACTTGGAAGTGCTCGTACTTCTGGATCCCTTGTTAAATTTCCGATAAGTTGTACTTTATTTAAATACATAATTAAGAGTTTAGTGCGAATAATAATCGACGACTTTCTATAATCAATTTTATGACTCTAAAACCATCTCGTCAATTTTTTTGTCCACCTCTTCTTCGTTTATAACCTCAGATACTTCTTCTTCGTCGGAATCATCTTTATCTTTCTTTTCTCTTCTTTTCTTTGGAGCAGCCAACTTGTTGCCAAAAAGAGTATTTTCAGCAACTGTCTTAATAAAAAGATATCGAATTATTTTTTCGTCTCCCTTAAGAGCAGTTTCGATAATAGAAATATCTTTTGGTTCCATTTTGAATTTCAACCATCCGAAAATTGCACCAGAAAACCAAGTCTTCTTGTTGTTTATTTCTCTACTCATTTCATACTGAAGTGTTATCTCCTTTGGAGACTCGTGAGCAACATACTCACCACCAGCACCCTCAACCTTTGCTCGCAAACCAGCAACAAAATCTGTTGTCTCGTCAGCTGAAAGAGTTGGGTTCAACAAGAAACCAGCTTCGTAAACAGTAAAATCTTTTTCTTCCATAATTTGAATTTTTAATAATAAATTGTATGTTTTGCCAAAATTTGGCAAAACAAAATATCCCGCCTCGGACCAAGGCTTAAGGAGCAGAACCCCTTAAGGACGGAATTGCTTTTAAATTAACACATAAACCCTATAAAGACAAGCTTTAATTTAGAATAAAATATTGAAGAATTTTGAGGCATTTTCGTTTAGGGCAATTCGGACTTCTTCCTCGTCTTCTCCTCGAATTTCCGCAATTTTTCTATATACAAATTCCACCATCCAAGGCTCAGCACGACCGCCTCTATGAGGCTCTGGGGCCGCATATGGCGAGTCTGTTTCAGCCATTATACTTTCGAGTGGAAGAGCTCTCAAAACCTCATTATATTCATCTGTGAATGTTATAGGGCCATCAAAACTCATTGTGTGACCTTGATCTAAGGCTCTTTGTGCAATAGACGTACTACCTACAAAAAAATGGAAATTCGCCCTTATTTCATCGAAATCTTGAAGTATCCCTAAGGCATCCTCATATGCATCCATCGATCCTTTACTTGGCCTAGCGTGAATCATTAAAGGTTTGTGAACCATTTGAGCAAGTCGTATTTGAGCAAGAAAATTTTCCCTTTGATGATCGTAAACATCTATCTTTGGGGTTCGAAAATAATCGAGACCACACTCACCTATCGCCACAACTTTTGGATTACGCGCTAGTTCTTCAAAATCTTCAACTTTAAAAGTATCTTTTGTATCAGTCGGATGCATGCCAACAGTTGCCCAAATAAAATCATATTTCTCAGCGATTTCTACTGCGCGCTTTGAGGTTTCCAAATCTGTACCAACGCAAATTGTCGCAACTCCACGCTCATGCATTTTTTTTATTGATTCATCCAAATCCCCTTCGAATTGCTTCAAGTTGAAATGTGAGTGAATGTCTATGTATTTAATTTCCATAAATAGAACTATATCAATTTTTGTAAAATAAAAAAGCCAGCCCACTGGGATAGCTTTTTCTTAGATTATTCATTTTATTTAAAATAAAAAATATAAAACCTGTAAACGGAACTTTCATTTGCTTGAGGGGGGAAAGAGCGCCTGTTATTTAAAAAAAGGTTTTCAGAAATACTCTTTAGTTCTTCCTCAATAAAAATTAAAAGATCCTTAAACTCCATCTTCGGAAAACTATTTTCAATCTCATCACCCTTCACAAAAAGGAAAGACTTTTTCTCCTCTGTGGAGATAATTTTATTTCCAGCTAAATAAACTCTCGCTAAAGCCGTAGCAACTCTTTCATCCCCCTCTCCATTTTCGAGATTAAAATCACAGGGGAGAAGTATGAATTTTTTAAATTCTTCAGAAGAAACTTTTACAAAAGAATCTTCAGTTTCTTTCAATAGTTCTATAAATATCTTGCTTGTCTCAAGCCTAGCATCACTTTCACCCTCGATTGCTTTACGATATTTTTCAATAGTTTTTTTATTCAATTCTGACAGTAGATTATCTTTCATATATTTAGTTTTTAGAGTTTTGTTGATACTACAATATAAAAAAATCCCTGTAAACAGGGATTTTTTTAAACTCTCTTAAACAACGGCTCGCTTGGTTTTTTTCCGGCTTTCAAAAGTTCTCTTATTTTTTCAGCTGTGTCTGGAATTACAATACTTAATTCTGGAACTAAATTTGCAATTTCATTTAGTAAATATTGCACATCCTCTTTAGCTCCTTCGGGGTCAATTTTAAATTTCTTGAATGGTTCATTTACTTGAATGTACTTATCGAGTTCAGCTAGTCGAGCCCAAAGGTTGTCAGTGAATTTTGAAATTTCATAATCCTCTAATTCTTTTATCACTTCAATTCCCTCTTTTGCCTGGACACCTTCGACTCCATAATTTTCCGCCATAGTTAAAACACGAGAGAGTAAATTTCCCAGTCCGTTTGCAAGCCCTGCGTTGTAGGCCTCTGCAAAAAGCTCCTTAGTCATTGGAGAGTCTTCAAAAGTATTTATATGACGAAGTATATAAAACCGAAATGCGTCCCCTGCCAAATCTCCAGCGTATTGTTTGTATTCTTCTATTAGTTCACTTGGATTTATAACATTTCCCAAACTCTTAGACATTTTCTGAGCACCAGCTGTTATATAACCATGGATTACAACCTTTTTAGGCAAGGCAACACCAGCAGACATAAGCATCGCTGGCCAATATATAGTATGGAAACGATTTATTCCCTTTCCAATTACATGAACAGTTTCTCCGTCATTCCAAAATTTACTGAATTGATTTGTATTGTCAGCAAAACCAATTCCATTTATATAGTTTGATAATGCATCAAACCATACATACATTTTTTGAGAATCATCTCCAGGAACACTTACTCCCCAATTTTTTGCCCGCTCGTTTGAACGGCTAACAGAAAAATCCTCAAGACCTCCTTTTATAAAAGAAATAGTTTCATTTCTTCGACTCTCCGGAATTATCTCGAGCTCATTACTTTCAATTTTTTTCAAAAGCGCTTCTGAGTAATTACTCAATTTAAAGAAATAGTTTTCTTCATCAATTACTTGAAGTTTTGCGCCTGGATGTTCTGGGCATTCACCATTCATTAAATCTTTTTCAGTTTTAAATTCTTCGCAACCCAAACAATAAAGACCTGAGTACGATTTTTTATACAAATCTTTTTCACACTGTGACCAAAGTTTTTGTGCCCCCCTTTTGTGATCCTCATCGACAGATGTTCGAATAAATCTATCAATCGAAGCATTAAGTTCTTTTGCTAAAATCTCAAATTTTTCCGCACTCTTATTTATATAAACTGAAACTTCTTCATTTTGTGCCTCTGCTGCTTGAACATTTTTTAAAGCATTATCATCAGTCCCCGAAATAAAAAACACTTCTTTGCCCATTAGTCTCTTATAACGCGCAATAGCGTCAGTCATTACAAACTCAAAAGCAAAGCCCACGTGAGGGTCAGCGTTTACATAAGGTATTGCAGTTGAAATATAAAAA
>Ga0154020_10010517_pt1 | contig 10581 bp, 6 predicted proteins | sample Klosneuvirus_201_FD_109709 | JGI IMG/M metagenome (GOLD analysis project Ga0154020, IMG submission 109709) | Active sludge microbial communities from wastewater, Klosterneuburg, Austria - Klosneuvirus_20160825_MG | ecosystem: Engineered > WWTP > Aerobic digester > Activated sludge | place...
ACGGCATTGCGCCGACTCAGGATCTGACGGGGGCCCACATCACGCGCAGCTGGGCGGTCGGGCAGGGCGACCTCAACTTCGACCTGTACCTGGGCCGGGCCCATCAGACTCAACGCTCCTGGCTGCGAGAAGGTCTTCCGGGGGCGGTCAACCCAGGTCCCTACTACGTCGACATCAACACCGATGCAGTGGGCGCCGTGGCGACCTGGACCGACGACAGCAGCAAGTTCCGCCTGGGGGTGCATCGGGTCAACGTCAGTCGAAGGAATGGCGCTGGACTGCCGGTTCGCCCGACCTGGGTGGAGCTGGTGCCCGGCAGCGGCATCGGCTACTGGAAGACCGACACTTCCCTGCCGGGCCCTGGCGTCGAGATGGTGGATGCCATCCAGAACGCCGTGTACATCGTCGGCACAGAGTTCAAGCCCGGTCCTGCCTGGAAGGTCATCGCGGAGCTGGGGCGCATCCAGCAGCGCAATACGGAGCGCAGCATCGATTCCCTGCAGGCCTATGTCAGCCTGTTCCGTGAGATCGATGCCTTCACGCCCTACCTCACCCTCTCCAGAGTGCAGTCCACCCACAAGTCGCGCGACTGGGTGAAGAAGCTGGAGGAAACCACCGTCCCTTCCTGGGTGGATGGGACCGGGATGCTCAACGCCTCCATGCGCCTGGCCGCCGACGGTGTCCCGGTCTACGACCAGTACTCGATTGCCCTGGGAAGCTCGTACAGCCTGTCGCCCACCAGCAAACTCAAGGCCGAGTGGCTGCACACCCGTGCCAAGGCTTCAGGCATGTTCGACCTGCCCCCCGCTGCGAAGCTGTTCCAGCCGCGCAGCGTGGACGTGCTGTCGGTGAACTACAGCTTCGTGTTCTGAGGAGGCCGCCATGCAACGACGTGCATTCCTCAGCCTGGGGGCATTGGCCCTCGGTGGTGTCCATGGCGGGCCTGCAACCGCCGACGAAGGGGTGGTGGTGATCGGCCACCCCGGCCTGCGCGGATTGGATGTTGAGGCCCTGCGCCGCATCTATGCCGGCCGGATGGTGGAGCTCGACGGCCAGCCCTTGCGCCCGGTGCAACTGCCGGCCGGGCACCCACTGCGCCGGCGCTTTGCCACGGCCATGCTGCAGCAAAGCGACGAAGACTTCATCGCCTACTGGACGGTGCGCCGCTACATCGGCAAGGGTGCTCCGCCCCGGGAGCTGGCCTCTGTCGCCGAGGTGGTGGCCCATGTGCAGTCCACTCCGGGTGCGCTGGGCTACATCGACTCAGCCGACCTGCGCCCCGGTCAACAGGTGCTGCTGCGCCGCTGAGCCACCGCAGCCGGGTGTGCATCGCAGGCTCGGGCCAGGACCAGGACCAGGACCCGGTCCCGGTCAGCCGGCGGTGCGTGCCCGCAGCAGCCGCTCGGCCACCTCCGCAAAGCCGCCACCCCTTTCGGCCTGGGTGATCCAGGCGGGGCGGTGGAGCAGCCGCGGCAGGCTGGCGGCGATGTTGGCGACCCCGACGCTCGCGGGCAGCCGGCGGAACATCACCTCGTCATTGGTCGAGTCACCGACGTAGATCCACCGCCCGGGTTCCAGCGGGCGATTCAGCACCGCCTGGACCGCCCATTGCGCGCCGCTCCACTTGTCGTGTTCACCCAGCCAGCCGTTGATGTGGATGGAGCTGACGGTCGCCGTCAGTCCGTGCGAACGCATCACCGCCAGCACCGCCTCCTGTCCGGCGCGGTCCAGGTGGTGGTGTTCGCTGTGATCGATGGCGATGTCCGTGTGCCGGCCCGGGCTGTCCAGCGCCAATCTGGCATGCGGCACCTGCTGCAGCACCTGCGTGGCGCAGGCCTGCAGTCGGGCGAAACGCTCGGCGCGCTGCCGGTCGTCCACCGTGTACTGGTAGGTCACGGTGCTGCGGCCCTGGCGCCGCAGCAGCACCCCGCCGTTCTCCGCCACGATCGCGGCCACCGGCCAGCTCCGCAGCCCCGGTTCGCTCCAGCCAGCGGGCCGGCCCGTCACGGCGATCACAGGCCACCCTGCGGCGTGCAGCCGGCCGATGGCCTCCAGCGCCTGGGGCTCGATGCGACCCTCGCGGGTGAGCGTGTCGTCGATGTCGGTGAGCACGCCCCGCAGGCCGGCCAGTACCGCGGCGGGCGCCTCCTGCCAGGGCAGCGGGTGTGGGGTGTCGGGGAGGGCGAGCTCCATCATGGCTGCAGTCTCCCACAGCCCTGGCCGGCCCCCGTTCCACGCGCTCGGTTCCAGGTGAGGCTTGACGTTGCTCAAGGACGCTCACCCCGTCACGCTTCCATCATCGATCCTTCAACCTGCTGACATGAAAGCCCACTCCATGACCCAACCCGAATCCACTGCCCCCGCGCCCCGTCGTCCCCGTGCTGCCCCGCGCCGCAACGGTGCGGCGCCGGTGCCGGCCGGGACCTCGGAGGCACGGGCCACCCGCAAGAAGCTGGAAACCTTCGTTGCCGAGACCTCGTCTGAAGATGCGCAGGCCGTGCGCGCGCTGGCGCTGGGCGATCTGCTGGCCTCACACGCCCGCGGTGAAGTGGCCGAGCCGGACTGGCTGCCGCGCCTGAAGTCGATGGTGGATGGCGCCTCCCCGGACGACGTCAAGGCGCTGCGCCGCATGCTGTTCGAGCGCGAGGCCGAGAAGCCGACACCCGGCATCGACCCCGACCTGGAGTTGGCCGCCGGCTGGCGCGAGGGCGCCTACCCCTACAAGAACCTGTTGTCGCGCAAGAACTACGAGAAGCAGAAGTACCGCCTGCAGGTGGAGCTGCTCAAGCTGCAGGCCTGGGTGAAGGAAACCGGCGCCCGGGTGGTGATCCTCTTCGAGGGCCGGGATGCGGCGGGCAAGGGCGGCACGATCAAGCGCTTCATGGAACACCTCAATCCCCGCGGTGCGCGCGTCGTGGCGCTGGAAAAACCCAGCGAAGTCGAACGTGGTCAGTGGTACTTCCAGCGCTACGTGCAGCACCTGCCCACGCGCGGCGAGATCGTCCTGTTCGATCGCAGCTGGTACAACCGCGGCGGCGTCGAGCGGGTCATGGGCTTCTGCTCCGATGCGGAGTACGACCAGTTCATGCGCGAGGCGCCGGAGTTCGAGCGCCATCTGGTGCGCAGCGGCATTCACGTCTTCAAGTTCTGGTTCTCGGTCAGCCGCGACGAGCAACGCCGTCGTTTCAAGGAGCGCCAGAGCCACCCGCTCAAGCAGTGGAAGTTGAGCCCCATCGACATGGCCAGCCTGGACAAGTGGGACGACTACACCCGCGCCAAGGAGGCCATGTTCCTGCACACCGACACACCGGATTCGCCCTGGACGGTCATCAAGAGCGATTGCAAGAAGCGCGCGCGCCTGAACGCCATGCGCTACGTACTGCACCGTCTGTCCTACGGCAAGAAGGACCTGGGCTCCATCGGCGCGGTGGATCCGCTGATCGTCGGCCGCCCCTCGCTGGTGTCCAGCAGCTTCGACGATCAGCTGGCGCAGTCACCGGCGGGTTGAGGGCGCAACCCCCAGGGGCGGGAGAGCCCCTGTCCTGAGTGCAAGCATGTGCCGCCGGGCTGGCAGGCTCTGGCCGCGCGTGGGAGCATCTCCCTAGAATCGCGTGCATTGTCGCGGGAGGGGCTGTGGGTCAAGCCCGATAGCGGCAAGCGCGGCCCATAAGACGAGACAGCCCATGCGCAATCAGGACGAACCTGCTGGCAATACGACCGGCGAAAGCGAAGGCGAGGGGGGTGACGGCGGTGCCCTGGTGACGCTTCAGCAGAGCCGCAGGCAGTTCATTGTGGCCATTGGAGCCTCTGCCGGTGGGCTGGAGGCCTTGTCCCAGCTGATCGCACACCTGCCTGCCGACCTGAACGTGCCCTTTGTGGTGCTGCAGCACCTTTCGCCCACCTACCGCAGCATGCTGGCCCAGTTGCTGGGGCGGGAGACGAAGATGCGGGTGCTGGAGATCGAGGACGGTGTGGTGCCCGAGCCGAACTGCATCTACACCACCCCACCCAACCGCAACCTGGAGTTCAACGACGGACACTTCCGCCTGGTCGAGCCGGCGCTGGAGGTGTTGCCCAAACCGTCGGTCAACACCTTCCTGTACTCCTTGGCGGAGGTGCGTGCGGAGGACGTGATCGGGGTGGTGCTGTCGGGCACCGGGTCGGATGGCGCCTCCGGCCTGCGTGCGGTCAAGGCCAGCGGCGGGCTGACCTTTGCGCAGGACCCGACCACTGCCAAGTACACCGGCATGCCGCAGGCGGCCATCGACACCGACTGCGTCGACTGGGTGTTGCCGCCGGCCGACATTGCCCGGGAGATCGCCGGCATCGTGCGCACCCACGGCCAGATCCAGCCGCCCGGGCCGGACACCGCCAGCCCGGCCACGCTCAAGACGCTGCTGGCCAAGGTGTTGCGATACACCAAGGTGGATTTCTCCGGCTACAAGGAATCCACTGTCTGGCGGCGCATCCTGCGGCGCATGGCGGCCAACCGGGTTGGCACGCTGGACGAGTACATCGCCTTGACCCGCAAGAACCCGGAGGAACTGGGCCACCTGTGCAAGGACATCCTGATCTCGGTGACCTCCTTCTTCCGCGATCCGGAGGCCTTCGCTGCCCTGCGTCAGTCTCTGGCCGATCGGCTGGCGACCAAGCCGCAGGGGGAGGAGATCCGCATCTGGGTGCCCGGTTGTGCCACCGGCGAGGAGGTGTACACGATCGCCATCCTGCTGTTCGAGCTGCTCGGGACGGCCCGCCACGAACGCAAGATCCAGATCTTCGCCACCGACATCGACCTGGCGGCCATGGGCATCGCGCGGCGCGGCCAGTATTCCGAGGCCAGCTTGGCCGGGGTGGACCCGGCCATCGTGCAGCGCTATTTCAAGCCCCAGGGCGACACCTACGAGATCCACAAGGAGCTGCGCGAGGTGGTGGTGTTTGCCCGGCAGAACGTGGTGCAGGACCCGCCCTTCCTCAGGCTGGATCTGGTGTCCTGCCGCAACCTGCTGATCTACTTCCAGAACTCGCTGCAGGAGCGGGTGCTGGACATCTTCCACTATGCGCTGTCCTCCGGCGGGATGCTGTTCCTGGGCAAGTCCGAAACCACCTACCAGCGCGAGGGCCTTTTTGACACCCTGCACCGCGACCAGCGCCTGTTTCGCCGGCGCGATGTGGCATCGAGCAAGTCCGCCGTGGTCTCCCTGATGATGGAGCAGGTGCCGGCCCACCGGCCCGGCCCGGCGCCCAGCAAACCGCGCACGCTGGAAGAGCGGTTTTTCTCTGCGGCAGCCTCGTTCTATGTGCCGGCCAGCGTGCTGGTGAACTCGCAGCTGGAGTTGCTGCATGTGTTCGGCGATGTCGGTGACTACCTGCGCCTGCCGTCGGGCCGGGTGGACTTCAACCTGCAGACGCTGATCCGCAAGGAGTGGTGCACCGAGGTGCAGACGTTGGTGCACCAGGCACAGCAGAAGCGCGCTTCGGTATACGGTCGCCAGCACGAGGGGGTGGGTCCGGGTCAATGGGTGCGACTGGCGGTGCACCCGCTGCCCGGCAACGAGGCCGAGCCGCTGTTGTTGCTGGGCTTTGAAAAAGGCCAGTCGGTGGAGCCCGGCCGAAGCGCAGCAGAAGCACCGATGCCGGCAGGCCTCAGCTCCCGGGACCTGGAAGACGAGCTGGTGGCCACCCGCGAGCACCTGCAGACGGTGATCGAGGAGCTGGAAACTTCCAACGAGGAAACGCAGGCGCTCAACGAGGAGATGCAGGCCTCCAACGAGGAACTGCAGGCCGCCAACGAGGAGCTGCAGGCCGCCAACGAAGAGCTGCAGTCCACCAACGAGGAGCTCACCACCGTCAACGAGGAGCTGCAGGTCAAGTCGGCCGAGCTGGGCGAGGCGAATGCAGACCTGGAGGGCATTCAGAACAGCGTGGACTACGCCATCGTGGTCGTGGGCGAGCAGCAGCGTCTGCTGCGCTACAACGAAACCGCGGCACGGTTGTTCGGCCTGGCGCCCATCCGCCTGGGTGACCACCTGCGCGATGTGCTGGCCGGGCACCGGCTGGCTGGTGTCATGGAGGCGGTTGAGGAGGTGATTCGCACCCGGCGGCCGCTGGAGCGCGAGCTGACCGAAGGCCAGCGCCACTACCTGCTGCGTGCCTCTCCCCGCGCCACACCCCAAAAGGAGGCGCGGGGCTGTGTGCTCAGCCTGATGGACGAGACTGAGCTGTTCGAGATCCAGGGCGCGCTGCGCGAGAAGCAGCAGCGCCTGATGGCCATCATGACCTTCTCCACCACCTTGATTTCGGTGAAGGACGCCAGTGGCCGCTACGAGTTCGTCAACCCGCGCTTCGAGGCCTTCCTGCAGGAGGCGGCCGGTCTGAAGGGGGGCGATGTTCTGGGCAAGACGGACCAGCAGGTGTTTCCGAAGGAAATTGCCCGCATCTTCCGTGAACGGGATCTGGACGTGCTCCGCAGGGGCAGCGCCAGCGAGGTGGCCGAAGAGTTGCAGGTGGCCGGCGAGCGGCGTCGCTACATTGCGCTGCGCTTCCCGCTGATGTCCGAGGACGGCGTGGCCACCGCGGTGTGCACGAAGCTGGTGGACCTCAGCCACATCGAGGGCTGGGCAGGCGAGCGTGAAGACTGAGTCCCTGCGCCGCCGTGCGGGGTCTGGCCCGGTGGGGCGAGTGGATGGCAACACCGCCGCAGGGGGGCCGGAGTCGGTCTTGCCGGAAGCGGTGCCGGCAGGCAGCACAGCTCCGGACGATGCGGGCGGGATGCGGGCCCTGCTGGCCATCTCCCGCGATGCGGTGCTGGTGGTGCGGCGGGCCGATCGGCGCATTCTGGAGGTCAGCCCCTCGGCCGAACAGATCTACGGCCTGCGGGCCGAGGCCCTGCGGACCCTCAGCTACGGCGACCTTGTGACCAGCCAGGCCGGGGTGGACGACATCTTCGTGCACCACCGTGAACATGTGCCCCTGCGCTACCACCGCCGCGCGGACGGCTCGCGCTTCCCGGTGGAGATGCGCATCCACTGGACGGCCGGTACTGCCGACATGGGGGAGCTGGGTTACTTCCGGGTGCGCGATCTGTCCCGAATGGAGCAGGAGGAGCGCCAGCTGCGTGCGGCGCGGGCGGGTTACCAGGCCATCTTTCGCGCTGCGCCCTTCCCGGTGCTGCTGCTGGACCGGCGTGGGGCGGTCTCGGATGCCAACGAAGCGGCCCTGGCGCTCTACGTTCACACCGCCGCCAGCCTGGTCGGCATGCCGGTGTCGGCGTTGTTGCGCCGGCCGGCCGACACACGCGATTGGTTCCGTCGCCCCCACAGCAGCCTCACGGCCCAGTGGCACCGCCGCAGCGACGGGCAGATGTTCCTGGCCGACGTGGAGGTGTCGATCGTCTGCTTCTCGGCCGAGGTGCATGCGATCGTGGTGGTGCACGACACCACCGAAGCCCACAACTTGATGGAGCGCCTGCGCGCCAGCGAGGCCCGCTGGCGCTTTGCCATCGAGGGCCATGGCGATGTGCTATGGGAGTGGGACCTGCAGCAGCATCGCTTTCAGCTGTCGCGGGCCCTGCCGTACTTTCCGGAAGGCGATGCCCAGGTGCTCGACGAAGACCCTGAGCACTGGGGCGCGCGGGTCCATCCGGTCGATCGCAGTCGCTTCCGGCGCGACCTGGTGGCGCACCTGAAAGGCGAGACGCCCCTGGTGGACTCGGAAGTGCGCCTGATGGTGCCGGGCGGCGCACAGCGCTGGGTGTGGCTGCGCGGTCGGGTGCTGGAGCGTGATGCAACCGGCCGGGCACTGCGTCTGCTGGGCAGTGTGCGCGACATCCACGACTCCCGGCAGCAAGCAGAAGAGCTGGTGCGCTGGCGCGAGCAGGTGCTGCACACCTCCCGCGTGACCAGCATGGGGGAAATGGCCGCCACGCTGGCCCATGAGCTCAACCAGCCGCTCACCGCCATCCGCAACTTCAGTGCCGCAGCGCTGCGCCAGATGGAAGCCCAGCTGTCCGCCCCTGCCCCTGCCCCTGCCTTCGCCCCGGGGCCAGCGCCTGAGGCGGGGGCTGCGCAGCGCCCGGCCGGTTTGCGCCTGGCGGTCGAACTGATTGCCGAAGAGGCCATGCGTGCTGGCCGCATCCTGCACCACATCCACAACTTCGCCCGCAAGGGCAGCCTGCACCTGGAGCTGCTGTCGCTCAACGATCTCGTGGCCGGCTTCCAGCGCTTTGCCGAGATGCAGGCCGGGCGGGCCGGGGTGCACATCGAGCTGGAGCTCACGGTCGGCCTGCCCAAGGTGCAGGTGGACCCGGTGCTGATCGAGCAGCTGCTGTTCAACCTGGTGCGCAACGGGGTGGAGGCCATGGGGGTGGTCCCCGTGCCTGAGCCGGGTGTGCCCCCGCCCCCACCCTTGTCCCTTCCTGCGCAGGAAGACTTGCGCATCGAGATCGCCACCGCACCCGGGCAGCCCGGTGAGGTGGAGCTGCAGGTTCTGGACCGCGGCCGCGGCCTTCCCGACGACCGGGTGCAGGACATCTACGCGCCCTTCGTCAGCAACAAGTCGGGCGGGCTGGGCATGGGCCTGGCGATCTGCCGCTCCATCGTCGAATCCCACCATGGGCGACTGTGGGCCACCCCACGGCCGGGGGGTGGCACGGTGTTCCACGTCGGACTCCCGGTGCCCCGCGCCGAGCCGGTTTCAACCTCCTCCTCACATGAGGCCGAACATGCTTCCTCACCGACCGCTGCCCAAACCGCTCGTGTGCGTCGTCGATGACGACGAGATGGTGCGCACCTCCCTGCACATGCTGCTGGAGGTGTTGGACATGCGGGTGAGCACCTATGCCAGCGGTGCGGCCTTCCTGGACGACCCCTTCGCACAGGACTGCGACGTGTTGATCCTCGATGTGCGCATGCCAGGCCTGAGCGGACTGCAGGTGCAACAGCTGCTCAACGAACGGCATTCTGAGGTGCCGATCCTGTTCATCTCCGGCCACGGCGACATCCCGATGGCGGTGCGGGCCATGCGCGCCGGGGCGCTGGACTTCCTGCAGAAGCCCTTCAACGACCAGGTGCTGATCGACTGGATCCACTCCGCCATCGCCCGCCGGGAGGCGGCTCGCAGGCATGCCGCCGAGGCCGCAGAGTTTCGCGGGCGGCTGGAATCGCTCACCACACGGGAGCGCGAGGTACTGGACGCGGTGATGGCCGGCAAAGCCAACAAGGTGATCGCCGCGGACTTCGGCATCAGCCTGAAGACCATCGAGCAGCACCGCGGCCGGGTCATGGCCAAGCTGGGTGTGCGCAAGGTGGCAGACGTGTTCCGCCATATGCAATTGCTGGAGGGGCCGGCATCGGGGTCGTCGCCGGGGGATTCAACCGCTGCGCCCGGTTCAGCGCACTAGATCACGGCAGGGCCCGGCGCAGTGGGGTGCTGAAACCCCGCCGGCCCCCGCGGTCAAGGGGGCTCTGGCTAGAATCCGCGCCTTGGTTCGAGGAGCGTTGCAAGGCGGCATGAACCCCGCCCCAGGCTCGAACCCCTTCTTCAAGGCAACGGCGCTCACCCGCTCGCACTCCCGGCGAGTCTTCAGGGTGAGTCGCATTCGACCCTTCCCCCTGCTTTGACTTGACCGGTGTGCAGCGGACTCAACTGGAGTGACGCTATGAATGCTGTGGTCAAGCCCCTGAAGGATCAGGATTACATCGTCGCCGATCTGTCGCTGGCCGACTGGGGTCGCAAGGAACTGAACGTCGCCGAGAGCGAGATGCCCGCGCTGATGGCCATCCGCCGCGAATTCGCCGCCAGCCAGCCACTCAAGGGCGCGCGCATCACCGGCAGCCTGCACATGACCATCCAGACCGGCGTGCTGGTTGAGACGCTGCAGGCGCTGGGCGCCGAAGTGCGCTGGGCCTCGTGCAACATCTTCAGCACGCAGGACCACGCCGCCGCCGCCCTGGTGGCCGCGGGGACGCCGGTGTTTGCCTACAAGGGCGAGACGCTGGTGGACTACTGGGACTACACCCACCGCATCTTCGACTTCGGCGCCGCCGGCACGCCCGGTGAAGGCCCGAACATGATCCTGGACGACGGCGGCGACGCGACGCTGCTGATGCACCTGGGCAAGAAGGCCGAGAAGGACCTGTCGGTGCTGGCCAACCCGGGCAGCGAGGAAGAGCGCATCCTCTTCTCCGCCATCAAGGCCAAACTCGCTGTGGACGGCAGCTGGTACAGCCGCAAGAGCGCGCAGATCCTCGGCGTGACGGAAGAAACCACCACTGGTGTGCACCGCCTCAACGAGATGTCGGCCCGCGGCCAGCTGATGTTCCGCGCCATCAACGTCAACGACTCGGTCACCAAGAGCAAGTTCGACAACCTCTACGGTTGCCGCGAGTCGCTGGTGGACGGCATCAAGCGCGCCACCGACGTGATGATCGCCGGCAAGATTGCCGTGGTGGCCGGCTATGGCGACGTCGGCAAGGGCTCGGCCCAGGCCCTGCGCGCGCTGAGCGCCCAGGTCTGGGTCACCGAGATCGACCCCATCAACGCCCTGCAGGCGGCGATGGAAGGCTACCGCGTGGTGACGATGGA
>Ga0154020_10010519_pt1 | contig 10580 bp, 16 predicted proteins | sample Klosneuvirus_201_FD_109709 | JGI IMG/M metagenome (GOLD analysis project Ga0154020, IMG submission 109709) | Active sludge microbial communities from wastewater, Klosterneuburg, Austria - Klosneuvirus_20160825_MG | ecosystem: Engineered > WWTP > Aerobic digester > Activated sludge | place...
CAAAACCAATCGTTATAAATCTAAGTGCCTTAAATCTTCTTCCGGTAAAGTCAGTTGTTGATATTGAAATGCTTATCAAACATAATATAGTAGCAGGTGCCGATGCAAAGAAATTTGGCGTGAAGATTTTAGGAGATGGGGATTTGAAGGGTGTTTATACTATCAAACTTCCAATATCAAATTCAGCTCGCGTGAAGGTAGAAAAGGCAGGCGGTAGCGTAGAATAGATTTATTTATGAGCAAATTTTTTGCAGTCCTTAAGAAGATCCTCAAAGATCGTGAACTAAGGAAAAAGACAATTATCGTTCTCGCCCTCTTACTCGCATTCAGATTCTTAGCACACATCCCAGTTTCAGGAGTAAACATCAATCAACTAAAAGCACTTTTCGATCAAAATCAATTTTTAGGGCTCGTCAATCTTTTGGGTGGAGGAACACTAGCTAACTTCTCAGTTCTTGCAGTGGGTATTGGGCCGTATATCTATGCATCTATAGTTATGCAGTTGGCAACTCAGATTTACCCTAAGTTGGAAGAACTTCAAAAAGAAGGAGAATATGGACGCCAAAAGATAAATCAATATACCCGTTACATCACAATTCCTTTGGCTGTGCTTCAGGGAATTGGAATGTATGCACTATTACGGTCACAAGGTCTTATCGCAAATCTTGACCCCTTCTTACTCGTCACATTCATAGCGACACTTGTTGCTGGTACGATGATTATTCTTTGGATAGGAGAACTGATTTCGGAGCAGAATATTGGAAATGGAATTTCTCTTATCATCTTTGCAGGTATTGTCGGCGGAGTCCCATCAGCAATTGGACAAGCATTCACAACTATAACCCCCGACCAACTAATGAATTACGCCCTTATTGGAGCAGCAGCTTTTGCTCTTATTGCAGCTATTGTTTTTGTGACTGAGGCTGTCAGAAAAGTTCCTGTTATTTATGCTAGACGTATCCGAGGAGGCAAGTCTGAAAGTGCGCAGCAAACATTCTTGCCGTTACGCCTTAATTCAGCAGGAGTTGTCCCAATCATTTTTGCAATTTCAATAGTTCTTCTGCCCTCTCTTCTTTCAAACTACTTTATAGCTTCAAAAAATGCAGCTCTTGCAGGTATTGGGCAATTTCTTGCAATAAATTTTTCTTCAACGACAATCTGGTATAACATAGTCTACTTCCTCATGGTTTTTGGATTCACCTATTTTTATACGGCAATCGTCATAAATCCTCAAAAGGTATCGGAAGATATCCAAGAAGGTGGAGGTTTTATTCCTGGTATACGGCCTGGAAAACCAACCGCGCACTATCTTAACTACATAGTGACAAGAATCACTCTTGTTGGAGGGTTATTCCTTGGTCTGGTTGCTATTATTCCTAATATTCTCCAATCTCTTACTGGCATTCAAGCGTTACTTGTTGGTGGAACAAGTATTTTGATTGTTGTGTCAGTAGTTATTGAAACAGTAAAAATATTCCAAACACAATTAGTTACCCGTTCATACGAAAAATTCAACCTTTAAATAACTCATGAAAATTATACTCATCGGTATTCAAGGTAGTGGTAAGAGTACTCAGGGCAATTTATTATCAAAAAAACTTAATATCCCTTATCTTTCTTCAGGTCATATCTTTAGGGAAATGGCTAAGGAAAAAACTCCCATCGGCCGTTACATAAAAGAAACTATGAATGCTGGATTTTTAATTTCTGATGAGAAAACACTTGAAATTGTTCAAGAATATTTGGGACGAGATGAATATAAGAATGGTTATATATTAGACGGATTTCCTCGTACAGTTCCTCAGGCAGAACAGTTTGAAAATGGAATAAAAGGTGTGATTTATCTAGCAGTAAGCGACAAAGAAGCATTATGGAGATTGGCTGGAAGAGATGATGATCGTGAAGACGACACGTTAAAAGCAATTAAAAAGAGAATTAATCTATTTCATGAGAAGACAAAACCAGTTATAGATTACTATCGCAATAAGAGATTGGTTCATGAAATTGATGGAGAAAAACCTATAAAGGAAATTCACCACGAAATTGTAAAAAAACTTAGGGTTTGACAGTTTCGGTTCACATGGAATCATCAAGTAATACAAAGCGGATAATTGGAATAACGGGAGCTTTTGGTAGTGGTAAAACTACAGCCGCACAATACTTCAAAAAAAAAGGATACACAGTAATTGCTTTGTCAAAACCTCTTGAAGAAGAAGCAATTAAAAGAAAACTTCCATTAACTAGAAAAATACTTCAGGATATTGGTAATGAATGGAGAGAAAAATATGGATCAGGAATTCTTGCGACAAAAGCATTGTCATCTGCCAAAAATAATGGAAAGCTAGTGATAGATGGACTTAGAAATCTCGGAGAAGTTGAAGCCCTGAGAAAGAATAATGGAGTACTTCTTGCTATTGTTGCCGATCGTGATATTAGATTCGAACGTCTCCGAAAGCTAAAAAGAAGAGAAAAACTTACCAAGAGCCTATTTAGATCATTGGACTTGCGCGATCTTGGTGTAGATGAGAAAATAACTGGTCTTCAGACTGCACTTTGCATCGCTCTTGCAGATGTTTACATAGATAGTAACAGTGATATTGATGATTTTAAGCTCAAACTTGAGGCTTTTTTAAATAAATATGGACGCTAAACCCCTACAAATTGCAATTGACGGTCCTGTTGGATCTGGAAAAGGAACTTTAGCAGTGGCGTTAGCAAAAGAGCTGAGTGCAATACACATTTATACAGGAGGGATGTGGAGAGCCCTGACACTTGCTTGTCTTCGCGAAAACATAGATATCCATGATGAAGAAAAAGTGCTTGAAGTGCTAAGAAAATCAAATATCGACCTACGTATTGAATCGGACTCCCCGCTTACTAAAGTCTTTCTAAACGGAGAAGATGTAACAAATGAAATCTTTTTCCCAGATGTTAGCAACAGTACACCAATTGTTGCAGCCCAAAAACAGGTACGACTTGAGATGGCTGAGCTGCAACGAAATATTTCCTATGGTAAAAAAGGTGTTATTGAAGGAAGGGATGTGGCAACACATATTATTCCTAATGCAAATCTTAAGATTTACCTTACTGCAAGTATTGATGAGCGCGCAAATAGAAGATATAAACAGCTGCGGGAGAAAAATGTTGAAATTTCCTATGACGAGGTAAGAAAAGATGTTGTAGAACGAGATCGTGCAGATAGTGAGCGTGATCATGCACCTCTAGTTATCAGCCCCGATTCTGTTGTCGTTGATACATCGCACGATACAATTGAAGATACAGTAAATAAAGTTAAGGACGAATTAGGAAAGAGGAACTTAATATGATTGATGATAAAACAAGAAAAAAAATAGACGCAATGCGCGTTGCTGGCAAAATGCTTGGTGAGGTACTTGCTGAGGTTTTGACTGCCGTTAAGCCTGGAATAACTGAGATTGAGCTTGATCGATTGGCGGAAAGACTTATTCTTGAAAAGGGTGGAGAATCTGGATTTAAGAAGGTTGATGGGTACCTCCACACTGTGTGTGTCAGTACAAATAACGTTGTTGTCCATGGTATTCCAAAAGAAAGGGTACTTGAAGCAGGTGACATAATTGGTATTGACTGTGGAGTATATTTGGATGGGTATCATACTGATATGGCAGAGACAATAATTGTTGGTAATACCCAAGAAGAAAGCACATTACAATTCTTAAAAACAGGCAAAAAAGCAATGTATGAGGGTATTCGTCAGGCAAAGCCCGGGCATAGAGTTGGACATATATCAAGAGCCATGCAAGAGACAATTGAGGGTGGAGGATATTCTGTTGTCAGAAGTCTTGTAGGACATGGTGTTGGGAAAGAATTGCATGAGGCACCAGAAGTCCCGGGTTATTTAGAGCGAGAGATGCGAAAAACCCCAATTTTGGAAGAAGGAATGACAATAGCTGTTGAGGCTATATATAATATGGGTGGGGTTGGTGTTAAATATGACGGGAGTGATGATTGGACAATTGTGACTGAAGATGGGTCATTAGCAGGTCTTTTTGAGCGTACAATATTGATAACTGAAACGGGGCCTGAACTTATCACATATTTTCCCGGAGAGGTCCTCTGATTTGTGCTTGCTTGGCTTCAATTTTTCTGGTAGAATATACGAACGCTTGTTTTTGCGTTGAGCGTGGTTTTCATGTATAATCGCTTAGGCTAATAAAATGATTGAAATATTTATAGCCTGAGCTCATAAATGAGTACATTTTAATCACTAGGCGCAAAATTATGGCACATCAAGGTTCGATAGAAATAGACGGAGTTGTAAAAGAAGTACTACCAAATACTTTATTTCGGATAGAAATTGAGGGAGGAAAAATAGTACTATGCCATCTTTCAGGCAAGATGAGGATCTATTTCATCAAGATCATGCCCGGTGACAAAGTCAGAGTCGAAATGACTCCATACGACACCGAAAGAGGAAGAATAACCTATCGATATCGATAGGAATTGATCAATAACCAAATAACAGTAATCAAAAATTTGGAACTTTGAATTTGATAATTGAAAATTACTAATATATGCGAGTAGGAGGAGTTAACATACCGGATCACAAAAGAGTCGATAGGGCTTTGCCTTATATCTATGGTGTTGGTCCAAAAAATGCGCTTGATCTCCTAAAGTTAGCCGGAATTGACGGTTCAAGAAGATTGAAGGACCTTTCTGAGGAAGAAGTAGTTAAGATCCAAAAAGTTTTGGACACCATCAAGACCGAGGGAGATTTACGAGCAGAAGTCGTAAGCAACATCAAAAGACTCAAAGAAATTGGAGCATACAGAGGTATCAGACACGCAAGAAATCTACCTTCAAAAGGTCAAAGAACAAGAAGTAATGCACGTACGAAGAGAGGAAAGAGAGTAACAATTGGCGCTATTAGAAAAGATGTAGCAGAAAAGATGGGAATCAAATAAGCAAAGCTTGCTTTTACAAGTAAAATTAATATGGCAAAAAAAGTTGTAAGTAAAAAACCAAAAACAATCATTACAACCGGTAGTGGCAAAGTTTTTGTATCAACGACATTCAACAACACAATAGTTACTGTCACCAATGAAAAGGGAGATGCTATCGCATGGTCTTCAGCAGGAAACGCGGGATTTAAGGGGACAAGAAAGTCTACTCCATTTGCGGCAACCTCAGCTGTTGAGCAAGCAATCCAAAAGGCAAAGGAAGTAGGAGTCAATAGCGTTGAAGTATTCATAAAAGGGCCAGGTGTTGGACGGGATGCAGCGCTTCGCGCTGTCAGAAACTCAGGTATGTCAATCTCAATGATTGCTGACGTAACACCAATCCCACATAACGGTCCAAGAGGGAAGAAGAAAAGAAGAGCATAGTGATAAATAGCAAATAACAAGCACCAAATAACAAATTTGGAACTTGGAATTTAGAATTTGAGTTTTATTAATATATGGCACGATATACAGGTCCAAAACATAAACTAGCAAGACGCGAAGGCGTTAATATTCTTGAGAAATCATCAGCTTCTCTGGAGAGAAGATTGAATGTTATGCCAGGAATACAATCACGCCGTGGAGGACGAAGAAAAACTTCAGAATACGGTTTGCAACTTCGAGAAAAACAACAGCTCAAAAGATCATATGGGCTTTTGGAAAAACAATTCAGGAAGTATGTGGAGATGGCTCAAAAAAGCCATGAGAACACTGATGAAATGCTTATCCAATTGCTCGAAGGAAGACTAGATAACGTGGTTTATAGACTTGGATTTTCCAATTCAAGAAACATGGCAAGACAGTTTGTAACGCACGGTCATGTGACAGTCGATGGTAAAAGAGTCAGCATCCCATCTTATAATGTTAAGATTGGTGAGAAAGTTTCACTAGATAAAAAGCTTCTAAAGAATGAAGTATTAAAACTTCACATCGAAGAAACAGCTTCAAATCTGTTGCCATATCTTGAACGGAAAGATACCGTAGGAAAGCTTGCAAAAAAGCCTACAACCGATGAGGTACCAAATCCAGCTGATTATCAATTGGTTATTGAATTTTACTCACGTTAATAGTAAAATATACTCTTGTTGTCCGTTCTGTGGAAGAATGGACTAAAATAATATGATTCAACCAAGTTTTAAAGTCATCGAAGAAAAAAAAGAAAAGGGATATACACAATTTGTTGTAGAGCCTTTAGAGCCAGGTTTTGGAAATACTCTTGGTGTTGCACTTCGTCGAGTTCTTTTGACAAATATTGAAGGAGCTGCAGTTACCTCAGTTAAGATTGAAAATGTAAGGCACATGTTCTCAACTCTTCCAGGACTTAAGGAAGATGTCATTGAAATCATTTTTAACATCAAGACTCTCAGAATCAAACTTCCAGAAGGTGTAAATTCAGCAACCGTTACTCTTTCAAAAACAGGACCTGGAGAAATCCTTGCCTCTGATATCGAAACAAAAGATGGCGTTGAAGTAGTTGATCCAAAACATTACATTGGAAGTCTTGCTGACAAGAAATCAAAGATTGAAATTGAAATGACCGTTGAGCGTGGACTTGGTTATTCACTCGCTGAAGAGAGAAAGATTTCAACAGTTGGAGTCATTCCAATAGATGCGATCTTTACTCCTGTCAGCAAAGTTAACTACAAGGTTGAACAAACTCGTGTCGGACGTCAAACAAATTATGACAAGCTTATCTTAGAAGTTTGGACTGATGGAACGGTGGATGCTAAAGATGCATTAGAAAAAGCAAGCAATATTTTAGTTAGCTACTTCAAACAGGTATTTGATCCAAATGGAGATGTTGCAGGTGAAGTAACTTCATCAGCTGCTGTATCTATTCCTGACGGAGGAAGCATCACAGTGGACGAATTAGATCTTCCAACAAGAATTTACAATAGCCTTAAAAATGCAGGAATTGAGACAGTAACAGATTTACTTACAACTCCAAGAAAAGAACTTATGACGTACCGAAATCTTGGTGCGAAGTCTCTCTCAATTATCGAAGAGGCTTTGGGTAAAAAGGGAATTGCTTTCAACGTTTAATTAAGAGCAAAACACAATCAGGATATATAAAAACTGCGTCATTATGACGCATTTTTAGTAAAAAGGGACAAATATATGAGAAAGAGAGTTTACGGAAGACATTTTAATAAAGATACAAATCAAAGGAAAGCCTTATTCAAAGGCCTTATGCGTTCATTGGCTCTTAATGAAAGCATCAAAACTACTGAATCAAAAGCAAAGGCAATCAAAGGAGAATTTGAAAGTCACATCACAAAAGCTAAAAGAGGAGAGGAAGCTCGTTATCATTTGGTAAAACACCTCTCAGAAGATGCTGTAGATAGACTTATCAAAGATATAGCGCCAAGAATGAAGGGTAGAGACGGTGGATACACAAGAATTATCCGAATGGGAGCACGAACAAAAGATAACGCTGAGATGGTTCTTCTAGAGCTCGTTGCAAAGGGAGAAAAAGCAGTTAAGGTATCAACAAAAAGAAACGTAAAGCCATCAACCAAAAAGACTTCATCTAAGAAAGTCGAAGCAAAAGTCAGTGAGATTACATCGAAGACAGGAGAGAAGAGGTCAGCATTCAAGCCTCTTGCAAGCATCAAGCAAATGGTAACAAGACAAAAGAAAGGAAGCAGCTAATATGCAACAAGTAACAAAACCAACAAAAACAAGTGATATCATGAGAAATTGGCATCTTATTGATGTTAAAGATCAAATCTTAGGTCGTCAGGCTGTAGCAATTGCTCACAAGTTAATGGGTAAAGGAAAGGCTTATTTTGCAAACAACATGGACTGTGGAGATTATGTAGTTGTTATCAATGCAAAAACTGTAAGAACTACAGGAAACAAGGAATTACTTAAGAAATACACCAACTATTCAGGATATCCAGGAGGACTAAGAACAAGAACCCTTAAAGAAATGAGAGCGCAGGATCCAACACTTATCATCACTCACGCAGTCAGCGGAATGCTTCCAAAAAACAAGTTAAGAGCACAAATGCTCAAAAGACTGTACGTTTTCTCTGACGAGAACCACAAGTACGCTGACAAATTAGAAGTTAAAAGTCAGGAGATAGAGGTAAAATAATATGGCAAAAGCAGATGTCGTTGTTGTACGACAAAAAATTAACAAAAATTATGTTTCTTCCGTTGGAAGACGACGTGAAGCTGTAGCTCGAGTAAGACTTTACACCGGTAAAACTGAAATCGGTGGAGTAGCTGTCGCAAAAGGTGATATCTTAGTTAACAACAAGTCAGCAGGTGAATACTTCAGATTTAAGGCGCATATGCCAGTTGTTAACAAATTCCTTTTGGATCTTGGTGTTAGTGGTAAATATGTATTTACGTCCCGAGTTACCGGTGGAGGAATTGAGAGTCAATTAGACGCTCTGATCCTTGGTATGGCTCGCGCATTAGACAAATTGGATCATGACACCTTTCATGACGCTCTACGTCAAAAAGGGCACCTAACACGTGATCCTAGAACACGAGAACGACGCAAAGTCGGAAACGCCGGTAAAGCTCGACGCAAGAAATCATCTCCAAAACGTTAGAATCTAGTTCCTGTTTGTTTTCCACTGATTATTTCCAGTATTATGTCTTTTTTGTTAGCGTTTGCTATTATTGTTTGAATACCATTTTTTGCGGATTCAAATCCTACTAATACTTTTGATTGCATTCCACCAGTTCCCACAGATGATTTTGCCCTAAAATGTATTTTTGCGCTTTTTTCTAATTTATTAATTACTTTTTCATCATTATTAAGAACACCATCTACGTTTGTAAGAAGAATCAATGTGTCTGCATTTATAAACTGAGCTATGTGACCTGAGAGCTTGTCATTGTCAGAAGAAAGGAAAAATGCCTTCATCTCTTCATCGTTTACCGCATCATTCGCATTTACGATCTGAATTCCGTGTTTTAACCCTCCAACCAAAAAAGGAGTGTTGGGATTTTTCAGATCTTCTTCGGAGATGAGTACCTGCCCGACATGAATATTGAATTTTCTGAAAGCTTGGCTCCATGAGTTTAACAATACATTCTGACCATAGATTGCAGCTATTTGGCTTGAGGATTTTGTCTTTTTAAGTGAGAGAATATTTCTCCCACAAGCTACAGCGCCACTACTAACAATTACGATCTCTACACCAAGTCTATAAAGCAATGAGACCTGCCGGGCAATAGAATTTATAGTCCTCTTATTGAGGGTGCCATTTTTTGTAATTGAAGAGCTTCCGATTTTGATAACTATCCTTTTTTTCATATTTTTGCCACAAAAAAACCTCCCGTGTGGGAGGTTCCTAAATTTATTTGCCTAAAAACTAAGACTTACTTTCCCACACTAAAGATATCCCATTGCTGGGAACATCTTGTGGGATGGGAAGTGATGTTTTAAACATTTTTTAGATATTATCAGCAGAATCAGATATTGTCAATTTTTTCAGAACTTTGCTGATTGTATCCCAATCAAATCCACGAGAACGTAGACGGGAAATTATTTTCTTTTGTTTTTCTTCGGGTGAATAGCGGTCGAACTGTTTAAGCCTTTTTGAAATATACTCCATTGCAGTTTTATAATCATTTTTTGCGTATTCCATAACGTCTTGTGACGTTTCTTTGGATACCCCCTTCATACTTAACTCAAATGAAATTAATTTTTTGCTCTTTCCCTTTCTTTGTCTGTTTTCGGTAAAAAGTCTGGCAAAGTCATCATCATTAAGAAATTTTAACTCGATCAGTTGTTTAATAGTCTCATTAATATCTTCTTCCAGGTATTCTTTTTTTATCAAATAGTCATGTATTTCTTTTACACTCCTGCTTCGAAATGACAAATATTTCAACGCCCTATCAAAGGGAGTGGGGGGGATATTACTTTTTTTTCTTCCAAATCTATTCCCAGCCATATAATATATTTCTTTAATTTAATTTAAATTAAATTAAATATGTTTGGTATCGTGGACTAGTCCATGGTACCTTTATCTCTTTATATCCTTTCGGGTAATTCCTGTGTATTCTTTTTTCTTAAATACTAAAGTCGATCCTCCAACCATGCGATATTTTTTATCAGAATAGTCTTTTTCGACTTTTTTTCCTCTTCTGAATATTAATTCGAAACAATTTGGATTTGAGTTTAATTTATTATAAACAGCTCCGACTGTACCTTTCCCTACGTGTAGATCCTCAACGATATCAGCGTGTGTTTGTCCAAGTCTGAGTTGCTCTGCAATAAGAATTCTTCTCCCGATTTGTAACCGTTCTTCTTTAGTAAATAACCCTTCTAGTAGTTCATTCACCTCATTTCCATCCTTGGCTGCGAGTAGTGCATCTCTGACTTTATTTAGTGCGGAAAATATATCGTGTTTGGTTAAGAATTCGTATCTTCTCATAAAGATCTATGGACTAGTCCATAGTACCACAATTAATATATTTGATGAATAAATTATAGAAAATTAAATTAGTGAAAATTAAATCAAGAAAATTAGATAAGGGGAGAATAGCTATAAGATATCTAGGTTCTAAACCTTTTCCGCGGCGTCGTCTTCATCATGTTCTTCCGTGCCGACTTCGAGTCTAGGTTTTACTTCTTTTATC
>Ga0154020_10010520_pt1 | contig 10580 bp, 8 predicted proteins | sample Klosneuvirus_201_FD_109709 | JGI IMG/M metagenome (GOLD analysis project Ga0154020, IMG submission 109709) | Active sludge microbial communities from wastewater, Klosterneuburg, Austria - Klosneuvirus_20160825_MG | ecosystem: Engineered > WWTP > Aerobic digester > Activated sludge | place...
ATGGCATCAACCAGCATCCGCGAAGACCTCGTAGGTCGGGCTATCAGCCCGACAGGGCAACATCAACGCTTCGGATGGCATCAACCAGTGGGATCCCGTAGGTCGGGCTATCAGCCCGACGGAGCCGCGTCAACGTTCCGGATGGCATCAACCAGCATCTGCGGAGACCTCGTAGGTCGGGCTATCAGCCCGACGGAGCCGCGTCAACGTTCCGGATGGCATCAACCAGCATCTGCGGAGACCTCGTAGGTCGGGCTATCAGCCCGACAGGGCAACATCAACGCTTCGGATGGCATCAACCAATGGGATCCCGTAGGTCGGGCTATCAGCCCGACGGAGCCGCGTCAACGCTCTGAATGGCATCAACCAGCATCTGCGGAGACCTCGTAGGTCGGGCTATCAGCCCGACGGAGCCGCGTCAACGCTCCGGATGGCATCAACACAGCAGCAGGTCGGGCCGACGGAGGGTGACAACGCTTGGCAAGGTGATGGAAGCACCGTCGGGCTGGTAGCCCGACCTACGAGCTGAACCTTTGAGACGCATCCGCAGACCACAATAAGCTTGTAGAAAGCCCTGCCTTCGGCTAGACTGGGGAACGTCTGCTCCGCCCGCCGCGTCTCATCGCGGCAAGCTTGTGTAGGAGAGCAATGAGACCTTTTCTGAAATGGGCGGGCGGCAAGGCCCGCATTGTTGAGCGCATCAAGGCTGTGCTTCCGGCAGGCGAACGGCTGGTTGAGCCTTTTGTGGGCTCCGGCGCGCTCTTCCTGAACGTGGAGTTTGCTCGCTATTTGTTGGCCGATGCCAACCGCGATCTGATCCACTGCTACCAGCAGTTGCAGCGCGAGGGCATGGCTTTTGTCGAGCGCTGCGCCGCCTATTTTGTGCCTGCCAACAATCAGCCGGACGCCTACTACGCGTTGCGCGCGCGTTTCAACTCTACCGATGAACGGGCCGAAAAAGCAGCGCTCTTTGTCTATTTGAACCGTCACGGCTACAACGGCCTGTGTCGCTACAATGGATCGGGCGGCTTCAACGTGCCCTTTGGCCGCTACGCCAGGCCCTATTTCCCGCGCGAAGAGATGCGCTATTTCTGGCAAAAGGCCGCGCGCTGCGAGTTTGTCGTGGCGGATTTTGAGCGCACGCTGTGGGCAGCGATGGCCGGCGATGTCGTCTATTGCGACCCGCCCTACGTGCCACTATCGGCCACCGCGAGCTTCACCAGCTACAGCGCAGATGGTTTTAATCTTGAGCGCCAACGACAACTGGCGCTTGAGGCGGAAACGTTGGCGCACCGTGGTGTTCCAGTCGTGATTTCCAACCACAACCTGCCCTTCACGCGAGAAATCTACGCTGCGGCGGATGAGTTCGTTTTTTTTGAGGTGCAGCGTCATATCAGTTGTGACGGCGCCAGACGCATCGCGGCCGCGGGGCTGCTTGCCGTGTTCAGCGCCAAGCAAAAGATAGCAGGTATCTATTCAGCCAGATAAAAATAGCACGCGGATGAGGCGGATCGGGCGGATTTTTGCTGATCTGATCCGCAACTATCTGCCTGATCCGCGTTATCCGCGTGCCATTGGTTGCACGATGCTTGTCCCGCTTGAATCGTTACGATAGCAGGGTGGCCTTGCCTTACCACAGCCACATCCCAGCCGCCAACCCGATAACCCCGCCCGCCAGCACCAGCCACGCCGAGTTGATCTTGAAGCGAAAGAGCACAAGCGCGGCGCCGATCGCCAGCAGCGCGGTCAGCCAGTCGAAGATGGCGGCGCGGCCAAGCTGCCAGGTGACGCCCGCCATCAAGCCCAGTGCGGCCACGTTGACGCCGTCGAGCAGCGCCGCGCTCCATGGCGAGCGGCGCATCGCCGGCACCATGCGGTTGAGCACGGCCACAAAGCAGAAGGCGGGCAGGAAGATGCCCACCGTCGCCACGATGGCGCCCGGCAGCCCGGCCACGAGGTAGCCGACAAAGGTCGCGGTCGTAAAGACCGGCCCCGGCGTAAACTGCCCGATCGCCACCGCGTCGAGCAGTTGCTGGTCGGTCAGCCAGCCCAGATTGACCACCAGATCGTTGCGCAGAAAGGCAAGCAGCACATAGCCGCTGCCGTAGAGCAGCGCGCCGATCTTGAGGAAGACAAGGAAGAGCTGCGTCAGGCTGATCGCGGCGGCCTGCTCCACCGCAGCGGTGAGAGCGCCGAGGCTCAGCAGCGGCAGCAGCGCGGCCTGCCCTGCCAAGCCGCGCCGCGCCATCGTGACCACGGCGACCAGCGCGCCTATCCCGAAGAGCAGCACCAGTTCGTTGACGCCCAGCAGATAGAGCGCAAAGACGGCGATCCCAGCAGTCGCCAGCAACGGGCCATGCACTGCCTTCTGGCCGAGGCGGATCAGCGCCTGCAGCACGATGGCGATGATCACCGGCTTGATGCCGTAGAGCAGCGCGCTGGCCTGCGGCGTCGCGCCATACTCGACATACGCCCAGGCCAGCGCCAGCACGATCAGCACTGCGGGCAGGATGAAACACGCGCCGGCGACGATCAGCCCGCGCCAGCCCGCGCGCACCGAGCCGATGTGGAGCGCCATCTCCGTCGAGTTCGGACCGGGCACGAGGTTGACGGCGCCGATCATGTCGAGAAAGTGCTGCTCGTCGAGCCACTGGCGGCGCACGACCACCTCGTCGTGCATCATGGCGATGTGCGCGGCCGGCCCGCCAAACGCGGTAAAGCCGAGGCGGGTGAAGAGTTTGGCGAGTTCGGTCAGGCGCTGGTTGGTTTCGGTCACGATCGCTCCGTAAAATTACCCATTCTGCTTGTGGGTGTACTTCAAGTTGGGGGGGTGCAAGTTACGTCCCCGGCACGGCGCAACATAGGTTATCCGGGGAAACACAGTGCGCCGTGCCGGGGACGTTGTCTGCTCCGAACCTGAATCTACGCCCTGCTGATCGCACATGATTAAGATATAGGTAAGATATGATAGGCTATAATCCAAAACTGGACGAGTTGCTTGCCGCCTATAGGGTTATCATCCCATGAAAATTCGGCCCATCCGTAACGAGCATGACTATCGCGCTGCTTTGCAAGCGATCGAACATCTCATGGATGCCGCGCCAGGTTCCCCGCAAGAGGAAAAACTCGATGTCCTGGCGACGCTTGTCAAGGTCTACGAAGAAGAACGCTATCCGATGGACAGGCCATCGCCCATTGCTGCGCTGGAGTACTACCTGGAAAGTCGTGGTTTAACGTACAAAGCGCTGGAGCCCTTTATCGGTCCACCCAATCGGGTGTCAGAAATCATGCATCGCCGCCGCCGGTTGACGCTTGCCATGGTGCGCCGGCTCGAAACCGGCGCCGGCATTCCAGCCTCCGTCCTGATCCAGCCGTATCCGCTGGCGACGCGTGCCGAGCGCGGCAAACGCGGCGCAGCCAAAAACGCCAAACAAGCGACGCCCAAAGCTGCGGCGCGCTGATTGCTCGATCTACAGGTGAAGGCCACCGATGCACCACGATCTTGACGTCGACGTCATCCTCATCCACACCGGCGAGTATCGCGTCCACCTGCGCCATCCATTTGCCGGCGAAGCGGCGCGTACGGTGCGCTGGCCGTGGAGTGAGCTTGAACTGGAAAACCGCCTCAAGGATTTGCAGATCGCCCTGCTGCGCGCCGGCGGACGGCGGCGCAAGGCGCTCTCACCCGAAGAGGAAACCGTGCAGCGTTTCGGCCGCGAACTGTTTGCCCTGCTCTTTGACGGCGAGACGCTCGCCCACTATCGGCGCAGCATCGACCTGGCCGGCGATGCCCACGCTGACCTGCGCATCCGTCTGCATCTTGACGACCCGGCGCTGGCCGCGCTGCCCTGGGAATTTCTCTATGACGCCACGCACGGCGACTATCTCTGCCTCTCGACGCGCACGCCAATTGTGCGCTACCTGGATGTGGGGCGGCTGGTGGCGCCGCTGACCGTGACCGCGCCGCTGCGCGTGCTCGGCGTGATCGCCAGTCCCTCCGACCTGGAGCCGCTCGACGTCGAGGCGGAGAAAGCGCGCGTCGAGCAGGCATTGGCCAACCTGATCGACGCCGGCATGGTGGAGTTGGTCTGGATGCGCGGGCAGACGTGGCGCGACCTGTTGCGTTCGATGCGCGCTGGCCCCTGGCATGTCGTCCATTTTATCGGCCACGGCGGTTTCGACCCGCATCGCGATGAAGGGTTGATCTGCTTTGCTGACGACGCCGGCCAGACGCGCGCGATGGCGGCGAGTGATGTCGCGCTGCTGCTAGCCGACCACCATGACCTGCGCCTCGTCCTGCTCAACGCCTGTGAGAGCGCCCGCGCCGGCGCGCTCGACATCTTTTCCAGCACCGCCACCGCGCTGGTGCGCCGCGGCCTGCCCGCGGTGATCGCCATGCAGTACGAGATCACCGACCGCGCGGCCATCGAGTTTGCGCGCAGCCTCTACGAGGCGCTGGCCGAGGGCATGTCCATTGACGGCGCGGTGAGCGAAGCGCGCAAGGCGGTCAAGCTCGACGCGCCGTACAGCATGGAATGGGGCACGCCGGTGCTGCATCTGCGCGCGGCGGACGGAAGGTTGTTCGAGATTGAGACGCCAAAGCCCGCGTTGCCACCGGCCACACCCGCGCTGCCGCCCGCTGCACCATCAGCCCAGCCTGCCGCACATGCTGCACAAAAGCGCACACCGCCCGCTTCACAGTCCGTGCAGACGCCGCCTGCAGCGGCCAAAGCGCCGGCGGTTGTGAAACGCAGCCTTGACCCCGAGGTCGCACGGGCGCTGGCGATCCTGACCGATTGGGAGCACTATCCGCCCGAAGAACGCTTGAAAGCCGGTGACTTTCTGGGCGCCGCGCCAGGCCGCGACCCGCGCCCGGGCGTCGGGCTGCGCACGGACGGCCTGCCCGACATCGACTGGGTGGAGATTCCAGAATGCGACGCCAATGGCCGCCGCGAATTTATCTACCAGAAGAACGAGCGCCGCACGGAGCCGACCTTCTGGATCGCTCGCTACCCGATCACCTATGAACAATTTCAGGTCTTTGTCGATGCGCGTGACGGTTTCCAGAACAAGGCATGGCGCGAGGGACTGGCGTCGTTTCCTGATCTGCCGCAGCAGTACTTCAAGGTGTGGAACCGGCCGCGCGAGCGGGTGTACTGGGTTCACGCCGTGGCCTTTGGTCGCTGGCTGACCGCCAGGGCGCAGCAGACGCCCGACCTGCTGCCGCAGGCGCTGCGCAAGGGCAAAGGGGGGCGCATCACGCTGCCGACCGAATGGCAGTGGGCGAAGGCGGCGCGCGGGTGGGACGACCGCCGCTATCCGTGGGGCGCTGAGTATCGCACCGGCTACGCCAATGTCGACGAGACGGAGAAAAAGGACGGCCCACACACCTTGCAGCAGACCTCCGCGGTCGGCATGTACCCACAGGGTGCGTCGCCCTTTGACGTGCTCGACCTCAGCGGCAACGTGTGGGAATACTGCCTGAATGAATACAGCAAGCCACAGAATTTCCAGGAAAGCGGCCAAGCACGGCGCGCCGTGCTTGGCGGGTCGTGGTACAGTAGTGCGGGCGGTGCGTCCGTGGCGGCCCGGCTCGACGTCGTCGGCAGCTTCGACGGCTTCGGCGGCTTCCGGGTGGTCTGTGCGGCGTCCCCATAGCTCTGCGCTCTGAAACGCTGGACTCTGATCTCTGGTGCTCTGTTTTTTTCTGATCCGGTGGGCGCCAGCCCGCCGGCGGGGTCCAGGGGCGCTGCCCCTGGCGAATTTTTTTGGTTACGTGCCGGGGACGAGCTGAGCGGTTTCGCGCGCTTCGCACCGCCTGTTGAAACCGGCGTTTGGTAAGCGAAACCGGCTGCAGGCCGGTTGACGGGTGGCGTAGGTGCGGTTTGCAATCTATAGGCATCAGAACCACGCCACCGATTGAAATCGGCGTCTGGCAAGGGGAAACCCGGCTGAAGCCGGTTGGCGTCAGGCGCCTCGATGGCGCAGAACAGTGCGGTGAAACGCACCGAACCGGCGAGTGTCCCATCCGACCAACCGGCTTCTAGCCGGGTTTATCTACCAGACGCCGATTTCAATCGGCGGTTTTGGGCGCTTAGCTTGATGCCTATGGGTTTGCAACCGCACGCGCCTGTCCGAATCCTGGAACGTGCTGTGGTAGAATCCGTCTACACGCAGCCTGTGGGAGAAGAAAGGAGGAGCGCGTTATGGAATTACGCCCGGCCTATCAGGATATTATCACGCTTGACCCTGGCAAGCGCAGCGGCAAGCCAACCATCCGCGGCATGCGCATCACTGTCTATGACGTGCTCTCCTATCTGGCCGCCGGGATGAGCACCCAGGAAATTCTGGCGGATTTTCCGTACCTCACGGAAGAAGATATCCGCGCCTGCCTCAGCTTTGCGGCCGAGCGTGAGCGGCGGGTTCTCCTGGCGCACGCATGATACTCTTATTCGACCACAATCTGTCGCCAAGCCTCGTGCACCTGCTAGTGGAACAGGCAGTCTCGAGTTGACTTGAGTAGTACAGTCGGGCGTATGTGAGCCGTTGGTTGGTGCGGCGCGGAGAAACCGAGTTTCTCCAAGAAACTCGGTTTCTGGCCGTTTCTGGCTGACGGCTTATTTACGCCGTCGTGTACCAGTGGTCAGGAACAAAACCTACTGCTCCGACTATTTCCCATGCACCACCCGCGCCACCGCCGCGGTCACCGCCGCGGGATCCTCTGCCTGGAAGATGTTGCGGCCGATGGCAACACCCGCGCCGCCGGCCTGCATGGCCGCTTCGATATCGCCCAACATCGCCGCCTCGGCGCCGCGCTTGGCGCCGCCCAGCACCACGACCGGGACATAGCAGCCCGCGGTCACCTGCTCGAAGCCGGCGACGTAAGGCGTCTTGACAAAATCGGCGCCCAACTCCGCGGCGACGCGCACCGCGAGCGCGATGGCGTGCACGGTGCGCTGGTCGGGCGGGCTGTCGAAGCCGCCGGGCACCATCTCCGCCATCACCGGCAGCCCCCAGCGGTGCGCCGCGGCGATCACGTGCGCCAGCCGCTCCAGCGATTCCACCTCGACCGCCGCGCCGGGAAAAGCCGAGACCGCCACCGCATCCGCGCCGATGCGCAGCGCTTCCTCCACGCCGAAGAAGAGGCTGCCCGGCCCGCTGCTATTGCCCAGGCTCGTCGCGCCGCCATCCACGCGCAGGATCAACCCCAGCCCCGCCAACTCCGCGGCAAAGCGCCGCGCCACGCCGTACGACGTGAGCACGGCGTCCGCGCCGCCTGCAGCGACCTTTGCGATCGTCTCTCCTGGCCGCTCCAACCCGGCGCACGGCCCATCGATCAGCCCATGATCCATCGCCACGATCAGCGCCCGTCCGTCCCCTTGAAAAATCCGTTTCAACCGCCTTACCGTCATAGTCCCAATCTCCAATCTCCCATTCTGCAATTTCCCAATCTTCAATCTCTAAATCCCTCAATCTCCTACTCTCTACCCCTCCACCACTAACCGCCCATCCCGCCGCGCGCCACTTGTTGCATTCACGCCGCCATGGGCGCGAATGTGCGCCAGCAGTTCATTGCGAACGAACCAGTGTGTGGCGCGCTTGGGCAGGGCGTGGGCGTTCAAGGAGAGCTGCAGCGCGCCGCGCGCGATCTGTTCCCACGAATTGGCCAGCGTGTGGGTGAAACTCGTGCACGCCATAACAAAGGCGCGATCCAATTGTACAGAGAGCGATTGACCATCGACCGTAATGTCCACCGCCGAGCCATCCCCGCGCTGCTCGCCAAGCACGATGCGATAGCGTACGCTGCGGCTGAAATGCAGAAAACCGCGCTCAAGATGCGCCTCATCCGGGCGGTCGATGCGGCGGGCGTTCTCCTGCAACAGTTGTGCAAGTTGATGACCGGTGATCGTACACAACTGGAGCGTGTCCGCGTAGGGCGTCACTTTGAACCAATCGCCAAAGGTGAGGCCGCCGATCGGCAGCCCCGCTGAAATGCAGGAGGCGTCGATCGCGGCGAAATCCACCGGCTGGCCGGCCTGGCGGCAGCGTTCCACCAGCGCGTCGGTGATGAAGTTGCAGAGTGCGGATTCGTGCGCCGCCAATTCGTTGCGAACAGTGTCGATGCTGAGGTCGGGGTGATCGCTGACCGTGCCAAGCGATTCAGCAAAGAGCGGCTCGACCTGTTTGAGCAGCGGCTGGACATAAGCCCGCTCGAACAACTCGTCGTCGGGCAGGTGTGCGGTGGCGAGCAGTTGCACATTGGTCACCGCTGCCCACCGTCGTCCAACCGTAATATCGACCTCGCCGAGAAAGTCGCCCTGTTTGCCCGCCTGCACGATCGGGATGCCGTTGACGATATTGTGCGGGCTAAGCCCCTGTTCATTGAGGGCGTGATGGGTGTGGCCGCCGATGATCACCTGCACCGCGCCGGTGGGTAGTGCCGCGGCCAGTTCCCGATCGCCGGCGTCGAGTACGCTGGCCGAGCTGGACGCCAGGCTGTAGCCAAGATGGCTGAGTACGATCATGACCTCGCTGACCTGCTGGACCGCGGGCAGCAAATTGTGCATCACCTGGATCGGGTCGACGAAGTGCAGCGTTGAATCGGGCTGTGGCGCAATCTGCGCCGGCGTCGTCAACCCGATCACCGCCACGCGCACATCCTTGACGACAAAGAGCGCGGCTGGAAAATACATGCCGGACAGCCACGAGCAACCCGCCAGATTCGCGGTCAGAAGCGGAAATGTCGCATCAGCCATCAGCGCACTGGCAAGGAGACGCACGCCGAGGTCGAGATCGTGGTTGCCCATCGTGCTGGCGTCGATGCCCGCCGCCGAATAGAGGCGGTAGGCCGCGTGCGCCTGGAAGCTCTCCGGCTCACTGCCGAGCAGCGCATCGAAGACGCTGCCCACCGAGTCGTCGCCCGCGCTGAAGGCCAGCACCCCACGCTGCGGATGGGTGCGATATTGCTGGCGCAGGGTATGAATGTGGCCGGCCATGCGTGAGAAGAGAGCCTGCGCCCCGTTGCGCTCAAAGTACACGAGGTTGCCGTGCAGGTCGTTGAAATGTGCAATCTTGAGGCGGAAGGGGTAATCGACGTCCTCGCGTTTTGCAGGCAGCGTTGCATCGGCGTCGGGGATGAGCCGCTCGATCGGGGCGGCGGTGGCGTCGCCGGCAAAGAGAAAACGCTCGACGCCATACTCATCGACCGCGCCAATCCGCGTCAACCGCAGCGCGCCGGTCGGAATCGAAAAAAACTCACGTGGTCGTTTCAGCAACATGAGAAGCGCCTATCCGCACGTGGAAATGGCTAAACGAGGATCAATGGAACGCGGATGACGCGGATTTGGCGGATTTTCACGGATCAAATCTGCGGAAATCCGTTCAATCCGCGTCATCCGCGTTCCATCACAGGTTTTCATCATCCGATCCGTCCGAACTGATCGGGCGTGATCGGGTGGAGGGGCGGCTCGCCGGCAAAGAAGCGGCGCAGCTCCTCCACCGCCATCTCGCCCATGCGCGTGCAGTCGGTGATGCAGCCGGCCAGGTGCGGGATGACGACAACGTTGGGCAGGCTGCGCAGCGGGCTGTCCAACGCGGGCGGCTCCGGGTCGGTCACGTCCAGGAAGGCAAAGAAGCGGCCTTTGCGCAATTCATCGATCAGCGCGGGTTCGTCGATCAGCGCGCCGCGCGCGGTGTTGATGAGCACCGCGTCGTCCTGCATCTCCTGCAGCAGCGCGCGGCTGAGCATGTGATAGGTGGATGGCACGGCCGGCGCGTGCAGCGACACGATGTCGGCGCGGCGCACGAGTTCCGCCAGCTCCACCTTGGCGACGCCCAGGCGGGCGGCTTCTTCGGTGGAAACAAAGGGGTCGTAGAGCAGCACCGTCGTGCGGAACGGGCGCAGCAGATCGAGGACATGGCGTCCGACGCTGCTGGCGCCGACCAGCCCGATCACGCTGCTCGACACTTCGCGCGAGGGCCAGGCACTGCTCTCGCGCCAGCCGCCCTCGCGTACGTGCTGGCCGAGCGGCAGAATGCGTTTGGCGCCGACGATGATCAGCCCCAGCGTCGTCTCGGCGACATCGCGCGCCAGCGCCGGCCCCGCGCTCGTGACCTGGATGCCGCGCGCCCAGAGCGCATCGCTGATAAATCGCTTGACGCTGCCCGCGGCGTGCGCCAGCGCGCGCAATTGCGGCGCGGCGGCGAGCACGTCGGCGTCGAGCGGGGCGACATCCCAACTGGTGATGCAGGCGTCGGCGCGCGGCAGCAGCGCGATCAGCGCGGCCTTATCCGCCGGGTCGTCGCCGGGGTGGTGGATAACGTCGGCAAAGGTGTTCAGTTCGCGCCACGCCGCGTCGGAGAAGATGCGGGCGTAGTGCGTGTGGCCGATGGTGATGGCGATGGTAGGTTTGGGCATAGGTAATTGGGTATCGCTTTCTGTTTGGTTGTCTCAGTATCTAACCCAAGTTGCTACCTTGAGGGTGAGTTGAAAATGCCATGGAGTTCCGTTACTGTTACAGGTCGACAAACCAAGACAGAGAACGGAGAACTCCATGGACACCAACATTGTACTCGTATAC
>Ga0154020_10010521_pt1 | contig 10580 bp, 8 predicted proteins | sample Klosneuvirus_201_FD_109709 | JGI IMG/M metagenome (GOLD analysis project Ga0154020, IMG submission 109709) | Active sludge microbial communities from wastewater, Klosterneuburg, Austria - Klosneuvirus_20160825_MG | ecosystem: Engineered > WWTP > Aerobic digester > Activated sludge | place...
ACTTATCGGTGTGAGGGCTCATGAACGCCCACTGCGAGGAGTTTACCTCGGCTTCGATGACTGGGTGCCCGCGGACCAAGACGTCACGACCGAGGTGAATGCCGTCGCTCGACGGTTGGCCCCGGATGCCGACGCGATGACAAAGGACGAACTGCTGCACGTTTTTCGCGGTACCACCGAAGCCTACGCGATTCTCCAAAGCATCGAGGCCTTCAACGTGCACCGCGAGTGGCTCGATCTCCACCGGGACCGGTACTCGCCCGAGGTCTGGCAGCGGATCGACCGCGGGCGCCGCTGGACGGCTGACCAGGAAGAGCGAGCTCGGATAAAACACGCGAGTGTCCAACTCCTCTGGACCAAGTTTTTTCTTACGTACGACTTCCTTGTTTTGCCTGCGACCCCGTTCCCGGCGTTGCGAAAGGCGGAATGTACGCTGGAGAACCGAAATCGCCTTCTTGCGCTCACCACGCCTGCAAGTCTGGGAGGTCTCCCCGTCCTCACGCTACCCGTTCCCCTCCAGTCTGGCCTGTCCACTGGCGTTCAGGTCGTCGTGAACACCGCCACGAGTCCGGTGATTTCCTGGGCACTGAAACAATTCTGACCGCGCGCTCGGCCCAAGTCTTGCTGGTAGCGTAAGCCATGATTCGCGCACAAACTGAAAAGGGATGGATCCTGGTTAATCACCGCGATCATGCATTACTTGCCAGTGAATTTGCCCGAGTTTGGGGCAACGAGTTGTTTGATCGACCCGAACCGTTCGGCGACGTCGATTTCGCGGTGGCGCATCACGATGATGGTTGGATCGCCCGCGACGCCAACCCGACCCTGACCAAAGACGGGAAGCCCGAGGCATTCACCCGGGCCTTGGTTGGCGCCTATTCCGCGTTCGAGGAAATCGATCTTCCGAGTTACCTCCGCGTTCGCGGTAACGCGACCGCCTCGGTTGCATCGCAAAACCCATACGCGGGCATCCTGGTTTCGATGCACACCGTCAACCTGTTGACCGAGCAGGCGGATCTCTCCAGCATTCGCCCGGAGCATCGCCCTGAGTTCGACCGATTCATCGACCAGCAACGCACGTGGCAAAAGGACATGGCGCTCCGCCTCCGCGCATCACAGGAGAGCCTGCAGCGGGGGTTCGAATTCCTCCAATGCTGCGATAATCTGTCGCTGATCGCATGCTCTGCGTATGAATCGGCGAGGGATTTGCGTCACCAACATCCAGATCGCTCGGGTGTGAAACACACGCTGCGCGTCTCCCGGGCCGACGTGGACGTCTGGGGCATTTCACCGTGGCCTTTCGCTCGGACTCGGCATGATTTCAGTTTCCCCTACCGGGAGATTCATTCGTCGGACTGCGCATCGGTGGAGACGTTTCGAACGGCGTATGGCCTCGCTGAGGTCAAGCCCATGCACTTCTCACTGGTCGCGGGCTCGTAGTCCCGGACGATCCCGTCCCTCACGCGTCTCGCACTGCCGAGGGCTCAAGGTGGAAACCGGCAAGGTTGGCCCCTCCGGCCCACCGACCTCCGAGACGGTGGCCCCACGACGCCCTTTTCCCGCGATCGCTTGGTCGGCCTCAAAAAAAGCCCTCGCCACCCATGATGGGCCAAATTCAATCTTCTCGGCTCCCGATGCAAATGCCCATCGCGCCGTCGGTTGGCACTCACGTTGCTGTCCCCCGTTATGCTCAATCGTTTCTTTAAACTCGATGCTCACGGCACGACGGTGGGCCGGGAACTTCAAGCAGGCCTCACGACCTTCGCCGCGATGGCCTACATCCTCGCAGTCAATCCGGGCATCCTCGCAGATGCAGGGATGGACCGAAGCGCGTTGGTCACAGTCACCGCTTTGACCGCCGCCGTCAGCACGGTGCTGATGGCACTCCTGACTAACTACCCGATCGCGCTCGCTCCGGGAATGGGGATCAACGCTTTCTTCGCTTACACCATCTGTCTGGGAGCCGGGGTGCCCTGGCAACAGGCGCTCGGGATGGTCTTTGTGAATGGCGTGATCTTTCTCCTCCTCTCTCTCACCGGGGTGCGGCAACGAATCATCGAAGCCATTCCCTACGGCCTCAAAATTGCGATCACGTGCGGCATCGGTCTCTTCATCGCGTTCATCGGCCTCAAGAACGGCGGCATCGTCGTCGCCAGTCCGGCCACCTTCGTCACCCACGGCGACCTCGCCTCAGGTTCGGCCGCGCTCTGTCTCGGAGGGATCATTCTGACGGCGATCCTCGTCGCTCGGAAGGTCCCCGGGGCGATTGTGATTGGGATCGCCATCGTGACTGTCGCGGGCCTGTTCGTTGCCGACGGTCGCGGAGGCCAGATCACCCAAATGCCTGGGTCAGTCCTGTCCTGGCCGGCTTCGCCCGAACCTGTTTTCTTCAAGCTAAGCTTTGAATTCCTCAGCAGTGTCCCCGCGTTGATGAAGGCGCTGCCACTGATCCTCACGCTCCTCCTCGTGGACATGTTCGATAACATTGGAACGTTGATCGGGGTCTGCAAACGCGCCGGATTCCTTGATCAGAACGGAAACCTGCCGAAGGCCGGAAGGGCACTCGTCGCCGATTCGACTGCGGCAATCCTCAGTTCGCTTTTCGGAACCTCCACGGTGGTCAGCTACATCGAGAGCGCTTCCGGGGTGGAAGCCGGGGGCCGTACCGGATTGACCACCTTCACCACCGCCCTGCTCATGCTCGCAGCCCTCTTTTTTACCCCTCTAATCCTGGCCGTCCCTGCCGCGGCGACCGCTCCCGCGCTGGTCATCGTGGGCATCTTCATGCTCCAATCGGTCACGGAAATTAAAATGGACGACTTCGCCGTCGCTGCGCCCGCCGCGCTTACCATTCTGGCTATTCCGCTCACCTTCAGCATCGCCGAAGGAATCGGGCTCGGCCTGATCTGCGCGGCGGCGCTCGCTCTGACGACGGGAAGAGCCCGATTGATGACACCCGTGGGCTACGCGATCGCGGTGGTTTTCTTTTTTGAGTTCTTCCATATCTTCCCCTTCAGCGGCTGATCGAGGCCGCAACTCATGTCCAATCCCTCCCCCACCGCATCCTCCTCGGCCGACGAAGCCGGGCTCCTGGCCACCCCTGACTTCGATGCCATTATCCGGGAGATCCAGCATGCGGCCGGCACCGTTTTTGCACCTTCCGCCCTGGAGGATCGTCCCCTCTACGGTCAGACGCTCTTCATTGCGACGTGCTCCCTCGATACGCGATTTGGCCCATACCGGGCCTACGTTTTTCAGGACATCATCGACAAACACTACATCATCGCGATGGCCCACGGGGACATCGTCGGAGCAAAGACGCTCTACACGCGGTTGCATTCCTCATGCGTCACCAGCGAGACGCTGCGGGGTTGTGACTGCGATTGCGTCCAGCAACTCGAGGGCGCGTTCAAGGTCATTTCGGAGAAGGGGAATGGAATCCTCTTCTATTTGATGCAGGAAGGTCGGGGGGTTGGCTATGTGGGAAAAGCACGCGACCGAATGCTGGTTCAAGCGTCTCTGGACCAGCTTTCGACGTTTGCCGCCTACGCGTCGATGGGGCTCAAGAAGGACCACCGTAACTACGACAACATCTCCCAGATTTGCTACCTTCTCGGGATTTCCGCGTCATGGATCGTCTTGACGAACAATCCCGATAAAGTCGAAGCCCTCAAGTCACAGGGACTGGTCGTTGCCGGAACTGAAGCACTCGAGTTCGAACCCTCACCGTTCAATCTGGCGTACCTGACGTCCAAAGCCGCGGGTGGACATATTTTGCGACGCCCTGCCGAGACATCGGTCAAACGAGCGCTTCCTCCGGAACCCGTCATTCCCTTCAAACCACACGCCGTGCCCAACGCGCGCCGGTTCATTTATTCGGCGAGTTACTTTCTGCCGATGAAGCCGGTGGATAACGACATTCTCCTGACGGAAGCTCAATTTAAGGATCTGTTCCGGAAGAAAGCGATTGATCGTTACATGTCGGGTTCGCGTCCTTTGGTACTCGGGTATCAGCTCATTCGCGAGAACCGGTTTTTCGTGAAGATCAACGCCGACAATCTCGCCGCGTTCCGGCGCGAGGCCCCTCAGGATCCCATTGTCGATCTCTTGACCACACCCTACTGGTTTCGGGTTCACGTCTACTACGATATCGTCACCAGCCAGGAGTTCGTCGTCCTGACCCACGGTCATGCGAGAATCTACGACATTCCCGTGGTTCGGCTGCACTCGGAGTCACTCTTCAACCGTTTTCCGCTCCGTTCCGTCGACAACCGGGACAAGTTCAAGGCGTCCATCAAACACATCGTCACTTACGGAGTTGGCGCTCTTCAGTTGATCTACAATGACGGGAGAGGAGCGGGATTCGGCGCGTATGCGACCGATCGAATGCTCACCGAAACGAACCAGGCCTTCTCGAGCGACGAAGCCTACCGGAAATTGGGAGTGGTCTATGACAGTCGCGATTACGACGCGGCCCTGCGCCTGCTCCGGCATCATATTCCGAACGAGAAGATTCAGATGATCATGAATTCACCGGCGAGCCTGGTGAAAAAACCGGAGTACGCCGAGGCGCTCAACGCGCACCGGATCGACGTTGAAAAGTGGATCTTTCTCGATGACCAAACCTGAATACCCCCGGGCCCATGAGTGATTCGTTCGGACACGATCTTTTGGAGGAACGGTTGGCGCAGATCCCCGGGATTATCGAGCAAATGCTCGCACGGGGTCCCCGTCCGCTGAAGCCCGCCTCCTTGGGATCCCAGCGATTCGTGGTCACCGGCACGGGAAGTTCCGAAGCCCATGCGCGGTACCTTGCGATGCTCCTGAACCTTTTCACAGAGCGTTCCGCCTGCTACGTGCCCCTCTCGGGATTCACCACCGCCGAACGGGGCGCGTTCTCTGGGAAAACCCTCGTGGTTTTTTCACAGGGAGTTTCGCCCAACGCCCAGATCGCCATCAACCGCCGGGGCGACTTCGCCCACACCATCCTGTTCAGCGCGACAACGCCCCATGCCGCCCGCGCGTCTGGCAAGCCTGAGCGGGCCACTCTGCTCGAAAACCTCCTCACGGATGGAGGGGAACTCGTGGAATTTCCGTTGGCCGAGGAGTACACGACGTTGATCCGATTTGTCGGACCGATGGCCGGTTACTTGGCCGCGCTCCAATTTGTCGCGCAGCTTGATCATTGCCGTTTCAAACTGCCGACCGCCGAGCAAGTACTACCCATGCTTTCTTCGGCGCCCCCGGCCGATCTTCAGGATGACATGCTTCGGCTACCGAGTGCGTTCTCTCAAGGTTTCAATTTGGTGACCGCAGCGCCTATTTCGGACTTCGCCCAAAACCTCGCCTGCAAGTTCATGGAGGGCCTTTACTGGCCATGTCCACCCATCTCGGATTTCCTCCAGTTTGCCCACGGTCCATTTCAGCAGATGAACGCGCATCCCAAACCGGTGATTATTCTGCAAGGGGGCAATCTGATGGAAACAGAGATGGTTAAGCGGAGCGTTCGCATGCTTCAGGAGGTCGGGCTCGGGGCATACGTGATCCGCGTCGACGCTAATCCACTGATTTCAATTCTGGGCTTCGAGGCCGCGCTCAACCAACTCATCTTGCCAGTCATGCGGCGGTTGCGAGTCAATCAGATCCAGTGGCCAGGCAAGGGTCGGGATGACCTGCTCTACGGGTTCTGTCCGGACGTCTAGCCTGCGAGCGGCGGCGATCGAAAAATCCAAGCCTTCCGTGGTTCCTGTGCGGAGCTGCGATTGCCGAAGCCCTTTTAGCCTCAAGTCCGAGACGGCCACCAATCCACAGGTAGCAAACTAGGCGGCATCCTGCTTCGGCTCCACCTTGCTTGTGCGGCGGAGGGTCGGTTTGCGTTTCCCTCCGACAACTGACGCATCGATCAGAACCTCCGAAACGTCGTCGCGCTGGGGAAGGTCGAACATCACCTCGAGCATCAAATTCTCCATGATCGATCTCAACGCACGCGCACCCGTCTTCAGGCTGATCGCCTTTCGGGCGATCGCCTTGATCGCATCGTTGGTAAACCGAAGCCGTACGCCGTCCATCGCGAAGAGCTTCGAGTACTGCTTTACGATCGCATTTTTGGTTTTCAGGAGGATCCGAACCAAATCCTCCTCGGAGAGGTGATCCAAAACGGAGACAATCGGCAAACGACCGATAAATTCCGGAATCATCCCGAACCGAATGAGATCCTCAGGCTCAAGATCCTTCATCAAGTCCTCAGGACGCAACGACGCGTCCTTCTGCTTTTCGATCGAACTAAATCCCATTCCGCGGTGGCCACTCCGACGCTGAACGATCGCGTCCAAACCAACGAAAGCCCCACCACAAATGAAGAGAATATTTTGGGTATTGATCTGAACGTATTCCTGATTGGGGTGCTTGCGCCCACCCTGCGGTGGGACATTGCAGACCGTGCCTTCAAGGATCTTCAAGAGAGCCTGCTGCACGCCTTCCCCGGAAACATCCCGAGTGATCGACACGTTTTCGGTCTTGCGGCCAATCTTATCGATCTCGTCGATGTAGATGATGCCACACTCCGCGCGCTTCACGTCATAATTCGCCGACTGCAACAAACGCAGCACGACATTTTCGACGTCCTCCCCGACATACCCCGCCTCGGTCAACGTGGTGGCGTCGGAAATTGCGAACGGAACGTCCAAAATCTTTGCCAAGGAGCGTGCCAATAAGGTTTTACCCGAGCCTGTGGGGCCTACCAAGAGAATGTTGCTTTTCTCGACCTCGACGCCATCGAACTCAGGGGAAAGCGCGGTCGCGTCTTTGCCGGATTGGCCCGAGTCGAACATCAACCTCTTATAATGGTTATAGACCGCCACCGAGAGGACTTTTTTTGCATGATCTTGACCGATGACGTAGTCATCCATCGTCCGCTTGATATCTGAAGGCTTAACCAGGCGGAAGTCCGGCTTTGCCTCCGATGCAATGGGTTTTACCTCCCGATCGATGATCGTCTTACAGACGTTGACGCATGAGTCGCAAATATAGACACCTGGCCCCGCGATGATCTTCTTCACCTCTGCCTGCGATTTTCCGCAGAACGAGCAGAGGGTCATGCGCGATGATTTTGCCATGGTGGTGCGAACGTTATCTTGAAAGCGAGGTGCTGTCGAGTCGAAGGAGTCCCTAGGCTACATCGTCACAACTCGAGCTAGATTGACTGTCTATCCAAACAGAGAAAGTCCCGTTGCAGGGAAAAACGGCGACTGGACTGAGAGCTCGGATGACCGGAATGCAGAACGACACGCTGTTCAAACGGCCGTCTGCTCGTAAAGAATCAGGCGACCGCAGCTGGCGCGACCACGAGTTTCTCTGCATCACGCGTGGAGGCAACGACGTGATCGACCAGACCGTAGGCTTTGGCCTCAAGCGCAGTCATGTAATAGTCACGATCGGAATCCTTTTCAATCTGCTCCGCCGTCTTGCCCGTGTGGTGGGCAATGGTCTCGTTCAAGGTCTTTTTCCAGCGAAGGATCTCACGGGCAGCAATCGCGATATCGGACGCCTGCCCGCCCGCGCCACCGCTGGGTTGATGAATCATGACACGACTGTTAGGCAAAGCAAATCGCTTACCTTTCGTGCCCGCCGCCAGCAGAACCGTGCTCATGCTCGCAGCCATGCCAATGCAGTAAGTCACGATGTCGCACTGCAGAAAGTTCATCGTGTCGTAGATCGCCATTCCACCCGTGACAATTCCGCCGGGGGAGTTGACGTACAAGTGAATGTCCTTTTTTGCATCCTCCATCTGCAAAAAGAGGAGCTGTGCGATTACGCTGTTCGCCACACCATCGTCAATCGGGGTCCCGATAAAGACGATGCGGTCCTTAAGCAAACGGCTGTAAATGTCCATCGACCGCTCTCCGCGGCCGGTGTTTTCGATGACGTAGGGAATGTAGTAGGAGCTCACAAAAAGAATTCGAGGGTCGTTAGGCTTTGGTCGAAACCGTAGCCTTGGAAACCAAGAACTCAACCGCCTTGTCGAAAATGATATTCTGCTGAACCGCTCGCAGCTGATCGCGGTCCTTCGTCAATTGTTTGACCAGTTTGTCGGCGGACGTTCCCCCGCGCATGGATTCGCGGTAAATGAACGCGTTGATGTCGGCTTCTGTGACCTGCAAGCCTTCCTTTTCGGCGATCTTGGCCAAGATCAACTGGGTCTTTACCCGAGAGGTCGCCGATTTCCGCGCGCCTTCGTAGAGCTCCTTCTTGTCCTTTTCAAACTGCTCCTGCGCCACGCCGCGCCTCATGTTTTCCTCGATGAACTGCCGGAGAACGTTTTGGGTCTCCGCTTCAACCAAGGAGACCGGCACATCAAAATCCACCTTCGATAAAATAGCGTCGGTCACCTGGCGACGCTGGGCGGTCTTATTTTGGTACTCCTTCTGCATCTTCAGGTTGTTGCGCACGCTCGACTGGAGAGTCTCCATGCTGTCGGCCTGATGAGCTTGGAAAAACGCTTCATCCAAGGGAGGTAACACGCGTTCCCGGACTTCCAGGATCTCAACCGCGTAGGATGCCTTTGCGCCCGCCAGCGCGGGCACCAACGGGAAATCGGTCGGAAACTCGATCTCGATGTCTCGTTTGTCCCCGGTCTTCAAACCACCCAAAAATTTCCCGAGCCCTGGAATCACGCCTTCCTGAGAACCCTCAACCTCTTCCCAAGTCTGAGGCACTTTCCCATAAATTTGCTTATCGGGGGCGATTTCGAGGACGGGTTTTCCATCGATCGTACCCTCGTAGGACAGCTGGACGAAATCCCCTTTCTGCGAGGGACGTTCGGCGACCTTGAAATCAGCCCGCTCACTGCGCATTTGTTCAATCACCTGCTCCACCTCGGAATCCGACGCCTCGATCGAGCCAATCTCCGTGGGCAGACCGACGTAATCGGGCAGCGCAAAGTCCGGACGGATATCCAAGACGAATCTAATTTCAGCCGGTTTATCCGCCGCGATTTCCCCCGGCGTTGCGTCGATCAGCTGAATCACGTCCAGCTTCGACTCGGCCAGGCCGGCCCGGTAGGCCTTCGCAAGGACCTTCTGCTTGAACTCGTCTGCGATATCCTTGCCAAACCGCTTGGCGATCATGTCCGCGGGCGCTTTGCCGGGGCGGAACCCGGGAATTCGCGCCATACGCGAGAACTCCGCGACAGTTGCCGTGTGTTCGGCGGCAACCTCGCTCGGATCGAGCGTTACGACGAGGTTTTTGCGGGTGATGGTCTGGTCTTGGACAGAGATGTTCACAGAAGTTCGAACGAAGGTGAGGTTAACGTGATGAACCGTGAAAGTTACGGTTAGGAGCCGGTCCGGTCAATGCCGGATTATGCGCGCTTGCAGCGCCCAAGACCGCGGCATTTTCTTCGGGTCCCAACGATGGTATCACTGGATTCCCTTCTCAGCTCGTACTCAGGCGTCGTGGTGATCGACGCGGCTTCCTCACAGATCCAAGTCGGTTGGTACGGCGATGTAAACCGTCCCGTCTGGCGATCCAGCATGGAAGACGCGGGGGAAGCACTCTTCCATTGCCTTGAAGGCCTTCCGATCCACGTCCGTGAGATCGGAGCCGTCGTCTATTGTGAGGGTCCTGGTTCGCTGCTCGGTGTAAGGACGGTGGCGACTCTGATTCGAACCTGGCAGGTGCTCGGCCAAAAGCCGATTTTTTCCTTCCGCAGTTTGGAACTCGTGGCGTTGGCCTCAGGGGAACGGGAGATTGGAGTCATTTCGGATGCCCGGCGCGAAACTTGGCATCTGGTGGAAGTTGACGCCGATGGGCATTGCGGTGCCGTCCGTCGGGTTTCCCGCGAGAGTCTGCCTTGCAACCTTCGGCTGCCGGAACATTTCCGAACGTGGGCGGCCCTGCCGGCGGGAGTCATCCGTGTACCCTACGATATTTCCAGCATGCTCCACGCCACCCGAGCGATCCCGCTTTTCCGACCGGTGGACGCACCCGATGCATTTGCCTACGACACCAACCACTACGTGACCTGGACTCCTCAGGTGCACCGAGCCCCTCAATGAGTTCACCGGCCACCGCCCATCTTCCGTTGCGCTGCTGGGCGGAAATCGATCTGGCGGCCCTCGAGCGAAACCTGCGACTCATCAAAGCCACCCTGCCCGCACACATCCGCTATGTGGCGGTCGTCAAAGCGGATGCTTACGGACATGGCATGCATCAGACGGCAGCCCGCTTGATGCATGCTGGTGCAGACCTTTTTGCTGTGGCAACCTTGCAGGAGGCCGCGTCTCTCCGAGAAATCGGCACCGGGTGGCCCATCCTCCTCTTAAGTCCAACGTTGCCGGATGAGGATCGGGCGGTCGTGGAACTCGACGCCGCCCTAACCCTCTCCTGCGCCGAAGAGGTCGGTCGACTCTCCAAGGTGGGTCGTTCGCTCGGCAAGATCATCCCGATCCACCTGAAGATAGATACCGGTATGGGCCGATTGGGGGTTTGGCACGAACACGCCAGCGATCTTTACCGCCAGATCACGGCGTCGCCCCATCTCCGGCTCGAAGGAATCTTTACCCATTTTGCTTCTCCGGATG
>Ga0154020_10010523_pt1 | contig 10579 bp, 7 predicted proteins | sample Klosneuvirus_201_FD_109709 | JGI IMG/M metagenome (GOLD analysis project Ga0154020, IMG submission 109709) | Active sludge microbial communities from wastewater, Klosterneuburg, Austria - Klosneuvirus_20160825_MG | ecosystem: Engineered > WWTP > Aerobic digester > Activated sludge | place...
CAGTGACTGCGATGGAAGAACTTGTCCAAAATGGCTAGTTGTTATGCAGACCGGCCACTTCTAAGATTTTTGCGTGACCCGAGTTCAGCTTGCAGAACGTTTGTCTTGTCGGAATGGGATGAATTAGTGCGCACGGCGCGTCGCGCAAATTTACTTAGTCGTGTTGCATGTATTGTCCACGGTCTTGGGTATGCCGATGACCTGGAGCCCAAGGTTCGCCATCATCTGACAAGCGCATTGCGCGTCGCCGATAGTAATCAGCTATCCGTCTTGCAGGAGGTTCGTAAGGTGCAGAGTGCGCTTGCTGCACAGCGGGTTTCGGTTGTGCTACTTAAGGGGGCAGCTTATATTGCCGGAGATTTGGCACCGGCGCCAGGAAGGCTTCTTTCAGATATCGATATCATGGTGCCAGTTGGTCAACTCCACATAGCCGAACAAGAGCTTGTCGCGCATGGTTGGATGCCTACGAAATTCGATGCCTATGACCAGCGCTATTACAGGCAATGGATGCACGAATTACCCCCATTACGCAATCTTGAACGGGGTACCAATCTCGATGTGCACCATACTATCCTGCCTCCAACGGCAGCGCTAAAGCCGGACATCGAAAAGCTTTGGGAGAGAATTGTTGCCTTGCCGCACTATGGAAGCGTCTTCGTATTGAGCCCTGAAGACATGATCCTGCACAGTGCGACGCACCTATTCCATGATGGGGAACTGGAGAATGGGCTACGTGACCTGGTTGATATAGATTCCTTAATCAGGCAATTTGGCTCCACGTGCGATTTTCCTGACCGCTTGGTGCGGCGTTCCGTAGAACTCAACCTGTCGAGGCCACTTTTCTATGCTTTGCGTTACTGCATCTGGTTGCTAGGTACATCATTTCCAGCTCAGCACGCCACACAATTGGCAATGAATGGAAGTCCTGGCAAGCCACTGCTATGCTTGATGGATAGTCTGATCATGCGAAGTGTTTGCGCAGTTCTCAACAATCGGGTAACACTCATGACGAGAATTGCGAAATTTGCGATGTATGTGCGTTCTCATTACTTGCGAATGCCTATTTATCTGCTGATACCTCACTTGCTCCGAAAGCAGTTCGTGCCAGATGTTGGGTAAGTAGTGACTAGGCTATTGCTCACTTAAACCAAGCAAATTTATTTGCTGAGCAGTTCGTTAAGGTGGTTTGCCGGAATTGCATAAGTGATGCCGGACGGCTGACTAAGCGCTGCTTCCTTACTACCCTTGATGAAGACCATGTTGATTACGCCGATCACCTCTCCGGAGGTGACATCGAAGACCGGGCTGCCACTGTTGCCGGGGTAGGCGGTAGCATCAAGTTGGAATATATCGAAGGTGCCGCTTTTTATCTGGCGAATCAGTTTGTCATTGATCTGTCTTGCGTTGCCTGCCGGCAGTGCGATAGGGGTGATCGACGAAACTATCCCGCGATGGGTTACTGGCGAGAACCCAAGTGCGCCACCAATGGGAAAGCCGGTGAAGGCAATTGCCAGACCTTCACGAACTGAATCCGAGTTCGAAAGCTTGAGTGCAGGTAAAGGTTCGCCCTCTATGCGCAGAAGAGCAAGGTCGTGTGCTTTGCTTGAAGCTATAACTGTTACAGGGCGCAGACGTGACTCACTCTGGTTTCGGCCCTGACCGATTCGGACAACCAAGGTTATATCCGGGTCTGTGATATCAGCGACGACATGCGCGTTGGTGGCGATCAGATTGCCGTTACCAACGACAAACCCGGTGCCGCGCATGGCGAATTGTGGGCTTCCGGTTTTTTTGTAAATGCCGACGACGAGGATCGATGGCTTGATGCGCGGGATTGTCTCAGAGAGTTCGGCAGTCGCCAAACTGGGCAACAGGGAAATCAGAAAGATCAGAAAGATCAGAAGACTCCGGAGACGTAGATATTGCGTGGTCACATCAGCCTGCGGGAAGCGATTTTGTGTAGATCGGGCGAGGGGGCGGTAACGGCTGGGTCGTAGGGGTGTTCGTCAAGATTGAATATCTCGCGAATGCGCTTCACATAGACCTGGGTTTCAGCATAGGGAGGTATTCCGCCGTGGCGGTTAACTGCGCCTTCGCCCGCGTTGTAAGCGGCAACGACCAAGGAAACGTCTCCCTTAAAGTAGGCAAGCAACCAGCGCAGATAGGATAGTCCGCCGCGAATATTCTGTTCCGGGTCGAATGGCTTCTTCACGTTGAAGCGCTCTGCGGTTTCTGGAATGAGTTGCATCAAACCTTGCGCGTTTTTTGGTGATACTGCGCCAGGGTTGAAGTTCGATTCAGCGCGGATGACGGCCATCGCAAGTCGGGGATAGACGCCATATTCCGGCGCGAGTTTGAGCACCATTTCCATGACTTTGCGTCTCTCGGGAGCCGCTTGTGCGACGATTTCACGCCCATCGCTGTCGAACAGACATTCTGGTGACTTGCTGACGGGTTCGCCGACCTGCTTGAGCATGCGCTGTGCCTGGATATGCCCCTTCTTTGCTGCCATCTCGAAAAAGAAGGCTGCTATCGCATCATCGCGCGGGATTCCGCGGCCATTTGCATACATCCAGCCAAGGCTGTACTGAGCCTCGGCGTCGCCAAGGCGCGCAGATTCACAATAGAGTTGAATCGCCCTGGCCGGCTCTCGCTTTACACCTTCTCCATGCTCATAGCTGCGGGCTTCATTACGCAGCGCCACTGCCTTTTCCAATGATCCAGCGGCTTGTTCGGCGTGGGCGAAATCACCCAAGGCACAACAAAACAACAGCGAACACAGGGCTGTTCGCTGCAAGCGTGAAAATTGGGAAAGCAAACGGGTCATTGGATCATTTCTCGATCAGAGCCGCCAGACACTGATTCCCTGAGCTTTGAGTGAGGGTACGTCAAGCATGCACTTGACGTCGGTCACAACCCCGCCGGGCTGCAGCTTTTGGACAAAGTCAGCCGTGGAACGTTCCTTGAATTGCCGATGGCTTACTGCAGCAACAATGGCTGCTGAACGCGGCAGATCGTCCCAAGCAACAAGGTCGACGTCGTATTCGTGACGAGCTTCGTCTGGGTCTGCAATGGGGTCGTGTACGACGACGCGGGCACCGTACGACTGGAGTTCTCGAACCACATCGATCACCCGAGAGTTGCGCAGGTCAGGGCAGTCCTCCTTGAAAGTCAGGCCGAGGACGATAATCGGGCAGTCCTTGACAGGATGACCACTTCGCACCAGTTGCTTGACCGTTTGCTCAGCGATCAGTTTGCCCATGCCGTCATTGATCCGGCGACCAGCGAGTATAACCTCGGGGTGATAGCCAAGCTTTTGAGCCTTATGGGTCAAATAATATGGGTCAACGCCGATGCAATGACCACCAACAAGGCCGGGACGGAAGGGCAGGAAATTCCACTTGGTTCCAGCGGCTTGCAGTACCTCAAGCGTATCAATGCCGATCTTGTCGAAAATGATCGCCAGTTCATTCATAAGAGCAATGTTCAGGTCGCGCTGCGTGTTCTCAATAACCTTTGCAGCTTCGGCGACCTTGATGCTGGAGGCGGGGAAGACCCCTGCGGTGATCACGCTACTGTAGATTTCGGTGACGGTTGCCAAGGTTTCGGCAGTGTCGCCGGACACTACCTTGACGATCTTGGTAACGGTACGTTCCTTGTCTCCCGGGTTGATGCGTTCTGGCGAATAACCGACAAAGAAATCAGTCTTCCATTTTTTTCCGGAGTGCTGTTCGAGGATAGGGATGCAGACTTCCTCCGTGGCCCCGGGGTATACCGTCGACTCATAGACAACGATGGCCCCTTGCTTGAGGTTCTGGCCGACGGCACGTGAGGAACTGACCAATGGGCTGAAATCCGGTTGGTGAGCATCGTCCACGGGGGTTGGCACCGCAACGATTACGAAATCTGCCTCCCTCAGGGCTGTCGGGTCAGTACCGACCTCAAGATATCTGGCAGCCCTGAGATCCTCGCTATTTACTTCACCGGTTGGATCAAAGTGCTGTTTGTAACATGCAACTTTTTCTGAAGATAGATCAACACCGATGGTGCGGAACTTCTTTCCGAATTCCACAGCGAGGGGGAGTCCTACGTAACCTAAACCGACAACGGCAATGGTCTTTTTCATTTCTTTTTCTCTTTAGTTCAAATTAGACTTCAAAGCGAATTTCTTAAGCGCGTAACCTCATCCTGCTCAGCTAACTTGTCTCCAAGTTTGGCCAGGTTGTCCAGTTCGTTGCGCGCTTCTTCTTTTTTCCCTGCGCTAATCAACACGCGGGCCAGATTTAGGCGAATTGCCGCGGCTTGTGGGGCTATCTCCAATGCCTTTTTCAGCAGCACGATTGCACCTGCAGTGTCGCCGTTTTCTGCCATAAGCATGGCCAGTGTGTCCATGAACGCCGGTTGGTTAGGCGCCAACCTGTTGGCCTTCTCGGCATATTCGATCGCCTTGGGTGACTTGGTCTGTCCGTAGGCCCAGGCAAGATTATTGAGCGCCAACGCATTTTCTGGTTGCTGATCGACTACTGATCGATATTGCTGTATTGCTGCTGGATAATCCTTGCGCGCTGTCGCAACATCTCCGAGGTGAAGTCGGAATCCCAAGTCTTTCGGGTGAGCTTTGATCCATTCGCTTGCAGTCTTGTCTGCTTCAGCGTGGTTTTGCGCAGCAAGCAGTGATTTGTGTAGCCTGATTACAAGTTCGGTCGAGGGGGCCAACTTCAAGCCGCTTCGATAGGCAGTGACCGCCTCCGACCAATGTTTTTGAGAAACCTGAATATCCCCCTCAAGTACGTATCCAGTGGCTTCCTTTGGGCGCTGCTTTTCGACGTCGCGTGCCACTGATAGTGCATCCTTGGGCTTGCCTGCGGCCAAATATGCCAATATCAGGTTACGCTGCGCTTCGAGTTGGTCGGGCTTGATCGTCAGTGCCTTGCGCAGACTTTTTATGGCTTCTTCGTAATTCTTGGTGGAGAATTGCACCTCTGCGGTTCGCATGTCGGGTATCGGCGATGTTGGTTGCAGGGCAGCCATCTTGGCGTAGGTAGCGAGCGCCTGGTTTATCTCTCCGGCCTGCATCTGGGCCTGGCCTGCCGCATTGAGCAATTCGGGCTTGTCGGGAATGGCGGCAAGCGCCTCCTGTGCTGCGGTAACTGCTTTTTTTGGTTCCTTGTTGGCGAGGTAGTACTCAATGAGAGCTACGCGTGGGGCCACTTCAGTCGGGTTTCCGCTCAATGCCTTGTTGATTAAAGTCAGTACCTCTTCTGGCTTTCCTCCGGTGGATGCAGTGAGTTTTGCCAAGGCCAGAAGCGCGGTCGCATTGTTCGGGCTGGCGACAAGCACCGATTCAAAACGCTTGCGGGCATCGACGGGCTTGTTTTCCGCGATGTCAATGGCCGCCAGCGTTGCATATGCCGGGGCATATGCGGGATTGATAAGAAGTGCCTTCTCGAAGTTTTGCCGAGCATTGGCGATGTCGTTCTTTGCCAGATAGATTCGACCGAGCATGCTGAACGTGGCGGGATCGTCGGGTGTCTTTTCTTGGAGAACCTTGATCGCCTGCAGGGCTTTGTCGAGTTCGTTGCGTCGCAGATAGGACGCGATCAGCGCCCGATCTGCGGTCGTTCCCTTGTCACTGCCGGAAATATGTTCAAGTTCGACCGTCGCAGCCGAAACGTTGCCCTGTGCCATGTTTGCAAGCGCAAGCGAGGTGCGTGGGGCGGGATTGTCAGGGTCAAGTTTGCTTGCCTTGGCAAAGTATTCCTCGGCCTTCTTTGGGTCACCTGACTGAAGGTAAGCGTCACCAGCCAGTGCCAAAAAGGCTGGATCTTTGTCGATTTTGTCGAGAACAGGTTGCAGGGTGGTGATCGCCTTGGCAGGCTGGCCAGTGCGCAGATAGTTGGCGACCAGCATCTTGCGAGCCATACCGAGCTCTGGCGCTTGTTGCAGCGCTTTGTTAAGAAGCGTTTCGGCTTGGGCATGCGAGCCTAATTGATACTCAGTCGCACCAGCAAGTTGCTGGAACAGCGGGTTATCGGGAGATGCCTTAAGCAGCTGCTGGGAGATATCGCGAGCTTTCTTGTAATCCTTTTGTTGGTAGGCCAGTTGTGTTTCTAGATATAGCGTCTGCAGGTTCTTTGGCGCGACCTTTTTCATTTCGTCGAGTTGCTTCGCCGCATCGTCGAGTGCGCCGTTTTGCATCAGCGCCGAGAAAATTGCCGCATGGGCTGCAAGATGGTCTGGTTTGCTTTGGACTGCTTTGCGATAGAGCACTACAGCACTTGCCTGGTCACCCTTGACGGCAAGCATAGAACCCTTAAGCAGCAGTGCATCTGCATCGTCCGGAGTTTTTGAGAGAACGTCATCAATGATCGCGATGGCTCCCCGGATGTCCTCCTGGGTAAATTTGGTTCGAGCTTCTGCTAAACGTGCCGGGGCGTAGTCGGGCTTGGCATTGAGTGCAGCCGCGAGCGCAACCTCGGCGGCTTCCTTGTTGCCAATTGCGCGATAGGCCAAGCTAAGAGAAGTTTTCAGGTTTGCTGCCGCTTCACCGCTCAATTCAAGGTTGGAAAACTCTTCGACGACTTTCTTTGTCTGGCCTGTGGCGAGCATGGCCTTGACAAGCAGGGGGGCGGTCAAATCGGGCGCATGCTTAAGATCATATGCCTTACGCAATTCCACTTCGGCACCGCGCGCATCTCCTTCCTCAAGCAATGCCTTGCCTAGGAAGAAGCGTGCTTCGCCTGAGTTAGGGTTCTGTTGCAGGGCATTTTTGAACTGAATGACCGCTGCCTTACTGTCTTTCTTGGCAAGAAACTCCTTGCCTGAGGCAATTAGCGACTCGGGCGTATCTCCCCCGCAGCCAGACAATAATCCAGCAATCAATGCCGCCGTTAGTGCAGCTGTCCGAAGTACAAATGGGTTTTTCATTGAGTTTTGCTCTCTTCCTTGAGGTTTATCGCAATCCAAGGCGATGCATGATGTCGTAGAGGGTTGGGCGACTGATACCGAGGATTTCAGCTGCCCTGGCCAAGTTTCCGTCAGTGCGGCCAAGCGCTGTGACTATCGCGGTTCGCTCGGCATCGTCGCGAACCCGTCGCAAGTCGATGAATTCGTTTTTTTCATCAGTTGGCATGTAGAGGCCGATATCCTCACGATTAATTTGCGTTCCATCGGCCATGATGACTGCACGCTTGATACAGTTCTCCAACTCCCGAACGTTTCCGGGCCAAGGATGTGCCTCGATGGCCCGAATTGCGTCGTCGGCAAGAGTTAGGTTGGATCGATTCTGTTCTACGGCAAAGCGGTTAACAAAGGCGTGAGCAAGGAGAGCGGGGTCACCGGCCCGGACACGAAGAGGCGGGATTGTGATAACGATCTCGGCAAGCCTGTAATAGAGATCCTCACGGAATTTGCCTTCCTTGATCAGTGCTTTCAGATCCTGGTGAGTCGCGCAGACGATGCGCACGTCGACGGGAATTTCCTGACGTCCGCCGATGCGCTCAACGACCCGCTCCTGGAGGAAACGCAACAATTTTGATTGCAGGGAATGCGGTAGATCGCCAATTTCATCGAGCATCAGCGTACCACCGCTGGCGGTCTCAATCTTGCCGATCGTAGTCTTGGCGGCACCGGTGAAAGCTCCCTTTTCGTAGCCGAACAATTCGCTTTCGAGAAGGTTTTCCGGAATGGCTGCACAGTTGATCGCGACGAAACGCTCGCCCTTGCGCGATGAGGCTTCGTGCAGTCCGCGGGCCAAAACCTCCTTGCCGGTACCGCTCTCGCCAAGGAGCATGACGGTAGCGTTTGTATTGGCGACTTTCTCGATGGTTCGGCAGGTTCGCAGCATTTCGCTGTCTCGCGTCAGGAGTCCTGAAAGTGTTGCCGGGTGTTGCAAGGAGCGGAGGCGCCGATTTTCCTGTTGGAGATCAAATAGTCGGAAGGCGCGGTCAATGGTCAGCGTGAGCAACTCCGGGTCGAATGGTTTCGCAAAGAAGTCGTAAGCTCCCAGTGCGATTGCGCGCAGGGCATTGGTTTGATCATTTTGACCTGTGAGAACAATAACTTTTGTTTCCGGGGCGGTTGCAAGGATTTGCTCAAGCAGATGGAAGCCTTCCGACACCGAATCGGCAGCCGGCGGTAGTCCAAGATCCATCGTCACGACCGCAGGGTTGTGGCGATGAAGCTGGTTCAGTGCGCTTTCGCGATCACCCGCGGTCAACGCCTCAAACTTGTCGAAAGACCACCGTAACTGCTTCTGTAGGGCAGGGTCGTCTTCGACGATTAGTACAGGGCGTAGCTTTTGTTCTGTCATGCCTGTTCCGTTTCATGCAGATCGGATCTGCTTCCCGCGTCGAACAAAGGAAGAATCATCGTTATTCGCGTGCCCTTGTTTTCTTGACTATCCACTTGTAGCTCGCCGCCCAACTCACGTATGTACTGCGCACTCTCGAATGCCCCGATGCCCATGCCAGCCAGTTTGGTGCTCTGAAACGGCTTGAACAAGCGTTCGCGGATGAATTCCTGACTCATGCCGTGACCTGTGTCGCCAACTTCGACGACTGCCCGGTCACCGCGTTTGACGAGCGAAACCCAAACTCGACCTTCCTCTGGCGTTGCGTCAAGTGCATTCTGAACCAGATGGCCAATGACGCGTTCAAGCCGTTCTTCATGGCCCCGTGTCGACAAGCGTTCGGCAATTTCTACCTCGATGCGTTGTCCTTGGTTCATTTTACTCCTCTCAATGCGCTGAATGACATCGGGAAGAAATACGCCGCATGCTGTTCCCGGCGGCGTCGCTCCCTCGCGCAACTGCATCATCAACTGACGCATACGTTCGACCGCATGCTCCACGGTCATCAGCATGTCCTGCTGAAACTCGGGGTTGTCGCGATGTCGCTCAGCATTACGCAACATAAGTGATAGCTGAGTGACGATATTTTTGAGGTCATGAACCACAAATGCAGACATCCGGTTGAAAGCATCGAATTTCCGCGCTTCGAGCAGGGCCTCCGTGGCCTGCATTCGTGCAAGAAATCCTGCTGCCTGGCTTCCTGCCGTACGCAACAGATCATTGACCTCCCAGTTGACCTCGATTGGCGTCCGTGCGCTGCTTAGAATGACAAAACCAGTCATTTCATGGCTGACTATCAACGGAACGATTAGCCAGGCGTTTGGAATGCGATAGACCCACTCGGGCATGGAAAGGTCGGTATACCGTCGGGGCGATGCGCGGAACTCCTCAAGGTTGATCACCCAGCCGCTGTCGACGAGGAAGCGGCACAGTGATGAGCCACTGTCTTCGATTTCGTCACTGAGGGAAATATTCCAGCGACCGGCCATTCTGAATCCACTTTGTCCTGGCTCTAAGAGCCATAGCCCACCCGCAGGGCTTTCGACCATGTTCGCAAGCCCGCGTATGACCTGCTCACCCATGGCTTGTGGAGAATCCTGGGCAGATAGGGTTTTCGTGAAACGCAGCCATTCCTCGCGGTAATCATAACGATAGCTGAAGAAATGTTTGCCTACCAGGACTCTCAGTTTGGCGCGCATTGCGCCCGATATCCCGAGAACACCAAGGATCAGCAGGGCCGCGAAGAGTACTGAAAGCTGGAGGGCACGTCCCCAGTCGCCACCAAAAAACCGTACGTAGTAGCCCACTGCAGCCATGAACAGAAGGTAGATGGCTGCGATCAGTAGGGTTGCGGTGTGAAATGCTACTTTCTGCGAGAGCCGGATTTTCGCCGTCCAGTCGCGGCTACGAATTGTGGCGACCAATAGCAGTGGGATCACCAGTGCGTGGATGAAGCCACGTATCGCGTAGGCATCGGCATCAATCTGATTGAATAACAAGGCATCAGAATATAGGTACAAATCGAAGCCGAATTGCCCGAGCAGAGCCAGACACAGCGGTTTGACATTCCAGCGAGCATCGTCGGTGACGTTGCGGAAGAGTTGCTCAAGCAGTATTAGCGCCAGAACGATCATTCCAAGTGAGTGCAATAACTGTGCCCTTGTCCATTGGGCTGCAGGCAGAATGGGCAACGCGGTAGCGAGATGTAGCGCAAGTCCACCAAGCACCATGGCCCAGCATAGTGGAATGAACCAGGCCGGAAACACCCGCTGACTTCTCTGTCCGTTCTCGGTAGGCGAAAGGAGAAGAATCAAAAAAACATACCAAGCGCCATAACGCAGGATATCCAGCAGGGAGCCCAATAAGAAAAGAATGAAATTGCCGGAAAGGGCGAACAGCGTTCCGGCAACAGCCCAGAGAGCCGCCAGAACAATGGCGGTGAGCATCGCTCTGGCTCGCTTACTGTTGCGCCACGTATGGCCGAGAGAGATCAGGTAGGCAGCAAGCATTCCGTAACTTGCGGCCGCAGTACCCATACTCCAGGCAATCAGCAATGCTGTTTGGCGATCCATAGGTCTGCCGGCAACTTGGGCATATAAGAAAACTGGGTGCCCGGGCTTAATGAGCGCCTTTTCCGGTAATTACGACGCCGACAGTTTCAAAGAGGATGATCAGGTCGAGGAAAAGGGAGTGATTTTTGACATAGTAAAGATCGTATTGCAGTTTTTC
>Ga0154020_10010524_pt1 | contig 10578 bp, 11 predicted proteins | sample Klosneuvirus_201_FD_109709 | JGI IMG/M metagenome (GOLD analysis project Ga0154020, IMG submission 109709) | Active sludge microbial communities from wastewater, Klosterneuburg, Austria - Klosneuvirus_20160825_MG | ecosystem: Engineered > WWTP > Aerobic digester > Activated sludge | place...
CTGAGATTACTTGTAATTTAAAGGCTAAACTGTAATCTCTCTGACTGCGCTTCTCTCTTTGCTTTGATTGTGTTTCCATCTTTTAAGTTGTTTGTGTGACAACTTATTTCAGGACGGGATACATTCAACAAAAAAGCCTCACATTAATGTGAGGCTTTTTTGTGGGAACTACTGCGCCGATAGCCATCGGGGGAAGCTTGACCCTCCCGACTTTCAGTCGGGATGTACTGAACCAGCGGAGCTTTTATTAATAACGGACTCGATCAATTTACGGGATTTCCAATTCTTAATTTGTTTTTCTCTTTTTATCGCTTCCAATTTGGATTTATAGACTTCAGTAAACATAATTTGCCAGTCGTTGTGATGTCCTGTGAATCCTGAGCGATTTGAATTATGTTTTCTAAGTCTTTCTTCAATATCGTCAGCAGTATATCCTACGTAATATTTATCTGCGGTATTAGAATAAAGTATGTACACTGTAAAAATCATTCAATAAAAAAGCCCCACATCTGTCTGCCGATAGGCAGATTTCTGTGAGGCTTTGGTGGGGAGTACTGGGTTCGAACCAGTGACCCCCTGCTTGTAAGAAGTACCCCACTTTGTTACGGATACTTATCTTTATTTCTATTTAGTTGTTATTCCGTAGTATAATTGAATTGTACTTATTGATGTTAGTCGTTTTTTATCGTTTATTTCTATATTTGTTTACACCATGTTTACACCACAATTGAACAAATGAAGAACTCTGCATCAATCAAAGCTACATTATTTATCCATAAAACGCTAAAGAACGGGCAACACCCAATTATCTTACAGATTATAAAGGATAGAAAGGTTCGGAAAATAAGTATCGGCTATTCGGCTAAAAAAGACGAATGGGATTTTGCAGAAAATAAACCCTCTAAAAAACACCCGTTAAGAAAAGAACTGGAAGCGGTCATTAGCATGAAAATGGCTAATCTATCCAAACAAGTATTAGCCCTTGAAATGGGAGCGAATGATTATTCAGCCGAAACTGTTGTAAAAAAGGTAAAGCGAAAAAAATCGGCTACATCTGTAATTGGTTTTTTTGATGAAGTAATAACGGGACTTAAAAAAAATAACAGAATAGGCAATGCCGATATTTATCAAACCTGTAAGAACGTATTAAATACTTATACGGGAAATAAAGACATAGCATTTTTTGAAATTGATTATGCTTTCCTTCATAAATTAGAAAATTCGTGGCGTGCAAAAGGTTGGAAGGAAAGTAGTATTTCAACTTACATGAGAACTTTAAGAGCTTTATTTAATAGAGCAATTAAGGAAGATGTGATTGAATCGACTGTTTACCCATTCAAAACTTACAAGATTGGAAAGTTAAATACCGTTACACAGAAACGTGCTTTAAACAGAAAACAAATTACAGCTATCGAAAAATTAAAACTTCCAAAGGACTCATCAATTTGGCACGCTCAAAATATTTTCCTGTTTAGTTATTACAGTATGGGGACTAATTTTGTGGACATTGCAAACCTTACGAAAAAAAATATTGTTAAAGACCAATTGCAGTATACAAGAACCAAAACACACAAACTTTATAATACACCATTGCATCCAAAAGCCAAAGATATTTTGGATTATTATATTTCGGTTCAAACTGATAAATATATATTTCCAATTTATTCAGAGAGCAATCATAAAACCGCACAACAAAAAGCAAATCGTTTGCATAAAGTTTTACAAAGAGTAAATCGAGATTTAAAAACAATTGCTGAAATGTGCAAGATTTCCGAAACACTTACAACCTATGTCGCAAGACATAGTTCCGCAACTATTTTAAAGCGTGAAGGAATTTCCACTTCTAAAATCAAAGATTTATTAGGACATGAAACGGAAGAAATTACGCAAGTCTATTTAGATAGTTTTGAAAATGAAGAATTGACAAACGCTGTAAATTTATTATAACATGAAGGATTTAGAAACGACTTTTATTAAAAACCAAAGCCTTGTTTTTAATGAACTTAAAAACGAATATTTGACAAGAAAAGCAAAGGCAAGAAATGTAAGACGTATAATTACAAAATCTTTTGACGAATTGAAGGAAAGGAGCAATCAACTTTTCACAAATGCTGACTTCAATATTCAGGACAAAAATTTTAAGATAATAGATTTAATGGATGAAGATGTAAACTTGAGCCTTAATGGAGCTTTGATTTTAGCTTCTGATACAAAGCCTAAAGTAGAAAAGAAAAAAGTTACAATAACGATATCGACCCTAAGAGCTTTACAGGAGTTTAATCAATTTTTAAGAAATGAAGAAGATGAATTATCTACCCCTCAAGAAGCGAATATACTTCCCATTAAAAATACAGAGGTTACAGTAAGAAGGCAAGCTTTGGCAATTCATTATTTATTAAAGAACTCTAAATACAGAGATGATAACTACTCCGAAAAAGCAAGATTTACTCAATTTTTAACTGGTCGTGAAACCAATGTTTTAAAAATTAAAGACACGAATATTAAGAAAATAATTGATAACCTTTTCCCGTCTTCTGAAAAGCAGTTGATTAAGGATTTACAATTTGTTCGAGAATATTTTGAAAAATTAGGCATTCAGAGTATTATCGATGAAATAAATAAAGAAATAAGTAATAGAGAATAAGTTTCGGACTCCTAACACTCACTCCCCCTTGTTATTGTTGATGTACTTTTGTTTTGAATAAAAATTCAATTCAATGGATAAACTTATTTTGACCACTCAAGGAGAGTTAGAAAATATAATTCTATTATCAGTTCGAAAAGTATTTTTCGAAAAGGAAAATTCAACCGCCGAACAAGACCAAGATAAAATCTTTTCAATTAAAGAGGCTTGCACCTTTTTAAATCTGGCACAACAAACACTTTATGGATTTACATCAAGACGTGAAATCCCGTTTATAAAACGAGGTAAGAAATTATATTTCCGAAAATCAGAATTAAAAAATTGGCTTTTGGAAGGAAAGAAAAAAAGTAAAAAGGAACTTTCAGACGAAAATAACTAGGGAAACAGAAATTAATTAGACATACTTAAAAGCTTGTTTGGGTACACAACCAACTTTTATAAAACTTTTTCGAACTAAACAAAACGAAAGAGCTGAAAAAGAACCCCCCTAATTTTTTTTGTCAATTTTCCTGTTACTCTGTTAGGAGGAGACCCTTGAATCAGTTACTTAAATAAAGTTTACAAATGTTCTGAGTTTACTAGAATTAGTTAGGATATAAATTTAAAAAACAAAAAAATGGCAAAACAAGAATTCAAATCAGACAAGCTAAACAGCACTTATTGGTGGATTATTAAGCTCGACCCGAACCATCCAGAAAATTATAATCAGAATGTAAAAGAGATTACTGGATATAGTAAAAGAGAAGGGCATGATGAGGCAATGAATAAATCGGAGCTATTAAAGAAAAAAGTTTTGATGCTTCATTCAAGAGGTTACTTTGAAAAAAGTTCCAAAATAATTATCTATTTGAAAAACGGAGAATTTCTTGACAAGAATAATTCAACAATGTTGGTTGAACTTTGCAAGAAAGATTATGGTATTAATAATAAAATATATTCTGATAAAGATTTTTATAATGCGGTTTATAAAAAGAGCGGACTTATTCTTTTCCTTGACCGATTTTATCACGCTATAAGCAACAACGGCGATTTAAAGGAACTCTTACCAGAATCTAAGTCAAACTACTCCAAAGACGATTTATTCGATGTTACAAAGCATTATTTTCATACAAGGAAGCAACTTTATACCTATTGCCAAAAATTGATTGATAATAAGCATCCTTACGAGGCTGTGATGAATTTCCAACGTAAATATGAAGAAAGGAACTTCTCTAATACTAATTAACCCCTATATGCTTACTAAAAACGAGCTAAAATCAATCTCAAAACAATCAAAAATCCATCAATAAAGCGTCAATTCTGCGTCAATAGCTAATCATAATTTAATAATGGAAAGAAAAACTATAAGCAGAAGTGACCGAGATGGGCATATCATATATTTATATGAATGTGAATATTGCAAAACAGAATTTTGGGCAAGGAAAGCCAACACGAAATATTGCTCCAACTCATGTCGGAACTTAAAGATGGTTAAAGGAAGAGAAAAGAAAGATGTTTATTTACAAGAATAATTAAGACTATATAATTACACATGAAAGCATCCAAAACTAAAACCGAAAGGCAAATAATTAAAGAAAATTTAAAATTTGGTGACATTGCCTTAATTGCTAAGCTATGCGGTAAGAGTAGAATTACTGTAGTACGCTGGTTTAATTATGAAGGAGATTGCATGGAAATCCCAATAGCTATAGAAAAACTTTATAAAAAAAGAGAAAAGACTAAGGAAAGCTTTAATAATGTTTTAGTTTCCATTGGTAAATGATAAGGAAATGTCTTATTTATTTGATATTAATCTCAAAACATTAGTAGTTCATTCATGAACCATTCGTGAATCATTTATAAATCATACAGTGTTTGAGATTAATATTTCCGTAAAGTTTAACTATAAGTAGTAGAGAAAAACAATAAAACTTGAAGCTATAGATGTTTTTTTAGAGTAGGTTTTAACTTTCTTTTTACACTACCACTATTATAAAAACAGTTAATTAATTTTTCAAATTCATCCTGCATTAATTTACCAACTTTCTGATATTCTATCCCTTCAACTTGATAAATCTCCTGTAATAAATCTAGCTTGTAATCATCCAATTGACTTCCATAAACAAAAGTTGGTAAATCGAAACACCAGCCATTTGTACAAACTACTTTTTCAGCTTCAAAATGGTAGCAATTGAAATTTATAGAATCATCGTTGATACAGCCATGTAAAATATTAATTGTAGAAGGAACGAAATCCCCACGAGTTGGTAAACAAGCCAAGACAGTGTTATCACCATCGTTATCAATTACAATAAAGTACTTTGGTTTCGGTGCTGATTGCCCGTTTTTAAAATAAAACGGATCGAAATAAAGAATTTGTCCTGGCAAATACATTTGTCAAGACTATGCTTTAAATCTTTTAGAAAATTGAAGATACTCAATGTGATCTAAAAAAGCTGATTCTTTTAGTTTGTCGCCTTTAATATATTCTTGAAGATTTATTTCAAAATCTGTAGTGGTTAATTTGCCAGTTTTAAAAGCTTCTAATAATCCTTTTTCTTCTGCGATTTTATGCCATAAAGTATTTGGTCTATGACATAATTCCACAAGCTTATTTGCAGTAAAATCACCATAAGCAGAGATAATTAAATCTAAAAGGTTCATTTCGTTGTCTGAAAATTCTCCATCATCAAACTTTATCTTTCCTTTAATATAAGTTTCTCCTCTATCTGTAAATTCTAACTTGATGAAATCTTTTAAGATTGTTGGAGTAGATGTAAATTCAGAATACAAATCAACATTAACGGGACCTTTTTGCCAAATTTTATATTCTAAATTAAAAAATGGAATTCCTCGAGATTTAACCGATAGTTCGTCTGTCAAGTAAATTAACTTAAGTAGTTTTGTTTTTGATAAATCATCAATTCTTTGAGAGAGGTAAATAATAGAATGTCCTATCTTTTTTACCTCAGATTGTGTGAATACCAAATCGGAACCGAATGAAGCGGATATTGATGTTGCAGCCAAGTCTTATTGTAACAAAGTTACCATATTTAACGCTTAAATTCACAATTAGTTTCAAAACCAAGTGTTTTTTGCAACATTTTCATTGTTAATTAATGTTTATTTAGACTATGTCTAAATAAGAAGTCGCAAAACTGATCTAAGCCTTTATATTCTTTAAAAGTACAAATCTACAATTTGTACGTATAAAATGTTGCTATAAAATGTAGCAATTAGAAAAATTAGTTTCAATTTACACTACCTCCAAGAAACATTCCTTGACCGTTCTATTTACTAAACAATGGTGGTATTGAGATTAAAAGCCCAATTATCGCCAAGACAGCTAAAACAATTTCTATAACAGTTCTATTAGTATTCCAAAAAGCAATAAGCTTATTTTTTTTAACCCATTCGTTTTTTAGTAATACTTGAACTTGTTCAATTGTCATTGCTTGAGGAATACTAGAATAATAAAGTTGCTCAAGTTTTTGGATTTGATAATGCAAATAATTGCATTCCGAGAAGTTTGCTATCCAATTCTCGAATTTCTCTTTTGTCAATGTATATAGTTTCTTTGAACTACTTCCAAGCCGTATGATTTCAGAAAGAAAAATTCCAGAATTGTGTTCACTGTATTTATACTTGTAAATAATGGAATCTTCATAAATTTCCATCAAATCAGGATAATTTGCTTCTAAAATTTGACCAGAATTAATAGACTTAAAAGGAAACTCTTTATTCTCTAAAAGCCATTTTTTAAGATACTGCAAGGAATCAGAAAAATTAATTTTCAGGAGGAAACTTATATATACCAATTTCGCTTCTTTATTTGTTTCAACATTTAATCTTTCTAAGCAATAACCATAGACAAGATCGCTTCCCTGCTCTATAAGCTTTTGTATTAAATGGTGATTAACTTCGCTCTCAAAATGTCCCAGAAGAGTCTCCATTTTTTCCTTACTTCCACTCAAATCGAAAAACAAATCTATCATGTCTTTAGATTCATAATCTGAGAATTTTCTTTCCTGAATATCTTTAAATAAGTCATCCGAACATTCAGTTACTTTATATTCCTTACAAAATTTATAATGCTCCCTCTTCACATGCATAGTCAAAGAAGGCTCCTTAAGGTTTTTTAGTATTTGTGATTTTACAACGTTAACTCCTAATTTTTTAACAACGAATTCATATAAAGGTTTCTTCTTATCCTCTTCTTCCTTTACCTTTTTATGTGGAATCAAGTCGCAATCGACAAATAAAAAATCTAAATATACTTTATCAATAAAATTCAAGTTAAGTCTCATTGCGAAATAAGGAATAAATAACTCCATATACCTGTAATGCCTTCCTCCGTTGTCCTTTTCTTCAATTGCGGTATAAAAATTAGCTTTGTCTAGATTTTCGAAAACCCACCCTTGAATAAATGCTTTTGCATTTTCATTAAAATCCCAAGAGGCAATTTGTGTATCATATTTAACTAACGTACGAAGCCTAAACCACTCCCATTTTAAAGGGTCATTTACAATTTCAATAACAGTTTGCAACTCTATTTTTTGTGGATCTCTTGACCAATTTCTTAAAGTGTCTAGAGCTATATTATTATCCAAATTATCGGAATTGAAATGTGCCTTTTTGTATTCGTACAACTCATCAAAAGTTAAAACCACCTTGCCTTCCACATTAAAAATATTCTTAACGTACTTTAAAAACTGTTCTTTATCAAATAATAACTCCATGTCCTTTATAAGACGATCCGATTTCCTTTGTTCGAAATTATTCTCAGTGTACATGAACTTTGAGTTAAAAAGTTCAATTAGTTTCGAATAAAAAAGGTCATGATATTTTTTCTCACCCTCATACCCAATAATGTTTCGTAAAAAAAATATTTGATTTTCTGTAAACCGACCAGCCTTGACCTTAACAACTAAATCATCAAATATTTCATCATTCATAATTGATGCTATGGCTGTTCCGTATTCAAACGAAGTATATTCACTTTCAGACCAATGCTTGTATAGGATTTGATATGCTTTAAAAGTAGTATTAGTAGATTCAAAAAATTCCTTTATTTCTACTTTAATATCTTTTAAATATCTCTTCGAAAAAGCAATGTGTAATACAACTACGCTGTCAAATAGCTCAGAGCTACCTTCTTTATATAATCCCTCCGCTTTTTTTAAGACATACTTTATAATGTCAAAATTGAAAATAATATAACCATCATAATTTGAAAACTTTTCAAGTAAAAGAATAATATTAGATTTTCTTTTGATAGTTTGAAATATTTCATTTAATGTATTTTTTTCATCAAATAGATAAACAGTATCACTATTTGAAAAACCCGATACGCTTCTTTCAGATTTACTTAACAGTTCTATGCCATTAATAAATAAATTAACATGATCCTCTAATTCAGTTGACACATATATATAATTGTAAAACCCAGCCCTTATATATGAGCTATTATTAAAATCCAGTTTTTCTATAAATTGTTTAGTAATTTCAACACTATGTATGTTCAATTGTCCAAGTACACTTAAGCAATAATATTTCGTTTCATTCTTTAGCTCACCAATAATATTGTTTAAAAGCACATTAGCAATCTCATTTCTATAGTTTTGAATATTATCAAAGCACTTTAAATTGAGTACAGCATCTGTAATAATCAAATCTTCTTGTGAATTTCTTAGTTTTTCGATTAAGTACTCGACAATAATATCACTGTCAGAAACAAATTTTGCTAGATCGGTAACATTGAACTTCTCGTTTCCGATACGTATTTTCTTATCAATATAACTATCATAAATGCTAATAAATATTGTTTCTCTTATTTTAATATCAATTTTATCTTTCTCAAATCTAACTAGAGCGTCAGGCTCAATTGATTTTAACCAAACTAGGAGCTTTTGAAATGTATCGGAAGTTGAATCTAGGATACTAAAGAGGAATGAAAGCGTGTTTAGCCAATTGGGCTTTATCTTTTTATGCTCAGAAGGAAATGAGATAAAAGTTTGTATTTGATTAAAACTTAAACGTGAAAGGCATTTTGCAGCTAAGTATTCTTGAAAATTATTATGTTCAAATTGCCATTTATCTGAGTTATTTTTAGAAAAAATAAAAGTTCTTTTTATTATCTCCAATATCTTTTTGTCTTGTACGATTTTTTGGAATTCAGATTTTTCTTCCAGATAGTTCCTGCCAAGAGATGTTGAATACAAAGCAAGACTTTCAATATTTTGCTCTATTTCTATTTGATAACTCCGCATTTCAACACCTGAATTTTCAAATTTTTCTACATCTTTTTCAAATCTTTCTTGAATAAGATATTCGAATATTTCCTTCTTGCTTTTTGGAATATCATTTTTACTCTTGAAGTAGTCAACTAAATTAACAAGATAAAAAGGTGAGTAAAGCAATTCGAAAAGTTTCAGGTTTTCAATTTTTGAGAAGAAATCTTCTGAATTTATCACAGTTGACCCTATATATTTTAGTACTTCATCATGGCTAAGCGGCTCTAAAATGTACGTACAAAAGCCTTCGATTTTAGAAGTTCTTTTTTCGTTTTCAGTTATATAAAAATTATTTCTACATGATACAATTATTGTAGCCTTTGGGAACGATTTCCCTAATATTGCAATTTTGCTTGCTGCTAAATCAATATGATCTGCGTGAACTTCATCTAGTGCATCGAGAATGAAGAGCAATCTTTCTTGTGGAATGGAATGGAATTCTGGAAACTCTAAATATATGAAGTCTTCTATTCTTTGATTTGAAAGTAGATTAAGTCTGATTTTGATGGGATAAAATTCTTCAGAAGCCAAGGAGTAATGATATGCTAAGTTATCAAGCTCAATACTTTTTCCAGAACCTGCAACCCCTAAAAGCGTAATTCTTTTTTCTGTTTTAACTACCTCGATAAGAGATTTATTTTGTATAGAAATATTATCAATTCTAATAGGATTAATCTCCCTCTTCAAATAGTTTGGAACAGCAAGATATTTCTTCTTAGGTGGTAAATTTTTCACCTCAGTAATTTCTATTACTTCTTGCAATTCTTCTACATCATTATTTCTTGTTGAGATTTCTTCACCTTGGTCTTTGTAAGTTGATAATTCTTTATCGAATTTTGCCTCATGATCTTTTTTCATCTTCATTAGGACTTCGGCTGAGTATTTATCAATATTTGAATCTATTTCTTTATGATGATTTGGACACAAAACAAAGAGATTATCTAATGAATTTATTTGTTCTTGAGATAAGGCTGGGTCAAATCTCGGACCGTTAGGACTAATTGCATTAATATGACAAAATTCTGCAAGTAAGGTGGTATTTTTTCTATTATATAGTTTCTCAGAGCAATTTGGAAAGCAACATTCATTACCTGATAGTAAAAGCAATTTCTTTTGTATTGTCTGTGAGATTTGTTGCCTAGCCATTTATCGAATTTATGCAATTAGAAGATGGATTAAAAGCTCTTTTTCCTTTATTTTACCAAAAAAAACTAATGGAAAATTTTATCATTTTACAAGGAATAAGCCTAGATGCTTTTTTAAAACAAATTGACAAAACATTCGAAAGAAGAATTAATGAAAAGCTGGAAGAATTAATGCCAAAGAAATTTCGCTACTTAACTCGAAGGGAGGTAAGTGAATATTTTCGAGTTAGTCTTGTAACTATAAACGACTGGACGAATAAAGGCTACCTAATTTCATATAGAATTGGTAAGCGAATTTTCTTTAAGTCTGATGAAGTAGAAAAAGCTCTTGTCAAAAGGAAGCTTAATCGCTAGTAAGAGGCAATGTGTTTACACCCTGTTTACACCATAAAAATGAAAAAGCCTTTCAGAATCTCTGAAAGGCTTGATTTCATTAGTGTGGGGAGTACTGGGTTCGAACCAGTGACCCCCTGCTTGTAAGGCAGGTGCTCTGAACCAGCTGAGCTAACCCCCCGCA
>Ga0154020_10010525_pt1 | contig 10578 bp, 8 predicted proteins | sample Klosneuvirus_201_FD_109709 | JGI IMG/M metagenome (GOLD analysis project Ga0154020, IMG submission 109709) | Active sludge microbial communities from wastewater, Klosterneuburg, Austria - Klosneuvirus_20160825_MG | ecosystem: Engineered > WWTP > Aerobic digester > Activated sludge | place...
CTTACGGCCGCTTCAGAAAGGATTTGCCCGCATTGCTGTGGCCGCAGAAGAAAAAAATAATTGGAAGCTGGGTGTAAAGATTGTCCCCGTTGGTTTGCAATATGAGTCGCACGGTGATTTTCGTTCGCGTGTACTGGTAAGTTTTGGAGCTCCTTTTTTAGTAAATCAAATTGCCAACTCATCCAAAACATTACAAGAAAACATAGATAGTCTTATTAAGGTAACAGCCGATTCCTTTGATCCTTTGATTCTGCATATCAACTCCGATCAGTATGAAAGACGGCTGGCCTACTTTCAGGCAAACCGGCAAATAAAAACTGATCTGCTGGAACAACTAAAGGCCGATCAAAAGGTGGTCGATCAGGCAAACCTAGAAATAGAAGTTATAGCTAAACCAGCCCGCAAGAACACGAAATGGTTAAACCCCATTTACCTTTATCAAAAGGTGAATCACATTTTTCCCACACTTATTGTTAATTGGATGCTGCGAACGAAAGTTAAAGACCCCCAATTTATTGGCTCAGTAAAATTTGCCTCAGGATTAGTGCTGATCCCATTCTTCTATATAGTCCAAACCGGAATTTGTTTTCTACTCTCGGGGTCAGCAGCTATCTCAGCTATTTACTTTGTATCGCTTCCACTAAGTATAATCTTACGAAGATCTTAAGATTCCCGCTCAACTAAACGGATGTTGAATTCCTGTAGTTCTTTCAGCACCGGATCATAAATTTCTTTCAATACTGGTAGTACAACACCTCTGGCTTTAATTTTTCCTTCCAGTAAAAGTTTCGTAGCAATCGCCAAGGGTAGGCCTACGGTTTTGGCCATGGCTGTATTCGTTTCATTTTCTCCGGTCGCGATAAGGTGTGCCTGAATCTCCTTTTGCACACCATCTTTTAAAAAACGAAAGCGATGCCACATCACAATTAAATCCTTATCGCCTGGCTTAAGCTTCCATCGTTTATTTAGAATATGTTCCAGCAGCTGGGCCGGTGTGCCCTTGGAGATTCCTATCAACTCGTCTGAAAAGAAGCCACTCCATTGAAGCTTAGCAAACGTATCGCTGCCCGGTGTTAAATTAAAAACCTTACAAATCTTTTCTTCTACCGAATCGGTAGGATGGTACGCAAGAAAAGAATTTAAAAAATCCCGGTGCGACAGGGTGCTTACGCTTTCCATCTGATAGGTGTCCTCGCAACAACCTAATTGCACCAAAATATTCCATGAATTACAAAAACCTTTATTGCGCAAAGTGCCGCGCAACATTGTTTTAATTCCTTGCAAACCATACGTTTCTAAATACTTTAACGAATCACGATTTGCATACCCCTCGTAATCGCCAAAGCCTGGAACAACCACCGGAGTTGTTTGTGCAAAAAGCCTTTGATACGGTATAAATTTGAACTGCCCCTCTTGCAAGAACTTTGCTGTGCCCTGCCCTGCCATCACCACGTTGCGCGGGTTCCAGGTGAATTTATAGCGCCATGGATTTTGTGGATCTGTATCGGGCGCAATTAAGCCTCCGGTAAAAGATTCGAAAGAAGTAAGTATGCCCCCCTGATTTTTAATCTTATCGATCACCTGCATGCCACTCATATGATCGATCCCCGGATCTAATCCACATTCATTTAAAAATAACAGATTCTTTTGCTTTGCCCGCTCATCGAACAACTTCATTTCTTCTGATACATAACTGGCTGTTAAAAAATGCTTTCCTTCATCAAGACAGATGGAAGCAGCAATGGGATGCAAGTGGGCCGGCAGAAGCGAAACAACAAGATGATTGGACTGAATGACCTTTCGGCTTTCTTCCTTATTATCAATATTAAATTCTATGGCTTTGCCATATGCAAATCCGGCAATACGATCCTTAGCCTGAGTCAACGAAATGTCGCCTACGGTAATCGTCCAGTGATGCTGTTCGGCCCGCTGTAATAAGTAGGTTATTAGTGAAGAGGAAGATCGGCCTGCACCAAGAATAAGTATATCTTTGTGTTCCATATATTTTAAAGAAAACATAAAATAAGTGAATTAGATGATATTATTTCCGAACCTTAAGAAGGTTTATTATCTTTCTAATTCGTGAAACCACCCATCGTATGAAGGGATTTGAGATTTTTAATTCAATCGATGAACTTGACACCGAGTCAAAATATCTGATCCACAAAGCCAAGGAAGCTGCAAATCAGGCTTATGCTCCTTATTCAAAATTTCATGTAGGCGCAGCCCTGCTTTTGGATGATGGTACGCTGGTAACCGGATCGAATCAGGAAAACGCATCCTACCCACTTTGCATGTGTGCCGAGCGGGTGGCTTTATATTCAGCCGTATCGCAACATCCTGGAAAAAAGATTATGAAAATGGCTATTGTTGCACATAAAAAAAATCACAAGGAACTTATCGCAGCATCTGCCTGTGGGGCTTGCCGCCAGGTAATGGCTGAGTTCGAAGAAAGACAGAATAAGCCCTTTGAAATACTGATGCACCATCCAGATAACCAATGGATAAAATGTGCCTCCGCTGTTTCACTGCTTCCCTTTGTATTTACCAAAGAAAGTCTAAATGACTAAACTTCCTATTCATTAATTTTTAAATTAAACTAATTTCCGTGCAATCGCTTCAACTACTTGGTACCGAATTAACGCCCGCCATTCATTTCGATAAGGAAAAAGAAATCTTTCTAATAGAAGGAAGATCTGTGGCGGATGACCCTGAACCCACGTTTAAACAAGCCGTGGAATGGATGAAGGCATACAGTAAATCGCCAAATAGTACCACCTCCCTGTGCCTGAAATTTGAATATTATAATACCGCTACGGCCCGCTCATTACTCGATCTTTTTAAGACACTTGAAACAATTAAAGGAGCTAAAATTGTTTGGCAGTTTCTGGAAGATGATGAGGACATGGAGGAATCGGGTCAGGAACTTGCCGAGCTTGTTACCATTCCGTTCGACTTTCAACCGTATTAGTCTATATTGTTGGATAGCTCTCACCCCGATTCTAACACTCCATGAGTGAAGAAATTCTAAAAGCACTAACACAACTCTTGGCTATTATTACCAAGCAAGATGGTGGCGTTTCTAACAATGAGCGACAATTTGTTATTGATTTCTTTCAACAAGAACTGGAAAAGGCAGCCGTAGCCGAGTATCTACAACTTTACGATACCATCTCAGGATACAATTTGCAGCAGGGTGAACACGAAGATGACGAGAGTAATAAGCTCACCTCTGTAAAAGATTCGCTTAAAACACTAGCTATCTGTAAAAAGATAAATAAAACGCTTACACAAAAGCAGAAGGTTGTTGTGCTGATTAAGATTTTAGAGCTGGTAGGCTCTGATAAAAATTTTACGCCACAGCGAACGGAGATCGTGAATACGGTATCAACCGTTTTTAATATCGAACAGTATGAATATAAGTTGATTGAAAGTTTTGTTTTAGCCGACCAGATCAGCACCCTAAATTTTTCAGATATTCTTATTGCCGATGTAAAACCGGAAGGAATTGCACCGCTCCAAAAACATATTCATGCGCATGTAGAGGGTCACTTAGTTTTTATGCGGGTAAGTAGTGTAGGTATGTATTTTGTAAGATACCTGGGTGAGGACACGAACACCCTGAATGGGTTCATCATGAAACCACATCGGGTTTATCTGTTTTCACACGGCAGTACCATTAAAACCCCTGATGGTGGTGCGCTTTACTACAGTGACCTGATTGCTGATTTTAATGAGGAGATCCAAACAACCAAGCTTTCTTTTATTGCCACTATTGATGAGTTCAAATTTCACAATGGTGTAGTAGGTATTCGTGATGTTAAAATTGCGGAGGGACCCGGAAAACTAATTGGTATCATGGGCTCGAGTGGTGCCGGTAAGACCACGCTTCTCAATATTATGGCCGGCCTGGAAAAATCCGGAAAAGGAAAAGTTAAAATAAATGGGTTTGATATCCATAAGGATAAACAGAAACTGGAGGGCGTGATTGGCTACGTATCGCAAGACGACCTGCTTATTGAAGAACTTACGGTTTATCAAAACCTATACTATAACGCCCGACTTTGTTTAGCCCATTTAACTGCAATCGAGATAGACTTTCGTGTATTGAAAGTATTGGAAGATCTGGGTTTAGATCAACGTAAAGATTTAAAAGTGGGTAGTGTGCTTGACAAGACGATAAGTGGAGGCCAACGCAAGCGTTTAAACATTGCCCTCGAACTTATCCGGCAGCCGGCTATCCTCTTTCTTGACGAGCCCACTTCAGGATTATCTTCCCGGGATTCAGAAAATGTCATTGATTTATTGAAGGAGCTTTCCTTAAAAGGTAAACTCATTTTTTTAGTTATCCATCAGCCCTCGTCCGATATCTATAAGATGTTTGATAAAATGATCTTAATGGATACAGGCGGCTACCCCATCTATTATGGAAACCCCGTAGCTGCGATAACTTATTTTAAAAAAGCAACCAACCAGGTTGACAGCGGCCGGGGGCAATGCGAAGTATGCGGCAATGTTAATCCCGAACAAATTTTTAATATCATTGAGGCCAAAGTGGTGGATGAGTATGGACAACCTACCACCAAGCGAAAGGTAACGCCTATTCAATGGCATGAAATGTATCGTAGTCGCTTCAAAGCCAGGCCCATTGAGGACGAAAAAGAAGTGCCTCCTAAAAGTTTGCATATCCCTTCGAAGCTCATACAGACTTTTATTTTTACATCACGTGATTTCCTGGCAAAGATTAGCAACAAGCCTTATTTGCTCATCAATATGCTCGAAGCTCCAGTATTAGCTTTACTCCTAGCCTTTATTATCCGTTATAAAAGTGCCCCCGATGGAAGTGAATATATTTTCCGTTACAATGAAAACATTCCGGCCTTCCTGTTGATGTCGATCATTGTAGCTTTATTTATGGGGCTCACCGTAAGTGCGGAGGAAATTATTCGAGATCGAAAAATATTAAAGCGGGAATCGTTTCTCAACCTGAGTTGGAATAGCTACCTGCTCTCAAAAATCAGCATTCTTTTTTTACTATCGGCCATTCAAACGTTTACTTTCATAGCCGTGGGTAATTTTATTTTGGAAATTCAGGGAATGACGTGGGCATTTTGGTTAATCCTGTTTACAACTTCGTGTTTTGCTAATGTCATTGGACTTAATATTTCCTCCGCATTCAATTCAGCCGTCACCGTATATGTATTAATTCCGCTCCTGCTTATTCCACAAATGATTTTAAGCGGGGTGCTTTTTGATTTTGATAAACTAAACGACCTATTAAGTACAAAAGGTAAAGTTCCGGTGGTGGCCGACCTCATGACCTCCCGCTGGGCTTATGAAGCTATGGCCGTTTATCAATTTAAAAATAACGAATTTCAAAAGTCATACTTTGTTTATGAGCGTGAAGAAGCCGATGCTGATTTTAAATCCGCCTACCTGGCAGACGAATTACAAAAGAGAAATCATTTTCTTCTGGATCACCTTAATCCAGCCAATGACTCCATTCAAAAATTAGTGCAGATCAGCAAACAAATCCTCTACAAGGAATTAAAAAACGAAAAATTCACGACAGGCTTGCCTCAAAATGATTTAATGGAAGTATTCGTAAAAGACGGATATACGGAGAAAATTGGAAATGAACTTGATCGTTACTTTGATGCTTATGAAAAACATTATCAAAAAATCTACAACGCCAATGCAGAATTGGTTGAAAAGAAAATGGCCTTTTATGAAGCCAATGGCTTTGATATCCAAAAAGAAAAAAACAGCTACTATAATGAAAGCCTATCCGACCTGGTGAAAAATACCAGTACTAAAGAACGGATTATGGAATACCAAGGCAATCTTATTCAAATCATTAATCCAATCTTTCAATCTCCCAAACCTCGCTATGCGATGGACTACCGGGCACCTTTTTTCATAGCTGAGAAAAACTTATTGGGTACCATTATTAGTACTTACTTTTTTAATCTGCTGGTCATCTGGTCGTTAACCCTCTTTTTTTACCTGGCCCTATACTTTGAGTGGCTACGCAGGTTTGTTGGTCTTTTCAGTAATTTCAGCCTTTCTATCAAGAAATAAGGACACTTCTGGCTTTTGGTTGAGAATCCCGAATTCTTATTTTTGTATATACTCAAAATACTGCTATGAGAATTATTGCACTAGCCGTTCTGGCTGCCCTGCTTGTAAGTTGTAGCTCTGGCAAGAAGCCCGATGAACAAGCTTTTCAACAAAGTCTGGATTCAGCAAAATCAGCTGGCAAAGGCGTTGATGAACAGGTAATCAATGCCATATTGGAACAAATTCCGAGCCCTCTCGAAATTTCCGTACTACTGAAAGAGTCTGGCTCCAAGTATAACTCCGTCCTGCTGAATTCATCAGCGAACTTACCCAAATACAATAGCAATTATAAAAAAGCATTGAATCTGGGTGTTTATGGTACCGATCTGGGCTACACAAATATTTTCGGGAAGAATCAAGATGGCATTAAATACATCAGCTCTATCAAATCATTAGCTGATGAGTTGAACATTGGGCAATTTTTTGATATAGAAACAATTGGTCGGCTCGCTGCCAACAGCAAAAATCTCGATTCGTTGTTGTTAATAACAACCATGAACTTCAATCAAATCAATCATTATCTTCAATCACAAAGCCGCGACAACCTAAGCGTACTCTTACTTACGGGAGGCTGGCTGGAAGCCATGCAGATAACCTGTCAAACAGCTGCTGTAAATCCTGACAATAAAGAACTTCAGGAAAAGATTGGTGAACAAAAAATTATTCTTGAACAAATCCTTCTGCTCTTCTCCTTTTATCAAGATGATACCAATATGGCGGGTTTGCTAACTGACCTGGAACAATTGAAGATAGCCTATGATAAAATCCATATCAACTATTCGTACAAAGAATCAACCATGGAGGTTATTGATGGCGTTGCTGTAATTAAAGATAACAGCACTACAACCATTGACATTACTTCACAAAATGTTGAGGAGATAAAAAATATTACCAATTCTATACGCACTAAAATAATCAGCTAATTCTATTACGATTATATCTATGAAAACTATACTATTTCTATTATTAGTGGTCAGTTCGCTCGCAATCAATGCGAACGAACAATCGGAGGCACAATGCAATGCTGACAACCTGGCCAATGTCTGCATACCCAAACTGGCTTCTGGCTTTAATTTTCTAAAAAGCTATAAGGTTAATGGCGAATCCAAAGAGAAAGTAGAATACAGTTATGTCTTTACGAAGGGAACGCAATACATGATTAACGTATGCTCTAATGGATCGGCTACCGATGGCATTGTAGTAAGCATCTTTGATAAAGAAAGAAACAGAGTGGCTACCAGTAAAATCAACGGACAATTTATTACCGCCATTGCCTATCCCTGCAACGCAACAGGTATCTATTATATACAATATACTTTTGATGAGCCCTCAGCACATTGTGGCGGTAGTGCCCTGGGTTTTAAACGTTAAGCGAGATTTAGTAATGATCAACGGCTATTGGTTTCCGATAGCCGTTTTTATTTGTACGTATCCCATCCATGACTGAGCAAGAGATTAGTTTTAAGTTTTCTGCCCGTTACTACACATTGGGCGAACTAACAGCCAACACAAAGAGTATCTGGTTTGTCATTCATGGGTACGGGCAATTAGCTAAATATTTTCTACCCAAGTTCTCCGGTCTGGTAAACAAGGAAACCTGTGTGATCGCGCCTGAAGGACTCGCGCGCTTTTATCTGGAAGATTTAACCAGTCGAAGTCAATCCGGAAATAACAAAGTAGGTGCTACCTGGATGACTCGCGAAAATCGTCTGGCTGACATTCAGAATTACCTGGGCTATCTCAACTCAATCTTCAAAAAAGAAATTCCCGAAGGCTACACCGGCCAGATAACGCTCTTTGGTTTTTCGCAAGGAGCAGCCACCGTTTCCCGTTGGGCATTAGCCGGTAACATAAAATTCCATAGGCTAATACTATGGGCGGGTATTTTTCCGCCTGACATGGATTTTCAAAAAGGACAGGTGCTTTTTCATGACAAAGAAGTAATTGAAGTATACGGCAACCAGGATCCCTTTCTTACAGAAGCACGTATCAAAGAAATGGAACAGCTTAACGAAAAATTAAACCTTACCCCTCGGGTTATCACCTTTGAAGGCGCCCATGAAATTCATCCTCAAACGCTCCTTCAGCTTCAATAGCTTACACGCCCAAATCACCACCATTCGAGATTTCCACCAAGAGCACTTTCACCTCATCAGCCTTGGCATGCTCACCCATTTTCTCAAAAGACATCACGAGGTTACGCAATGCTCTGCGAATAATCTCCAACGAATTACACGGTTCAAAAAAAGATTGTTGCGGAACCATGTGGAGTTCGTGAATATAATTTTCAATGTCCTGTTTCGAAAAAATTAATCCCCGGTTAAAGGCATTGATGTAGAATTGATGCTTGTCGTCTTTATAGGTTATAATGAATAGATTGGGCAGATTAACCCCATGAACCGGTAACTTTAATTTTTGTGCAATCAATAAATAAATAACACATAATGTAATGGGGTTACCTCTTCGGGTTTCTAAAACTACATTAATCATTGAATTTCCTGGTGAATGAAAATTCTTTGTGTTTGCCCCAAATTTTAATTTATTAAAAATTACGCTATTGATCACTTTAATCTGATCATACGCATATAAATCAGGACGAAATTCGAGCCAGGCTTCGTAGTATATCTGTTCCACATCCTGTTTTAGTTTTTCGAGTTCAATTTCAGGATACTGATAGGTGCCAATAATCCACATCCCCGTAAGTAAATCCTGATCGGGAGATGCATACCATTTGCGCAGGCGTTCTTTTACCAATTCATATTGGAGTGTGTGTATCAACTCTTCGATACGAGTTTGCACTGATGGATTGAGATTGCTTTCCCACTCCTTTTCAAGAAAGGGAATTGCTTCGGTACCTAACGATAGAATTTTCTCCTGCACATGATCGGAGACTTGTTTATCCTCGTCATCCAGGAGCGAAACCAATGCTTTTAATTCATTTTCAGACATCTCTGCAAGAATATAAAAAAATTCATTACACCCCTATTTTAGGTCTGAATGACGCCCATATTGAATTTTTCTACAGGCGCGTGGTTGGCTGCTTCTATTCCCATAGAAATAACTGTTCGCGTTTCCAGCGGATCAATGATTCCGTCAACCCACAATCTTGCTGCCGCATAATAAGGTTTCAGTTGCTCGTTATAGCTATCCGTAATCTCGGCAAGCAATTGCTTCTCTTCTTCTGGCTTAATTGTTTTGCCTTGTGCTTTTAGTGTACTTACCCGAATCTGAAGCAGTGTATTCGCTGCCGCACTGCCACTCATTACGGCAAGCTGGGCGGTAGGCCAGGCATAAATCAAACGCGGGTCATAAGCTTTACCGCACATGGCATAATTTCCGGCACCGTATGAGTTCCCTAAAATAAAAGTAAACTTAGGAACCGTGGAGTTGGCCATCGCATTAACCATCTTGGCTCCGTCTTTAATAATACCTCCGTGCTCGGCTTTACTACCAACCATAAACCCACTAACGTCTTGTAAAAAGACCAACGGAATTTTCCGTTGATTACAGTTCATAATAAACCGCGCGGCTTTATCGGCTGAGTCGGAATAAATTACGCCCCCCATTTGCATTTCGCCTTTTTTTGTTTTTACCACTTTACGTTGATTGGCAACAATACCAACAGCCCATCCATCAATGCGTGCAAATCCACATAAAATTGTTTTACCGTAAAGGGCTTTAAATTCATCAAACTCAGAATCATCCACCAATCGTTTGATTACTTCAAGCATGTCATAAGGCTTGGCCCTATCGGCTGGCATTATTCCATAAATATCCTCCTGCTTTAATTTTGGGAGTGCTGAAGCAACTCGGTTAAAACCTGCCGTTTCGGTAGCTCCCAGTTTATCAAACAAGTTACGGATATGATCAAGGCACGTTTGATCGTTGGGAAACTTATTATCCGTAACACCTGAAATTTCACAATGTGTAGTTGCACCACCCAATGTTTCGTTATCAATATCTTCTCCAATAGCTGCCTTTACCAAATAAGAGCCTGCTAAAAAAATAGATCCGGTCTTATCCACAATCATGGCTTCATCCGACATGATAGGCAGGTAAGCTCCGCCCGCCACACAGCTACCCATGATAGCCGCAATTTGTACAATGCCCATGGATGCCATCTTAGCATTGTTTCTGAATTGTCGTCCAAAATGTTCCTTGTCGGGAAAGATTTCGTCTTGCATGGGCAAAAAGACTCCGGCACTATCAACCAGATAAATAATCGGCAATCGGTTTTCCATGGCAATTTCCTGTGCACGAAGGTTCTTCTTTGCCGTAATCGGAAACCAGGCACCTGCCTTTACGGTGGCATCATTAGCAACAAGTACACACTGCCGGCCTTTTACAAAACCCAATCCGGTAACGACACCGCCTGAGGGGCAGCCGCCAAACTCCTGATACATCCCATCGCCAACAAATAATCCAACCTCCAAAAATTCGGAGTCCTTATCGATTAGA
>Ga0154020_10010527_pt1 | contig 10577 bp, 8 predicted proteins | sample Klosneuvirus_201_FD_109709 | JGI IMG/M metagenome (GOLD analysis project Ga0154020, IMG submission 109709) | Active sludge microbial communities from wastewater, Klosterneuburg, Austria - Klosneuvirus_20160825_MG | ecosystem: Engineered > WWTP > Aerobic digester > Activated sludge | place...
CACTGCAAAAACCAGTCAGAGTGTTACAAAAATTTATTACGACAATGCCCAGAAACTAACGCCTTTATTTACTTCTTTGTATCAGGTTCAAGCTAAGTATACCATTCTTGTTTTCTGGGATGTAGATTGCGGTCACTGTAAAACAGAAATGCCTAAGCTAAAAGAGGCTTATGCCGATTTAAAAAAGAATTATGATTGTAAAGTCTTTGCAGTATATACCCAACATGAATTCGATAAATGGAGAAAATACCTGATTGAAAACAAACTTGATTTTATTAATACTTACGACCCAATCCATTTAAATAACATCAAAACAAAATATGATGTTTTCTCAACGCCGGTGATATATTTACTCGATAAAGACAAGAGAATAAAAGCAAAACGACTTTCAGTCGATCAGGCTATTGAAATGGTTAAGGCTTTCGATAAGCAGGAGAAGGCAAAAAAGTAAGATACCAGCATTCAAAAGGGCTATTATGGCCCTTTTTTGTTATCTGTAGCTTATAAACTTTAGTTTTTAAACAGCAATAAGTACACAAACTAATAAAAAACTTCCTGCAAGCTGTAACCTAAGGCTTAATTTTGATTATAATATACCTGAGCATGAGAAAAATTCTATTTGTAGTTTGGATGTTTATAGGGCTGACTGTTCTTTCGCAAGAAGAAGGTGAAAAAACCTATTGCAAAGAAATTGATAAGAAGCTTGAAAAAATATACTTAAAGGGTACCGATAGAAAAATCCCTAAACCTGAGCGCTTAAAATATCTGCGTCAATGTTTAGAAGAAGATCCTGATTTTGCCGAGGCTAATTTGGCCATTGGTTTTGAAATTATTGTTCATTGCAAATTAGAAGGCAAGGCTTTTACTCCGGCGGTTCCGTTTTTCATGAAAGCGATTGCATTCTGTCCGCAAATTCATTCTGAACCGTATTATTACATCGGATTCGATTATTACGAACAATTAAAAAACGATTCAGCCATAAAATACCTCGAGAAATTCATCAAGTTCAAAGATGACAATGAAAAGAAATACGGGAAAGATTATGAAGCGGAGTTGTCGCAAGCTAAAGGAATGTTGGGTCAAGTGAAAAAGGAGAAGGAGCTCAACAAGAAAGTCGTGCCATTTGACCCTAAAGTTGTAAAAGGCGTTTCAACAGAACGCGACGAATATTTAGCTTACATTTCTCCTGATGATAAACGTTGTTATTTTGTGAGAAGGGAAGCCATCAATAACAAAAATGTGGTGTACGCTACCGACAAAGAACGCGAAGTATTTAAGTATGCCGTAAGGGATAACACCAATGTGTTTGACAAAGGCGAAGACATGCCATTTCCTTTTAATGAAACACAGGATAATCAGGGCGGCTGTACGATTAGCATCGATAATAAATATCTTTATTTTGCCATGATGCGTTTTGAAGGTGGTGCACAAGCCAATTGCGATATTTATTTCAGCCGTAACGTAGATGATGAATGGAAACCTTTTCAGAAACTAGGACATCAAATTAATCATCCTGTTTATTGGGATTCACAGCCAACTATATCTGCCGATGGTAATTCATTGATTTTTGCGAGCGATCGTCCGGGGGGCTTTGGTGGTATTGATTTATACATCAGTAAACGCGATCCTGTAACGCACACCTGGGGTCCCGCTCTAAATATGGGTAATAAAATTAATACCAGCGGCAACGAAAAAACACCTTTTTTACATAGTGATAGTCAAACTTTGTACTTTAGCAGCGACGGACATTTCGGCTTCGGAGGCATGGATATATTTTACATCCGTAAGAATGAAAAAGGTGAATGGAAAGATGCGGAGAATATTGGTTCACCCATAAATTCGCAAGGTGACGATACCGGATTTTTTGTAAGTACAGATGCACAAACAGGGTATTTCTTTTCAGATGAAGGCGGAAAAGTGAATGGTAAAGGAGTGGGCCGTTATGATTTGTATTCTTTTCCTCTGTATAAAGAAGCTAGACCACAGGAAACAACTTTCCTGACAGGAGAGGTAAAAACCAAAGAAGGCGATCCGGTTTGGGGAGCGCAGGTTGAATTACAAAACACAAAAACCAAAGAAAAAACACTGGCAGTGGTTGATTCAACAACGGGTAAATTTATGGTAGCGGTTAACATCTCAAAAAAAGAAGACATGGTGTTAACTGTAAAAAATAAAGAGCTTGGATTTACTTCCAGCCTCATTAAAACCACGGATGTAAGTTTTACAAATCCGCCAAAGCCGGTTGACTTAATCACCGATTCTATAAAAGTGGGTAACTCTTACGTGATCAATAATATTTATTACAATAGTAATAGCGCTGAATTGATGGAAGAATCCAAAAATGTGTTAAAGACTTTTGGAGATCATTTAAAAGAACATCCCGGCATGAAAATAGAAATTCAGGGTCATACCGATAATGTAGGTAATGCCAGCGCTAACCAGGCACTCTCAGCTAACCGTGCTTTCACCGTAAAAGCTTTAATTGAGTCTTACGGTATTGAGGGAAGCAGGATTACGGCAAAGGGCTTTGGCTCCTCTAAGCCAATTACTGATAATACCACTGAGGCAGGAAGAGCAAAAAACAGGCGTACAGAGTTTTTAATTACCGATAATTAGCAGGCGTGTAACTGTAAATCAAGGCTTCGGTATAAAATCTTGTTTTAATTTCCTCTTCTATTGTGAAACCGGCATTTGTCCAAACGCTTTTGTATTTCGGATTTAAGTAAACGACATAAACTTTTTGTTTAGTGGTATTAGAGTAGTTGACAACCCTGTTGGCCACTTCGCTCATCACCTTTTCCGAAAAGGGATTGAAAAAGTAAAATGTACCCGTGCCTTCCGGGATTTCATAGGTTAAAGCATTCTCATTGCTAAATTTAAAACTACTACCTGCTCTTTTTCCCGAATAAGTGCTGAGGTTTTCTTCTGCTTTAACCAATAATTCATGGTCTAAGTCAATCCCAATTAAGTGGTTAAACCCATTACGCTCAGCGCAGAATAAAGCCCTTCCTTTGCCACATCCGTAATCAATAAAGCCTTCGTTTTTCAGATGCATTGGCAATCTGTCCAAGACTTTTAGCAATGACAAATATGAGGCGGCCTGATAGTGGAAGTTGTCTTGGTCATCAGATTTTTTGATCCGCGAAGTAGAAATACCCAGCTCCTTTTCATATTTGCTTTCCAAACTCAACATATGAATGGTGTTGAAGAGGCCGCGTAACAAAACCGACCTGAAAAAGTAATAGATATAAAGAAGTGTATTTTTCAGTTTTTTTATTTTAAAATAGATTGTAAATTTAGTAATTCAAATACACTCCTGCACTATGCAAATTGATCTGGAAGCTGAACGTAAAGAAATTTTAAACCGTTATAAGGCCCTTATTAAAGCTTGTAAACATCGCCTTGAGAAGGGTGATAAGGAGATGATCAGAAAAGCTTTCGAAGTTGCTGTTGAATCTCACAAGGAAATGCGGCGCAAATCCGGAGAGCCTTACATTTATCACCCTATTGCTGTTGCACATATATGTGCTGAAGAAATAGGATTAGGGGCTACAGCCATTGTGTGTGCCCTTTTGCACGATACAGTCGAAGACACAGATTTAACTCTGGAAGATGTAAAAGGATTATTCGGTCCAAAGGTGGCTCAGATCATTGATGGATTAACGAAAATTTCAGGAGTAATTGACCATACTTCTTCTATTCAGGCAGAGAATTTCCGAAAAGTTCTCTTAACCATGGCGGAAGATGTGCGTGTGATTCTTATTAAGTTGGCCGACAGGTTGCATAATATGAGAACGCTGGAGCACATGAAACGCGATAAGCAAATGAAAATTGCCAGCGAAACATTGTATCTCTATGCGCCGCTCGCACACCGTTTAGGATTAAATACAATTAAGTCGGAACTCGAAGATCTTTCTTTAAAGTATACCGATGAAGAGGGTTACAATCAAGTAGCAGCTAAACTCGAAGAGAGTGAACCGCAACGCAAAAAATTCATTCAGAAGTTTATTGAGCCGCTCAAAGAAATTCTCTTGGAGCAAGGATTTAATTTCAAAATTTTCGGAAGGCCAAAATCTATTTTCTCCATATTCAATAAAATCAAAAACAAGGGTGTAACCTTTGAAGAAATATATGATTTGTTCGCCATCAGAATTGTAATTGATACGCCTCTCGAACAGGAAAAATCTGATTGCTGGAAAGTTTATTCCATTATCACAGATTTTTATCATCCGTCACCGGAGCGTTTGCGTGACTGGATTTCTACGCCAAAGAGTAACGGATATGAGAGTTTGCACACAACAGTAATGGGACCTGACGGGAAATGGGTAGAAGTTCAAATCAGAACAGTGCGTATGGATGAGTTGGCAGAGAAAGGGTATGCGGCGCATTGGAAGTACAAAGAATCTGCTGCTGAAAAAGAAAACAATCTGGAAGGATGGTTGAAGCGCATACGCGAAATGCTGGATAACCCTGACGGGAATGCCCTTGAATTTCTCGATGATTTTAAGATGAATCTCTTTTCGGATGAAATTTTTGTTTTTACTCCGAAAGGCGATATGAAAACTTTGCCAAGCGGAGCTACAGCATTAGACTTCGCATTTGATATTCATACCAAAATAGGTGAACAATGTATTGGTGCTAAAGTAAATCATAAGCTGGTCCCTTTGAGTTATGAATTGAAAAGTGGCGATCAGGTTGAAATTTTAACTTCAGGCAAGCAAACACCAAAAGAAGATTGGATAAAGTTTGTGATTACTGCCCGTGCCAAGTCGAAAATTAAAAATGCACTGAAGGAGCACCGTAAAAAAATAGCAGAGCAGGGCAGGGATATCCTCGAAAAGAAATTCATTAAATATAAACTTGATTTCACACTTCAAAACCTTAATGAATTCAGTAATTTTTTAAGACTACCTAATTCACAGGAAGTATTTTACCGCGTGGCGCTAGGTAATATTGATCTTAAGGAAATAAAAGAATTCGCTAAGCACAAAGAACATCCTGAAAAAGGAATTACCAAAAAATCTGATTCTAAAAAAATTGAGCAATTGGTAACAAGCGCTCGGGGTACCAATGAATTGCTGGTGATTGGTGATGATATGCAGAAGTTGGATTACAAATTATCAAGCTGCTGCAATCCTATTCCCGGCGATGACGTGTTTGGTTTTATTACAGTTGGGGAAGGAATTAAAATCCACCGCGTGAATTGCCCGAATGCTGTTAAAATGTTGTCAAGTTATTCATACCGTGTTGTAAAAGCTAAATGGATGAATGAACATCTGATTTCATTTTTGGCAGGTATTAAAATTATGGGTACCGATGAAATTGGTATTGTAAATAATATCACGAAGGTGATTTCCAACGAAAACAACATCAATATGCGCTCCATCAGTTTTGACACTGACGATGGCATATTTGAAGGTACAGTAATGGTATATGTGCACGACACTAAACACCTTAATCACTTAATGGATAATCTTAAAAAAGTGAAGGGTGTGAGCAATGTGATGCGGATTGATGAGAAGCAAGTGCATTAATCTGTTTTCTTTAGTATTTTTGCCCCGTAATTATGCAGGATAAGGAAATAGTTAAAGCCAAGTTTAAAGCACTTAAAACCTGCGTTCTCATTCCCACTTATAATAACGCTAAAACCCTTGAAAGCGTTATTTCAAAAACACTTGAGTATTGCAATGATGTGATTGTTGTCAATGATGGCGCAACAGATGATTCCCCTAACATCATTTCTAAATTTAATGACATTACAGTTGTTAAACACGAAGTAAATCAGGGAAAAGGAATGGCACTGAGAAATGGTTTTAAAAAGGCCCTTGAACTTGGTTTTGATAACGTCATTTCAATTGACAGCGACGGACAACATTACCCTGAAGATTTTATCACCTTCTTAAATAAAATTGAAGAGCAGCCAGGCAGTTTAATTATTGGCGCAAGAAACATGACAGTTGATAATGTGCCCGGCAAAAGTACATTTGGGAATAAGTTCAGCAATTTCTGGTTCATGGTGGAAACAGGTATTAGTTTGCCTGATACCCAAAGCGGTTACCGATTATATCCTGTAAAGCGCATGCGGAACATCTGGCTCTTCACTACTAAATTTGAATTAGAAATTGAAGTCATTGTTAAATCTGCCTGGAGAGGCATTCCTGTAATATCTGTTCCTGTAAAAGTGTATTATGCACCGCAAGGAGAACGCATCACGCACTTTCGTCCGGGAAAGGATTTTACACGCATCAGTTTTTTAAATACCTATTTGGTTATTCTGGCGGCCTTGTTCTGGCGGCCTGTGATGTTACTGCGTAAATTTACATTGACCAATCTTAAAAAAGTTTGGCGCGATGAAATTATGGCTAAACACGAGACGGCTTTTAATAAAGCCATGTCGGTGGCTGTAGGTTTGTTTTTTGGTATTGTGCCAATATGGGGTTTTCAATTTGCAACAGCTTTGCTGGTGGCTTATTTTTTCAAACTCAACAAAGTGGTAGTTGGTTTAGTGGCGCAAATTAGCGTTCCGCCAATGATTCCGTTTATCTTATTTATTAGTGTAAAAACTGGTGAACTTGTATTGAACCAAAAAGTGAATTTGGATTTGAGCCGCATCTTAACGATTGATGCCTTAAAAAATATTTATGTTTATACGGTGGGTGCCTGCGTATTGTCGGTGGCTGCTGCATTGGCGGGATTCCTTGTGACCTATCTGTCTTTAAAAATGTTCAGGTATAAGCCAACAGCACAAAAATAATTTGAACCGGTATTTTATAATTTACAAGCCTTACAAAATGGTATCGCAATTTGTGAGTCCGCACAAACTACGTTTACTGTGCGATTTGGAATACGATTTCCCTGAAGGCACCAATGCAGTAGGAAGGCTCGACAATGACAGTGAGGGATTATTAATTTTAACTAACGACAGAAGTTTAGTGGGAAGGCTTATGCATCCTGATAGGAAAGTGGCCAAGCGCTATGTTGTGCAGGTAGAGAAAGTAATTACGGAAGAGAAATTGAATATATTAAGGGGAGGGGTTAATATTCTGGTGAAAGGCAAAGGCGAATACCAGACCAAAGATTGTGAAGTGAATGTGATTGAAAAGCCTGCTTATTTACCGCCGCGTGGGCATAGCTTCAGGGAAGATTTACCTCAATCGTGGTTGGAGTTTGTGTTAAAGGAAGGTAAGAACAGACAAATCCGTAAAATGTGCTCGGCAGTAAAGCACGATTGCAAGCGATTAATCCGTACACACATCGAAGAAGTGAATATTATAGGTATGCAACCCGGTGAAGTGAAAGAGATAGAGCAAACAGAATTGTTCAGATTATTGAAACTGGAAGTCTATTAATTTATAAAATTTCCTGCCCCAATTCTAATCTGCCTTCATTTTGCACAAGGCAGTTGATACCAAATACAATATTGCTGTCAACACTTCTGTAATTGGCCAATACAGTATTAATTTCTTTCTGAAAAACGCCTTTGTTGTAATCAATGGTGGGCATAACACAGCGGCCGCATAGTTTTGCATTTTTTAATTTGGTTTCACCAATATCAAATGTGCCAAAAGTATCTTCACAATGGGCTTCTCCTCCCATAAAAACAATATTTGGTCTGAATCGGGCCATGTCAATCTTAAAATCAAGTTTACTGTTTAATAAATCGAGAGAAGCCTGACCAATTATCAACACAGGATAGGCATCTGTAAAACTCACAATATCGCCCGGGCCTGCGTATGCCGGGTTCACCAGACGTTTTGTGCTTAATGGCATTTCAACCAAACGGCAAGACATTTTTAAATGTGATGAAAAGAAATCATCAAATATTTTTCCGGATAATTTGGCGCTCACCATATCATCCCAAATCTGCACTTGGATATTGTCTCCTGTGCAAACTGCTTTGGGTAATTCTATTTTCTGCTGACTGAGCCTGTGAAGTATGGTAAAAGAATTTTCGTTTTCGGTCAAATCAAAAAAACACAATTCTGTTGTGGTGCGCTGCGATAAAAAGAGATTGTTTTCGTCAATCAGCATCCAGCGGCGGTCGTTTTCAAACCCGCGCTTTTGTATATTGGCAAATTTAACAGGAATCCCTCCCAATGATTTAATGGGATAAATATTTAGTCCGCTCACCTTGAACATACGATGCAAAAATTTATTTGATGCGTTTTATTTCCACCATCCAATCCCATGGAAATGGCTCATTTAATGTTTTTGGCGGATCAGTAATTTCGGTCTTCCAGTTATATTCCACTTTTTCAATCGCTTCAATTGAATAATTTTTATGATTGAATAAAGTGTAAATTTCCTGAAGGTGATAATGTTTAGTGGGATGATTATCGATAAAGTGAATTCCCTCAGCAATTTGTTTCAGCGTGTTTTGTTCAGGATCAAGCTCATCTTTAGGTATGCGGTTAATTTTTATTTTATCGGCTTTGTACAATTTAAGCATGTGGTACAAGGTGTTTGAAGCCGATTCGAAAGAAGGTAATACAATTACAGCGGTACCTCCTTTGTTAAGCGAGTGCATCACATTTTTTAGAATCTGGTAATTTTTTTTGTTATCGTCGCAAATGGCCACATTGCAGCAATAGGCAAAATCAGCCTTCGGAACTTTTAATTTCTTTTTGGCAAGGTCCATTTTCGCAAGCTTAACATTAGCATAATTCCGGTTACGGATTTGCTTCAACAGTTTACGTGAAATGTCAATAGCCAGAACTTCTTTGAAAGAAGAAGAGAGGTAAGGTAATGCGTGGCCTACACCACAACCAAAGTCAACCGAGATTTTGTTTTTGCTTTTGTGTTTAAGTATGCTCTTTTTTACAATGCCATGCTTGTCTTCATGCAAAACACTGAAAATTTCGCTTTTATAATTTTCTCCGATTTTGTCCCAAACTACTTCTTCGTTCATATGCTATATTTTTGATAAAAGTAAATATAACAATATTTCAAGGAAATGGGAATTCGGAAATCTTAGGTCTGGAATTGTTCAAAAAAAAGCAATCGGAAGGGATTAATGCAAATTGGCAATCACTTTTTTGAGTTTGGCCTGCACTTCTGTCGCAACGCTTCCTAATGAATCGTTTTTAACAGAAATCATAGATGCAACCGGATCAACAGCCGAAACTTCAATATCGCCGTTCTCATGCTGCTCTACCACCACATTACATGGTAAAAACACACCAATCTTATCTTCGCCTTGCAGCGCCTTATAAGCATATTGCGGATTACAAGCACCGAGAATGCGGTAATTTTTAAAATCAACCCCTATTTTATTTTTCAGGGTTTCTTTCATGTTAATGTCGGTAACAATGCCAAATCCTTCTTTTTTTAATTCTTCGGTAACATAAGCTACCGCTTCATCAAATATTTTGCTTTTAATGGTTGTATTAAAATAATAGCCCATGTTAGTTTTTATTAGGTGAATAATTTATTTAGCAATATTACAAATTTGCAAAATGGATTGTTGTATCAAATATCACACAAGTCTATTAATTGTTCACAATACAATCCAAAGCCTGACTGATATCGCCGATAATATCCTCATAATTTTCAACGCCTATTGATAGACGAACCATTTTTTCGGTGATATTCAGTTCTTTTTTCAATTTGGGCTCAATATCCACGTGGGTCATGGTAGCAGGGTGTTCAGCCAAACTTTCGGTGCTACCTAAACTTACAGCCAGTTTTATCAGTTTCAATGCATTTAAAAAACGGAAAGCTTCTTTTTCACCACCTTTCACATCAAAGGATATCATACCACCGTTAGTTAAGCATTGGCGTTGTTTTATTTCGAATTGTTCTTTGTTATTTTCGTTCAGGTTGCCTAAGAAATAAACTTTTTCAACTAAAGGGTGATGGTTTAAGAATTCAGCTACTTTATTGGCATTAAAAGCCTGTGCATCCATGCGCACTTTTAATGTTTCTAAACTGCGAAGCAATAACCAGCCTGTATTTGGGCTCGCCATATTCCCTAAAAACGTTCTTAAGCCTTTCACACGTTTGATTAACTCATTCGAACCTAAACAAGCACCTGCAATAACATCACTGTGTCCGCCAATGTATTTTGTGGCCGAATACAAAACTAAATCAGCACCGTGCTTTAAAGGATGTTGCCAAAGCGGACCTAAATAAGTGTTGTCTACCGCCAGATAAATTTCTTTATCAGGTCTCGAAAAATGTTGTGCAATTTCTTTGCTGTGTGCAATGTCGATTAAGTCGTTCGTTGGGTTAGCAGGAGTTTCAATGTAAACCAATGCTAGTTTATCTGCTTTACCGGTTGCATTCACCAGTTTGATAATTTCATCTTTCGTTTGTCCAACTGTGAAGGTGGCTACATCAATATTAAATTTCGGTAATATTTTTTTTATGAAGTGGTCGCTGCCTCCGTAAAGCGGACTGCTAATTAATAAAAGGTCGCCGGGTTTTAAAAATTCGAGGAGAACGGTTGTGATGGCCGACATACCGCTTTCAAATACGGCGCAGTCTTCTGCTTCGTCCCAAAGTGTGAGGCGGTTTTCTAAAATTTCAAGGTCAGGATTATTGATGCGGCTGTAAATTAATCCCAGTTCTTCGCCAAC
>Ga0154020_10010528_pt1 | contig 10576 bp, 7 predicted proteins | sample Klosneuvirus_201_FD_109709 | JGI IMG/M metagenome (GOLD analysis project Ga0154020, IMG submission 109709) | Active sludge microbial communities from wastewater, Klosterneuburg, Austria - Klosneuvirus_20160825_MG | ecosystem: Engineered > WWTP > Aerobic digester > Activated sludge | place...
CGAGGATGGGAAGGAGGACCGCGTCTTGGCCGGCAACGCGCTGCTCGAGATGGGGACCTTCGTCGCCATCTTGCTCGGCACCCTGGCGGGCGGGGTCTTGGTGGCGGCGGGGCAGCTCTCGGTCGTGGCTGTGACGGTGGTCGTGCTGGCCGTGGCCGGCTTTTTGGCCAGCTTGTTCATCGAGGGTCGCCCCGGCGCGGCGCCCGGGCTGGTGATCGCGAAAAACCCCCTCACGCCGGCGCTCGACACCTACCGGGCCACCAAGGCGCTCCGCCCAGTCTTCCTCTCGATCTTGGGGATCTCGTGGTTCTGGTTCCTCGGCGCCTCCTTCCTCACGCTCATCCCCACGTTCACCAAGGACGTGCTCCACGGCTCCGAGCACGTGGTGACCCTCTTTCTCTCGGTGTTCTGCTTGGGGATCGCCGCGGGCTCGGTCCTCTCCGAGCGAATGAGCGGCCGTCACCTCGAGCTCGGCCTGGTGCCCTTTGGGTCGATCGGGATGACGATCTTCACCATCGATCTGGCGCTGAGCAGCGACGGTGGGCACGTCCACTCGGGGGCGCTGCTTGGAGTCGCGGGCTTTTGGGCCTCCTCTGGGGGCCCGCGGATCTTGCTCGACCTGCTCGGGATCGCGCTGTTCAGCGGCTTTTACACCGTGCCGCTCTACACCATGATCCAAGAGCGCACGCCCAAGGAGAGCCGCTCGCGGGTGGTCGCCGGCAACAACATCATGAACGCCTTCTTCATGGTGGCGTCGGCCGCGATGCTGATCGGCTTCGCCCAGGCGGGGCTGAGCGGGCCCTCGGTGTTCCTGGTGCTGGGACTGATGAACGCCGCGGTCGCGCTGTTCATCTACGACACGATCCCTGAGTTTTGGCTGCGTTTCATGATCTGGATGCTGGCCAAGGTGATGTACCGCCTGCGGGTGGTCGGCGCCGAGCACCTTCCAATCAAGGGCGCGGCGGTGGTGATCGCCAACCACGTCACCTTCGTGGACTGGATGTTCCTCGCGGCGATCTGCCCGCGACCGGCGCGCTTCGTGATGTACCACTCCTATTTCAAGATGCGGGTCGTCGGCCGCCTCTTCCGAGACGCCAAGGTCATCCCCATCGCCCCGGCGCACGAGGATCAGGGCACGTTGGATGAGGCCTTCGATCGCATCGCCGCCGAGCTGGCCGAGGGCGAGCTGGTGGTGCTCTTCCCCGAGGGCAAGATCACCAAGACGGGGCAGATGAACCCCTTCCGCACGGGCATCGAGCGGATCATCCAGCGCAGCCCGGTGCCGGTGGTGCCGGTGGCCTTGGTCGGCCTATGGGGCAGCATCTTCAGCCGCAAGGGAGGCCCCGCGCTCCGGAAGGCTCCGCGGGGCTTTCGCTCGAAGATCGAGCTCAGGGTCGGGCCGGCGATCCCAGCGGCCGAGGTCACCGCAGTGGGGCTCGGCGCGCGGGTGGCGGCGCTGGGCGGCTTTGAGCCTCCGCCGGCCGCTTCGCCTTGACCGGCAGGGTCTGGTCGGGATCTCTTCTGCCCCATGTTGGTCATGAAGTTCGGCGGCTCCAGCGTCGCTGACGCGCGTCAGATCGAGAAGGTCAAAGAGATCGTCAAGGCGCGCCTGCCGCGCACGCCGGTGGTGGTCGCCTCGGCCCACAAGGGCATGACCGACATGCTGATCAACGCCGCCAAAGCCGCGGCCCGCGGCGAGGTCGACGCAACCCGCATTTTGGAGCGCCAGCGCGGCGTGCTGCGAGGGATCGGCGCGGACGAGTGGATGCTCGATCACTACTTCAAGGAGATCGAAGATCTGCTGCGCGGCATCTCCTTGGTGCGCGAGGCCAGCCCCCGCGTCCTCGATCATATGCAGAGCTTCGGCGAGCGCATGAGCGTACGGGCGATCGCCTACGCCTTCACCCGCCAAGGCCTCAAGGCCGAGGCCTACGATGCCTTCGATCTTGGCTTCATCACCGACGACAACTTCGGCGCGGCGCGGCCCATCGAGGGCCATGAGGCGCTGATGAAGAAGCTCTACGCCGAGCGGGTGCAGCCGGGGACTGTCCCGGTGATCACCGGCTTCGTCGGCAAGACCCGCGCGGGCGAGATCACGACCGTCGGCCGAAATGGCTCGGACTACAGCGCGACCGTCTTCGCCGCTGGCTTGGCCGCCGAAGAATGCGAGATCTGGACGGACACCGACGGCGTGATGACCAGCGATCCCAGCGTGGTGAAGTCGGCCAAGAACATCCCCAGCATGAGCTTCGCCGAGGCCAGCGAGCTCGCCTACTATGGTGGCCGCGTCTTGCACCCGAGCACGCTGCTTCCAGCGGTGAAGGCCAACATCCCGGTGCGGGTGCTCAACACCAACCGCCCCGACCACCCGGGCACGGTGATCACCGAGAGCGGCGGCGAGGCCCAGGGCCCCATCACCTCCATCGCCTACAAAGAGAACCAGTCGGTCATCACCATCGAGAGCGCGAAGATGCTCGGGCAGCCGGGCTTCTTGGCCAAGGTCTTCGAGATGCTCGGGCGGGCCAAGATCGACGTCGACATGATCTCCACCTCCGAGGTCACGGTCTCCATGACCTGCGCGCCCTCGCCCAACATCCCGGAGGCGGTGCGGGAGCTGGAGGCTTTCGGGCGCGTCACCCTGGACGAGAAGAAGTCGCTGGTCTGCGTGGTGGGCCGGAGCCTCAAGACCAAGCCGGGGCTCGCCGCCAAGATCTTCGGCGCGCTGTCCTCGGCGGAGGTGAACGTGGAGATGATCTCCCACGGCGCCAGCGCCATCAACCTCTCGCTCCTGGTCGACGACGGCGACATCAACCGTGCGGTCTTGGCCATCCACGCCGCGCTCTTCGCGTGAGCCCAGGCCTTCTGGGCTACGCCCCCCAGAACCGCATAGGTCGCGCCATTGGCAACACCCGCCGGGCTTCGGTAGCGGCCGGTGCTTCGAGCGCACACTCGCGTCGTCTCGACCCACCAACTCCGCCCAGCCGAGCCCCAAAACCGCAGCCGTTTGTGGCGTCCACGGTTGGTCCGTCGCCTGCACAGCGAAGGCCCATGCTGATCCTCCCACCGACTGCGACTGCGATCGGCTCGGTCGAGCCTGGCTCCGAGCTGAAGGCGACGGTCCTGCCAGCCAAGCAGACCCTCACCCGACCTCCCATCCCCAGCACCGCTGCCGGCGAGCGCCCCTCCTCGAAGGAGGCTCCGGCCACCGCGCTGGCGCCCTATCTCCTCCAGAACCTCCAGCAGCTCGCCGGGCGCACGAGCTTGGTGTCGACGCGCCTCAGCCGCCTCCTCCGCGACAACGGCCTCAAGTCCGAGACGCCCAAGCTCGACGCCGCTGCGGTCGGGTTCGCCCAGGCCGCGCGGCGTTACTATACGGAGCAGAGCGAGGAGGCCCGGGCCGCCTATCACGCCGCTGCCGACGGCCTCTTCGCCGCCGAGGATGGGCTGTGGGCCGCGCTCGAGACCAAGCGCAGCCACGGCTCTACGACAGAGTCCGGAGGGCCGCTGGGCACGGAGGCCTCGCTCGGCCGCTTCATGCAGGCGCTCAGCCCCTACTTTCCGCCGGAGTGATCCTCGCGCTCAGAGCATCCAGCGCGTCAGCGCGGGGGTGAGGGCTGGCTTCAGGTTGAGGAAGTCGTGGCCGAGGCCGAGGGTGTCGGAGGCCTCGAAGATCCCCGTGCCAGCGCCGACCCGGTAGCGCTCCTCCTTCACTTGGGGACTTCGTCCGAGCGCCGCCGCCGCGGCTCGGTACTCCTCCGGGAAGCTCAGCGGCACGCCCATCGCCTGGGCCTTTGCTGCAGCGTGCGCCAGGATGGCCGCCCGGAGCGGTTCGTCCTCCTCCGGCCCCTTACGCTCGGAGCGGTGGAGAAAGTCGCGCTGCAGCGGCTCGAGGTAGAGGCGTGGCTCGCCCTCGGCGTTCAGGAGCACCCGAACGTACGCGCGCGCGGCTGGGCCTCGCAGAAAGCGATCGTCGTCGAGGATGATCGCCTTGGTCCGCCCGTTGGCGAGCAGCGGGAGCAGGCAGTGACCGCCCACGTCGAAGCCGTGACTCGGACCTCCGATCTTCGTCACCCAAAACAGGCCGAGATCGTCCTCTTCGCGGCTGTGCAGCGCGCCTCCTGCGACCGGGTGCAGGAGCTGTAGCTCCGAGGAGATCCAAGTCTGCCTCCCTGGTCGATCGAGGCCGCTCAGGCTCTCCGCCGACAAGGCGTTTCGGTAGCGCCAGCGGCGGTAGTCTCCGCCCAGGACCTGCGCGGTCAGCGTGTCGATCAGCGCGCGGGTCTGAGCGAGCAGCGCCTGAGCAGAGCTGTGCTCGGCCGCGGGTTCGAAGGGCTCAGGGGCCACCGGCCGCAGCGCGGCTTGGACCATATCGTCGGCGGTCTCCTGCAGCGCCCGCAGCGGTAGCAGCAGCTCGGCCTCGAGCGCCTTTTGGACGAGCTCGACGCGCGGGGGCGGGCGGAGTGAGTCCCGAGACGCCCCGATCTCCCGCAGAAAAGACGAGATCAGCGCCTCGCCCATCGCCTCCGCCGGCCTCGGGCTCTCGAGCACCGCGCTCAGCGCCGCCCGGCAGGCCTCGCGGGAGCCTCGCTGACGATCGAGCGCGGCGAAGCTCATCCACGGATCGAAGGCCTGCGCTCGATACTCGGCGCGTGAGCCGGGATAGTCGTAGCTCATCCCGGTGCGGGCATAGTCCGGCGCCGAGAGCGCTACCGTCGCCAGCCGCAGGAAGGACCCAAGTTGCGCCTGAAAGGGGGCGCGAGCGCGCGGATCGAGCTGGAGCGCGGTCTCCTCGAGCGCACGCTCCAGGGCCGGGTCACCGAGGAGTTGGCCCAGGCTTTGGGCCGCGCTGGGCGGAGGCGGGGGCTCTGCTGCGGTTCGCGCCTCCTCGAGCGCCGCCAGCCGCGCGCTCAGCTCGGACTCGAGCGCGGCCGCTTGGCTCGCCGGAAAGCTCTTGGCGGCGAGGCTGCTCGGACCCGCCGCCGCCACCGCCTTCTTGACCGCGCGAACATCGGAGAGCATGCGCGTCAGGCGGTGGTGCTCGGCGATCAACGCCTCGGGCAGCGCGCTGGGCGTGGGCGTCACGGCGGCGAGATCGAGGCTCAGGGCCCGCAAGGAGAGGCTGAGCTTGAGGAGCTGCTTTGAGCGCTTGCTCTCGCTGACCAGGCTGCGAAAACCGATCGGGTCGTAGCGGGCGACCAAGCTCCGGAGCAGCGCCGCGTCCCCCTGCTTCTTGGCGGCCGAGTAGTCGGCGGCGACGGCCGGATCGAGCGCCAGCCGCTCTTCCAGCGCCTGCTCTTGGCTTTGGACCTTCGCGCGCTGGAGCTGGGTCTCCGCGGCTGCGGTCTCGCTGAGCGCGGCCACGCTGGACGTCGGCCCGGCCAGGGGGTTCGGCGGCTTCACGGTTCACGCTCGAGCGCAGCTTGGATCGCCGAGGCCTGGGCCTCGAAGAGCTCCGCTTGATCGAGGTTGCCGAGCGATCGGTGGGCGAGGGAGAGGCCCAGCGCGTCCGCCGGGTGTACGGAGCCCAGCGCGACCAGGCCGGTGAAGACCGCGATCGCCTCGGACCAGCGGCCGACCTCGAGGAGCGCGATCCCTTGTCGGCGCAGATCGGCGACCCACTCCGCAGATACGCCCAGCGCCGCGCCGAGATCGAGGCCCTCCTCCAGGAACTCCTGGCGGGCATCGGCGTCCACCGCGGAGGCCGCCTCAGCGGGGCTCTTCCGGCGCAGCTCGTGGACACCCATCGCCGAAACTCTGCCACGTCGCTCACCGGCCGAACAAGCTGCGTTTCAGCGCCGAAACATGATGTCGCTGCGGATCGCGTACTTGGTCCCGCGCACCAGGACGCAGCCTTCGTGGAGGAGGACGTGCTGGAAGAACAAGGCCAGGCCGGTGGTGGGCCGCACCGCCAGACCGAAGTCGAGGAACGCCGTCTCCCCGCCCTCGAAGCCCTCGTTGAGGTAGACCATGAAGGTCAGCCGGCTCCCTTCGCGCTCGTCTCGGTTGTAGGCCCCGTCATAGTGGGGCGCGAAGCGCTCGCCGGGCTGGTAGCGGTAGCAGCGGAAGCGCTCGTTGACGCCGCAGGCTACCTGCCCACCGCACATGGTGGGCGGCACGAGCGGCTCGACCCGGGCCCACAGCTCGGCGGCCAGACCGATATCGTCGAGGATCACCCGGGTGTTGTTGCGGATCTCGGGGGCCATGACGAAGCCGCGGGCGGTGGTGATCGGCGCGCTCGTAGGCCCCGCTGCCTCGATGCGCTCGATGAGCGCCCGGCAAGTCTCGGGGGAGAGCAGCTGCGGCACGGTCCAGACCAGCGGGACCGAGGCGTCGATGGAGTCGCCTTCGACGTAGCGCCGGGGTCCCAACGAAGGAACGACGATCTGCACGCGCTGCGGAAAAAGAGTCATACATACTCTTTGTGAGGTAGAGAGGCGCAGAGAGTCAAGTCGGTGGTGCCTGCGCGCGACAGTTTGGGGCCGTTTGGCCTCAGTCTCCTCGTCCGCGAGAGCAGCCGCGCCTGGCCTCGGCCTTGCTCCCCGCGGAGGGATGTACGGCTGGCGCTGCGGCACCTTGGCGATCGCTATGGTGTGTGCCCTCGACCTCGGCTGCAGCGAGGCTCGTCGCGCGCCCTCCGGTGGCCTGCGTACGCCCTGTGCCAGCGGAAGCACCCGCTGCAGCGGCGATGCGCTTCAGCGCTGCGGCGAGCAGCAGAGCTGGCAGACCACCTTGACCTGCACCAGCACCCCGGGCTGGCACTGCACCAGCACCCCCGAGCCTGGCTGCCGCTTCATGAGCCGCTGCGCCACCGGGGAGACCGACGGCAAGTGCAACCTCGCCTCGGCCTGCACCGCGCACTCCGACTGTGCCTCGGCGCACTGCGGCCCGGCGCAGCTCTGTTCCTTGAGCACCTGCGACAACGGGCGCCAGGACAGCGGCGAGCAGGGCGTCGACTGCGGCGGCAGTTGCCTGGCGTGCAGCGGTGGCGGTTGCACGCGGCCGGAGGACTGCGCCAGCCGCGAATGTACGGGGGGCCACTGCGGCCAGGCCAGCTGTAGCGACGCCCGCAAGAATGGCACCGAGACGGGCCTGGACTGCGGCGGCGGTGAATGTTCCGCCTGCGCGCTCGGCCAGTCCTGTTTGCGCCCGGAGGATTGTCAGAGCTTTCGCTGTGACAACGGGCGCTGCGCGATGCCCGCCGCTGGCTGCGCCGACGGCCAGAAGAACGGCAGCGAGACCGACGTCGACTGCGGCGGGAGCTGCGCACCGTGCGCGGTGGACCGGACCTGCCGCCAAGACCCCGATTGCCTCTCTGGTATCTGCGATCTCGGCCAATGCTTGCGCCCGAGCTGCAGCGACCGGCGCCAAAACCAAGACGAGACCGACGTCGACTGCGGCGGCCGTTGCCCGCCCTGCCAAAGCGGCCAGCACTGCGGGCGCGATCCGGATTGCGGCGCGCTGGTCTGCGACGTGGGCCTTTGCTGTTCACCCAACGCCTGTGGCCGCTGCGGGCCCGTTCCCGCCGAGGTCTGCAACGGCGTCGACGATGACTGCAACGGCCGCATCGACGACACGGGTGAGGGCGGCTTCCCCTGCCCCAATCAGGTCGGGGCCTGCCGCGGCGCCTCCGCCCACTGCGAGGGCGGCGTGGCTCAATGCCATGGCGCCGGGGTCGCCGAGTCCGAGATCGCCTGCGATGGCGTCGACAACGACTGCAACGGGCAGGTGGACGAGGTCGGCTGCGCCGACGACGGGAACCCATGCACGGATGACAGCTGCTCCAGCGGGGCCTGCCACGCGCCCTTGCCGGAGGGAGCGGGCTGCAGCGCTGCCAATGAGGCGATGCGGTGTCACCAAGGCTTCTCTTCCATTGGCTGTGAGATCGTCCGCGGCTACTGCGATCTGACCACCAACCCTCCGCTCCTCATGGAGGGGGACTTTGGCAGCGGCGCGGTCTCGATGACGCCGGCCGCCTCCTGCTCCTGTTCGGGGAGCCGCTTCCATTACCGATACGCCAACATCACCGCGCAGTACGTCACGGACTGCTCCGCTGGCTGCGAGTCCTTACCGAGCGGGCAGCTGATCTGTTGGTGAGCGGGCTCAGGCCGGGTTGAAGCTGCTCTGGAGGGCCTTCTTGTCGACCTTGCCCGAGGCGGTCTTGGGGAGTTCCGGGCGGAAGTGGACCTCCTTGGGCGCGCGCACGAAGGGCAGCCAGGAGAGCGCGTGCTTGTGCACGTCCTCCTTGGTGAGGACCCGTCCCTCTTTGGGCACCACGACCGCCACGATACGCTCGCCCAGCACCGGGTCGGGGACGCCGAACACCGCCACCTCGCGCACGCCCGAGTGCTTGGCGATCACCTCCTCGACCTCGCTGGGGAAGATGCGCTCGCCGGCGGTCTTGATCATCTCAGACTGGCGGCCGAAGAGGTACAGGTAGCCGTCGGCGTCGAGTCGCCCGAGGTCGCCGGTGCGGAGCCGGCCTTCGGCGTCGATGCGTCCGCTCTGCCGTTCGTCGCCCGAGACATAGCCCTTCATGACGTTCGGCCCGACCACCGCCACCTCGCCCGTCGCGCCGCGGGGGACGGTGAGGCCGTCGCTGCCGAGGATCTGGATCTCCACCCCTGGGAGCGCCCGCCCAGCGCAGTCCTTCTTGCTCAAGGTATCGGTCGGCCCGAGGTAGGCCACACGCGGCGAGGCCTCGGTCATTCCGTACGCGGTGTGGATGTTCGCGCCCGGGACCGCAGCCTTGAGCCGCCGGAGCGCGCCGAAGGGGAGGGCTCCGCCCGTGATCAGCAGGTGCTGGAGGGCGGGCAGCGATCGGGCGGCGATGGTGCTCCGCTCGAGCAGGGTCGTGAAGTGATACGGGACGCCCGAGAAGACGGTGACCTCGTGCTTGGCTAGCTCGGCCACGACCTGCTCGGGGAACGCGAAGCCCTGCGACAGCACGATCTCGGCGCCTGCGAAGGCGAAGGCCAAGATCTGCATGCGGCCATGAACAAAGTAGGTGGGAACCGCCAAGAGCAAGCGATCGCTCGGCTTGATCGGGAAGAGCTCGGCGGCCGCGACGATGTTGGAGAGGAGGTTGTGGTGCGTGAGCATCACGCCCTTGGGGCGCCCAGTGGTGCCCGAAGTGTAGATGATCACCGCGACGTCGTCGGGCGCCGCGGCGGGCGCCTTGGTCTTGGCGGGGGGCAGGTCCTCGATCAAGGCCAGCGGGCCGCCGAGGCCCTCGGTCGTCGTCTTGGCCCGGCGAGAGCCGAAGACGACCGGCGGGAGCGCGCCCTTGGCCTGTCCGAGCCGCTGCTGCTCATCCCCTCCGAGCAGGATCGCCGCGGGCGCCGCCTCCTCGAGCACCATCGCCAAGGTGTCGGCCGAGACATGGCTCGGGACGTCCACGCTGGCCGCGCCGACCGCCTGCACGCCCCAGAAGAACTCCAGGGCTTCGATGCCCGAGGGGTGGACGATCGCCACCCGATCCCCGGCCTTGATGCCCCGCGCCGCCAGGGCCGCCCCGATCGCTTGGGCTCGCTCGTGGAGCTCGGCGTAGCGGACGGAGCGGCTTCCTTCGGTGAACGCGGCCTGGTCGCCGTGGTGCCGCGCGGCGTGGCTGAGGAGATCGATGAGGAGCTTGTGCACGGGGCCTTCTACCCAAAGCGGGGTAGGGCGCCAACCCTGGAAGATCGCGTCGTGGCCCGTTATCGGCGGGATGAACCCGCCTGCGGGCGCGATCGCTTCGCTCTACGCGTGAGTTGAGTTCCCCGGCCACTCGCGGGACAGTGCCGCGGTGCGCTCTGGGCTCGCGCCAGTCCTGCTCGGGGTCAGCCTCCTGGCCTGCACTGCGCCGGAGCTCGACTATGTCGCCCCGCCCAGCGCTGTGGGCACCAGCATTGTCTTCGCCTCCCTCAAGAACGGGGCGCTCAGCGACTCGCTCTCCTTCTCCACTGACGCGCCGTGGAGGATGTCGAGCCGGATCAGCCCGGACACCACCCTCTACGCGCTGAGCTATGACGCTACCCTCGAGGAGCTCGGCCTGGTCGCCGATCAAGCGGTGGATCCCGCCCGCGCGAGCTGCCGGCTTTGGTACCCGCGGGCCGTCCGCCAACTCGACGCGCGGGGAGCGGCTACGTGGGTCGATAGCAAGCCCAAGGTCGAGCTGCTCCAGCTCCTGGTCAAAGATGGTCAGGCCAAATGCGCGCTATGCGCGACGCACTTAACCGAGCACCGCCTCTCCTTTGGCTCCGGGACCGAGCTCGACCAGCTGCGGGTGGCTGCCCCGCTCGCCTCGGGCCACGTCTTCGGCGTGAGCTATCTTGGGACCCGCTGGGCGCTCAGTCGTGAGCGCGCGGTTGAGCTCCGCGGCTGCGGCTCCGCGCAGATCTTTGGCATCTTCGCCCTCTCCGGGGATCACTTCTGGCTCGGGCGCAAAGGGGGCTTTGAGCGCGTGCGGGTCGATGAAGCGAGCGGCACCTGCGCGGTAGAAGAGACGGTGCAGCTCCCGAATGACTACGTCGCGCCGGACGACGAGGTCCGCTGGCTCGCCGGCGATCCGGAAGGCACCGAGCTCTTCACGCTGAAC
>Ga0154020_10010529_pt1 | contig 10576 bp, 8 predicted proteins | sample Klosneuvirus_201_FD_109709 | JGI IMG/M metagenome (GOLD analysis project Ga0154020, IMG submission 109709) | Active sludge microbial communities from wastewater, Klosterneuburg, Austria - Klosneuvirus_20160825_MG | ecosystem: Engineered > WWTP > Aerobic digester > Activated sludge | place...
CCCACGTGGAGGGCCCGGAACGGCCGGCTCACGCGGCGCCCAGCGCGCGGAGGGACGCGTGGAGCTCCGCGCGGCGCGTCGCGAGGTCGAGGCGGCGCCGGGCGGTCTCGAGGTTCCGGACGGCGGCCGCGTCGACGAGCGCGTCGTCGGTCAGCGCCCTGTGTAGCGCCTCGGCGACCACCTCGGGTCCTCCGGCGGGACGAGGAGGCCGGTCACGCCGTCCTCGACCCACTCGCCGGCGGCGCTCGTGAAGGACTGGACGGGGAAGGCCCCGAGGAGCAGCGCCTCGAGGAACGTCTGGGGGACCCCGTCCGAGATGCCGAGCCCCACCGAGACCCGGGCCTCGCCGTAGAGCCGCGGGAGCGCCTCGTCCGGGAGGTACGGCGGGAGCCAGAGCTCGACCCCGGTGTCGGCCGCGAGGAGCCGGGCCGCCAGCGCCACGTCGGGATGGGCGCTCAGGACCACGAGCCGCCGGCCCGCGAGGAGCTCGGGGATGCGGGCCAGGGCGCGCAGGCCCACCAGGGCGCGCCCGGCCCAGTGCTGGTAGCCCTTGAGGAGGATCGTCCGCCGCGCGGAGGGAGGGCCGGGCGAGCGGTGCGCCTGGGCCGCCTCGACGTCGTAGGCCGCGACGGGCCCCACCGGGAGGAGGCGGCCGCGGAAGCCGAGGCCCCGGGCCAGCCCCACGTCGCGCTCGCAGTCGCACCGGAGGAGGTCCGCGGCCGACAGGAGCGCCTCGAGCTTCGCCCGATGCTCGGGCAGCCGCCGGTAGAGGTACAGGTCGCTGCCCCAGCAGCTCACCGCCCAGCGCGGGAAGGCGGGCAGGAGGGCCCGGGCCTCGAGCGTCAGGTAGCCCGCGTGCTGGAGCTCGTGGGAGAAGACCAGGTCGGGCGAGAGCTCCCGGACGAGGTCGGCGAGCCGCGCCGCGGCCCCGGGCGCGGGCGCGGGCGCAGGCCGCGCCACGAAGGGCGTGAGGCGCAGGGCCCGCGCCACGTTCGGGAGGCGGCGCAGCGCCTCGCGCGCCGCGCGGTCGACCTGCGACCGGAGCGCCGACGAGCGCCGCGGCCGCGACGCGTGGTGGAGGCGCACCCCCCGCAGCCCCGGATGAGGGTCGATGCCCGCCACCGAGGTGACGAGGTGCTGCTCCCACCCGAGCCCGTCCAGCTGCGCGAGGAACCGCACCAGGTGGATGCTGTTGATGATCCCGACGTGGAGGACCCGGGGCGGTCGTCTCACGGGAGCCGCCCGAGCGTCAGCCCCACGGCCGCGCCGCTCACGTCCTCGACGAGGTACTCGGGCGGGATCCGCCACGTGGTCGGCCTGTCGAGCGCGAGGCGGACCCCGCGCAGGACGGCGTCCGGCTCGACCCCGACGAGGAGGCTGCTCCCGCAGGCCAGCGTCTCGGGCCGCTCCGTCGTGTCGCGGAGGGTGACGTTCGGGACGCGCAGGAGGCAGCACTCCTCCTGGACCGTCCCGCTGTCGGTGAGGACGCAGCGCGCGTCCCGCTCGAGGCGCACGAAGTCGAAGAGGCCGAGCGGGTCCACGAACCGCACCCCTGGCGACGGGGGGCCGCCCCGGGCGGCGAGGCGGGCGCGCGTCCGGGGGTGCGTGCTGACGATCACGGGCAGCGAGAGCGCCTTCGCCACGCGCTCGAGGGAGGTCACGAGCGCCCTGAGCCGGGCCGGGTCGTCGACGTTCTCCTGCCGGTGGGCCGTGGCCAGGACGTAGCGCCCCTCGCTCAGCCCGAGGCGCGCGTGGACGGCCGAGGCGGCGATCTGCCCGCGGTGGTGCTCGAGGACCTCGTGGATCGGGTTCCCGACGACGTGGATGCGCCTCGACGGGATCCCCTCGGCCTCGAGGTTCCGCCGCGCCCCCTCCGTGTAGGGCAGGAGCAGGTCGCTGCACTGGTCGATGACCCGGCGGTTGACCTCCTCCGGGACCCGGTCGTCGTAGCAGCGGTTCCCCGCCTCCAGATGCACGACGGGGACCCCCAGCCGCTTGGCCACGTACGCCACGAGGCCGCTGTTCGTGTCGCCGAGGACGAGCAGGCGGTCGGGGCGCCGCTCCTCGAGGAGCTGCTGCCCGCGGGCCAGGAGCAGCCCCACCTGCTCGCCGAAGGCGGCGGCCTTCACGTCGAGCTGCACGTCGGGGAGCCGGACCCCGAGCTCCTCGAAGAACAGCCCGCGGAGGGCGTGGTCGTAGTTCTGGCCGGTGTGCACGAGGACGTGCTCGCAGGCCCGGTCGAGGCGCGGGATGATCCGGCTCAGGCGGATGACCTCGGGCCGCGTCCCCACCACCGTCACGACCCTCACGCGGCGCCCCTCGCCCGGCGCACCAGGGCCCGGACGAGCTCCTCGATCCGCGGGGGCGCGGGCTCGCCGGCCGCGCGCCACAGGTCCGCGCTCCGGGCGGGGTCGGTGGTGGCCAGCGTCCGATCGATGGGCGACGGCCCGGGCCCGGGACGGATCGTCACGTCCTCGCGGCCGAAGGCCCGCGCGAAGAGGCGCAGGAGCTCCGCCTTGGTGACCGCGCCGGCGGGGACGAGGTGCTGGAGGTGGGGGAGCGCCGGCTCCCCCCGCACGATCCCCGCCACGACGCGCGCGAAGGCCAGCGCGGTGACACCGTTCCAGCGGTGGTCCGTGTAGCCGGGGACGCTCGCGCCGCGCGGCTGGCCGAGGAACCACTCCAGGAGCGAGGTCCGCCGCCCCACCTCGAGGCCGACGACCGAGCAGCGCAGATGGTGGACCCCCTCCGCGCGGACCTCGCCGAGGCTCTTGGTCTTCCCGTAGACGTCGAGCGCGTCGTGGGGGTCCGACTCGAGGTACGCCCCCCGGGAGTCCGACCACACGCAGTCGGTGGCGATCTGGAGGAGCCGGGCGCCCGCCGCGCGGGCCCCGTCGGCCAGCCGGTGCGGGAGGAGCGCGTTCAGGCGCACCGCCCGCGCGACCGAGGCCGGGTCGTCGTCACGGATGTGCGGCTTGATCGCTCCGACGCAGTTCACGACCCACGCGAACCCGCCCAGGTCGGGCGCCCCCTCGTCGGCGCCGAGCTCCAGGGTCCGCCAGGCGGCCGACGGGGCGCGGGTGGCCGCGGCCTCCGTCTGCTGCGGAGTCCGGGCGGTCGCGACGACCTCGAGGTCGGGTGCCTCGGCGAGGACCTCGGTCACCATGGACCCCAGCATGCCGGTGCCGCCGAGCACCAGGATGCGCCGCCGACCCATGTCGCCTCCGTCGGCCCGCTATACCACGTCGGACGACGGGCCGGCGCCCCGGTAGACTCCCCGGCATGTCGAACCGGCTCCTCCGGGTGGGTGCGCTCCTGGCGCTGGCGGGCTGCGCCTCCGAGCCCGTGGCGCCGGTGCCGGCCGCGCCGACGACGGCCGCGCGTGAGCTCGCCACGCCGGCGCCCGTCCGGAGCGACGACCACGCGGCGACCCCGGCGCTCCCGAACGCCCGCCGCCTGGACGACACGATCGTGAGCGGCGGCGTCCCCGCGGGCGACGCCGCCTTCGACGCGCTCGAGGCCATGGGGGTCCGCACGATCATCTCCGTCGACGGGGCCCCGCCCGACGTGGCCCGGGCCGAGGCGCGCGGCATGCGCTACGTCCACATCCCGATCACCTACGCGCAGGTCTCCCCGGCGCAGACCCTCGAGCTGGCCCGGGCGGTGCGCGACCTGCCCGGGCCGGTCTACATCCACTGCCACCACGGCAAGCACCGGAGCCCGGCCGTCTCGGCCGCCGCCGCCATCGCGCTCGGGCGGCTGACCGCCGCCCAGGGCGTGGCCTTCCTCCGCGAGGCCGGGACCGCGCCGACCTACGAGGGGCTCTACGCCTGCGTCGCCGGGGGTCGCCCCGTCGAGGCGAGCGCCATCGACGGCGCGCCCGCCGACTTCCCCTCGCTGCGCCAGCCCACGGGCCTGGTCGCGGCCATGGTCGACGCGGACGAGGCCTTCGATCACATCGACGCCATCCGCGCCGCCGGCTGGGACGTCCCGGACGATCATCCCGACCTCGTGCCGGCCGCCGAGGCCGGCCGCCTGGCCGACGACCTGCGGCTCGGTGCCGACGACCCGCGCGCGGCCGCGCGCAGCCCCGAGCTCCCGACCCGGCTCCGGGCGGCCGCCGAGGAGGCGACCGCGCTGGAGGAGGCGATCGTGGCCGGCGCCCCCGCGGCCGACCTGGCGAAGAGGTTCGCCACGGTCAAGCGCTCCTGCACCGAGTGCCACACGAAGTGGCGCAACAGGCGGTAGCCGACCGCCTACGGGGAGCCCCTGACGAGTTCACCGGCTTTGCCGACTCGCCCGCAGCACACGGACCCAATCGGCCCTCGACACGGACTTCGCCATGGCGCACCTGGTCGATGAATGAAGGCCTTCAACCGGTCACCACGACCCTGCGGTGCGGTTCGCCGCCTCAGGGGTGAGGCTCAGGTCACCCGCGCGCCAGGCGCCGGGCCGTCCTGGAAGGTGCACACCCGCACGCCTGGCAGCTCGCCGGCCGCGAGGACCATGCCCTCGGAGAGGCCGAACTTCATCTGCCGGGGCTTCAGGTTGGCCACGACGACCACGCGCGTGCCGACGAGCGCGGCCGGGTCGGGGTAGGCCGCGCGGATCCCGCTGAAGATCTGCCGGAGCCGCCCCTCGCCCAGGTCGACCTCCAGGCGCAGGAGCTTGTCGGCCGCGGCCACGACCTCGGCCGTGCGCACGACGCCGACCCGCAGGTCGATCTTCTGCAGCTCCTCGATCCCGATCTCGGCCGGCGGCGGGGGCGGCGGGGCCGGGGCCTTCTTCTCGGCCTTCGGCTTGTCGGCCTTCGGGGCGTCGTCCTTCTTCTTCTCCCCGCCCGCCTTCTCGTCCTTCTTCTTCGGTTCGCGCTGCGGGCGGCCGCCCGGCTTGCCCTCGAGCTTGGCCTCGAGCTTGGCCCACGAGTCGCGGAGCGTGACCGTCCGGTTGAAGACCTGCTTGCCGGGCCTGCTCTCCTGGTCCACGCAGAAGTACGCCAGCCGCTCGAACTGCACCCGCTGACCCGGGGTGTACGTGGCCAGCGCCGGCTCGCCGCGCCCCTGGCAGGTGACGAGCGAGTCGGGCGACATCTCCTCCGTGAAGGAGACCCCCTCGGTCGTGCCGGGGTTCTCGACCTTGAAGAGCCGGTCGTAGAGCCGGGCCTCGAGGGGGATCGACCGGTCGGCCGAGACCCAGTGGATCGTGCCCTTCACCGTCCGCCCGTCGGGCGCGTTCCCGCCCCACGAGGCCAGGTCCATGGTGCAGCGCAGCTCGACCACCTGGCCGGCCTGGTCCTTGATCGCCGCCGTGCAGGTCACGAGCCCGGCGTAGCGCAGGCGGACCTCCTTGCCCGGCGCGAGGCGGTACCACTCCTTGACCGCCTCCTCGCGGAAGTCGTCCTGCTCGACGTACAGCGTGCGGGTGAAGGGCACCTTGCGGATGCCCATGGACGGGTCCTCGGGGTGGAGCGGGCAGTCGAGCTCGCGGACCTCGCCCTCGGGGAAGTTCTCGATGACCAGCTTCAGCGGCCGGACGACGGCCATGAGGCGCGGGCAGCGCGCGTTCAGGTCCTCGCGCACGAAGTGCTCGAGGAGCCCCACGTCGACCGTGCTGTCGGCCTTGGCCACGCCGATGCGCTCGCAGAAGGCGCGGATGGCCTCCGGCGTGTAGCCGCGCCGGCGCAGGCCCGCGAGCGTCGGGAGGCGCGGGTCGTCCCAGCCGGTCACGAGCCCCTTCTGGACGAGCTCGAGGAGCTTGCGCTTGGACATGATCGTGTAGGTCAGGTTCAGGCGGGCGAACTCGATCTGCCGCGACGGGAAGACCTCGGCCTTCTCGATGCACCAGTCGTAGAGCGGGCGGTGCGCCTCGAACTCGAGCGTGCACACCGAGTAGGTGATCTTCTCGATCGCGTCCGAGAGCGGGTGGGCGTAGTCGTACATCGGGTAGATGCACCACGTCGTCCCCGTGCGGTGGTGGGCGGCGTGCCGGATGCGGTACAGGAGCGGGTCCCGCAGGTTCATGTTGGGCGAGTTGAAGTCGATCCTGGCCCGGAGGACGTGGGCCCCGTCCGGGAACTCGCCCTTGCGCATGCGCCGGAAGAGGTCGAGGTTCTCGGCCACCGAGCGGTCGCGGTACGGGCTCGGGCGGCCGGCGATGTAGTAGTTGCCGCGGTGCTCGCGGATCTCCTCCTCGTTCAGGCTGTCGACGTAGGCCAGCCCCTTCTCGATGAGCCGCTCGGCGATGCGGTACAGCTCCTCGAAGTAGTCCGACGCGTAGTAGAGCGCGTCCCACTGCACCCCGAGCCAGCGCACGTCGGCCTGGATCGACTCGACGTACTCCGTCTCCTCGGTGGTGGGGTTCGTGTCGTCGAAGCGCAGGTTGCACGTCCCGCCGAACTCGCGGGCCAGGCCGAAGTCCAGGCAGATGGCCTTGGCGTGGCCGATGTGGAGGTAGCCGTTGGGCTCGGGCGGGAAGCGCGTGGCGACGCGGCCGCCGTGCTTCCCGGCCTGGCGGTCCTCGACCACGATGTCGCGGATGAAGTTGCTCGGCGCCGGTTCGGCGGGCGGGTTCGCCTGGCTCATGCTCGTCCTCGCGTGAAGGGCGACGACTTTACCGGAGCGCGCCCGGGGGCGTACGATCCGCGACATGACGACCGCCACGAAGGACGTGCCCGCCTTCCTCTACGGGACGGCCTGGAAGGAGGAGGAGACGCGGCGCCTCGTGCGCCTGGCGCTCGAGGCGGGCTTCCGCGGGATCGACACCGCCAACCAGCGCAAGCACTACCACGAGGTCGCGGTCGGCCAGGGGATCCAGGACGCCGTCGCGGCCGGCGTCGTGACGCGCGAGTCGCTCTTCATCCAGACGAAGTTCACCCACCGGGGCGGCCAGGACCAGCGCCTGCCGTACGACCCGAAGGCCCCCGTGACCGCGCAGGTGCGCCAGTCCTGCCTGAGCTCGCTCGAGCACCTCGGCGCGAGGGCCCTCGACTCGTACGTCCTCCACGGGCCGAGCGTCCGCGAGGGGCTCGCCCCGGAGGACCTCGAGGCCTGGCGGGCCATGGAGGCGCTCCACGCCGACGGGCTCGTCCTTCGCCTGGGGGTCAGCAACGTGACGCGCGATCAGCTCGCGCTCCTGTGCGACCAGGCGAAGGTGCGCCCGGTCTTCGTCCAGAACCGCTGCTACGCGCGGACCGGCTGGGACCGGGCCACCCGCGCGCTGTGCAAGGAGCGCGGCGTGGTCTACCAGGGCTTCTCGCTCCTGACCGCGAACCAGCGCGAGCTCGAGGGCAAGGCCTTCCGGGCGATCGTGGCCCGGACGAAGCTCACCGCGGCCCAGGTCGTGTTCGCCTTCGCCAGGCGCGTGGGCATGCTCCCGCTGACGGGGACGAGCGACCCGGCCCACATGCGCGAGGACCTGGCCGCGGACCCGGCGGCGCTGACCGCCGCCGACGTGGCGGCGATCGAGAAGCTCACCTGACGCCGAGGCGCCCCTGGAGCTGGCGATCAGGCCGTCCAGGCGCTCCACGAGGTCGCGGGTCCCGCGCTCGTCCCGCCTCAGGCCACGATCGCGGCCAGGAGGCCAGTGAGGTCGGCCGGCTTCACGAAGTGGGCGTCGAAGCCGGCCTCGCCGGCCGCCACCACGTCCTTCCGCTGGCCGTAGCCGGTCAGGGCCACCAGCCGGCGGGGACCCGCCGGCAGCGCCCGCAGCCGGCGCGCCAGCTCGTAGCCGTCCATGCGCGGGAGGCCGATGTCGAGGATCGCCGCGTCGAAGCGCTCCCGCTCCGCGGCGGCGAGGGCCGTCGGGCCGTCGTACGCGGCGACGGCGTCGTGCCCCTCGAGCCGGAGGAGCTCGGACAGGAGCTCGGCGGCCTCGACGTTGTCGTCGACCACGAGGACGCGCTGACCGGTCCGCGCCGGCGCAGCGGGCGGGGCGGGCGGCGCGCTCGAGGGCGGCGGCGGGGGCTCGGCGAAGGGCAGGCGCACGGTGAAGACGCTCCCCTTCCCGGGGCCGTCGCTGCGCGCCTCGACCTGCCCGCCGTGGGCGAGGACGATGCTCCGCACGATCGTGAGGCCGAGCCCCAGGCCCCCCTCCTGGCGGTCGACGGCCCGCGGCCCCTGGACGAAGGCGTCGAAGATTCGCGGGAGCATGTCGGGCGCGATCCCCGCCCCGTCGTCCGAGACCTCGAGCTCGACCTCGGCCCCGGCGCGGCGGCCCAGGACGCGGAGCCGTCCTCCGGGCGGGGTGTACTTCGCGGCGTTCCCGAGCAGGTTCGTCACCACCTGGGCCAGCCGCGACGGGTCGCCCATCACGGAGAGGTCGGTGGGGGTGAGCTCGACGTCGAGCGCGTGCCGGCGCTCCTCGATGAGCGGCCCGGCCTGCTCCAGGGCCGAGGCCATGACCTCTCCCAGCCGCACGGGGCGGGCCTGGATCGTGAGCGTCCCGCGGGTGACGCGCGACACGTCGAGGAGGTCGTCCACCAGCCGCGTCAGGTAGCGCGTGTGGCGGGCGATGACCTCCGTCTCCGCGCGACCCTCCCCGCGCCGCTCGAGGAGCTCCAGCGCGGCGCTGATCGGCGCCAGGGGGTTCCTGAGCTCGTGGCCGAGCATGGCCAGGAACTCGTCCTTCGCCTGCCCGGCGGCGCGGGCCTGGCGCAGGTTCTCGTCGCGCTCGGCCTCGCGAGCCCCGAGGAGCGCCGACGAGCGCAGGAGCGCCGCCCGGAGCTCCATCACCTCGCGCACGCTCGACGCCGGGACCTCCGGAACCCGGCCGTGGGCCAGGGCCACGGCCCCCTCGGCGGCCTGCACGAAGGCGCGCGAGAGGCGCCGCCCGAGGAGGAGCGCCCCGCCCCCGCCCGCGAGCACGAAGCCCAGCGTCGTCAGGGCGAGGACGAAGGCCGTGCGCCTGGCGGGCCCCTCGATCGCCGACGCCGGGAGGACGACGCACGTGACCCACCCCGACACCGGCGAGCGGTGGACGGCCGCGTAGGCCGAGACCTCCTCGAGGGTCACCGAGGGGAAGAGCGCCCCGCCGTCGGGCGGGACCAGCGAGACCTGGTCCCGGAAGGCGGGGGACGAGGGCTGGCCCACGAACCGCGCGGGGTCGCGCGTGCGGGCCACGACGACGCCGCGCCCGTCGACGAGGCTCCGGGTGAACTCCTCGGCCGCGGGGTCGCTGGCGAGGAGCGCGCCCATGGACTCCGGGCTCAGGATCGCGCTCAGGACGTAGCGCGGCGCCCCGCCGCGCTGGACCGGGACGCGGAGGGGGAAGCCCAGGCCTCCCCCCGGCTGGCCGTGGAGGCCCCCCACCACCGGGCGGCGCGCGGCCAGGACGGCATCGAAGGACACCCGGTCGATGACGAACCCCGTGTCGGTCGTGGTCCGGCCGGTGTGGAAGAGGATCCGCCCGTCGAGCCCGTGGAGGACGACCGCCCGCCAGGTGGGCTCGGTGGCGAGCACGCGCCGCCCCTCGGCCTCGAAGCGGGCCAGCTCGCCGCCCGGGTCGAGGTGCACCGACTGGGCCAGCGCGTCCAGGACCCGGAACGAGGAGTCCATCTCCAGGTCGATGCCCTGGCTCAGCCAGCGGGCGCGGTCCACGATGCGGGCCTCGAGGGCCCGCCGCTCGTCCTGCACGAGCCGGACGCCCAGGAGCCCGGCCAGGACGAGGGCCGGGAGGGCGGCGCCCACGGCCAGGGCCGTCAGGTGCCAGCGGACCGGGAGCCCCCGGCGCGAGGCGGCGTCCGAAGTCGATGGCATGTGGTCGGATTGTCGTCGCCCGACCCCGGGCTCGACAGCGTCGCATCGGGCGATGTCACCGTATGTGGACGCGCGCCAGGTCGGCGGCCAGCGCCATCTCGGCGGGCATGGCCTCGGCGGTCGAGGACACGACCGGGACACCTCAGGCGCGCCGGGAGCCCGTCGACGTACCGCTGTCGGAGGAGCTCGAGCTCGTCCGCGTGCTCGCCGTTCCGTCACGCGGACCGGCGCTGGCGACCTCGCCCGGCGGAGGCGAGGCTGTCCGCGTGGACCTCGACCGAGTCAGCGTCGGGCCGTACGAGCTCCACGAACAGCTCGGCAAGGGCGGGCTCGGGGTCGTGCACCGGGCCACCGACTCCCGGACCGGCCGCCCGGTGGCCCTGAAGCTCCTGGCCGCGACCGAGGAGCGCTCCCGCCAGCGGCTCCTCCTCGAGGCCCGGGCGCTGGCGCGCCTCCGCCACCGGAACGTCGTGGCCCTCCTCGAGGCGGGCGAGGAGCGCGGCCGCCCGTGGCTGGCGCTCGAGCTCGTGTCCGGCCGCTCGCTCGAGGAGCGGCTCCGCGAGGGGCCCCTCCCGCCCCTCGAGGCGGCGCGGCTCGTGCGCGCCCTCGCGGCCGGCCTGGCCCACGCGCACCGTGAGGGCGTCCTGCACCGCGACCTGAAGCCCGGCAACGTCCTCCTCCCGGCGGACGGCGGCGAGCCACGCCTGGCCGACTTCGGCCTGGCGGCGGTCGAGGCCGAGCTGGACCGGAGCCGCCTCACGAAGAGCGGGACCCTCATGGGATCGCCCGGCTGGTGGTCCCCGGAGCAGGCGGCGGGGCAGGCC
>Ga0154020_10010530_pt1 | contig 10575 bp, 11 predicted proteins | sample Klosneuvirus_201_FD_109709 | JGI IMG/M metagenome (GOLD analysis project Ga0154020, IMG submission 109709) | Active sludge microbial communities from wastewater, Klosterneuburg, Austria - Klosneuvirus_20160825_MG | ecosystem: Engineered > WWTP > Aerobic digester > Activated sludge | place...
TCAGCCGTGCTGCCAGCTTGCTGCCGCGCAAATTGACCGCCAGCCACCCCGTGATCCAACCCCGCGGGTTGGAATCAGTTTCGGTGAAAAACAACGCTTGGCCCCGGCCGCCAAAACCGACAGCGCGATTCGACCCCGGCATAAACCCACTTCGAGCGGTAAAAGGTCCGCGCTGTCACGTCGTAACGCCGAATCACCTTCCGCGCCGAATCAGCCTGTTCGGCTTCTCGCAGGACCTTCACAACCTGCTCCGGATTTTATCGTTTGCCTCTCATGTCTTGCCTTTCCTTTGCCGCAAGCCTCACTCGCTAGCCAGTCCACTTTTCGGGGGGCAGTTCAATTATCGCAGCGTATCGGAAAAGTTACCCCACATGGTATTTAACAAGTTGTCGAAACGCTGATTGAATGTCGCTCGCGCAGGTAGCAGATTAACGGCGTTAGGTTAGAGATCGTAGTTTGGATTGACTGATACGGAGGCGCTCCGGGTATTGGCTTACGCGGAGCGCCTTTTCTTTTGTGTGGAAAGAAGGTCTGAGGGCTGACAATGTGTAATGCATGTCTGCCCCGTGTCTGCCCTCATGTCTTCTTTAAGGTTGTATGGGAATTTCAGGCGGGACGGGTTGTCCGTCATGCAGGCGGCGGGCGGCCTCGCCAACGAGCCGCAGATACCAGTCGCTGGGTAAACCATCGTAGCCGACAAAGCGCCCTTGCTGGGGCGGAGTACTGGTCACTTTGAAAATGGCGGTGCCCTCGTCCACCTCGTCAAACATCGCCACGTAAATGGCGTCCGCCCCGAGCCGGGACAACGCGTGGAACTGCTCCCACAGAAACCGGCCCCCCCGCCGTGGGATCAAACTCGCCCCCGGCGCCTGGCGTTGCAGGTTGTCCCAACTAAACCCCGGATAGACCACGGGCATCCAGAGCATCCCCAGGCGGTCGCACTCGCGCTGATCTCCAGCCCAGCAATTCGTGGCCGCATGCTTTACGCCGGCCGCGTCGGTGACGTAGTTGCCCATATTCCACGGACAATACGCCCCGAAACGCCGGGAGAACTTCTGCCAGGCGGGGTCGGGATTCCTGCGCCAGTTCCAGTCGCCGCCCCCGACCAGGAATGCGGAATATCGGCCTGGAGATTGGAAAAAGTCGATCAGGTGGTTGGCCAGCTCGGCGGTCATCGGATTGTGCTCGTTCCCAAAATAAAAGCCCCAAATTTGCACGACCGGTCGGCCGCTCTGATGGAGATACCGCGGATCATACACGATTTGAGCGTCCACCATTTTCTTCCAATCGGCCGTGAGCACATCGAAAATGTGATCCGCCGGCATGCCGGCGATATCATAGGAAAGGGCCCAGACGCGGCCGGTCTCCCGGGCGGCGGTGCGAACATGGTTGAGGGTCCGCAAACGGGAGGGATACCGGTTCGGCTGCGGGCCACCGGGTAAATCCACGAGAAAGTGCTGCAACCAGACGCCGTCAATGCCGTAATCGCGCATCCACTCAAAATGCCGGAGTACGGTGCGCGCATTGTCGGAGCTGAACAGTTCGGCTGGGGATCCCCCGGGATGGGTGAAGCCCGGCGCGGGATAGCGTTCCGGCGCGGAATACTCGGCCATGTCCGGCCACATTTCGAAAGTAAGCAGGTCGGGGGTGATCTGGCGCGCATCCCGGCTCCAGTGACTCCACCCCAGATTAGCCGCATCCCCCGGACAGCGAAACCACCCTTGGTAGCCGCACAGCACCTTGCCCCTCAAAGACGATGCGGCCACGGTACCCGCGGCGGCTGACGGCTCATGCGCCGTGGTGCATCCGACGAGTCCGGCGATGACGAGAACGATGGGAACACATATACGCATGGTCGTCCAAGGCCTCGTAGGGTTCAGTTGCCGTTTGGCCGATTCCAGACCAGCCAAGTCCTCCGGGCGGCTAATGTCCGCCCGCACCATTGTAACCCGCGCCGCGCAAATCCTCCGCCAAATCCATTTCAATTTCGACGCCGCTTCATCCAGTATCGGGTTCAAATGCAGGCGGAGTTCCGATCGCAAGCGGAGGAGGGAACAGCGAACCACCCAGGCATGCTGGATACCCGCCGGGCGATTCGCAAAATGTTGCGTCGCCGTTGCCCCCCTTGATCCCTGCGTAAACCCAGCCCTGCTTGCAGTCACGGTCGAGGTCGGCCGCTCAGGCCATGGGATCTTTCCGAGCACAGGATCAAGCTGCACAATACAAGCGCTGCGGTGATCCGCTGGCTGAGGTTGTGGGGCGCGGCGGCGGCCGGTTACTTCTTCTTTGCTGCTTTCCGTTTGGCCCAGATTTCTTTCAGCTTTGCCGAAAGGAGCGCTTTGGCAGCAGGACTCAGCTTGCGCTTGCGTTTGCGTTTCGTCTGCGACGCCAGCGGTGCGGATTTCCTCGCCGCCCAGCGTTTCGTTTGGGCCGCAGAAATCAAGGCCCGCGCTGCCGCACTCATCGTGCGTTTCTTTTTGCGGCCTTCAGCATGGGTGGGAGCGGGCGTGGCTGCTCCCAGAATACGGGTCAGTTGCTGCTGCAGTCTCGCCATCTGGTCTTTGATGGCGGCGGCCTGCCGCAGTTGACTGGCCGATAGTTCAGATATGTTCATGGCTCAACCCTAGAAGATAAGCGAGTCAAAGTCAAAACGGCGTCGCCATCCGTTGTTCCGTTGTTTGCCGGCTGTCGGTGTTGGCCTGCACTCTTGCCGCTCACGGAAATCGAAGCCAAAAGTCGGTGAACTCGGAACGGGACAAACTGTAATCCCTCCAATCCTCTGGACAGGCCACCGTCCCGTTTTACCCTGCGGGCGTGCTGATCGCATTTCATAAACCCTACGGCGTACTGTCCCAGTTCACAGCGGATGGCTCGCCGAATCGTCCACTCGCCGAGTTTGGGTTTCCGAAAAATACCTATCCCATTGGCCGCCTCGACGCAGACTCCGAAGGCTTATTACTGTTGAGCGATGAACCGGCGTGGAACGCACGCCTGCTTGAACCGCGGCATGCCCACGAGCGCGAGTACTGGGCGCAAGTGGAGCGCATTCCCACCGCCCAAGCCCTAGAACAACTCGCCGCTGGGGTGCTGGTACAAGGCCGCAAGACTCTGCCCGGCCGCGCTTGGCTGCTCGATCCGCAACCCGTCGTAGCAACGGAATTTTCCTCCCCTGATCTGACGGTTACCGGCTTCCCATCCGATGGGGAAAGGAACGGACTGCGACCCGCTCCCAGGATCCTCGCTCGCCATCCGCCCATTCGTTTCCGCAAGAGCGTGCCAGACTGTTGGATCGGTCTGGAGTTGATCGAAGGCAAGAATCGCCAGGTGCGCCGCATGACCGCCGCCATCGGCCATCCGACCCTCCGTCTGCTGCGGGTACGGATTGGCCAATTAACTCTCGGTCATCTGGCCTCGGGTAAATGGAAGGTTTTAGCCCCTTCGGAGCGGACACTGGCGGCGGGGGGATGATCCCGCATAAACCCAGCGCGGCATCCTCTCGGAAGGCAGCACTCCGCTATCAATCGCAGTCAACGCCACTGCCAACTCTTCCAAACCAACAAGCGGGTTTGACAACCGGGTCGTTCCAGCCAATTCTTCTGTCATGAAGACTATTGCATTACTCGGTTTGGCAATTCTTATGACCACCATCGCCGCCCACGCGGAATCCATCTACGACCTCAAACTCAAGGATATTGACGGCAAGGACGTTTCGCTGGGCGATTACAAGGGAAAGGTGCTCCTGATCGTCAACGTGGCATCGAAGTGCGGTTACACCAAGCAGTACACCGGCCTCGAAGCCATTCAGCAGAAATTCCAGAAACAGGGCTTCACGGTGTTGGGCTTTCCCTGCAACCAGTTTAACCGGCAGGAGCCGGGCAGCAACGAGGAAATCAAGCAGTTCTGCACCAGCAAATTCAACGTCACGTTCCCGCTGTTCGACAAGATTGACGTGAACGGGGCGAATCGCAATTCACTCTACATCGCCCTCGCCGGCAAGGACTCCCCTTTCCCCGGCGATATCAAATGGAATTTTGGCAAATTCCTCATCGGTCGGGACGGCAAAATCCTCAAGCGTTTCGGGTCAGGCGACGAGCCCGACGCGCCCGAAGTGACCGCGGCCATCGAAGCGGCGCTCGCGGCGAAGTAGAAGCAAATCGGCTCTAGCTCAGTTGCGGTAGAGCGCCGGAGGATAAATTGGCGCGCGGATCGTGCGATCCGCGCGCCTGACTTCTTAATACTCCCGCTTCGTGGTAATGCCGGGTTGCGGCACAGGATATTTTCCTTTTGCGTCAGCTTGCAACGGCGCCGGCGAGTCGGCGGTGAGTTTGTCCAAGTCCGGAGCCATTTCATGCTCACAGTCCAGCATGTCCTCGAAGGTGATTTCCTGGCCGGTATGCGCGGCCATGCGGCCCATGCTGGTCACGAGGCTGGCTTCGACGCCACGTTTGACTTCGTTGTACGGCTTGTCGTTGCGGATGGCGTAGACCAGGTCGTTCCATTCATTTTGATAGGGATCGAGCTCGTCGGGTGCAACTTTGGATTCCCATATCCGATCAGCACTCTTTGGGCTCTGACCTTTGTAGATGCTGGAAGGCCCCCCGCAATCGCCGCTCTTGGAAACACTCGCCATGCCTTTGCTGCCATGAATGGTGCTTGAGTAGATGTCTTTGCAGCCTGTCATGCAACGCCCATCGAAGAAGAACTTGGTCCCATCCGCGTACGTGTATTCCACCGCATAGGTGTCAAGGTTCTGATCCACGTACGTAATGCCTTCCGGGCTCTGGCGGTAATGGCGTCCGCCCAGAGCCTGCGCCTTGACCGGCCATTCGTTCTTCATCCAGCCGAGTTGATCAATGATGTGGATGTAGAAATCGCTGTAGTTGCCGCCGCTCGCCCAGATGAAACTGTGGAAGCGTTGAATTTGGTAAAACAGCTCTTTGACATCGGCGGGTTTGGGCAACGAAGAGAAAAAGCCGACCGGCCCATGCATCCGGTAGCCGCGTTCGAGAATTATGTTGCCAATTTCACCGTCATGAACGCGCTTCGCCAGTTCCTGGAGCGCCCGGCTGTGACGGGACATCAAGCCCACGCCGACTTTGAGGTTCTTGGCGGTCGCGGCTTCGCCGAGCTTGAACATCCGTTTGCTCGTCGGACCATCCACGGTCACCGGTTTTTCCATGAAGACATTCAGGCCCTTCGCGATGGCATAAGTGAAATGAACCCAGCGGAATGCGGGCGGGGTCGCCATGATAACCACGTCGCCCGGCTTCAAGCAATCCATCGCCTTTTTATAGCCGTCAAACCCGACGAACTGGCGATCTTGCGGCACTTCCACCTGGCTGGCAAATTTGCCTTTCAACTCGCCGAAACTCTTCTGGAGGCGGTTTTCGAAGACATCCGCCATGGCCACGAGCTTGATCGGGCCGTATTTGATCGCTAGGGCATTCGCCGCGGCGCCGCTGCCGCGTCCGCCGCAACCGACAGGGCAACCTGAATGGTGTTGTTTTCCGCCGCATGAACGTGCGGCAAGGCGACCCCGGCAAGAGCCGAGGCGGCGGCGAAAGTGCTGGTTTGTTTAATGAATTCACGACGGGAGGTCGGGGGGGTATTTTGTTTCACGAAAAAATTTTCTTCCGGACGGCAATACCTGTCAACGACAAAAACAACCGATGGATTCAACCAACCCCATCCATTTGCCTCACCATACCGTTCTCGAAGTGCTTCACTCGTGGCTTGCCTCGGGGACACAGCGGAATCTACTGTTACCACAATTTATGGAAAATGTTGTCATCATCGGATCCGGTTGCGCGGGCTGGACGGCGGCGCTCTACGCGGCACGGGCGAATCTCAAACCCCTGGTCATCACCGGCGAACAGCCCGGCGGCCTGCTCACCACCACCAGTATTGTCGAGAATTTTCCAGGCTTCCCCGAAGGCGTGGACGGCTATGAGCTGATGACCCGGATGCAGCAACAAGCCGAGAAGTTCGGCACCCGCGTCAAGCTCGGCAGTCTGGTTCAGGCTGTGGACTTCTCCCAACATCCTTTTGTCTTGACGGTGGATGGGGAGCCGTTGCAAACCCGAACCGTCATTATTGCGACGGGCGCGAGCCATCGGCATCTCGGTTTGGAAAGCGAGGACCAACTGGAGAAAAAAGGCGTCACTTACTGCGCAACCTGCGACGGCGCCCTGCCGATGTTCCGCCAGCAACCCCTTGTCGTCGTGGGCGGCGGCGATTCCGCCTGTGAGGAAGCCATGTTTCTTACGCGGTTTGCGTCGGTGGTTTATCTCATTCATCGCCGCGACACGCTCCGCGCCTCAAAGATCATGGCGGAGCGCACGCTGGTGAACCCGAAGATCAAAATGGTGTGGGATTCGGCCGTCACCGAAGTTCTGGGGGTGCAACAGGAAAAAGTCACGGGCGTGAAGGTTAAAAACCTGAAAACCAACGCCGAGCAGGTACTGGATTGCGCAGGCGTGTTCATCGCCATTGGCCATGTGCCGAACACCCAGGTTTTCCAACCCTTCATCAGCACGGACGAAAATGGCTACATTCTGCGCACGGAAGGCGCGTCGACCAATGTTCCGGGCGTGTTTGTGGCCGGGGACTGTTCAGACCACGTTTATCGCCAGGCCATCACAGCCGCCGGCATGGGCTGCGCGGCGGCCATCGAAGCCGAGCGGTTTCTGGCCGCGCAAAACCCATGAGTCGCGTCACATTCCTCACCGGACGCGGCGGGCTGCCGAAGCTGGAAATCGCCACCGCCTGGAGTACGGCCGAGATTTACTTGCACGGCGCGCATGTGACGCGATTCCAAGAAACTGGCTGCCCGCCGTTGCTGTTCCTGAGTGACCAGAGCCGGTTTGAACCGAACGTGCCGATTCGCGGGGGCATCCCGATTATTTTCCCGTGGTTCGGCAAACCGGCGGACAAGCCCGCACAACATGGATTCGCTCGCAATCGTTCGTGGGCCGTAAAAGAAATCGCCAGCCCGGCCACTGGAATCACCACCGTACGGCTAGTGTTGCCCCCGTGTCCGGAACTTGGTGATGGCAATATCGCACTCGAATACGCCGTGACCGTCAGTGAAAACTTGAGCGCCGAGCTGGTCGTTACAAACACGTCGGCGCGCGCGTATGCCTTTGAGACCTGCTTGCACACCTATTTCACCGTCGGCGATATCAACACGCTGGAGGTGCTGGGTCTGCAAGGGGTGGACTATCTTGACTCCTTGGATGCGCACCGACGCAAAACCGAGGCCGGAGCAGCAATCCGCTTTGCGGGCGAAGTGGATCGGACTTACGTTAACACGCCGCATCGGGTGGAAATTCACGATGCCGCATTGCACCGGGTCATTCGCGTGGAGAAAATCGGCTCGGCCTCGACCGTGGTTTGGAATCCTTGGATTGCCAAGGCGAAAGCCATGCCCGATTTCGGCAACGCGGAATACCAGCGCATGGTGTGCGTGGAAACCGGCAACGTGGCGGAGAATCAAATCACGCTCGCGCCCGGCGCAACCGCCTCGTTGACGGTGAAACTCAGCAGCGAACCGTCCCGGTAAGCCACCGTCCCTGACTGCCCGCCCAACAAAAAGGCGAGGCCGAAGCCTCGCCTGAAAATGTTGCCTGTCGCGATTACTTAGCAGTCGCCACGACTTTGGTTTCCTTCTCCTTCACGAGCGTCGCTCCCTTGCCGAGACGCTTGCGGAGGTAGGTAAGCTTGGCGCGGCGCACTGAGCCCTGGCGCTCCACTTCCACCTTGTCCACGCGCGGAGAATGCAATGGGAAGATGCGCTCCACGCCTTCGCCATAGCTGATCCGGCGGACAGTGAAGGTCTCGTTCAGCCCACGTCCGCGCTTGCCGATGACGACGCCGGAGAAAATCTGGATTCGCTCCTTGTCACCTTCAACGACTTTGGTATGCACGCGCACGCTGTCGCCGACCCCAAACTTGGCGTCGTCCTTGCGAAACTGTTCCGATTGAATTTTATCCAATAATGCCTGGTTCATAAATATTTCCTGTTAAATCAAATCTGGCCTGCGCTCTTTCGTCCGCATCTTAGCCTGTTCCAACCGCCAACTGGCAATCTCCGCGTGGTTGCCGGACACCAATATATCGGGCACTTTCATCCCGCGAAATTCCGCCGGCCGCGTGTATTGCGGATACTCCAGCAATCCGTGGCTGAACGATTCTTCCATCGCGCTCGCATCGTCGCCCAGCACCCCGGGCATCAGCCGTGTCACGGCGTCGATCACCACCATCGCGGGCAGCGCCCCGTTCGTCAGCACATAGTCTCCAATGGACAATTCGTCATCCGCCAGCGACTCCCGAATGCGCTCGTCAAAGCCTTCATAGTGGCCGGTGATGAATATCAGGTGTTCCTGCTGTGCCAACTGCCGGGCAATGCTTTGATCAAACTTCCGCCCCGACGGCGAGAGCAGGATTACCCGCGTGTTTTCACGCACCAAACTTTCCACCGCTTCAAAGATCGGTTCCGGCTTCAACAACATTCCCGGGCCCCCACCGAAAGGCCGGTCATCCACGGTCTTGTGCCGGTCGTGCGTCCAGTCACGCACCTGGTGCAGTGTCAAATCCAACAACCCGGCCGAGCGCGCCCGCTTGATGATGCTCTCGTCCAATGGTCCGGCGAACATCGCGGGGAACAATGTGAGCACGTCAATCTTCACAAATGCAAAATCAGAAACTATGAACTCAAAAGGTCAGCGGATCGCAGCGCCTTCCATTCTTGCTTTCTAATTTTGCATCATCGCCGGTCCTCGACAATCTCCACTGAACAACGCAAACCTTTCTTCGCACTGCCCGCCAGCAACAGGGAACGAATCGCGTTAATCGTCTGCCCTTGCCGGCCAATGATCTTTCCCACGTCCTGCGGATCCAATCGCAACTCGTAAATCGTCGCCCCCTCGCGCGTCACCGGCGTGACTGACACCGCCTCGGTGTTTTGCACGAGACCTTTGACGACGTATTCGAGAAAGGCCTGCATGACGCCAACCGGTTAAGCCGCCGCCTTGCCGGCCTTCTTGATGAAACTGGCGACCGTCTCGCTCGGCTGCGCGCCCCGGCTGAGCCAGTACTTCACGCGATCGAGATCCACTTTGACATTGTCGCCCTTCTGGCGCGGATGATACGTACCGATTTCTTCAATGAACTTGCCATCGCGCGGGCTGCGACCATCGGCCACGACAATACGAAACACCGGTGAGTTCTTCGCCCCGATGCGCTTCATGCGGATTTTGACTGCCATAAATTATAATTTTCTTTCCGTCGCGGCCGAAAAGTCTGCGTTGGCAAACCATTCCACCGATTTTCAAAAACGAGCACAGAGACTAGCCAGGCCATGAATCCGTGGCAAGTCCTGTTTTGGGTTAATTCCGTGAGCCCGCCACCAGCCGGTTTCAATTCGTGCCCCGCTGGTACGGGAATTCGACCGATCACCCTTGCCGCCGGGCTATTGAAGATCGAGTTCCGCCCCTTCCGCCGCCAATTGCAACGCTTGGGGAATGTCGAGCACCTGCAATACATTCAGATAGTCCGGCCCCTCCGTGTGCGACCCGGGCAACTGCTTCAATTCCAGCCGGCTGACACCCCGCTCAAACAGCGAAGCGTAGAGCGCATTCACCCCCATTTGCCCGCCGGCTTCGACGTTCAGCGGGCCGGCTTTGGATTCCTGAATCGCTCGCGTGGCTTGCACCGCGCGGCGTATGTCCCAAACGCGCATTCCATCAAGCGTTTGCCCCAGCAACATGAAACGACGTCGCATGTTCGTCCGCTGCTTCTCCTCTGCTGTCCATGCGGTTGGACCGATGCCGCGCGGGGCAAATAATGCCAGGGTCAGCTTGCCCGCCTCCACCTCGCGCCGGAGGTCATCCAATCGCGACCCGCCCGGGATGGACGGCAGCAATTCCCGCGACAGGCCTTGCTCACCGCTGCCGAGCCAGGGAGCAAACGTCGTCCGGCAATCTTTCCAATGCTCTTCATCGAGCACCACCAACGTGACCGCATCCGATTTTTTGCCTTTGGTTCGTCCAAAAACGTATAGCCAGAGATTGACGTACGGCTGGCTTTGGAACGCATACGCGTTCATGCGCACGCCAAAGTTCTCACATTGACCTTGGAGTTCGAGCTTCAGGGCATTGGTTTCCGACGGCCAGCCAGCAAAAGTCCTTTCCCGCAGCGCCGCCCTCAGGCTTGCCGACGATTGGCCCCCTGCCCCGCTCGTTATGGGCGGTCGGGTTGGCTTGGCCTGCGGCACAAACGACTCTTGAATCCTCGAATTTACCGCGTCCGCCGGCAGGCTTTCGAACACCTTGAGTTGCTCCCGCTCCAACAATTTCTTCGCCGCCATTTCAATGAGTGGCTCCTCGCCTTTGAGAAACCGGTTGAACCACCGCAACACGGGCACCTGCAGGTCTTGCGTGTCCTGATGCGGCCCTTCCGTGATCAGCAAACCCAGTTGGTCCGCCGCCCCGTATAGTGCATATATCTTCCGCGTCTTTTTGTGAAGTCGGACCACGCCATCAAGCGGAAAGATCTTGTCCTTGTCCGTGTTGCCAA
>Ga0154020_10010531_pt1 | contig 10575 bp, 11 predicted proteins | sample Klosneuvirus_201_FD_109709 | JGI IMG/M metagenome (GOLD analysis project Ga0154020, IMG submission 109709) | Active sludge microbial communities from wastewater, Klosterneuburg, Austria - Klosneuvirus_20160825_MG | ecosystem: Engineered > WWTP > Aerobic digester > Activated sludge | place...
AGAAGATCAGGCCGAAAAATGGCTGCAACAGCTTGGTTTGCCGCATTTGTGGGTAACTGTTGAGGGTGAAACCGGCGGCAGTTTGATGAAGGACCTGGACCAGACAAATTAACGCTGCACACAGGCACAGCGAGGCCCGCATTCTCCTCCGGTATAATGGGCGTTTTGCGCTTTATTCCCCAGGGGCGTAGCGTGCACACACCACTTTCGATGCAAACCACTGAATTCGATTATCATCTGCCAGCCGGGCTGATTGCTCAGTTTCCCTTGGAGGAACGCGCTGCCAGCCGCCTGCTCTACGTTGATCCTGGCAGTTCGATCATCCGTGACGATCATTTCGCTCAACTTCCCGGTTATCTGCGTGCTGGCGACTTGCTCATTCTCAACGATACGCGCGTCATCAAGGCGCGTTTGCAAGGTGTCAAACAAAGTGGCGGCAAAGTGGAGGTAATGATCGAACGAATACTGGATGACCATCGTGTATTGGCGATGATTCGCGCCAGCCATGCGCCGGCCATTGGCTCGACCCTGTTGCTGGAGCAGGAAATCCCCGTTGCAGTGGATGCCCGTCAGCAATCGCTATATGTGTTGAGCTTTCCACAGGACAAATTGCTTGATGATTTACTCGAACGCTACGGCAAGCTGCCGCTGCCGCCCTATATCGAACGGACTGCAAATACTATTGATGAGAATCGTTATCAGACTGTATTTGCTCACGTGAACGGTGCAGTGGCGGCTCCCACAGCCGGGCTGCACTTCGATGAAGCCATGCTGGCAGGTTTGCGGCAACAAGGTATTCACATTGCCTATGTTACCCTGCATGTTGGTGCGGGCACATTTCAGCCAGTGAAAACCGAAACGGTTGAAGAACATGTGATGCACGCCGAGCGCTATCATATTGCCGAAGAAACTATCGATGCTATCGCACAATGCCGCGCACGCGGAGGGCGGATACTGGCGGTTGGCACGACGTGTCTTCGCACACTCGAAGCTTGCGCGCAGGCTAATCATGGTGAATTGCGGGCGGGCAGTGGAGAAACCCGCCTTTTCATCACCCCCGGATTTAATTTCCAGATAATCGACCGCTTGCTGACCAATTTCCATTTGCCGCGCTCGACACTGTTGATGCTGGTCTCCGCATTCGCCGGAATGGATGCGATCCGGCATGCTTATCAGCACGCCATTGCTGCGCGCTACCGTTTCTTCAGTTATGGCGATGCCATGCTGCTGGAGAAAAATCTGTGAATTTTCAGCTGCATTGCCAAGAGCAGCGTGCTCGTCGGGGAACGCTGACTCTTGCTCACGGCAAGGTGGAAACTCCCGCATTCATGCCGGTTGGGACTTATGGCGCTGTCAAAGGACTCTCTCCGGCAGAGCTGGTAACGTTGCATGCCGAAATCATTCTCGGCAATACGTTTCATCTGTGGTTACGTCCTGGACTGGAGGTCATCGGGGCGCACGGCGGTCTGCATGGGTTCATGGGATGGCAGGGACCGATTCTGACCGATTCCGGTGGTTTCCAGGTTTTCAGCCTGGGGGAGCTGCGTAAAATCAGCGAAGCGGGGGTGCATTTTCGCTCGCCAGTCAATGGTGATGCCTGTTTCCTGACGCCGGAGCTGTCGATGCAGATCCAGCGCGTGTTGAATGCCGATGTTGTCATGATATTCGATGAATGTACGCCCTACCCGGTTGATCTGCCCATTGCACAAGTCTCGATGCAGCTGAGCTTGCGCTGGGCAGAACGCTCGAAAATCGCGCATGCGGGCAATCCAAATGCGTTGTTTGGTATCGTACAGGGTGGTATGTTCGAATCCTTGCGCGATCAGTCTGTGCGAGGTCTGCGGGATATCGGTTTCGATGGCTACGCAATTGGTGGACTTTCAGTCGGGGAACCCAAGGACGATATGATGCGCATCCTGGCGCATACTGCCCCGCAATTGCCGGATGACAAACCGCGTTATCTGATGGGCGTTGGCACGCCTGCAGATATCGTCCACGCCGTTGCGCAAGGGATCGATATGTTCGACTGTGTTCTGCCCACTCGTAATGCGCGTAATGGCTGGCTCTATACCCGCCATGGCATACTCAAGCTACGTAACCGCCAATACCGGCTGGATGCCTCGCCACCGGATGAAACCTGTGGGTGCTATACCTGCCAACATTTTACCCGTGCTTATCTGCATCACCTGCAGCGTACCAATGAAATGCTGGGCGCGCGGCTGAACTCGCTGCACAATCTGCATTATTACCAGTATTTGATGGCAACGATACGTCAGTCGATTGAAGATGGTAATTTTGCAACTCTGGCAGAGCAACTTCTCTCCACGTAAACTGGCAAAGTGGCGCTTTGCTGAAAGTCACATGTTAGAATGCGGCCTGTTACGGTTAATTTTTGAGGAGCCCCCTAATGTTTATATCTGAAGCTTACGCACAAGCTGCCGGTGCTGCCCAGGCAGAGCCCACATTCATGAGTTTCTTGCCACTGATCGGCATTGTGGTTATTTTTTACTTCTTGCTGATCCGTCCGCAGGCCAAGCGCGCCAAGGAACAAAAGGTCATGCGGGATACCTTGCAAAAAGGAGATGAAATTATTATCAGCGGAGGCGAGCTTGGGCGGGTCATCAGTGTGGGTGAACACTACATTACGATGGAACTGGCGCCTAATATTGAAATAACGGTGCTCAAGTCCTCGATACAAACGCTGCTGCCTAAGGGCACACTCAAAAATATCGATACCGGAAAAACTGGTCGAGCTTTGAAACAGGGTAAACAACAAAAGGCAAACGGATCGCGTCAGGAAGAAACAGCATCAGAAAACGATCAGGAAGCCGTCACTCAGCCCGAAGCAATAGATAAAGCGCCTGGAACCGATAATACTGCTGCTGAAACAGCTGCTGATAGCGAAAAAAAATAAGCTGACTGAAATTCCTCGTGATACTGATCCTGTCGCTTTATAACCGGCAGGATTCACTTTTGCTCATACTCTGGTTACCATGAATCGTTATCCCCTCTGGAAATATCTGATCATTGCTGTTTCGCTCGTTTTTGGGCTGCTCTATACATTGCCCAACTTTTTTGGGGAATCTCCCGCAATCCAGGTTTCGCCCTTACGTGCGGGTGCCACGCTGGATGCCTCCCTGTTACAGCGAGTCGAGCAATTACTGGGCAAGCATCAACTTGCTTTCAATGGCAGTCTGCTGGAACCCGGTGGAATTAAAATCCGTTTTGCCGATACCGACACCCAGATGAAAGCCAGAGATTTGCTGGAAACTGAAATGGGCAGGGAGTTTATTGTTGCGCTCAATCTATTACCGAATTCACCGCAATGGATGAGTCGTTTAGGCGCCTTACCGATGTATCTCGGCCTGGATTTGCGGGGTGGTGTTCACTTTATGCTGCAGGTGGACATGGTGGGGGCGCTGTCAAAATCTCTGGATCGATATAGCGCGGATATTCGCAACAGCCTGCGTGAATTACGTATTCCCTCCGCTGGCGTGGAGCGTGAGGAGTCGCGCCTGTTGATCAAATTCCGCGATGCTGCCGCGCGCGAAAAGGCTGTGGTCGAGCTGGCTAGAAATTTTACTGATCTGGAGTTACGTGAAATTGATCATGCGAGTGGCCTGGGTTTACTGGCCACCATTAAGCCTGAAGCGCATACCCGTATGCAGCGTTTTGCGTTACAGCAAAATATTACGACCCTGCGCAATCGTGTCAATGAATTGGGTGTGGCGGAACCGATTATTCAGCAGGTGGGCGTTGATCGGGTCATTGTGCAACTGCCGGGAGTGCAGGACACAGCCAAAGCAAAAGATATTCTCGGACGTACCGCTACGCTGGAAGTCCGCATGGTTGATGATGACAGCAATCTCGAAGCTGCGGTGTTGTCCGGGCAGCCGCCCGCAGGGACCGAGCTCTTCACGGAACGAGGCGGTGATCCATTACTGGTCAAGAAGCAGGTTTTACTGACGGGTGATCGTATCACCGATGCCCAGCCGGGTTTTGATCAGGATAATCAGCCTGCTGTGCATGTCACGCTGGATAATAATGGTGCACGCATTTTTAAGGACTTGACACGCAATAACGTGGGTAAGCGTATGGCTATCCTGCTGGTCGAGAAAAATCAGAACGAGGTAATTACCGCGCCGGTTATTCGTGAAGAAATTGGTGGAGGACGTGTGCAGATCAGCGGCAGAATGAGCAGCGTTGAGGCGCGTGATGTCTCACTGTTGTTGCGTGCTGGAGCGCTGGCTGCGCCAATGGAAATCATTGAGGAGCGCACCGTTGGCCCCAGTCTGGGAGCTGAAAATATTGCACGGGGGTTCAATTCAACCCTGTGGGGTTTTATTGCAGTGGCGTTGTTCATCATGATTTACTACCTTGCTTTTGGAATGATTTCCGTGACGGCACTGTCAGTTAATCTACTTTTGTTGATAGGATTGTTGTCAATTTTACAGGCAACGCTCACTTTGCCTGGCATGGCGGCAATTGCGTTAACTGTTGGTATGGCGATTGATGCCAATGTGCTGATCAATGAGCGTATTCGGGATGAAATCCGTAATGGCGCACCACCACAGGCGGCTATTCACGCCGGCTATGATCGCGCAATTGGCACCATTCTGGATTCAAACATTACTACGCTGATTGCTGGTATTGCATTGTTTTCGTTCGGTTCTGGGCCGGTAAAAGGTTTTGCGGTAGTGCTGTGTCTGGGGATTCTGACATCAGTTTTCAGCGCCGTTATGGTCTCACGTGGCCTGGTTAATCTGTTCTATGGCAACCGCAAACTCGACAGAGTACCCATTGGCTCGATCTGGAAGCCAAGCCGCAAGCCGCGTTAAATATTAGTATTGGAGTAACTATGGATTTTTTCAGATTTGAGCGTGATATTCCTTTCATGCGCTGGGGCAAGTTTTCGCTGGTATTGTCACTGGTCATATCTATACTGTCGGTTTATTTTATTGTTAGCAAGGGACTGAATCTGGGTGTGGATTTTACAGGTGGAACCGTCATGGAAATCAGCTATGACAAGACTGCTGATCTGGCGCAAATACGCCAGACACTGGCTGAAAAAGGCATTACGGACGCAACGGTACAAAACTTTGGTACCTCGCGTGATGTTCTGATCAGATTGCCGGTTAAGCATGAGTTCTCGGGCGGCGACCTATCTGAGGTTGTTATGAATGCGTTGAAACAGCATGATGCGACTGTGGAAATGCAGCGCGTGGAGTTTGTTGGTCCGCAAGTGGGACAGGAATTGCTGGAAAATGGCGCACTGGCGCTATTGTTTGTTTCGTTGGGTATTGTTGCTTATCTGGCCGTGCGCTTTGAATGGAAATTTGGTGTAGCGGGTATTACGGCCAATCTGCATGACGTCATTGTAATTCTCGGATGTTTTGCCTTCTTTCAATGGGAGTTTTCTCTGACGGTGCTGGCTGCGGTGTTGGCAGTGCTGGGTTATTCGGTAAATGAGTCCGTGGTTATTTTCGACCGTATCCGGGAAAATTTCCGTAAATTGCGTAAAGCTGACCTCACTCGAGTGATCGACAATGCGATCACTCTGACCATGTCACGTACGATTATCACCCATGGCAGTACGCAGATGGTAGTGGTCTCGATGCTGTTGTTCGGTGGCGAGGTGCTGTACTATTTTGCGCTGGCGCTCACTATCGGTATTCTGTTTGGTATTTACTCCTCACTCATGGTGGCGAGTCCTATTCTGATTCTGCTGGGCGTAAAACGTGAAGATCTGATCAAGCCAGAACGCAAGCAGCAGGAAGAGGCCGTTCCCTGAACAGCATGATGATGACGTTCTGGGTTTGTGATGTTTGCTGATCTGTTGAGCTGGATCGTTCAAATCGTGGGTAGTCTTGGCTACCCCGGTATTTTCGTTCTGATGTTTCTGGAGTCCAGTTTTTTTCCATTTCCAAGTGAAGTGGTAATGGTGCCAGCTGGATATCTGGCTTATCAAGGCGAAATGAATTTAGCGGTTGTTGTTATATTCGGAATACTTGGCAGCCTGGCAGGGGCATTATTCAATTACTATTTAGCTGTCAGAATGGGACGGCCATTGCTGTTGCGTTACGGACAATATGTTATGTTCAACGAATCTTCTCTGCAGAAAATGGAACATTTTTTTGTACGCCATGGCCATATCTCGACTTTTACTGGGCGCTTGATTCCCGGTGTGCGTCAATATATTTCGCTTCCTGCTGGTCTGGCGCGAATGAATCTGCCGCTGTTCTGTTTTTATACGAGTCTGGGAGCCGGTATCTGGGTGTTGATTCTGGCGGTGCTCGGTTATTACATTGGCGGCAATGAAGCCATGGTCAAAACTTATTTGCGGGAAATCGTGCTTTATTTGTTACTGGCCTGCGTATTGGGGCTGGTTGCTTACTGGTATTTCAATCACAGAAAAAAATACTGAACATGGCTGGACTGAATTCCCAAACACCTATTCCGACAGCATTCAAATTACATCGTCGCTCTGGAATACTGGATGTGACCTTCAACGATGGCAAGGCTTTCAGTTTTTCCTGTGAGTTTCTGCGTGTATACTCGCCATCGGCAGAGGTGCGAGGCCATGGACCAGGGCAGGAAGTTCTACAACTCGGCAAAAAGGATGTCTCTATTGTGCACATCGAGCCAGTTGGAAACTATGCAGTTCGTCTCGATTTTTCTGATGGCCATAACACTGGCCTTTATTCCTGGGATCTGCTCTATGACTATGGGCTGAAACAGGAGGCAATGTGGCAGCACTATCTGCAACGTATTGAATTATCCGGCGGTAGCCGAAGCATAACGATCTGAACAGGACATTACGGATGACTCATACCACCCATTTTGGCTTTACTACCATCAATGAAACCGAGAAGGTGCGCAAGGTGGCGCAAGTCTTTGATTCGGTTGCTTCACGTTACAATCTGATGAATGATCTTATGTCGATGGGTATGCATCGATTGTGGAAGCGATTTGCTATTGAAGCCAGTGGAGTAAGAGAAGGCGATAAGGTGCTGGATATTGCGGGTGGCACAGCTGATTTAACTAAACTTTTCCTGGATAAAGTAGGAGAGTGCGGGGAGGTCTGGTTGACGGATATTAACAACTCCATGTTGTCAATTGGCCGTGACCGCCTGCTCAATGAAGGTCAGGAAGTGCCGGTTGCACAGTGTAACGCGGAGAAACTGCCTTTTCCCGATAACCATTTCGATCGAGTCTGTGTGGCATTTGGTCTGAGAAACATGACGCACAAAGACCGGGCTCTCCGGGAAATGTATCGGGTTTTATCGCCAGGTGGCTCATTAAGTGTGCTGGAATTCTCCAAAATCTGGAAACCGTTGCAGCCACTTTATGATACGTATTCATTCAAGGCATTGCCCGTTATGGGCAAGCTGGTTGCCAGTGATGATGGCAGCTATCGTTATCTGGCGGAGTCCATTCGTATGCACCCCACGCAGGAAGAATTGAAGGAGATGATGCAGCAGGCAGGCTTTGAACGGGTGGAATACTTCAATCTCACTGCAGGTGTGGTGGCGCTGCATCGTGGTTATAAATTTTAGTTAGCTTGCTGATGGTTGTTTTCAGGCAGTGGCGGTGTAGTCAGCGTATTGTCTACTTCCAGTAGTTTCATAACATTATCGGTTGACAGGCGCAGTAGTTCACCGATTGCACGATAGTCATCCGGCAATGCCGCATTATCCCAGCCATGAGCTGCGTGACGTGCGAGATTAACCGCCAGCAATACATTACGCACACGTGAATGGCCGGAACAGGAGTCATTTAACAAAGTAACCAGCAGTTCGGGTAATTGCCATGCAATGACAAGCTTCGATTGCAGCTCATTAATCGCAAACCCCAGTACTTTTTCCTGCGCGTGGTGACTGCGCAAGGTTTCATCCTGTTGCTGTAATGCCGTAATTGCAAGCATTTTGTCGGGAGCGTAACACCACAGCAATAGCTCGGTCACATCATGGAGCAAGGCTGCTGTACGAATTTCCTCGAAATGAATGTCGTGCAACCGCACTGCCCATTCGAAAGCATAATTAGCGGCGACATGAGCACGGTGCGTGCGGTGCAAAAGCTTCACCAGCGCGCTGGAATGGGCATGGAGTAAAATTTCTACTTGTGATTCGGTAGCAATCTGATCGAGCGCATTTTCCACCCCCAGCATGATTAGCGCCTGCTCAGCCTGCATAACCTCATGGGCTTGACGCTGATGCTTATGTTGTTGTAAATGCCGCAATAGCTTAACCGTCATCAGTGGATCCTGCTTGATGATCTGAGCAACAGCACGTGCGCCGGGACAGATATTCTCACTGCGTAACCGAGCCAGATGATTGCTGGTTCTTCGTAATACGGGAATATCGGCGTGGCCAAGAAACTCAACCCACTGCGTAAGATTAGCGGGCAGACTGGTTTGCATAATTTACCTGTAGTTATTAAGTATTAGGTGAAAGTGTCATGCAGACTGTTTCGGCAGGTTGCTAGAATAGTTTAAGGGCATCTCTAAAAATCGGTATTTCCAGCACATCGTGATTTATAAAAAATATCTCCTTACCTATCAACTCTATGCTGCGTCAATATTTTTTGCTCTTGCCTCGTCTTGTTTAACCCCCTGAATTTTTAGAGATGTCCTTAATATGGCAGGGTAATCACGCTTAAATTATTCCAATAATCCGATATAAATAGATTAAAGCTGCAGATGTTATCTGCGAAAGACAATCCGGCTGGTTGATGCCGGATTGTCTTTTTTGATCGTCCGATTTCTGATTAACTTCAGAAAGGTTGTGGTTGCGGTGTTGCGTTATTGGATGGCGGCAGAATTGGCAAATTAAACTCTGGTTGTTTGCCCGTCAAGGTTTTCAGGAACGCAACAATGCTCGCAATTTCTTTCTGGTTAAAATCACGATCAAGTTGAATTTTACCCATGATCTCAACTGCTTTTTCCAGCGTAGCTGCTTCGCCGTCGTGGAAATACGGATAAGTCAGCTCAACGTTGCGTAAGGTAGGAACTTTAAATACGTATTTGTCCTGTTCCTTGCCAGTTACATCCATCCGCCCAACTGCTGGATTCTTGGTTATGTAAGGATGAATTACCCCCATTTTTTGATAAGAAGTTCCGCCAACTGCTGGTCCACTATGACATTGGGTGCAGCCACTACTTTTAAATAGTTCATAACCTTCGAGTTCCTGCTGATTCAATGCGCTTTTATCGCCTTCCAGCCATTGATCAAATCTGGAGCCAGGAGTGACCAGCGTTTCTTCAAATGCAGCAATGGCGGTGGTAATTCGGTCAATATTAACCACATCCGTTCCAAACGCCTGTTTGAATTGAGCTACGTATTGCGGCATTGACGCAACCACTTTTACGGCTATTTCATGAGTGGATGCCATTTCTCCCGGGTTGGCAATGGGTCCACCTGCCTGTTCTTTTAAATCTTTGGCGCGTCCATCCCAGAACTGAGCAAGATTCATGCTTGAATTCAGGACGGTTGGTGCATTTATCGGACCCTGCTGCCACTTGTGACCGATTGAAGTTTTAATATTATCCGTTCCACCCATACCCAGGTTATGGCAGGAATTACAGGAAATAAACCCTGATTTGGAAAGTCTTGGATCAAAAAACAGCATTTTGCCGAGTTCTGCAATTTCCGGTTTTTCTGGCACTACCGCCTTGATGGGTTGAATGGGTTCGTTGGCAGCGGATACATAAGCTGGTACAAGCATTACACCTGCAAGTAATGACATGGTTAACATCTGTTTTATCATAATTTCTCTCCTAGTCTAGTTATATCGGCTGTTATGGCGCAGCCGGTCACGCTTTGCAAGAACAAAACTTACAACTTACCTGCTGGTTTTGATAGGGTTTATTGAATAATCAGGACTCTGCTTATCAAAATCTCTATAGGCAGCATCATTTCCAAGGACGACCCCATCTCCCAACAGACGCGATAGTTCTATCAGCGCTTCACGGTAAACCTGTCGTTTGAATTCGACTACAGAATCAAGCTCTACCCAGTACTGATTCCAGCGCCAGGCATCGAACTCGGGGTGAGCACAAGTACGGAGTGATACATCGCTATCGCATCCCAGTAAGCGTAACAAAAACCAAATTTGTTTCTGTCCCTTGTAATTGGTGCGCCAGTCCCGACGTGTCCAGCAAGAAGGTACTTCGTAACGGAGCCACTCGCGTGTTCTGCCCAAAACCTTTACATGCGGCGGTTGCAAGCCCGTTTCTTCGGCCAGCTCGCGGTACATGGCCTGCGTCGGCGTTTCGCCTGATTTGATACCACCCTGTGGAAACTGCCAGGATTCATGCCGGATGCGTTTTCCCCAAAAAACCTGATTTTCTTTATTTAGCAGAACGATGCCAACATTTGCTCTATATCCGTTACGGTCTATCATTTTGTTCACCCGATATCCTATATCAGATAATATTTTTATCTGTGATTTTATAGGAACCTCTGATCAATAACCGATCACCGATATAATTCTGCATCAAACTTTTTCGAGAAGCTATTCATGAAACCTTACCAACAGATGAGTTTTGCTGATGCCGAATACGCCAATAAGGGCAAA
>Ga0154020_10010535_pt1 | contig 10574 bp, 7 predicted proteins | sample Klosneuvirus_201_FD_109709 | JGI IMG/M metagenome (GOLD analysis project Ga0154020, IMG submission 109709) | Active sludge microbial communities from wastewater, Klosterneuburg, Austria - Klosneuvirus_20160825_MG | ecosystem: Engineered > WWTP > Aerobic digester > Activated sludge | place...
GCAGCTGATGCAGGTACTCGATGTTCTCTGCTTGTTCGAGAAAGCCGGGTACGTTGGTGGATAATTGCACCAGCGCCGCTTGCACCATGGCATGCCATGCTTCACCCGCTGGCTGGTCCCGGCCAATGTCCGGGCGGATGGCTTTGACCGGATTGGGACTAAGCGCGCCGCACAGGATATAACCACGTTCCGCTTTGCTGCGCGGTTCGATATGCAATGGCGCTTGCTGCAGCAATTGCGTTGCAATATCAAATAAAAATTCCGCCGGACCGGATTTGAGTTCGATTTCCACTTCGCAAATATCGCGCGATAACTCAGCGGCGAAGATTTTGCCGGTGTCGAGCGCCACTTCCGCTTGCGTGGCACCATCGCCGATTTGCCATGTTGTGCGCCGGAACTCGGTGGTGAATACCGGTGCGATGCGCTTAAGTTTGATTCCGGCGAGCAGATCCAGCGCCGTTGGCGGCAATGCGGAGAAATCCGGATGGCTGCCGTCTGCAACGGTCATTTCCCATTCCGGCCGGCTCGTCAACGCGCCGACCGATTGCGCTTCAGCTTTCAACGTTTGAACCCACTGTTTGTTCACCCGGCGTACGCGCAGCGCGATGCCGCGCCGCATCAAATCAAACTTCGGGGTATCGAAATAAATGCTGAGCAATGCATGCTGTTGCGGTGTGTTGGCGTTCAACAGGGGATGGCGCCGGATGCGGGTCGCATGGCGTGGTTGCAAAGCCAGCTTGAGCTCGATTTCCATAAAATCTTTTCACTTGGATAATGCCGCTGCGGGCGGCGGCTGAAGTGGATACTGTACTACTCAATCTTCAAGGCATCAAAATTGATTCCAGCGGGCGCGGGCGGCGTTTTCAGTTTCATGTTTTCCAGCGCATTGACCACCTGCTGCGCAATAACCAGATTGCGGTACCACTTGTAGTTGGCCGGCACGATATGCCACGGCGCGAGATCGGTGCTGGTGGCGCTGAGCATCGCTTCGAACGCTTCCATATAGTTTTTCCAGAATTTGCGTTCTTCGATGTCGCCTTCGTTGAATTTCCAACGTTTTTCCGGATTGTTGATGCGTTCCTCCAGCCGTTTTTTCTGCTCATCCTTAGAAATGTGCAGGAAAAACTTGAGAATGCACGTGCCGCTTTCAGACAACAGTTCTTCAAATTCATTGATCTGGTTAAACCGTTGCTGCACCACCTTGTCCGAGATCAAGCCGTGCACGCGGGTGATCAACACATCTTCGTAATGCGAACGGTTGAAAATGCCGATCTGGCCTTTTTCCGGCGCTTTCTGATGCACGCGCCACAAAAAATCGTGTTTCAGCTCTTCCGTCGACGGCGTCTTGAACGTCACCACCTTGCAGCCTTGCGGATTGACGCCCGACATCACATGCTTGATGACGCCATCCTTGCCGCTGGTATCCATGCCCTGTAGCACGACCAGCAACGCGCGGTTGCCGTTGGCGAACAAACGCTCCTGCAATTCATCCAGCTTGCCGATCAATTTTTCCGTGACCACTTTGGCGTCTTCCTTACCTTGCGTGGTTTTCTCGAAATCGCCGGTATCACCGGGATCGCATTGCGATAGATCAAGCTTGCTGCCGGGTTTTATTGGATGGTTTTTCATTGTGTTTCTTTATTATGTAGCGGATTTGAGATAAAAATCATAGAGGAGCGATTGATAACTTTATCATTTCGGGCGACGTATATTTCAGATTAATTCGATGCTATCCTGAAATTCATGAAAGAATCTTATTCCACCACCCCCATCGCGCAGCACATCTGGGATACCAAATACCGCCACTATGAGCACGGTGTTGCCCTGGACACTTGCGTCGAAGACACATGGCAGCGCGTCGCAAGAGCATTGGCTGCGCCGGAGAAAAATCCAGATGATTGGCAGGCGCGCTTTTACAGTATTCTGCGCGATTTTAAATTTCTCCCCGGCGGGCGGATTCAAGCGGGGGCGGGGACTGCGCATCAGGTGACGTTGTTTAATTGTTTCGTGATGGGGACGATTGCCGATTCGATGGATGGCATTTTTGACGCGCTTAAGGAAGGGGCGTTGACGATGCAGCAGGGCGGCGGGGTTGGGTATGATTTTTCGACGTTGCGGCCACGCGGCGTGCCAGCCGCCAGTGTAGGGTCGGTAGCTTCCGGGCCGGTTTCGTTCATGCGTATCTGGGATAGCATGTGCGCGAACATCCTGTCGACCGGCGCGCGGCGCGGTGCGATGATGGGCACGTTGCGTTGCGATCATCCGGATATCGAGGAATTTGTCACCGCCAAGCAGGATCGCAGCCAGTTGCGGCATTTCAATGTTTCTGTGCTCGTCAGCGACGCGTTCATGGCTGCCGTCAGCCGCGACGAAGATTGGCCGCTGGTTTTTCCTGCAAGCGAAAGTGAAACTGGTGGCGAGCTGCTCGTGCGCGCGTGGCCGGGTTGCGATGATCCGGTGCCGTGCAAGGTGTACAAACGCATCCGGGCACGTACGTTATGGCAGAAAATCATGCAGGCCAACTATGATTACGCCGAACCCGGCGTGTTGTTCATCGACCGCATCAACCGGCTGAATAATCTGTATTACTGCGAAACGATTCAAGCCACCAATCCGTGCGGCGAAGTACCGCTGCCGCCGTACGGCGCTTGCAATCTGGGTTCGATCAACCTCACGCAATTTGTGCGCGATCCTTTTACTGCACAGGCGCGGCTTGATCTGGAAGGCATCGGCACGACAGCCGCGACTGCCGTGCGGCTGCTGGATAATGTCATCGACATTTCGCGTTTTCCCTTACGCAATCAGGCTGAACAGGCGCATCGCTCTCGGCGTATCGGTTTGGGGCTGACGGGCTTGGCCGATGCGCTGATCATGCTGCAAATCCGCTACGGCAGCAGCGAAGCAGTGCAAATCGCGCAGCAAGTTATGCAGTGCATCTGTCACGCGGCTTATCAAGCTTCGATAGAGCTGGCGCGCGAGAAGGGTGCGTTTCCGCTGTTCGATAAAGAAAAATACCTGGCCGGTGTTTTTGTGCGGACGTTGCCAGAATCCATCCGCAACGGCATCGCGCAATACGGCATCCGCAACAGCCATCTGACCGCCATCGCTCCGGCGGGTACCATCAGTCTGCTGGCCAACAATGTTTCGAGCGGATTAGAACCGGTATTTGGCAGTGATTACACGCGCCGGGTATTGAACCGCGACGGCTGTTACGCGGATTATGCGGTGACCGATTATGCTGTCGCTCTATGGCGTAAGGACCACGTCAGCGATGATTTTCCTCCGGCTTTTGTCACCGCGCACGAACTGGCACCGGCCGAGCATTTGCGCATGCAGGCGGCAATTCAGCCGTACGTCGATCAAGCGATTTCCAAGACGATCAATGTTCCAGCGGATTACGATTTCGCGGCTTTTCGCGATCTGTATCGGCAAGCGTACGATCTCGGCTTGAAGGGCTGCACTACGTTCCGGCCCAATGCGGTGACCGGTGAAATTCTGCATAAACCAGATACGGAACATGCGGCGCCGCATTGCTGCGGCCTGGAGCGGGAACCGGACTAATAATCTACGTCATCTGAAAAAATACCCGTCCGCGCAACGCCATCGTTCCCGATGCTGCCGCGGAACATGCCGCTGGTGTTGAAACGCATCGCAAAGCAGCCTTGCGCATCCAGCACGATCAAGCCGCCGTCGCCGCCGAGCGCGGCGACTTCCGCGAGTGTACGGTCGGCAGCCTCGGCGAGTGGAATTTGCTGCAACCGCACCTGTGCTGCCGTATTAAACGCCGCTGCGGTTTGGATGAACATTTCGCCGCTGCCGGTTGCGGATACCGCGATTGAGCGGTTGTCCGCGTAAGTGCCCGCGCCGATGATGGGTGAATCGCCGACGCGTCCATAACGCTTGTTCGTCAGTCCGCCGGTCGAAGTGCCCGCGGCCAGATTGCCGTAGCGGTCCAGCGCCACGGCACCGACAGTGCCGTGTTTCTCATCGCCATCGGGCGACGGCGTGCCGGAGTCCATATCGTGATCGCGCACCACCTGTTCTTTCGCGATGGCTTTCTGTAGCTGATCCCAGCGGTGCTGTGTGAAGAAATAGGATGGATCGACGATTTCCATGCCGTGCCCGGCAGCGAAAGTCTCGGCGCCTTGGCCGATCAGCATCACATGTTTGCTTTGCGTCATAACCGCATGCGCGGCGCGAATCGGGTTGCGGATCGTGGTGACCCCGGCAATAGCGCCCGCCATGCGCGTAGCGCCGTCCATGATCGATGCATCCAGCTCGTTACGGCCTTCGTGACTGAATACCGCGCCTTTACCGGCATTGAACAACGGCGAATCCTCCATGACCGCAATCGCGGCAATCACCGCGTCGATACTGCTGCCGCCCGCTTTGAGCACGGCATGACCAGCGGTTAGCGACTCTGCCAGCACTTGCCGGTAAGCCTGTTCGCGTTCCGCAGTCAGGCGGTTGCGTTTGATCGCGCCCGCGCCGCCGTGAATGATGAGGCGGATGGGTGAATGATCGTCGGGTGTGCTGGATATTTGTGTTGTCATGAGTGACAGAATCGGGGGCGGTATCGCTCCTGCCGTTTAACGTGTGATTTACGGGGGATGGGCTGTTGCTATCGAACCCGGGTGGATTCCTCGTTCGCCATTTCCAATACATCGTTTGCCGTGAGCTGCCTGCTCATGTCGCCATCCCAGGTGGCATTGAACGGCAGGGTGTTCTGCACGCGCGTGGCGCGGTCCAGATAAGCTTGCAGCGTCAGCTGCGGCTGGGTGATCGGCGTGGCGGTGGCACGCGCCGTGCGGATCGTTTCATTCAGCAGCGCTTGATTGATCTTGGCCTGACGCCGCCCATCGCGTTTTCCTTTCGGTGTCGCGCGCACGGTGGTCAATGATTTCTTGAACAGGTTGGCGTGATTGCGTTTGTCATCTTCCAAGATGGAATACGCTTGCAGATACAGCTTGTTATCGCGCCAGCCGAGCAAACGCGGTTGATTGACGATGCGAACTGGCGTGCCGACGGGGACATTTTGGTAGATGTACACGATATCTTCCGGGTACATGCGCAGGCAACCGTGGCTGCCACGCAGGCCGATGCTGGGCGGTTTATCGGTGCCGTGGATGGCGTAGCTCGGCCAATCCAGTTTCAACACATGCGTACCCATCGGATTATCCGGCCCGGGCGGCACGACAGCGGGTAACGGATCGCCGTTTTTGGCGTGCTCGCGGCGGATGGAAGGCGTAGGAATCCAGCTCGGATTCTCGACTTTCGAAGCGACGCGCGTCATCCCCTCGGGTGTTTTCCATTCCACCCGGCCGATGCCGACCGGGTGCGTGATCACCCGTTGTGGTTTACCGGGTTTGGTTTTGGGGTAATAAAACAACCGCATCGCAGCGAGATTGATGACAATGCCTTGGCGCGGCGCATCCGGCAACACGAATTGCGTGGGGATGATGATTTTCGTGCCCGCTTTCGGCAGCCACGGATCGACACCGGGATTGGCGCTGACAATTTCTTCGTAACCCAGATTGAAACGCCGCGCGATGTCGGACAACGTGTCGTCTTTACCGGCAGTGATCACTTGTAAGGTACCGACGACATCGTCGCGCGCGGCATCAAAACTGAATTCGTGACTGGCGACTGGGATCGGCAATGGCTTGATCACCGGCGCCGGTGCAGCCACTTGTTGCGTCGGCAGCGATTGGCAACCGCTCAGCAGCAAAAGACCGGCGCAAAAGCCGAGGACGAGGCCGCCACGGAGTAATGGTATTGATTTTTTATTCATAGAAATCAATAGGATCATAAAGATTCGATGTGATTGATGACAGTCAATTTACAAGATTTCTCACGATGGCACAACCATTAATCATGTCAAATCAGAGTATTTCTACTGCAATTTAAAGTATCGAATGAGAGTCTGGGAATACACTGATCGCTGGCAAAACTGTAAATCCAAGCGGTGATTTCGAGTTGCTGTCAGCACATTTTTTGCCCGGCAAAATCGATTGCCAGTATGATTGCCGGTTTGAAAAACAACATTTGATCATTCCGTTTCATGGCCAAAATTTTCATCAACTACCGCCGCGATGATAGCGCGCCTTACGCAGGCCGGTTGTACGACCGGCTGGCCGGGCATTTCGGTCATGACCAGCTCTTCATGGATATCGATCAGATCGAGCCAGGCGAGGATTTCGTCGAAGTCATTCAGGAAAAACTGAAAGTGGTGCAGGTTGCCGTGGCGTTGATCGGCAAGCACTGGCTGGATATTACCGATGCTAACGGTCAACGGCGCTTGGATAATCCCGAAGATTGGGTGCGGCTGGAAATCGAGGCTTTGCTGGCACGGAAGATCCTCGTCATCCCGCTGCTGGTGGGTGGCGCTAATGCGCCCAATTCGTCGCGACTGCCCGGAAGCTTGGCGGCATTAGCGCGACTGCAGGCGCATGAAGTCAGCGACCGGCGATTTCATGAGGATGTTAATAAGCTCATTCGCGTTTTGGAAAAAGATTTGCAAACCAATCAAGCTGCGAAGCCATCCATCGTCTCCGATGTTGCACAACCACCGGCAATAAAACTGCCAGAAGCGAGATCGCCTTTCAAACCCGAAATGGTGCGTATTCCTGCCGGAAAATTTTTGATGGGTTCTAATGATGGTGACTCGGATGAACGACCAGTTCATGAGGTTACCATCGGTTACGAGTTTGAAATTGGCAAATACCCGGTAACATTCGATGAGTACGACGTGTTTGCCAAGGATGCCCAACGAAAATTACCGGGTGACGGTGGTTGGAGGCGCGGCAATCGGCCGGTAATTCATGTGTCTTGGAACGATGCGCAAGACTATGTGCAATGGTTATCCAAGCAAACCGGTAAGAAATACCGGCTGCCGACCGAAGCGGAATGGGAATACGCCGCGCGGGCTGGTACGCAAACCCGCTATTGGTGGGGTGACGACATCGGCAGGAATAATGCCAATTGCGACGGCTGCGGCAGTGAATGGGATAAACAACAAACCGCTCCGGTGGGTTCGTTCAAAGCCAATGCATTCGGGCTGCACGATACCGCCGGCAACGTGTGGGAATGGACACAGGATTGCTGGTACGCTAATTACAATAATGCGCCGAACGACGGTTCGGCTTGGCTGGATAAGGACGGCGACGATTGCAGTCGCCGGGTGATTCGGGGCGGTTCGTGGGACTACTATCCTCAGTTCTTGCGGTCGGCTGATCGTTACTGGGACTACTCCGATGCTGCCTACATCGGCCTGGGTTTTCGTATCGCCAGGGATTTTTGATCTTTGATATTTGCGAGGTGCAGGGGCGGAGCCCCTGCGGGTTTTGGTTTATTGGGTTTGGATTTGTAGGGTGGATGAGCGCAACGTCATCCACCATCGTATGAAATTTCTTAAATAAAAAATGACACAACTATGACCACTATCGGTTTTATCGGTCTCGGCATCATGGGCAAGCCCATGGCGGGGCATTTGATCAAAGGCGGGCATCGCCTGTTTTTACATTCGCGCAGCGGCGTGCCCGCCGACCTGATCGAGCTGGGCGGCAGTGCGTTATCGTTGCCCAAAAAGGTTGCGCAGCATGCGGATTTAATTATCACCATGCTGCCGGATACGCCGGATGTGGAAAAGGTGTTGTTTGGCGAAGACGGCGTGACCGAGGGGTTGCAAGCTGATCCTGGCCGGAAGCGGATCGTTGTCGACATGAGTTCGATTTCGCCGTTGGCGACGCGCGAATTTGCCGTGCGGCTGAATGCGCTCGGGCATGAGTATGCCGATGCGCCGGTTTCCGGTGGCGATGTGGGGGCGCGGAATGCTACGTTGACGATCATGGTGGGCACTAGCGCGGTGGTGTTTGAAGCCATCAAACCGGTGCTGGAATTGATGGGTAAAACGGTGACGCATATCGGCGATGTTGGCGCCGGGCAGGTATGCAAGGTTGCCAATCAGATCGTGGTGTCGTCGGCGATCGAGGCGGTGGGCGAAGCGTTGCTGTTCGCGTCCAAGGCCGGTGTCGATCCGGCTAAGGTACGGCAAGCACTGCTGGGCGGGTTTGCCGCGTCAAAAGCATTGGAAGTGCATGGGCAGCGCATGATCGAACGGCGTTTCGAACCGGGTTTCCGCATCGAGTTGCACCATAAGGATTTGAACATCGCGTTGCAAAGCGCCGCCGAATTGGGCGTAAGCCTGCCGACTACGGCGGCGGTGCGCGAATTGTTCTCCGCTTGTCTCGCGCACGGCGGCGCAACATGGGATAATTCCGCCATTGTTAAGATGCTGGAAAAACTGGCCAACCACGAAATTAAAAAACACTCAGAATAATCGCATGTCTGCTCAAGAACTTGTTAACCAACTACGGTCTTTTTTGCCGCCTGACGCGGTGTTGCACGAAACCGAGGATTTGAAACCGTACGAATGCGACGGTTTGTCCGCGTACCGGCAGTTGCCGATGATCGTTGTCTTGCCGCAAACGGAAGAGCAAATCGTCAAGGTCTTGCAGCTTTGCTACGCGACTCAAACGCCGGTGGTGGCGCGCGGCGCGGGTACCGGTTTGTCGGGCGGTGCATTGCCGCACGCGCAAGGTGTTTTGCTGTCACTGGCGAAACTGAAGCAGATTATCGCCATCGATCCGCTGGCGCGCACCGCGCGCGTGCAGCCCGGCGTGCGCAATCTGGCGATTAGCGAAGCGGCATCGCCGTATGGTTTGTATTATGCGCCCGATCCTTCGTCGCAAATCGCTTGTTCAATCGGCGGCAATGTCGCGGAAAATTCCGGCGGCGTGCATTGCCTGAAATACGGCCTGACCGTACACAATATTCTTAAATTGCGGGTGCTGACCATCGACGGCGAGTGCCTGGAGATTGGCGGCGATAGCCTGGATAGCGCGGGTTATGATTTGCTGGCCTTGATGACCGGTTCCGAGGGCATGTTGGGTATCGTCACGGAGATCACCGTCAAGCTGATTCCCAAACCGGAAAAAGCGCAATTGGTGATGGCGGCGTTCGACGATGTGCAGAAAGCGGGCAGTGCAGTGGCGAACGTCATCGGTGCGGGCATTATTCCCGCCGGTATGGAAATGATGGATAAGATCACGATTCATGCGGTAGAGGAATTTCTGCACGCCGGTTATGATTTGAATGCCGAGGCGATTTTATTATGCGAATCGGACGGCAGCACCGAGGAAGTGGCGGATGAAATCGGGCGGATTCATGCCATCATGCAGCAAAGCGGCGCGACCAACATCAGTACGTCGAATAATGAAGCCGAACGGCTCAAATTCTGGGCCGGGCGTAAAGCGGCATTTCCCGCGGCGGGCCGGGTTTCGCCGGATTATTACTGCATGGACGGCACCATTCCACGTAAGCGTCTGGCCGATGTGCTGCGCGGCATTGAAGAACTTTCACAAGAATACGGATTGCGCTGCATGAATGTGTTTCATGCCGGGGACGGCAATTTGCATCCGCTGATTTTGTACGATGCGAACAAACCGGGCGAGTTGGAAAGAACCGAGGAATTCGGCGGCAAGATATTGGAAATGTGCATTCATGCCGGTGGCACGATTACCGGAGAGCATGGCGTGGGGATGGAGAAAATCAATCAGATGTGTTCACAATTCGGAACTGGAGAATTGGCCATGTTCCATGCCGTGAAAGCGGCGTTCGATCCGGCAGGTTTGCTCAATCCGGGCAAGGCTGTGCCTGAATTACACCGTTGCGCGGAAATGGGAGCGATGCATGTGCATCGTGGTGAGCAAAAATTTGCAGAATTGCCGCGTTTTTGAATGCCATGCAGACCACGATTGATCAATATCAGACAGTTATTCGCGCTGCGGCCGAATCCAAAACCCCGCTGCGAATACGCGGCGGCGGCACCAAGGATTTTTACGGTAATCCGGCAGCAGAACAAAACAGCACGTTGCTGGATATGAGCGATTACAACGGCATTGTGGATTACGAGCCGACCGAACTGGTGATTACCGCACGCGCCGGAACGCGACTGGCTGATCTGGAAGCCGAGCTTGACCGGCATGGTCAGATGCTGGCATTCGAACCGCCGCATTTCGGTTCGGCCGCTACGCTGGGAGGCTGCGTTGCTGCGGGGCTATCCGGTCCGCGCCGCGGAGCTGCTGGCAGTGTGCGTGATTTTGTGTTGGGTGTGCGGTTGCTTGATGGGAAAGGCGAAGATCTGCATTTTGGCGGACAGGTGATGAAAAATGTCGCCGGTTACGATGTTTCCCGGTTGATGGCGGGATCGATGGGCACGCTCGGCGTATTGCTCGAAGTTTCGCTGAAGGTTTTGCCCAAACCTGCGATTGAAACGACGCTATGCATGGCTATGGATGAAGCGGCTGCGATTGAGAAAATGAACCAATGGGCTGGCAAACCGCTGCCGGTTTCCGCGACTTGTTTTATCGATGATCAGTTATTTGTCAGACTTTCCGGCGCCGAACCGGCAGTGCGCGCGGCCCAAGTGAAATTGGGCGGAAAAACGCTGGCGGATGATAAGATTTTTTGGCGATCGGTGCGCGAACATACGCACGGTTTTTTCCAGCCGGACA
>Ga0154020_10010537_pt1 | contig 10573 bp, 10 predicted proteins | sample Klosneuvirus_201_FD_109709 | JGI IMG/M metagenome (GOLD analysis project Ga0154020, IMG submission 109709) | Active sludge microbial communities from wastewater, Klosterneuburg, Austria - Klosneuvirus_20160825_MG | ecosystem: Engineered > WWTP > Aerobic digester > Activated sludge | place...
ACTCGTCGCAATAGAACCGGACGGTCATACCGGCAGCCCCGAGCGAAGCGTGAGGTAGGTGGCGAGGAGCTCGCCGATCATCACGAAGACGAGGCCGACGTAGAGGAGCCCCGTGGCCGCCTGATTCGATCTCATCTGCGCGGTCTTCACCACGAACGGCGCGAGGACGAGGGGCGCGAAGAGGCCCCAGAGGACGCGCGACCAGAAGAAAAGCCCGTCGCGCATCGGGTCGAGCAGGAGGTCGAGGGGCCCGGGGGCCGTGGAGCGGGCGACGAAGCCGAGCGCGACCACGGCCAGGGCGCTCCGCGCGACCGCCAGGAACGCGAAGGCCGAGGAGCCCCACAGAAGGAGCTGGTAGGGCAGCGTCTTCGACACGAGATACCAGTGCCCGAGGTTCATCGCCCAGACGACGGCCCCGAAGAAGAGGCCGCCGAGGCCGAGCCCCGACGCCAGCCAGACGGGCCCGATACCCCGCCCCACGAAGGGCTCGACGTGGGCGAGCGAACCGAGGAGCGCTCCCCCGGCGAGGACGGAGGGGACGAGCGCGAGGCGGGCCGCGCCCATCCATTCCATCCGGGCACAGAGCGTGTGGAGCCCCACACCGACGGTGAAGACGACGAAGAGCGGAAGCCCGCCCTTGCCCCGCAGGAGCAGCCCCGAGAGGCCGCTCGACAGCCCGGCGAGGACGGCCGCCGGAAGCGCCAGCGCGCCGTGGAGCACGAAGAAACCGCTCGAGAGATCGCGCGACGGCGTCAGCAGCTCGAAGACCGCGAGGCCGAAGGCGAGCTGGAAGAGCGTCAGGGAGAGGACGTCGACGAGCACGGGCCGGAGTGTACCGGTGAGCCGGAGCGCTCACCTTTATCATTCGCCGCTCGTGCTCTTCCCGACGTTCACGTTCTTCGTCTTCTTCGTCACGGTCTGGGGCGTCTTCTGGCTCCTGCCGGCGCGGCGCGAGAAACACGTCTGGCTGCTCGCCGCGAGCGCGATCTTCTACGCCTTCTGGAGCCCCTGGTTCCTCGGACTGATCTTCGTCTCGACGTCGATCGACTACGCGGTGGCGCTGCGGCTCCCCTCCGCGCCGAAGACGCGCCGGCGCGCGCTCCTCCTTCTGAGCGTCGGCGTCAACCTCGGGATCCTGGCGTCGTTCAAGTACGCGGGCTTCGCCGTGGAGAGCGCCGTGGCGCTGGCGAACGCCGTCGGCCTGGACGTTCCGGCCGCGACCCTCGAGACCTTCCTCCCGCTCGGCATCTCGTTCTACACGTTCGAGGCCATCTGCTACGTCGTCGACGTCTACCGCGGCCGCCAGGAGCCGGTGAGGAGGCCTCTCGACTACGCGCTCTACATCCTCTTCTTCCCACATCTCGTGGCCGGCCCGATCGTGAGGCCTCACGAGTTCCTGCCCCAGCTGGCGCGCGACCGGTGCCCCAGCTGGAGCCGGTTCGTCCTGGGGCTGCGCCTCTTCCTGATGGGGCTCTTCAAGAAGGCGGTGATCGCCGATCACCTCGCCGCCATCGTCGACCCGGTCTTCGCCTCGCCCGACCGGTACGACACCGCGACCCTCTGGCTCGCCGTCCTCGGCTACTCGGTCCAGATCTACTGCGACTTCTCCGGCTACACCGACATGGCGGTGGGCATCGCCCACACGTTCTCGTTCAAGCTCCCCGCGAATTTCGACACACCGTACCTGGCTTCGAACATCGCGGACTTCTGGCGGCGCTGGCACATGACCCTCTCGCGCTGGCTTCGCGACTACGTCTACGTTCCGCTGGGCGGGGGCCGGGGGAGCAGCCTCGTGGTCGCGAGGAGTCTCGTCGTGACGATGTTCCTCGGCGGGCTCTGGCACGGCGCGGCGTGGCATTTCGTCGTCTGGGGGCTCTACCACGGCGCGCTCCTCGCGCTCCACCGGCTGGTGGAGCGGACGGGTGTCCGCGTGCCGGCGCCGCTCGGCGTCGTCGCGACGTTCCTGTCCGTCTCGCTCGGCTGGGTGCTCTTCCGCTGCGCCACGCTGACGGTCGCGATGGAGATGCTGGCTCGCCTCGTCGTCCCGCACCCGGGCCTGACGCTGCGGCCGGCGGCGCTGGTCGGCCTCGGTGTCATCCTCGCCTTCGTCGCGCTCTGTCACGCGGTCTACCGGACGGTCGACCTCGAAGCCCTCGCGCGCCGCCTTCCGGCGCCCGCGCTCGGGGCCGCTCTGGCGGCGACGCTCCTACTGGTCCAGCTGCTGATGCCCGCGACGGGACAGCCGTTCATCTACTTCCAGTTTTGAGAGTCCCCCTCCGCTTCCCGCCCCGGACGCCGAGCCAGCGCCGCGCGTTCCGGATCCTCGGCTTCGCCATCGGCTTCCTCGCGCTCGGCCAGCTCGTCGCTTCGTGTCTCCTGGACACACCCCGGCTTCTCGGGGCCCGGTTCCCTCAGATCGAGGAGCAGATCGCCGCGATGCGGGCGCGCGGGGGACGTCCCGACATCCTGTTCCTCGGCAGCTCGCGATTCGAGGGAGGCGTGCAGGCCTGGCTGGTCGAGAAGATCGTCCGGGACGAGCTCGGTGTCGAGATCCGCGCCTTCAACGCCGCCGTTTCCGCGGGCGATCCGCTCGCCTTCGACCGGCAGCTTCGAGAATTCCTGGCCGCAGGCGTCCTTCCCCGAAACCTCATCGTCGAGGTGAGCCCGGAGACCGTGGCGAGACGAATCCCGTTCTTCGACATCGACATCGTCCGCCAGCTGACGCTCCCGGAAATCGTCGAGATCGCCGTCCGCGATCGGAGGACGGCCCGGTTCCACGTGCTGGCCGCATGCCGGCTCATTCCCGTCTACAAGCACCGGCAGCACTTCTGGCGGGCCGCCGGCATTCCGATGGCGGCCCAGCAGGCGCCGGCACCAGGTGCGGATCCGCCGAAGCAGCGGGACATCGAGGCGAGCGCCCGGGCCATGACCAAGTGGCTCTCCGGATACGACAGCAACGGCGTCGCGACCCGTCGCCTCCGCCGCCTCCTCGGCGCCTGCCGCGCGGCCGGAATCCAGGTGACGCTCCTCGGAGTTCCTGTCTCCTCGCCCCACCGCAGGGCCTACACGGCCCCCGTCGACGCGGGCTTTCTCCGGCTGATGGCCGAGCTCTCCGCGGAGTTCGGCTGTCGCTACGCCGACTTCCGCTCCCGGGTGCCCGACGCCCAGTTCGCCGACAACCACCACGTCGACGGGAACGGCGCCGTCGCGTTCACCCGGATGCTGGCCAGCGAGGTGGCGGTGCCCCTCATTCGCGACGGGGTACGAGTGCCACGTCCGGAATCCGCCGGACGGAGCCGGTCACGCGACGCATCCTTCCCTCCATGAGCGCAACGAACGCCTTCGCCATCGTCCCGATCGCGGCCGAATCCGCCTCCCTCCTTCGCACGCGCCTCGTCGACGACGACGGGAACGCGCTGACCCCGAGGCACGACGACGCGCGGCACCAGTGCCGTTCGTGCCTGTCGCTGACGACACCGGGAGAGGGCTTCCTCCTCGTCTCGCACCGGCCGTTCCCGACGAGGCAGCCGTACGCCGAGAGGGGCCCCGTCTTCGTCCACGAGCGCAACTGCGTCCCCTACGCCGACCCGAGCGTCTATCCTCCGGATTTCCCGCATCACGCGGTCGTCCTGCGCGCCTACGATCGATCGGACGAGATCGCCGGCGCGGAGCTGGTCGGGGAGCGCGAGCCCGAGGACGTGATCCGGCGGCTCTTCGACGATCCCCGCGTGGCGTATCTCCACGCGCGCAACTCCACCTACGGCTGCTACATGTTCCGGGTCGATCGGGGCTGAAGGAGGCCTCTTTCGGTCAGGGGGCCGGGGCCGCCGCGTGGTGCGCGGCCTCTTCCAGCTCCAGCGCGGCTCGCTTTGCGTGAAGGACGGCGATCGCGCGGCTCGAGTCGTTCGGGCGGTCGTCGGCGATCCGGCCGTCGCGGATCCGGATGATCCGGCGGGCGTTCGCGGCGATGTCCTCCTCGTGCGTGACGACGAGGATCGTGTTCCCCTGCTCGTTCAGCTCCCGGAAGAGCTTCATGATGTCCTCGCCGGTCTGGGAGTCGAGGTTGCCCGTGGGCTCGTCGGCGAGGAGCAGCGAGGGCTCGGTCACGAGGGCCCGCGCGATCGCCACGCGCTGGCGCTGGCCGCCCGAGAGCTCGTTCGGGTTGTGCGTCGCGCGGTTCGAGAGGTCCACGTGGGCGAGCGCCTTCTCGGCGCGCTCGCGGCGCTCCCGCTTGGGAATGCCGGCGTAGATCAGCGGCAGCTCCACCTGCTGGAGCGCGCTGGTGCGCGGGAGGAGGTTGAAGGTCTGGAAGATGAAGCCGATCTCCTTGTTCCGGATCCGGGCCAGCTCGTCGTCGTCCATGTCCTGCACGAGGTTCCCGTTCAGCTTGTAGCTGCCGCCCGAGGGGGTGTCGAGGCAGCCGATGAGGTTCATCAGCGTCGACTTGCCGGAACCCGACGGACCCATGATGGCGACGTACTCGCCCCGCTCGATGGTGAAGGAGACGCCTCTCAGCGCACGGACCTTCTCCTCGCCCACCACATAGGTCTTCTCGATCTCTTTCATCTCGATGAGCGTCAAATCATCACCCCATGAAGACCGCGGCGAGGGCGGCCTTGGCCAGAGAGTAGAGCACGTAGAGCGTGACCGTCACGCCGATGGCGCCGCCTTTTCCGAGCTCGGGCAGCTTCCTGAAGCCGATGGCGAGCAGGGCGAGACAGGCGATGCTGAAGAGGTCGATCGAGGAGAGGAGCGACACCACGAACGTGGGCCAGCTGTCGGGCAGGAAAGCGCCGACGTTCGACTTCACGAACTGCCCCGCGGCCTTCTGCGTCATCGAGGCGTCGGGAACGGAGAGGAAGAGCGGGATCGCGACGAGGGTGCCGGCCACGTTCACCAGGCTGGCGTGGCCCCAGATGGCGAGAACTTGCGAGAAGCGGGCCTCGGCGCCCATCGCCCGGACGGAGCCCCAGAAGACGAGTCCGACCACGAGGAAGACGACCCCGAAGCCGGCCGCGCCGTAGGCCGCGCCGGCGACGGGGGACCGCTCGCCCTGCTGCTTGATGACCGTCTCGATCTGCTCGTCGGACATCCCGCGGCGGCTGAGCATCTCGTGCATCGAGCGCGCCATGTCGATCTTCGGCGTGATGACGAGCGCCGATCCGAAGACTGCCAGCATGTAGAGGACGAACGGCAGCCACCAGGTGGGCTTCTTCACGAGCCGGCCGAAGGTGTCGTCCGGCTTCGAGAAGACGCCCACCACCGCCGCCACGGGTGAGATCCCCGGGACGGCGGCGGACGAGGCCTCCGGGGCCTCGGGAGCGGTCAACGGAGAGCGCCTTCCTCGGCCGGCGTCGGATCGAGGGTGACGGGCAGGCCCGCGATGGAGACTCCTTTTTCGGTGAGCAGGTCGCCGATCGCCTTGTGCCAGGCCGTGATCGCCTTGCGATAGGAGGCGACGGACAGGAGCTCGGCCGAGGTGGCGGACGTGAGGTCGTTCTGGATCTGCGAGACCTGGAACGACGTCGTCATGCCGTTCTCGAACTTCTTCTTCTCGGCGTCCACGTTCCGCTCGGCCAGCTCACGCGCCTTGCGGGCGGCCGCCACCGAACGGTAGGCCGTGTCGATGCCGCGCGCCGCGGCGCGGACCTCCACCTGGAGGTTCTGCTTGAGGAGCGCCAGGTTCGTGCGCGAGAGCTCGAGATCCGTGGTCGCCTGCGCCACGCCGGCCCTGGCGGCCCTGTTGAAGAGGGGGAAGTTGAGGGTCGCCCCGATCGACCAGCCCGGGAACTCCCGGCCGCGGATCTGGTAGATGGCGTCGACGTAATTCAGGCCCTGGGACTCGAGCTGCGTCCCCGCGCCCGCCTGGTTGTAAGAGCCCTTCAGGTCGAGCCGCGGCTGCACCTGGTTCTTGCTGTAGGCGAAGGTGATCTTCTTCGATTCGATGTCCATCACCGCCTGCTTCACCTCGGGCCGCGTCTCGAGGGCGGTCCGCAGGCCCGCCTCCAGGTCCACGCGAACCTCGTCGTAGCCGGGACGGTCGGTCGGGACGATGGGACGGCCCCAGTCGGCCGCCGTGTTGACGTTCAGGAGCCTCTTCAGCCGGTCCTGCGCGTCGCCGATCTGCCCTTCCGCGATGATGATGTCCTGCTCACGCTGGGCGATCGTCACCTCGGTCTGGACGATGTCGATCGGGGCGAGCGCGCCGACGTCGATCTTGATCTTCGTGATCCGGTTCAGGTCCTTCGCGCGGTCGAGCGCTTCCTTCTTGGCGAGCAGGCTCTCCTGTGCGTAGAGGAGATCCCAGTAGGCGTTCTCGACGTTCTGGACGGCGAGCTGGACCGACCGGACGAAATCCCACGCCGTGAGGTCGCGCGTGATGCGGGCCTGCACGATGAAGCGCGTCTGCACCGCCTTGCCGAAGTTTCTGAGGAGGGGCTGCGTGGCGCTCAGGTAGAGGTTGCTCTGGTACGACGGGTTGTACAGGGTGAAGCCCTGCGAGAAGCTGTCCTGGCGCTGGTTGTTCCACCCCGCCTGGTAGGTCGTACCCCATTCCAGCAGCCCGCCGAACGTGAGGTTCCCTTTCTGGGTCTTCGTGTCGCCGGCCTGGGTGCTCACGAACGTGGGCGACTGGCTCCGCTCGGCGCTGAGGTCGAGCTGGACGAAGGGGTCGAACGCGCCCTGCGCCCCCGAGATGCCGAACGACGCCCGCTCGTAGTTGTACGACGCCACGTCGAGGTCGAGCGTGTTCTCCAGCGCGAGCGTGATCGCGCGGCCGAGCGAGAGCTCGATCCTGTCCCCTGCCGGCAGCGGCTCGCCCTTCCGGGCGTGCGAGGCGAGCGGAATGGTCGTCTTGTCGGCAGCCGAGACGGGCGTCGTGCCCGCCACGGCGACGGACAGAGCCAGGCATCCCACACGGTGAAGAACGGAACTCGTTTTCGTCAAGCGACCCTCCTGCCAACCGGCACGAACACAATACGGAATTTTGGTGTCAAAAGTTTTGCTCAGCCATTAGGGAAGAAGCAGGCGACCCGGCGGTCGCCCTCGACCCTCTCTTCCGGGCGTTCGTCCCGGCAGCGGGCCCGCGCCGACGGGCACCGGGGGTGGAAGGCGCAACCCGGGGGTGGTGAGGCCGGCGACGGCGGTTCGCCCTGCGGAATCGCCCGGGACTTCGGCTCGTCGGGCGTCTCCCTCGGCTGGGACGCCAGCAGGAGGGAGGTGTAGGGGTGGCGTGGCGCCTCGAAGAGCCCCGCGGTGGGCCCCTCCTCCACGATCCGTCCCAGATACATCACGGCCGTCCGGTCCGCGATCTCGCGAACCACCTGGAGGTCGTGGCCGATGAAGAGGTAGGCGGGGTGGGAGGGCGTCTCCTCCTGGAGATCGCGCAGGAGGTTCAGGATCTGCGCCCTCACCGAGACGTCGAGGGCCGAAACCGGCTCGTCCAGGACGACGAACCGGGGGCTCGTCGAGAGCGCCCTCGCGATGCCGATCCGCTGTCGCTGGCCGCCCGAGAACTCCCGCGGCGTCTTCTCCGCCGCCGAGTCCGGGAGCCCCACCGAGAGGAGCAGCTCCCGGACCTTCTCGCGCCGCTCCTTGCCCGGGTAGAGGCCATGGATGGCCAGCGGCTCCGAGACGATGTCGAAGACCGTCATCCGCGGGTTCAGCGACGTGGCGGGGTCCTGGAAGACGACGCTGAGGTCCTTCCGGCGCCTGTTGAGCGAGGTCCGGTCCAGCGCCAGCCAGTCGACGCCGTCGAAGGAGACCGAGCCGGCGTCCGGCTCGACGAGCCGCAGCACGAGCCGTGCGGTGGTGGTCTTGCCCGAGCCCGACTCCCCCACCAGGGCCACCGTCTTCGCGGGCGCGACGTCGAACGAGACGTCCTGCACGGCCTTCACGCGAGGCGGCTTCGCGAAGCCGCGGCGCGCGGTCTCGAAGCTCTTCGAGAGGCCGCGGACGGAGAGGAGCGGCTCCGTCAACGCCCTTCCACCAGGAAGCACGACGCCTGCGCTTCCTGCTCCGGAACCGGCACCAGGCGGGGCCGCGCGGCCCGGCAACGGCCGAAGGCCTCCGGGCAACGCGGCTCGAAGGCGCACCCCTGCGGGCGCTTCCCGGGCTCGGGCACCGTGCCGTCCAGCGCGAAGAGCCGTCCCCGCGGGACGCCCGCCGCGCGAGCGGCCATCGGCCGGGACTTCAGGAGCCCCCGGGTGTAGGGGTGGGCCGGCGAGGAGAAGAGCTGGTGCGCGGAAGCCGACTCCACGATCTCGCCCGCGTACATCACCAGCGCGCGATCGGCCGTCTCGGCCACGACGCCGAGGTCGTGCGTGATCAGGAGCACCGCCAGGTTCAGCTCCCGGCGGAGCGCCAGGAGGAGCGCCAGGATCTGGGCCTGGATGGTCACGTCGAGCGCCGTGGTCGGCTCGTCGGCCACGAGGAGCTTCGGCCCGCCCGCGAGCGCGAGCGCGATCATCGCCCGCTGGCGCATGCCGCCCGACATCCGGTGCGGGAGGTCGTCCATCCGCCTCTCGGGGTCGGGAAGGGAGACGCGCGACAGCCACGCCAGCGCCTCGCGTCGCGCCTCCGCTCCGTGAAGGCCGCGGTGCCGCTTCAGGACCTGTACCAATTCGGAGCCGATCGTCCGCACGGGATCGAGGGCCGCGCCCGGCTCCTGGAAGATCAGCCCGATGCCCCCGCCCCGGTGACGGCGCAGCCGTTTCTCGTCCATCGCGAGGACGTCGCGCCCCTCGAAAACGATGTCGCCCGATTCGATCCGCCCCGGCGCCGGGACCAGGTCCAGGAGGGAGAAGCCGGTCAGGCTCTTCCCGCAGCCCGACTCGCCCACCAGCGCGACGATCTCCCCGGGCTCGACGTGGAACGACACGCCCTCGACGACCCGCACCTCGCGGTCGCCGGGCATCGGGAAGACGATCGTCAGACCGTTGACGGATAGAAGCGGCACGAACCCCGATGATAACGGTGTGCCCCGATCAAGGCAGCGGATCGAGCGGGGCATGCTAGCGTCACAGGCGATGACGAAGACCATCCAGAAGAAAAGCCGCTTCCTCTCCGGCCGCCGCATCGCGCCCCGCCCCGTCACGGGCAACGTGAAGGCCGCCGACCTCGTCGAGCAGACGTTCTCGGCCTACAACGCCGCCCGGCTCCGAGAGGCCTGCGCCCTCTTCGTCGAGAAGATGCTCGAGCCCGACGTCACCGTCGGCGTCTCCCTCACAGGCGCCCTTACGCCGGCGGGCCTGGGCCTGTCGTGTCTCATCCCGCTGATGAAGGCCGGCTTCATCGACTGGATGATCTCGACCGGCGCGAATCTCTACCACGACGTCCACCACGGCCTCGGGATGCCGATCCACGAGGGGCGACCGAACTTCGACGACGTGGAGCTGCGGAACGAGGGGATCATCCGGATCTACGACATCGTCTTCCCCTACGAGGTTCTGCTCGACACCGACGCCTTCTTCCGGGAGATCCTGAAGGCGGACGAGTTCCAGCGCTCCATGTCGACGGCCGAGTTCCACTGGCGCGCCGGCCGCTACGTGGCCCAGCGCGCCAAGCTCCTCGGGGTCTCGCCCCACCACTCCGTCCTCGCGGCCGCGCACCGGTTCGACGTCCCCATCTACACCAGCTCGCCAGGCGACTCTTCCATCGGCATGAACGTGGCCCGCCAGGCGCTGGAGGGGGGCGGATTCTCGTTCGACGTGTCGCTCGACGTGAACGAGACCGCCGCGCTCGTCTACGGCGCGAAGAAGAACGGCGGGAAGAGCGCCGTCCTCATCTTCGGCGGCGGCAGCCCGAAGAACTTCCTCCTCCAGACCGAGCCGCAGATCCAGGAGGTGCTCGGGATCGACGAAGCCGGCCACGACTTCTTCCTCCAGATCACCGACGCCCGGCCCGACACCGGCGGCCTCTCGGGCGCCACCCCCGCCGAGGCCGTGTCGTGGGGCAAGATCGACCCCACCAAGCTGCCCGACACCGTCGTCTGCTACCTCGACAGCACCGTGGCCATGCCCCTTCTCACCGCCTATGCGCTCGCGCGGCACCGGCCGCGGCCCCTCCGGCGGCTCTATCAGGAGCGCGACGCGCGGATGGCGAACCTCGTCGAGGCCTTCGACGCGGCGCGCCATGGCAAGAACGTGTCGAAGAGGGCGCCAAAAGACAGGATGGGCCAGCTGGCCGGCGCGGAGAAGCCGAAGAAGCCGCACCGGGGGTTCCGGGCGCACTCCAGCTTCGGAAAGGGCTAGCACGGGGAAGGACCCTCAGGGCGTTCGGCGTTCGCTCCCGGCCACGCCCGGGACGTTCTCGGCGATCATCAGGTTCTGCTGATGGTCCGCGGCGGAAAGGACGATCCGCTTGCCGTCCGGCGAGAAGCCGAACGACTCCGTCGTGAAGTCTGGCGAGAAGCCGGCCAGCTTCCTCCGGGAGGCGCTCGTGTCCCGATCGGCTTCGAAGTCCTGGGTGAAGATCCCGGTGAGCCCCCGCTCGTCAACCCCGACGAACGCGACCCCTTTTCCGTCCGGGGTCCAGCGGGAGCGGCCCAGCCCGACGGCCGAGATGTCGCCCCGGC
>Ga0154020_10010538_pt1 | contig 10572 bp, 6 predicted proteins | sample Klosneuvirus_201_FD_109709 | JGI IMG/M metagenome (GOLD analysis project Ga0154020, IMG submission 109709) | Active sludge microbial communities from wastewater, Klosterneuburg, Austria - Klosneuvirus_20160825_MG | ecosystem: Engineered > WWTP > Aerobic digester > Activated sludge | place...
TATTGCGACGGTTGTCAAAATTTCCGTCGATAATATTGAAAAGCTCGGCAAATCAAGCGAAGAGATCAGTGAAATTGTGTCCGTTATTAATGATATAGCCGACCAAACGAATCTGCTTGCTCTAAATGCTGCAATTGAAGCAGCGAGAGCGGGTGAACAGGGCAGAGGATTCGCTGTGGTAGCAGATGAAGTTCGTAAGCTTGCCGAACGAACCTCTGAGGCAACAAAACAAATCGCCGTCATGATTAAAAGTATTCAAAATGAGACCAATCAGGCGGTGCTCGTGATGAATAAAGGGAACGAAGAGGTACAAAAAGGAATCACCTTAGCAGATCAAGCCGGGGTCGCGCTCAGGGAAGTCGTACAAAGTTCGCAGGAAGTATTTGATATGATTCATCAAATCGCAATTGCAAATGACGAGCAAGCATCGACGGCAGATAGTATCAGCAAGAATATTTCGGCTATGACACAAGTGACGTCGAGCACTGCGCGGCAGATCGAAGATATCGCATCAGCTTCACGTATTTTGACCTCACAAGCAGATCAACTTTCGGAAATTGTGCATAATTTTGTGTTGACAGATAGGGCTGAGCGAACACCTATGCAGCAAAAAAATGGTACTTCCCGAACGAAATTACTCAAAGGAAGGTAGAATTCGTCTATTGTAATTCTGTACAATCATCATAATACCTATACCAAACATGTCAAAAAAAAATCAACAAAAAATCCTCCTGCTCGAGCGCTCCTTCACAAAGGCCAAGAGCCCGAACGATAAAGTACGGTACTTGAATGAAATAGTAAGTTTGATACGATTCTCCGATGTAAAACGTGGCATTTCGTTGAGTAATCAAGCGTATGCTCTTGCGCGGGAAGTCGGGTATCATGAAGGAACCGCCGATGCTGCGTATAATTTATCACGGTTCTATTCTATTTATTTTGGAGATCGTTCTACGGCGCTTGACTACGCAAATACAGCGCTCGAGGAATACAGAAACACCAATAATGTATTTGGTGAAGCGAGAACCGTAATCCTACTCGGGAGCTTGTATTTAGATGGAAGAGAATATCCAATGGCTGAAAAATATCTCAGAACAGGATTGAACTTGGCACTTAAAGCAGGGCTGCCGGTGCTCGAAGGTGCTGCGTACGTAGAATATGGTCACTATCATAAGCAGCTGAACGAATTTGATACTGCCATTGAGTATTTTGGAAAAGCGCTCGCACTTTGGAAGCAGGATACCAACAAAGAAGGTGAAGCAATTGTGCATCACAACATGGGCGTCGTCTATGATTTGTGTGGCGATACTGCGCAAGCGATGGAACATTTTACGACAAGCTTGCACCTCAGGCAAGAACTCGAAGACACGTATGGTATTGCATCTTCGCTCCATAATATTGCGAATCTATTCATTAAAAGCGGTGATTTTGAAAATGCACTTTTAAATTTCAACTTAAGCTTAACTATAAAACAAGAAATAGGTTATCGAATAGGTGAGGCGGATACACTCAATAATATAGGGTCAATATTTGGTGAAATGAGTAATTATGAAATGGCTCATAAATATCATAGCATGGCTCTCGACATCTATCGTGAACTGGAGAACACGCGTAAAATTGCCCAAGGGCTCAACAATATTTCGGTCGATGAAATGCGTTTGGGTAATATTAATGCCGGATTGGAAGTTGCCATCGAAAGCTATACCCTCAGCAAAGCATCCGATTATGTACAGGGTGTGATCTCTGCATGTCTGAATATCGCTTCATTCTATAGGCAGCTTCGTCAGTTAACCGAAGCAATGACCTATGCAGAAGAAGGGCTCACATTGTGCATTGACCATCACCGCCGCTCGCATCTACCAAGCTATTATATTGAAATTGCTTCGATTTATTTTGAAAAAGGAGAGTATGAAGAGTCAATTAGTCATTTCAATAAAGCTATCGAACTTGCTATGGAATTAGAAAGTAAGCAACATTTGTCCAAAGCATTTTACTTAATCGCTCAGGCGTATGAGAAAAGCGGTGAATTTTCAGCATCTCTCACATCGTTGAAAAATCACCTTCAGTATAAAGAGCAGCTTACCAATGAGAAATCACTCAACCGCTCGAATCTTCTCCTCTCAAAAATAGAAATGGATCAGGTCAAAGCTGAGAATTCTTCGATATTATTCAAATACGAGGAAAGTGAACGTCAGCAACGGTTATGTTCCCGCGAACTTCAGCTCATCGGACTCCATTTGATCGAAAAGAATCAATTTTTGAAGCAAATAAATAATGAAATTCAACAAAACCTAAACCAATTCAGTGTTTGTCAGAGTTGTAAACTCCGACATTTAGTTCCGAAGATAGAAACAAATCTCGAAGGCAACAAACAATGGCTCTTATTTATGGAGAAATTTGATCGCTTTCATGATGAATTTATCAAGCGTTTGAGCACTGAATTCCCGGAAATGACGCAGTCAGAACTCAAAGTAGCTACACTCATCAGAGTGCACATGGAGAATAAAGATATTGCAAATCTGCTCTGCTCATCAGTCCGCACAATTGAGTGGCACCGCCGCAATATCCGTAAGAAACTGGGGATTGACAAAAACGAAAACCTGGCAGTTTTCTTAAGTAGTTGGTAGATATGAAGAAGGAGTGGGTCGCCTGAACGTAAGTTTCTTACCTCTTTCGCTCTTTTGCAATGATTTTTCGAACGTCATTGCTGCTATCCGAACGAATGGCGAGGGCAGCAAGTATCTGCGACTTAAGGTAATCAGACTTACGGATGCGTTTTTTGAGTTCGAGCAGAAGCGGAGGAGTCACACTGAGTTCATCGACGCCGAGACCAATGAGGAGTTCGGTCGCTGCCGAGTGTCCTGCCATTTCACCGCAAATCCCTACCGGAATATTCCGAGCTTTTGCAGCATCGATAGCGATTTTCATCAATCGAAGAACAGCAGGATGAAACGGGTCAAAGATATGAGCAACGAATTCATTCGTGCGGTCGGATGCGAGCGTATATTGCGTGAGGTCGTTGGTACCGATACTGAAAAAATCGGCGAGATTCGCAAAGTCAATTGCCATAATTGCAGCCGCAGGCGTTTCGATCATGATACCCACCGGCATTGTATCGTCAAACGGAGTATTGGATCTTCGTAATTGACGCTTGCATTTATTAATCAATTCAAGAGATTGTTGTAATTCTTCCGTTGTGGCAATCATCGGTAGCATCAAGCGGATATTGCGATGCTGTGAGGCACGTAAAACAGCTTTAATCTGCGACTTAAAAATATCTTTCCGGTGTAATAAGAATCGAATACCGCGCATGCCGAGTGCAGGATTGTCTTCATGCGGGAGACCTTCGGCATATTTATCACTTCCTACGTCGAACGCACGGATCGTCACCGGATGCGGGTACATACGTTCAGCAAGCTGTTGGTACCATTCGAATTGCTCCTCTTCCGTCGGGAAATGCTGCCGCTGGATTATCAAATACTCCGAGCGGACAAGTCCGATACCGTCGGCACCATTGATACGAGCCGCATCCACATCTTCAAGCGAATCAATATTAGCGAGTAAATGAATAGCATGCCCGTCATGGGTTTCTGCTTTTGCTGTCGCGAGTTTGCCGAGCTTGCGCCTATTTTCCTCTTCATCGAGTTTTCGCTTTTCATACTTGGCGAGCGTCTCCGGCTTGGGATTACAGATAATAAGTCCTGCATTTCCATCAATGATAAGTGTATCATCGGTATGGATTAACTGCGCAGCATCACGCACACCGATCACAGCAGGAATCGAGAGTGAACGTGCGAGAATAGAGGCATGAGAGGCAATTCCGCCGACTTCGGTAATAAAAGCAAGAGCGCCCGCTTTATTAAACATCATCAGGTCTGTCGGGGTAATCGAAGGAGAGACGACAATACTTTTAGCGGCGACCGAGTGGGTGATCGAACGGTTGCGCAGACCATCGAGCAGGCGGTCTTTCACATGGTCGAGTTCGACAGCACGTTCGCGGAGAATAGGATCTTTGGCGAGCTTGAAGAACTGTTTTTGCGCGTCAAATTCTTGTACAACGGCGATTTCAGCAGAATAATACCCTTGTTGAATTCTCCGCTTTATCGAGTCGGCAGCCGTCTGATCGGTGAGAATCAACAGATACGTTTCGAGAATAGGAGCGACATTAATTGCTTCTTTTTCAGCTATTTCGATAATGTGCTTGAGTTCAGTCGCACTACTTTCAAGCGCTGCATAAAATCTCGAAATTTCATTTGGAATTTCTTCCGGCTCGATATGCTCGACGGACGATACAAATGCCTCGGCACGCAGAACAACGGCTTTCCCGATGGAAATACCCTGAGAAGCCGGAATTCCTTTGATTTTACGTTCGATATGCTTGGTTGCTGCCATCTACTATTGAGTATGAGTTTGAAAGAGAATATGCAGTAAATTAATGAACCACGACAAACGGATAGTCTTTACTTCCCGAAAGAGTAGTCACCCGCACGGAATACATCGTTGAAGCAAGTCCTGTCGTAGGTACTTGTACCGCATAATTTCCCTGCGGAAGCAATCCCTGCTGCAGTGTACTGATTTTCCGGCCGAGCATATCGATGAGCTCGATGGTATAGTCTTGTAATTTATCGGCATAGAGTTCAAATGTACCTGCAGTACCAGCGACGACGGGACTCGGTGTAATGAACGAATGTGTTTCCGTAAATTCCGACTCTTCGACGGCGAGTACATTAGTGAGTTTTTCGCAGAGAATTTCATCATTTGAGTCTAATACGACCTTGGCTACGACAAAAGGCACAAAGAATGTTTCTGATTGTTCATTGCGTTGATTATTGATAAATCGCACGACTTTTGTTTCGTTGTTTGTACCGATAAATGTAATACTGACCGGCATTTCAAAGACATCAGGCACATCGTCACCGGTTTGCGTCTGACGGAGATTGACCACAACTCTCTGCATCGACGGACCATTATAATACTGCGACGTTGTTAATTCATAGATAGGATGACCGGCAGAATACACCCATTGGTCAAAAAACGTACGGAAGGGAACAGGAGGATTGGGGACGAGTTCTTCGAAAGTGCGGACCATGTCTTCCGTTTCGATTGATTGGAATCTGTGTTTCTCAAAATACTTCTGCATTGTCGGGAAATACACCGAATCGCCGAGCATTTTTCGGAGCATTCCATAGACCCAAGCAGCTTTACAGTAAGTAGTTGCATAGTTGAAGATACGGTCGATGCTTATGCCGTAGATAGGGGGTTGCGGTTGTGAAGTTATGTAAACGTTGCGCCGATTCAACATGACATTTTTGTACTCTTGATCTCCTCCCCATGATTCATTGTAGAGAGCTTCGCCGTAGGTTGCACCACCTTCGTTGAGCCAGATATCGAACCACGTAGCACACGTTACTAAGTCACCTGTCCATTGATGCATGAGCTCATGCGCCACTCCGAGCTCATTATTGCCACGGAGCCATGAGCGATTCACGGTGGTCATCGTCTGGTGTTCCATCCCGCCGTAGTTGAATGGTTGAGCAGAAGTATGTCCATATTTTACAAAAGGATATTCACCGAATTTGGTTGAGTAATATTCCATCATCGAAGGTACATTTCGATAGGAATGACGTGTGTTATATTTACTTCCGTCATTAATGGAATCATTTCCTAAGTCATTTGGCCATGAGAAATTGATAATTTCTACACTATCATTGGGATTGGTCACGCGTTTGTACCACTGAGAATATTCTTTAAATTTTGACGCATTCACGACCATCAGATAGGTAGGGATTGGTGTCGTGTCTTGCCAGATAAAATCACGATAGGAATTCCCAAAGCCATCATCCTGTGGCGCGCCGATAGTGCGGCTGCCATTGGAGGATACGGTGAATTGAAGAGCAGATTTGGAATTTTCAAACGGCACTCGCACGGTTATATGCGCGCGCGCTTTATCATGAGGTGCGTCATTACATGGCATCCAGAAGCGTGCTTCCTGAGGTTCGCTCATGGTATAGACAAGGCGTTCATCAACAAACACCGAGTCCTCGGCAGGGCCTGGACCACGACCAACAAACATACCTTTTTGAAAGAGAAAGAGACCCTTATTTGTACCGCCGGTATAGGTATAAAATACCGCAATTGTCGTCGTATCTCCGGCTTGGAGGGAAGTAGGCAGTGTGATCGTAAGCTGATTGACAGAGGTAGGTTGTGTAAATGTATTGATTCTATTTTTCCCTGAGAATACACTGTCGATTCTCATCGTTCCGGCATCAAAGGTCAGTTCGCGCGTATTCGCCGAATCGATACGAATAAGAATCGCATTCACACCGGAATATCTTCTGCTTTCGGGACTTATGCCGGTATCTGCCAGGATATTGCGCCAGTCCATAAAGAGATGATAGGAGAGCACATCATACGGTCTGCGATTGATTTGAGAGCCGTTCGGTCTGCCGATTAAAGCACTCAATGGAAGTGAACTATGGCTGCAGAGTTCGGATTTGTGGTCGGAAGAGACCTTTTCTGTGCGGAGAATTGGTGGGATTTGCCCGGAGTATTCATGTGCGACGGCGAACTCAGATGCAAGTAGTACCGAAAGAACGAATGCAAGAATTTTCATAGAATTGATTGAAATTCAGAAGTAGAGATAAATGATGTTATTTGATAATAATTAATGACTTGACACTATATCCATAGTCAGTGGATAATTTATATTGATACGTACCGCTTGCGAGTAATCCTTCCGGAAGACTCACATTGTTTTCACCTGCAAGGGCTATACCATTAAAGAGAATTGCTTTCGTTTTTCCGGTTACATCTATAATTTCTAACTTTACCTTTGAAGATGTTTCGATGGTAAATCCAAAAGTAATAGGTCCGGCACTTGGATTCGGCTTTGCATCAAACAATTCAAATTTAGTATTGAGAGAAGTAATTGTTTCTACGGCACTTGTTGCGGATGTAATTGGCACGAGCGCCGAATACACATTCATGTTACCATCGTTATTTCTGGCATCTGCCCAAAAGGGAATGGCATAATTTCCGGTAGAGACAATTTCATTATATTCACCAACACCAAAACCTCCATTGATTAACCCAACAGTCGAGAAATCAGTCGGCTTTTGTGATACTGCAAAATTCTTGATAAAACTTTTCCCGCCATCGAATGAAAAGGTCATATAATATTCAGTATTGAGGTTGTTTGGGTCATTACGCCTATCATACCATGCAAGGCAAATTACACCATTGGAGTTAACCGTGATACTTGGGTAAAACTGTTCTGATGGTATCCCTTTTGTGTCATCGTTGACTATCGTTGGAGTTGACCACGTAACACCATTATCCGTTGATGAACTGAAGTATATATCCAAACCATTGTTTTCCTTAGCTGATACACCATTGGCAGTCCATACCATGTAGCAATTACCCTTAAAGCTACTCGTTGAAGATTTATCAATGATGAAGTGAGGGCAGGGGTAAAGTCGAGATGCCTGAACACCAACGATAGAATCTAATGTCTGTCCGGCAGAAAATCTTGGGATCTTCACATCTGCAATTTTAATTTCTTGAGCAAGAGTAGCGCCACCGTCTGTAGATAATGCATGATATAATGCAGGCTGTAGAGCGTTGTTTTTATCACCGAAGAACGTAAGATGAACTCCGCCTTGCGGGTCAATATCGACACTTGTAAATTGATTAAGTGTATAATTATTACCCACAGGTCGCACGGTTTTTTGTTCAAACTCTTTAGAAGTAGATACCTTTCTGCGTAATCCGATACGATTATCAGTGCCTGAGGGATGAAATATGCCTGCATAAAGATTCCCTCTGTGCGGGGAATTGGTTTGATCGACGACCATCCATTGTTTATCAAAAAATTCTGTAAGATTTTGCCCTACGATCTGTGTTTTACCGATTACACCACTCTCTTCTCGTGACCAGTTTACTCCGCCATCGGTAGAATATGCCCATGACATCTCTACATACGCAGGTTCGACTGAAAAATTCAATATAAATAAATTAATCCAAGACATGTACAATTTCCCTGTTGCATCAAAGGCAAACATTGGATCTCCGCCACCTAATGTGAGCGCGGACGGATCCTTGGGTTTTGTTTGAAATGTACTTTTCTTCCAAGTTTTACCAAAATCTTTAGAATAATAGATCGGACAGGCAAGCCCTTCTAAAGGATTGAGCGGTGAGCGAATAGGAGAGACGACAATATTCGAACTGTCGGTAGGGTTAATTGCAGCGTGTAACTCTGACTCTGCTGTTTGGTCAGCACTTACCACGGTTTCTTTACCAATGAGGGTTTGATTTGGTTGGAGTTTTGATCGAGATTCCGGGGGGAACGGCGTTTGTGTTTCTTTTAGATGTTGAAGTGCTGCTTTGATTGCTTCGGGTGAGATACGGGTCTTCTCACGAATAATATCTTGAATAGTATGCTGTACTTGAAGTGTTTTTTGAATCTGTTCGGGAGAAATACGGATAGAATTTTTGTAAGATGTTTCAATGCCTGGATTGGCTTCTGACTGGGAAAAAAGAAGTGGCGAAGTAGAGAACAATAGTGTGAAGCCCAAAGTCAGTACACGTTTGAACATAAATTTTCCCTTGAAAAAGTATATAAAAAATTCAATAGTTTTAATAGGTTGTTTAGTTTTACAGCGAATATAGAGAATTTCAGGCGATTGACCGTACAAAACTTGAAAATCAAGGTTTAGTTACAGGGAAATGATGCTGCACAACGGGTGAGGGAGGATGTTAGATCATCAAAAGAAGTACGATTCACATTTACTCAATGACTCTGACAGACACTTCGAGCACACCGTCGCGGAGCATGTCTAGCTCCTCAGCGGCAGCGTACGACAAGTCAAGCACCCGTTCCATTTTAAATGGTCCGCGATCATTGATTCTGACGACGACGGTCGCATTGTTCTTGAGATTTGTGACTAAGAGAAATGTACCGAAGGGGAGAGATCGGTGCGCGGCAGTATAACGGGATTGGTCGAAAATTTCTCCACTGGAGGTCATTCTGCCGTTGAACTCATTGCCGTAATACGAGGCGAGTCCTTGAAAGGAAGTTAGCACAGAGTCTTGGGAAGATTCGTTTGGTTTTTCATTATCCGAGCGTGGGCGAGGAGAATAGGTAAGACTCCGGGATGTCTTTTGATGGGGAGAATAGTTACCGATTTGTCCACTAGCGAGAGTTGAGGAAAATCTCATCGAGGATGAGCATCCCGAGATGAACAACACAACCACTGCAACTATTACACTACTACTTTTCATAGGAAGTACTTACAAATGCCGGTTGATTTGCTTCCGGCGCATAAAATCGACGAGTTCTTTTACTTTCTGAGATTCTCCGCGTTTGCAGATGACAAGTGCATTTTCTGAGTCAACGACGATAAGATCTTCTATTCCAACGACACCAATGAATTTTTGAGATGAACTTATAAAGCAATTCGAAGTATCAATTGCGATGACATCTCCTTCGATCACATTGTTTTTGGCATCTTTCATCGAGAGGCGATAGATTTCATCCCATGTACCGACATCGCTCCAACCAAATGACCCTTCAACCACATACACATTATGTGCTTTTTCCATAACGCCATAATCTATCGACACTGAACGCATTTGGCGATACATGTCCTGCAATGCTTGCTGATAGGTATCTTTGCCGAGATTCTGCCGGATAAAATCGAATAAAGGAGCATGATCCGGCAAGCATGATTGCATTGCCGCAAAGAAAGTGCCAAGTGTAGTTGAAAATATCCCCGTATTCCACAAAAAATCTCCGGCATCACAAAAACGCTGCGCCGTGGCTGCGTCCGGCTTTTCGGCAAAAGTATAGACTTTGCGAACGCCTTGGTCATACAACTCACCGACTTTCTTGGGGTTATCGCTTTGCTGTACATAACCGTACCCCGTCTCGGGTCGCGTGGGCTTGACGCCAAGTGCGACAATTCCCCGTAATTCTGCCGCTGCATGTTGTGATATTTCAATGTTTTGCTGGAATTCCCGCACATTATGAATCACATGATCGGATGGAAGTGCAGTTATAACAGTATCCTCAGAAACATGCTGACTAATTATATACGCAGCAAGCGCGAGGCAGGGCGCAGTATTACGCCCGAAAGGTTCGAGAATGATATTGCTTTTAGGAATTGCCGGCAACTGCTGGTGTATCATCTGCGCAAGCGATTGTGGTGCAACGATATAGATATCTTCAAAGGCAAAGAGAGGAGCGAGGCGTGCGACCGTATTTTGAATCATCGTCCCTTCGCCGATGAGGTGGATGAACTGTTTTGGATGCCGCTCCGAGCTGCGCGGCCACAAACGTGCGCCGAGTCCGCCGGCCATGATAATTGCTATAGATTTCATACTGTTGAGATGAAATTGGATGTTGTTGTTAATAAAGCACAGAGTAATTCCACTGTTTGGACGGCAATGGGTGACCGCAAACGGTGGGTCGGAATATCACGAAGCGATACTCCAATCAAGACATTTTTACGTAAATATTGCCAATAATGGGGTCCGTCGCCGCATGAGTCAGAATGCGTTCGATGGTTTTTGTCGAGA
>Ga0154020_10010539_pt1 | contig 10571 bp, 9 predicted proteins | sample Klosneuvirus_201_FD_109709 | JGI IMG/M metagenome (GOLD analysis project Ga0154020, IMG submission 109709) | Active sludge microbial communities from wastewater, Klosterneuburg, Austria - Klosneuvirus_20160825_MG | ecosystem: Engineered > WWTP > Aerobic digester > Activated sludge | place...
AAAATGTTGCCCAGCACTTCGGGCTTCGGAAAGCGCGTGGCTTTCACATCTATTTCAGCTTCGGCAACGCAGGTGCCGATGAGATGCCTGGCGTCCTCGCGATCCATGATGGTGAAATCGCGTTCGTAGCCGAGCAGCTTGGCGTGCTGGCGGAGAACACGATTGCCGATGGAGTGAAACGTTCCGCCCCAGAGATTGTTCAACTCCTGTCCGAGCAGATCGTTGACGCGCCGCATCATTTCACCGGCGGCCTTGTTGGTGAAAGTCAGCAGCAGGATTCGGTCGGGCGGAATGCCCTGTTCGAGCAGATACGCGACGCGATAAGTCAGCGTGCGGGTTTTTCCCGAGCCCGCTCCCGCTATGACCAGCGCCGGCCCGGGCGGCGCCGTGACGGCGGCGCATTGCTGCGGATTGAGTTCGCGCGCGTAATCAATCGAGAGGCGAACCTCGGATTGGAAGGGTTGAAGGACGTAATCGCGCGACATCAACAAAGGCTAGGGTTCCGGGTTCAATGTTCCAAGTTCCGAGTATGCCGGGAGGCAGCCTTACTGCATTGCGACGAACGTCACCGGACTCACACCTTCGCAGCCACTTGTTCCCGGATGCGTTCAAGATTCGCCTCGATTCGTTCGAAGTACCAATTCCTGCCGTCAGGATACGGTTGATTCAGGAAACGATGCAGGCCGCCGAATTCGCGATCGAGCTTGGGCTGGACGTAATCCCTCCAGAAGGACGGCGTGCGTTGCATTAGATCGTGCGCGCCGCCGAACTTGGTGATGAAATCGGTGTGACCGCGATCATGTTTCGCGGCTTCCACGAACTCGGCATAAAGGACAGGCAGCTTCTCGACATAATCCTCCGCCGCCATCTGCCCGAGTAGATCCGCCGTGCCCAGCGCGTATCCGACGATTTTTTCCAGTTCATTTTGAAAGGGAATCTCGTGCAACATCGCATCCACGCCCGTGCTGCGGATCATGTTCTGCACCGAGGTGATCTCTTCCCGTGTAAATCCCTTTTCAGCCAGCAGCCTCAAGGCGAAGTCAGAGCTTCTCCAGACGTGCGTGGCCGTGTACTTCGCGCCCGTGCCTTCCACGTCACTGCGGCGTTTCAGGTAGCCCGTGTCGTGAAGGAGGATGCCGATGATGCCAAGCTGGAAAAACTTTTCCGTGAGGACAGGCCTTGCGCCTGCCGTGTGGCGGCAGTGAAGCAATCTTGCGAGACAAAGCGTTCCCTGGAGCGTGTGCTCGAAGTCGTGGTAACGCGCGTCCACCGCCTGATAATCCGCGTAATGGCCTGTGAAACATTCGATGGCCCAGCCGAACACCCGCGGCACGAAAAGCGGGTCGCCACCCGGGAACATTCCAAGGTAAGCCTTCTGCACCTCCACCTGAACAGCGGTCGGGTCGCGTGTGATGACGGAATCGAACACGACCGGCAGCATATTGAAAGCACGACGAAAACGCATCAGGTTTCTACAGGATGACTTCACACACTTGGCTCTTGTTTCCTCCGCGCCATCACTTCCACACTGGATCAATGATTGACGGATTGCCCGACCCCGAAGACTGTGCATGAACTTTCCCGCTCAACTTGATCGCGCTCATGTCTGGCATCCGTTCACGCAAATGCGCGACTGGCTCAAGCGCGAGCCGATCGTCATTATCTCTGGAAAAGGCGCGGTGCTGCGCGACGTTCAGGGCAAGGAATACCTCGACGCGAATTCCTCCATCTGGACCAATCTCCATGGTCATCAACATCCCAGGATTAACACGGCGATTGCGCGGCAGTTGAAAAGAATTGCGCACAGTTCCGCCCTCGGATTGGCGAACGAGCCAGCCAGTTTGCTGGCCTCGCAACTGGTACGAACGGCGAATCCGCGACCGGTGGGGCGAGCGCGAGCCGGCTCGTCGGCAGCCTCGCCCCACCTAACCAAGATTTTCTTCAGCGACGACGGCTCGACCGCGCTCGAAGTCGCACTCAAGCTCGCCTACGAATTCACCCGGCGCACGCGCGGCTCGGGGGGGCGAGCGTCCGCGCGAGCCGGCTCGTCAGTAGCCTCGCCCCACCCGCGTTTTCTCTCCCTCGATGGTGCCTATCACGGTGACACGATCGGCGCGGTTTCGCTCGGTCATATTGATCTCTTCCACAAAGCCTATGGCGGGATGTTGTTCAAGACGGACAAGGTCATGTCGCCGTATTGCTATCGTTGCCCTTTCAACAAGGCCAGGCCGGAGCGCGCCGACGCCCGCGAATATCGGAAGTGCAACTGGGAATGCGTCAGCAGGGTGGAACAAAAGTTTTCAGCGCCGAAGAAGAAGGGGAATCCCTACGCTGCCTTTGTCTTTGAACCGCTCATGCAGGGCGCGGCGGGGATGATTCCGCAACCCGAAGGCTGGCTGAAACGAGTGACAGACATCGCGCGCGGCCACGGCTCATTGCTCATCGCGGACGAAGTGATGACGGGGTTTGGCAGGACTGGAGTTGTAGCAGCCGACGTAAGGAGGTTCATCTCAAAAAGCGGACGGAAGTCAGAGCCTCCTCACGTCGGCTGCTACGAAAGTTTATTCGCCTGTCGTCACGAAGATGTGCAACCCGATTTCCTCTGTGTCGCCAAGGGACTCACCGGCGGCTATCTGCCGATGGCCGCGACGCTCACGACGCAGAAAGTTTTTGACGCCTTTCTCGGCGAGTATCACGAGTTCAAGACCTTCTTCCACGGTCACAGCTACACCGGCAATCAACTCGGTGCGAGCGCGGCGCTGGCGAGTTTGGAAGTATTGCAGAGCCGAAAATCCATCGCGGCGCGTTGCACACTTGAGCGGGTAATGAGCCAGGAACTCAAGACTCTCTGGGCACTCCCGCAAGTGGGAGACATCCGCCAAGTCGGACTCATTGCCGGCATTGAACTGGTTCGCAACTGGCAGACACGCGAGCCCTTTGACCTGCGAGAGCGAGCCGGAATCCGCGTGTGTGAAGCGATGGCCAGACGAGGCGTGCTGACGCGGCCCATCGGCAATGTCATCGTGGTGATGCCGCCCTACTGCACAACTTCGGCACAGTTGACCGCAATCATCCAGGCGCTCGCCGCCGCCGTGAAAAAGGTTCTCTGAATCCCGATCTCACCGCGCCCGGGACTCAGGCCAGTTCTGTACGGACCACTTCGAGCAGTTTCTTGGTCGCACGGATTCCGGCATATTCGTCAGGGTTGCCGCCTTCGTATTCGATACCGATGTGGCCGCGATAGCCGGCGTCCTTCACGATCTTGAGCATGCGCCGGTAATCCGTCTTGGTTTCATTGCCCGCCGTATCAAATTCGTGGGACTTTGCACTGACGCCCTTCGCGAACGGCATCAATTCCTGTGTGCCTTGATAGCGGTCGTATTCCTCACGGGTCTGATAATTGACAACGAAATTGCCGAAGTCCGGGAGCGTGCCCACGTTTGGCTTGCCGATCATGCGCATTACGCCCGCGAGCCATGCACCGTTCGATGACAGACCGCCGTGATTCTCGACGATGGTATTCAGACTCAGCGAACGGCAGTAATCCCCCAGTGTGGCCAGTCCGTCTGCGGCGCGTTTCTGTTGTTCTTCAAAGCTGCCGACGCCTCCGGTAGCTGCGTTCACCCGGATGCTGTGGCAGCCAAGAAACATGGCGGCGTCCGCCCACTTGTGATGGTTTTCAACCGCGGCCTGCCGCTTGGCAGAATCGGGATCGCCGAGATTGCCCTCGCCGTCGCACATGATCAAAACACTGCGCACACCCTCACCGGTACAAACCGCCTTGAGTTCGGCCAGGTAGGTTTGATCCCGCGCCTTGTCCATGAAGAACTGGTTGACGTATTCCACCGCCCCGAGCGAAAAATCGCGCCGCGCGACTCTTGGGAAATCCAGGTTGGTGATGGTTTTCTTCTCCCGAAGCGTCCGGTGCAACGACCATTCCGCCAGCGAAATATCGAACCATGGCTTGCTGCCGCTGCCGGCAGTTGCACACCCAGTGTTTGACGCTATGGAAATTCCTGCGGCCATTGTTCCGGTGGATTGAATAAATTGTCTGCGATTCATGAGTGAATCATTGTAAAACACAGCCTGTGGGTCAACGGCGAAGCAAGGCCGCGCCGAAGCATGACTCCGTTCGCAGCAAGAAAGCCCGATCCAACACATGCTCACTCCCAAGACACCTTTGCCGCGAGCTTCAGCAATTCCATTCCCATGTTATCCAATGAATTGTCCCCGGCCATTGCGTCGCCGTAATTTGAGAGCAGAACGACGCCGGTCTGGTGTTGCCGGTCGAAGGCCAGAAAGCTCGCGTAGCCACCCGTGCCGCCGTTGTGCCAGTGAAACCGGTAAAGCCCGGGCGCATCAAATATCTGCCAGCACAACCCGACATTCCCGGTCCACGACTCAAAATGTGGTTTCTGTGCCAGCTTGAGCGCCGGATCAAGACCAGTGTGGTTGGTGAGCGCCAGATTTGCCTGAATGAACTTCAACAGGTCGCCCACGCAAGAACGCAACGCGCCTGCGGGTGCCAGCACGTCAAAATTCCAGTTGGAAACGACCTGACCTTTCGCGTCGTGGCCCGGAGTCAGTCGCGCCTGTTGTCCGGGCGAAAGGGTGATGGCTGTGTCGGCCATGCCCAGCGGAACGAGAATCCGATCGCGCAGCAGTTGTTCGTAGGGAATTTCCGCCCGCAGTTCGAGGATGTGTCCGAGCAGACCCACGCCGAGATTCGAATACGTGGACTTCTTGCCGGGTGGACTGTCGAGCCTGGCCGTTTGCAGATACTCGTAAAGCTCCTTGCTCGTGTAGCGCACGTACGGATCCGTGGCATTGGCGTCAGAAAGATCGAGATTACCAGGCAAGCGAGCCAGGCCCGATGTGTGCGTGGCCAGTTGCACGAGCGTGATCGGGCGCAATGCTTCCGGCAGCGTGACCTTGGCCGGCAAGCGCTCCGCCAGAGTGTCGTCCAGTTTCAATTTGCCGTCGCCGGCCAGTTGCGCCAGCGCAATGGCGGTGAACACCTTGGTCACCGAGCCGATTTCAAAAATGGTCTCGGAATCCGGCGCACTGGTGCTACCCGGGGTAACCTGGCCGAATCCGAGCCATTTCAATTTTCCGTTTTGCACAACACCGACAACCAACGCCCCGCTGGTTCGTTTGGAGAGATAGGTTTCAGCCAGCTTTTGAGTCCGGTCACGAAGGTCATGCGTGTCAGACAGCCGGTTGAATTTGGTCAGGTCGAAGTAAGCCCAGGCAACAAAGGCCACGACCGCAAGGACGGTCAGCGCGCCAATGCCGCCGACGCAGAGCAGAATCCAGAACCAGTTGGAACGAGATTTCATTCAGTTGAATCCAACATGTATTAACCCGTCAGAATCCGGTTGAGCCACGAAATACACGAAACACACAGAAGAAGCACATGATATTCTCCAGCAAGAATTGTGGTTCGTTGCAGAGGAATTGCTGCCCACCGCTTGGTAAGTGAAAACCGCACGGATCTGGCTATCTTTTTTTTACTTTTCGTGCGGTTCGTGTGTTTTGCGGTCAATCTGACTGAATGGATACTGCCAAGCGCCCCATCCATCCATAGCGCCATGATCCCATACTTACCGACCTGCTCACCTGCCCACTTTCGCCGCCTCCCCCCAGACAGAGCCTCCTGACGTCGGCTGCTACGAATGCTCAATGCCCGCCTTGATGTTCCTGAATGTATTCCTGCTTCAGGCCCAGTTGTTCCGGCGCGTGGAGGACGAGCATCTTCATCCGGATGTCAGCGGGAACTTCGCTCTTCGTAAGCTTGGAAACGATGATCATCAGGAGGATTGCCAGCGGCACTGCCCAGATGGCCGGTTGCTCGCAAATAATCCGGGTCGCCGGATGGCCGGCCCAGAAATCCTGCAAGCCTTGCAGCGGATTCGCCGTGCCTTTCGCCGCGCTGGTCTTGAGCGCGATGTCACTGATGCTCGTGAGCGTGATGCCGCCCAGCGCCAGCAGCCCGCCGGTCAACATGCCGGTGGCCGCGCCCTTCATCGTGAGGTTGCGCCACCACGCGCACATGAACAGGAACGGAAAATAACTGGCCGCCGCAATCGCGAACGCCTGGCCCACCATGAAATTGATGTCCAGCGTCTCAACCTGCATCCCCAGCAAGATCGCGATGGCGCCGACGACGACTGCGGCGATCTTGAACGCGCGCAATCGTTGGGCGGCAGTGGCTTTGGGATTTAACATCCGGCCATAAACATCGTGGGCCATTGCGCCGGTCATGGAAACCAGCAACCCGCTAAAGGTGCTCATGAACGCGGCGAACGCGCCGGCGCAGGTGATGCCCGAGAGGATCGAGCCGAGCGGCGCGTAATTCTCATTCAGCAGGCGCGGGAGTTCGAGCACGATCTTGTCCGTGCCTTTCGCGCCGATGCCGGAGTAAAGCTCGGGGAACAGGTTGCGCCCCATCACGCCGAACACGGGCGGGAAGACGTAGAAGATGCCGATGAGAATCATCACCCACATGGTGGTGCGCTTGGCGGCGACGCCGTCGGGGTTGGTGTAGAAGCGCACGAGGATGTGCGGCAATCCCGCCGTGCCGCAGACCAGCGCGATGATGAGCGAGTAGGTGTAGAGGAGCGAATAGGGGCGAGGGTCAATCAGGGTGATTACTGCATCCCTTGTCGGAAATGCTTTGAAGCTGTTTCCCGCCTCGCGAATGACAGTAATTCCCTTCTCAGCTACGAATGCTTCTAAGTGCCTCGCCAACTCTCCAACCGGCAAAGTTATGTTGTTTGTCCAAGCATAATCTTTGTCATCGAAGGCCGGTGAGTATCCAAAAGAGAAATCAACGCTCGTTGTTCGTTCCGAAAGCAAAATGAACTGAGCATATTGCCGGAATAACTCCGGCGCTCTATAAATGCCAACCTCCATCGAGCGCGGCTTGTTAGCACCACGTCCTTTGGTCATTAGGAATCCATCGGCAAATAGCTCTCGTAAGCTTCCATTCGTTTTTACCAGATCTCCGTTGTAGGAGATGTTTGGCTTTGCGGCCTTGGCGGCTTTGGTCGTGAGCGGGCCGAAGGGGGAAAGCCAGGTGGAATCGGCAGGGGCTTTTTCGGGGAGGGTCTTTCTGACCGTGCTGGATATGATGTGAGATGTAGCCTTCTGAATTCCGTCCAAGTCTGCTTCGGTCAACAGAACGACATTGGTCTGATTTAACGGGAAAATGAATCCTCCATTGGTGCGTAAGATTCCTTCCATCAACTCCAGCGTTTCGCGGCGTGTCTTTGGCTGGGAATCGTCGTAAGAGATGTCGTTGGTGACTGCCAACCAACTGCGGCCAAAGGAAACACGCTGCTTGGTGACAGCCGAATAATTAGCAACCAAGTTGCCGATCGTTTCCGTCTGCCCCATGATGGAGTTTCTCAGGCCGGATAATTCCCGCAGGCGAAACTTGAGAGTGTCGAGAGAAAGCAGGTTGGTCGGGCCGGATAACGCCTTCGTAAAGTCGAGGAAGAACATTCCGAAGTCGGGTTGGTTGAGAACGGTGCGGTATTCTTCGATTGTCTTGGGCAGTAAGGAACGATCAAAATTAACAGCAAGACTCATCGCGCTCGTTGAGTTTTGAACGCTGGGCGTTGAATGTTGAACGTTTCCCCCATTCGCCTCGAGTTGTTTCCCGTAATGCCCATACACCGCCATGAGCACGAAGATGGGCACGGAGATGGCGAACATCTTGGCCCAGTATTGAAACGCCTGCACCAGCGTGATACCTTTCATGCCGCCGAGCGCGACGTTGAGCGTGATGACCGCGCCCACCAGCACCACGCCCGCCCAATACGGCAGGCCGGGGAAAATGTAGGCCAGCGTCGTCCCCGCGCCTTTCATCTGCGGCATCGTGTAGAAAAATCCAATGAACAGCACGAATACCACCGCAATCTTGCGAAACACCGGCGAGTCGAACCGGCCTTCCGCCAGGTCCGGCACGGTGTAAGCCCCGAAGCGCCGCAGCGGCCCGGCGATGAACAGCAGCAGGAACAAATAACCGCACGCGTAACAGACCGGATACCAAAGAGCGTCGTAGCCCACGCTCATCACCATGCCCGCCACGCCCATGAAGCTGGCGGCGCTGAGGTATTCGCCGGAGATGGCGCTGGCGTTCCACCCCACGCTCACGCTGCGGCCCGCCACGAAGAAATCGCTGGCCGTTTTGGACTTCCGCGCCGCCCAGAAGCCCATCCAGATGGTCGCGATGACCGTGACGGCGCTGAAGCTGAGGATCCAGGGGTCTATGGTGGCGAGGATGGGGGTCATGGCTTCCTGCTCACTTTCCCACTTTCAGTTTTCGTGGCTTCCGCCACTTCCGCGACTTCCTCCTCTTCGAGCGCGATGGAACGACGGATAAAGAAAAATGCAATCCCCCACACCGCCGGGAAAAATCCAAGGCCGAGGAGAAACCACGTCAGGGTGAAACCAAGGACGCGGGTGGCCATCAGTTCCGGGAAGAAGTAGTTCGCGAGCGGCAGACCCAGCAGCACCACCAGAAACGCCAGGGCACAGGTGATGGAAAGCTTGAGTTGTTTGCGCATCAGCGCGCGGAGGAACTCCTCGCTGTGCATGTCGGGCTTCTTTTCGGACGATGGCTTATTCATGGGACGCGCGGACGGTAGCGAACCTGCCCCACCATGACAACCGAACATATTCGCCCGGCCTGTTTGCAGCCGTTTTTCGGGCAATGCTCGCCGCTACTTCGGAGTTCGGGCTCAAGCCTTCGTCCCGGACAACTCCAGCACGCGCTCGAATTCCGCCTTGGTCACCGGCTGCAATGAGAGCCGTGAGTTTTTTACCAGCACCATGTCCTTGAGAAGCGTGTCCGCCTTGATCAACGTGAGATTCACCGGCTTTGCAAGCGGCCTCACGGCCGAGAGATCAACGCATGGCCAGTCACCTTCCTTCGCCGTGGGATCGGCGTAGGCGGCTTTCGCGACTTTCGCCAACCCCACCACTTCCCGGGTTTCGCCGCTGTGATAGAACAACACCAGGTCGCCGGACTTCATCGCACGCAGATTGTTTCGCGCCTGGAAATTGCGGATGCCCGTCCACGAGGTCCTGCTGTCCTTGACAAGCTGCGCCCACGAGTAGGTTTCCGGTTCGGATTTTGCCAGCCAATAGTTCATGGAAAGAATTTACGATTTGTGATTTCGGACTTACGATGCCGCCATGAGCTTGGCCGACAATCTGGTTTCAATTCAACAACGGATTCAATCCGCGTGTGACCGCTGCAATCGCGAACCCAATTCCGTCACGGTGCTCGCCGTCACCAAAACGCACAGTGCGGACAGCGTCGCGGAAGCGACCCGGCTCGGCCTCAACTGTTTTGGCGAAAACAAGGTACAGGAGGCCAAGGCCAAGATTCCGAACTGCCCCGGCAAGGTACGCTGGCATTTCATCGGCCATCTGCAATCCAACAAGTGCCGCGACGCCGTGGAATTGTTTTCGATGATTCAAAGCGTGGACAGCCTGGCCATTGCGCAGGAAATCAACAAGCGCGCCGAACAGGCCGCGAAGACCATGCCCGTGCTGCTGGAGATCAACGTGGCGGGCGAGGCGAGCAAGTTCGGCTACAAACCGGAGCAAATGCTCGTCGAATTAAACGAGATCAACAAACTGTCGCGACTGGAAATCCACGGCCTGATGGCGATTCCACCATTCAGTCCGGTGGCGGAAAAGTCGCGCCCTTATTTCCGCGCATTACGCGAACTGAAGGCTCAGGCCGAGTCGGTGCTGGGGGCGCCGCTGCCGGTGTTGAGCATGGGCATGAGCGATGACTTCGAGGTTGCCATCGAGGAAGGTTCGACCCTGATCCGCGTGGGCACGGCCCTTTTCGGGCCGAGACAGAAGATTGCGGCCAGGGAAACATGAACCGGAGCGCGGATAGTTTATGACTCCAACGAGCCGGTCGGAATTATTCCAACATTCGCGATTCACAACCCGCGCGCTGCCGATTACTCTCGGCCCATGAAAGCCAACTCAGCAGCCGCCTTCCTTCGCACACTCGCCTTGCTGCTCGCCTGCACCGCGATCTTCCTAGGCTGCGCCACCAAGAAACGCGTGGACTGGAACGCACGCATCGGCAGCTACTCTTACGATCAAGCCGTGACCGAAATGGGTCCGCCGGACAAGCAGGCCACGTTGAGCGATGGGCGCACGGTGGCTGAATGGATCACCCGCCGATCCGGCAGCGGCATGAGCATCGGCACCGGTATTGGCATGGGCAACGTCGGCGTGGGCGTGGGTCAGAGCATCGGCTCGGGACGCAACCACAAGCTCAACCTGACCTTCAACGAGGACGGACTGCTCGGAAGTTGGTCGAAGAACTGACCGGGCTTCCTGACGGGATGTTTCGCGGGTTCGCTGTAATCTTGCCCGAAACTTCCAACTTAGAGCCTGTCATGCACTTTTGGCGAATACCAATTTGAGCATGAGCATGGCGAGGGCGAGCCAGTGATAGCCGGCCAAGGTGGCCGCGAGTCGTTCGTAATCGCGCGTCAGTCTGCGGAAACGTGCCGCCCACGCAAAGGTGCGTT
>Ga0154020_10010540_pt1 | contig 10570 bp, 14 predicted proteins | sample Klosneuvirus_201_FD_109709 | JGI IMG/M metagenome (GOLD analysis project Ga0154020, IMG submission 109709) | Active sludge microbial communities from wastewater, Klosterneuburg, Austria - Klosneuvirus_20160825_MG | ecosystem: Engineered > WWTP > Aerobic digester > Activated sludge | place...
GTTGGTGACATAATGAATCCGGCAACTATCTCATCAAGGTTTGCAGGCACTCCGGTTAATTCATGCGGAGGTTGGGCTTGTGGAACTAATAAGTGGTGGATCGAAGGACTTGGAGTGGTGAATGGTGGAGGAGGATCAACTGCATCGAGAGAGGCACCCGAACCCGATCCAAAATACACCGTTACTTTAACCATGAACAAAGCAAAATTCATGGCGTTCAATCCGTATTTAAGATCACAATTAATGAGTGAGTCAGGCAGTCACGTTTACCATGTGGAGACTTTAGAGTTAGCTAATGAAATAATCGCTGCAAACCCTGACTTTATAGGAGTAATAAACTAAGCCTCAACAACATGATAAAACAACCTAAATACTTCTTTTGGCAAAGCATCGCAGACAAACTGTGGTATTTTCACTTAGTGGGAGGCAACGGAGAAATCCAGCACCCATCCGAAGGCTACAAAACCAAACAGGGAGCAATCAAAGGAATTAAGAAGGTTCAAAAGAATTCACCAATTGCATCTATTTATGAACTCAAATAAGTATACCGAAGTTTCGGAGTCGGCCCAATTTGCTGATGAAGTGTTGAAGGAATTCAAGGAAAGGTTTCCAGAACAACCGGCACCTAAAATTGCTAATGTAGTATTTACCGACAAAGCACCAGAGTTCAAGAAAGACGGTGGTAATACTTGGCATATTACCGGAAATGAACATTGTTTGCTTCCAGACATCGAAATAAAACCTTTTTCGGAAACAGGCGTACCTAAAATGAAAAACCCACCGGCACCACAATGGTCGCCTCCCACCAACTCAAGCGCAAATGCTACGGCATGGAGCTTGATCCAAAGTATTGTCAGGTAATTGTTGACAGGATGATGAAACTTGACCCGACATTAGAAGTTAAACTAAACGGAAAACCGTACATCAGGAAATTAACAGGAAATGGCGAATAAAAATGTCGTGCCACCAAAGCATACTCAATTTAAAAAGGGTCAGTCTGGAAATCCGGCAGGTAGGCCTCCGCAAATACCTGAACTAAATTTATTGTTGGGTAAGGTTTTAGCTGATGAAAAGAACGGAATGACGGCTGCAGAAGCAATATTGAGGGCATTGCTTTTAAAAGCAATAAAAGGCGACGTCCGGTCCGCAGAGGTTCTTTTGGAGCGAGGCTGGGGAAAGGTAACACAGCAAATGAAGGTTACAGGTGTAATGGGTATAAAAGAAATGAGTGAAGATGAACTGAGACAGTTTATCGCTGATTTAAGTAAATGACCCGTGAAAAACTTGAGCAGCTTGCAGAAGCAAAGTGGGCACTTCGCAGGATTGAACTAAAAAAATCCTTTTACCAATTTTTCATTGACTCCTTTCCGATAATTACCAACGGTGAAAAACTGGAAACAAATTGGCATATTGAATTTATCTGCAATGAAATTCAATCAGAATTTGAAAGATGGAACTCGGGCCTTGAAAAATCACAGGATATCATAATTAATGTGCCTCCACGAACCTTAAAGAGTTCCATTGTTTCGGTTGCTTTCCCTGCATGGTGCTGGATCCACAGACCGGATATGAAGTTTATTGGCACTTCCTATTCATCTACCCTTTCAATCGGACTCAATGCAAAGACCAGGCGATTAATCGAATCCAATTGGTATCAGAATCAGTTTGAAATCTTACTAACAGACGACCAGAACGCAAAAGGGCACTTCGATTTGGCAAAAGGCGGTTTCAGAAAAGCAACATCAACAGGCGGTTCGATTACCGGTGATGGCGGGGATTGTCTTATTATTGATGACCCCCTAAACCCAATCGAGTCAAACAGTAAAGTTCAACGGGAAGAGGCAAACAACCACTTTGATAACACCCTTTCAACTCGTCTCAATAATCAAAAGTTCGGGTTTTTTATTGTCATTATGCAGAGACTTCATCAAAATGACTTAACCGGACACCTTCTAAAACGGGAACCGGAAAAGTGGAAGCACATTTGTTTGCCTGCCGAAAAGTCTAATCAGATAAAACCAGGGCACATATCTGATTCATATGTCGAAGATATGTTATTCCCACAACGGTTGAGTAAAAGCGTCCTGGCAGATTTGCGGACAAGACTTGGCTCCTACAACTATGCAGGTCAATTCAAGCAACTGCCGGCTGATCCTGAAGGGGGTATTTTCAAACGTGCATGGTTTCCGGTTATTAGTCTGGTCGAATTCCTGCAACGGTGCGAGTTCTACAAATGGAATCCGATCTGGGAATTTTATCTTGACACAGCCTACACGGCAGATCAGCAAAACGACCCGACTGCAATTTTAACAGCCTGTGAGCTTGGGAATAATTTGTATGTAAAGAATGTGATGACAAAGCAAATGGAGTTCCCTGAACTTGTTAAATTCATAGCTGAACACGTTGGGGCACAAGGCTACACATTTAAAAGCAGAATCTACGTCGAACCGAAAGCATCGGGCAAAAGTATTGTTCAACAACTCAAAGCTATGTCGAAACTGAACATCATAGAATCAGAACCTCCAAAGGAAGACAAACTACAACGGGCAACATCTATCACGGCAACGGTCGAAGCAGGAAGGATTATATTGATTGACGGGAACTGGAATGAATCATACCTTGACGAAGTTTGCAACTTCCCAAAATCGGAGAATGACGATCAGGTCGATGTCACGGTTATGGCGGCTGTTAAGAAGTTGGTGTACAGAAAAACTTCCAATCCACGTTCAACATTGATTTAATATTATACATTTGTAACATGAAGTATGATTACGGGGATCACTTACAATCTGATTGCGGTCACTATGAAGGCGTTGTAATAAAGATATTCCCTGACTTCAGAACAATACCATATTTCAAATACGTTGATAAGTCGCATTTAGAAAAATTCTTGGAAAGCAAAGGATTTGAACTCATAAACACCGAAGAGACTTGGTATCAATTTCAGGACTTCGACAGGTTTGACCACATGAGTTGTGAATCAAAATTAATCTTAAAGAAAAAAATAGAAATTTATAACCTTCATTAAATCCCAAACAAAATGAAACGCCTCCTCTACTCAATGGGCTTCCTCTTACCGCTAATTTTGGCATGGGGGAATAACGTGACCCATATTTGTGATGTTAATCTATTTCATTTAACATACTTTTGGATCGCAACAGGAATCTATTGTATAATTTATGGGGCTGTTGCGTTCTTAGTATATTTATGTGAAGTTGCAAAGGAGATACCATGACCATAAAAATAATCAAAGGAACCTCACCCCAATGGTGGGCTGCATGGATCGGTTACGAGTTTGATGTACCCAAGTCATGGCCACATACTAAAACGCATTGGTGCATCGATGAGTTACCAACAGGCGAAAACGGAGAGGGCCCCGAAGGTTATATGATGGCTCCAAAAGAAGATTGTGAAATCATAAATAAATAAAACCAACCATGAACCTCATTCAATTCTTAATCGCTAAAATCAGGTACCCTTTTATGAAACGTAACCTGCAAAACAAAATGACACCGGATGTGCGCTCAATGCTAAAAGACAGAGGTCAAATGGCAGAGATTGGAACAAGGCTGCGGGTTAAACAACAGATGGGTAAAATGAAACATCAAAGGAAGTTATTAGGAATTATCATACTACTGATTTTGTTTAGTTTCAATTCCTATTCTCAAAGTTCCGAAATGAAAGAACTGAACGAAAAGATTTACCGGTTCGACAAACAGTCAACAATCGGAGCTTCGTTATTCTTTGCCGGTGCGGCTGGAATTGGTGCAGGTGCTTTCGCTGTTGGTCCAGATTCACAAAAGGCAACTTATATTATTTCCGGTTCAGTTGCATTCGTAGGCTTACTTATTCACATGACTGCATACAAACAGTTCAGATATGATTCAAGATTCTTTCAGGAGGGTTTAACTTATAATTTCTGATGGACGGCAAAAAAAGTTATGTGGATAATCGGGGCTATGTGTTCAATGAGAAAAATGAAATCATAGGTTTCATGACGTGGATTGAATTAAAACGTTTGAAGGAAAGAAAATGATTTCAATCACCATATCCAAACACAAACAGGGCGGGGAGTTCATTAGTGAGCAGACCCTTCAAATGGCTACGGAGTGGGACGATGTCACGCTGGGACAGTTCATTGAAATCATTGCCGAAAAAGAAATGCGAACCACTAAACTTCTTTCGATCCTAACGGGAAAGAGTGAGGAGTTTATTATGAACGTTCCTGCCAAGCAATTACAGAATGCAGTTAAGTATGTGTTCTTTCTCAATGAAAAGGTAGATTTCTCACGCTGGAAAATGCCTAAAGAAGTTGAACTTGAAGGTAAATTCTATAAAGTGCCAAAGATTAAAAGTGAAACATTCGGACAAAAAACATTGATGCAACTGGAGTACAACAAAGCAGTTTCAAACGATGTTTCAATTTATGATCCGATGCCTTATGCACTGGCAGTTTATTTCTACCCACTTGTGACAGGAGACAAAAAATGGACTAATGAAGGTATTAGGTTATTCATTCCAAAGGTGCTAACTATGAAAGCAAAAGAAGCGATTCCGGTTGCTGATTTTTTTTTGCAGAGTTACGCCAGATCACTGCCACGGAAGGAAAGAATTTACACCTTGAACCTACTAAAGAAGAGGCTGCGGCAGGAGCTGACAACTTCACTAAGTTTGGAGTGCTCAACTTAATTGATGCGCTCGCACTTGGTAACGTACTTAAATGGGATGAAATTATGTGGCTCAACTATAACGATGTTTACACCAAGCTACTGATGAATAAAGAAAAAGTATTGTTTGAAAGAAAGTTGCATAAAAACATGAAACGGGAACAGGAAGCACAAAATAAAAAACGGTAATGGCAACACAAAAAATCCAGACTGCAACAGCAAAGCAGGTTAAACTTCTCGAAGTGATTAGGGAAATTTGCACGGAGTTAAATATTCCATTTGGTCACGGGATGCGGTCGTATGCCAATACTGAAGACAGGCAGGATTTAAGAACCGGAATTTATGACAATGAGAAAATGTTTCCACGGGGATATTTATACCCGTATCTGGTAAACGATTCAATAAATACTTTCGGTCAACTCGAATGTTCCTACGAATGTGCAATGGACTTTTTAACAGAATGTAAACTATCAGACAATCAGTTAACATTAGAAGAACGGATGTACGAAATGTTTATGCTATCAGCTAAGTTTGTTTTTTTACTTGCAAAACACAAAGCTGTAGTGCCTAAAGAATTTAAGAACATCGAAAGAAAACCGAATTACCATGTGTATGATGCGAACCTTTGCGGGTTTGAATTAACCTTTACAATTAAACTCCGTGAAGATTTACAACTATGTTAAGTAAGTCAACAGAAAATATTCTCAATAGGTTCGGAAATTTAAAGATTCGTGAACTCAGGGCAAAGGCCGCACGGATTTCAGCGACCGGATCAATGGGGGCTGGCTATCGGTATGAGGCTAAACAAGGGCTGACTATTTACGGAGTTCATTACTTGCAGTGGGCAGAGACCGGCAGAGGGCCTACCAGACCAGGAGCAAAGAAAGGAAACCCAACACTTCAGCAGTCTATTTTACTTTGGCTCAAAATAAAAAACATTCCACTTTACAGAAATAAAAGAGGGCAGTTCCTTTCACGGGTAGCGATGTCCTACATGATTTCCGGAAAGATTCACCGTGAAGGTGATTCGCTTTACAGATCAGGCAAAACCCGTGACGTATTCTCATCCGTTGTTTCCCAAAAAGAAGTTGATAAATTAATTAAACAGATCACAGGCGGTTACATAATTGAAACTTCATCCGATCTGCTCAAAGCATTTAATGTATTACTTCCTAACCGGACAAACTAAATGAGTATATTAATTCTGGAACGTCCCGACAAATTACATTTGTATTCGGGCAACACCTCAAAATTCAATGCCGTTCACAATGTAATTCAGTATAAATTACAGCGTAGGGATTATTCGATTCTTTACGGCGTTTCAATGGAGGGAAGCCTCATAGGTATCGTAGTGCCGAAAATACAGGCAGACGAATCAGGGGTTGCTATAGGCGACCAACTTTATGTATCAACCATAAACCAAACAGCAAATGTGGTTAATATTGGTTATTACGGAATTGCATTTGCACTAATAACAATCGATGTACAAATATCTGGCCCAGCGTATGCGAGCCCTGGGTATGCAAACAATTTAACAAAAAGAAGATTATTTGGTGTTGAAGCAAAACTGTTTGTTTACAATAACAAAACCAACTTAATAGATGTTGCAGCTGTCTTTAAAAGCTATCCAGACACTAAAGGAGATGTCAACCTCATAGTAAATGAGTACCTTAAAAAATATATCACAAACACAAATGCCAGCTCTTATACCGGAACTAATTACAACGACATAAACGCCTGGTGTAAATTTTATATCGGCTATAGGTCTGTGTGGGAATCGAACGATAATGAATCTTTTTATGAAGACAGGGTTATTCCATATCTGGGTTCTAATATGTTGACCAATGGCTCATTTGATATTGACCTTGCCGGATGGGACACCGATGATTTTATTTGGAATAACGGCAAGGCTACCAGACCAGTTGTAAACATTAGCCCTGCATATATTCGCCCAGCTAACTATGCTACCTTTCCAACCGTTGCAGGAAGTAAATACAGAATATCGTTTAAGGTTTCTGATGTTTCGGGTTCTTATTATGGTTCAAATAAACTGCAGCTTTATTTCTCTGATGAGTTTTTTACAACCGGAACGCCAAAACTTTGCCCTTTGGCAGGAAGTTATACTTTTGATTTTACTGCTATCAATGACGGGGATTTCCCGACATGGGCAACCGATCCGGCATACTACGTTTCTTTGGATAATATCCAGATGCAGATCATAAACGACACTCTTGACAACACACCTATTTATAGGTATACAACAAAATCAGCCCTTCAGATTCATTCAAAGTATAACGGCAACCTGGCACTCCATGATGCTCATTTTGATACTATGGACACGCTGATAAAACGGGCTAAGTTTATTTGTGATTTTGGAGAGCCTACCAGATGGCCAGGGTTCCCATTTGATATAGCCGTGCTGTTTGATGAATCTATGGTTGTGAGCGATGTAAAGCGAAAAGAAGAGCTTTACAATTACAACGCCGCAACCGGAATCAATGAATACACTCTGACAAATAAAAAAGCAGGAGAGCAACGGATTCACTTATTTGGAACCTACACAAGTGACATTCAGAAAGTAAAAATTTGGTTAGAAGTAGGGGATGTGGTCAATGATGAATATGTTGACGAGGAGTATGTGGATGATGACTATATGGCCGTTAACGAGGGGTCAGACCCAGCACCGGCGGCAGAGGAGGGCGAAGTGACTGAACGTAGAATGATTCGTTTTGGTGGATGCTGCGAAAACCCTGTCTATCTTTCCTGGAAAGGCTCGGCAGGTGGTTGGTCGTATTACCTATTCGGAAAGACGCAAGGTATCACACTTTCAACCAATGAACAAAGTATTGCACAGCCCTATGTGGATAATCTGGACGTGACTGGAAATAAATACCAGATAGACATCAACTCTGTTCAGTCTATGACAATGGGTTGCTCTAATATTGACCTGAACGATGTTCAGGGAATTATGCGGATGCTGGATAGTGGGTGTATTAGAATTTATTTAGGGCTTCATGAAGTGACCGGACTTCCTGAGTGGGAAGATGTGATTGTAAAAACAGGATCATTCAAAGTTTATGAGACCGGCAACGCAAGGCATGACATTGAGTTTACGGTCGAAAATCCAACCCGTTACACACATTCGGCATGACACTTCTTTACATAAATGATACTGTAGTTGACATTGATCCAAAAACAAAAATTGGAATCACTCGTCAGGTGAATAATATTGCCGAACTCAAAAACAGACAGGCGGATTATACGAATCAATTTACGTTGCCTCCATCCGAAAAAAACAGAACCCTGCTTGAAAATGCGGAACAGGTTCAAAATCTTTCCCGATCACCTTATCGAAAAATTCCTGCCAGACTTTCACAGACCGGAGTTGAAACCGTAGGATATGTGATTGTGACCGGAGCCGGAACGAAGGGTTATTCCTGTGTTTTTTATTCTGGCAACTTAAACTTTTTTTCTTTAATCGAAGGCAAAAAGATTTCTGACCTTAACTTGTCCGATCTGGAACACGAGTGGAATATGACAAATGTCATAGATTCCAGAAATAACCAATGGGACGACTCTGGTTATATTTACCCGCTTATTGACACGGTAGGGGATGGGATTAATTTTCTAAACGTAGCACCGGCAGTTGATTGGCGTTGGCTCACTCCGTGGGTGTTTATGAAAAGAATATGGGATCAGATTCACAAAGAGGCTGGGTTTACCTACTCAGGTAAATTCCTGCAAACAGATCGGTTCAACAATCTGGTGACTAATCTTGTAGCAAACAAGCCACAAAGCAGCAATATGACTTTTCGGGCTATACACGGAACCATAACACCTTTTCCGCAAAACGTAGGGGTTGAGCAGACGACAAATTACATCAGGCATTATTTAGTAATTGATGACAGCAATTCTCAGGCCGTCAACTTCCCGGGCACAGCCTCGAACCCGACATCACAAGTGTTCAACCCTATTCTCCCGGGACTTTATTCATTCGACTTTAATGTGAATATCGTAACAGCTTTCTTTGCCAAAGTCAATAGGATTGAAATAGTGGTGAATGAAGTTACTGGAGGTTTGCCAATTCAAAGGCGGGTAGTGAAAACATTTTACCCAGGAACTGATTTTAATTCACTTCAGTGTGTTTTAAAGGTTGAAGATGTGGAAATAGCAACAGACGAAATGATAACCATGCGACTTTTCTTTTATCCGCTTACCCCAGCCACCCATCACAATCAATTTTTTATTCAGCCTGATACCGGAATAACACTCACGGGCGCAAAGTTTGAAAAGGTTTTACCCGGGCTGACTTGGAAAATTAAGGAGAATCTTTACGATATGACTCAAACGGACTTCATTAAAAACATCTGCCAAAGGTTCTGTTTGATTCCGGATGCTGAAAAGTTATTGAATGAAATTGAGTATTTCCAATTCTCCGAAATTGTTGATAACATTGGAAACGCCTACGACTGGTCTGACAAAGTTACTCACAATTCAGCCTTAACATTTAGGAACAATCAGTACGGACAAAACTCACTAATGAAGTGGGCGGATGCAAAAGACTTTTTTACAAAGGAGGGCGTAGCGGTTGACGGGGATTTTGGAGACTATGAATTTACAATTGATGACACAGCTCTGGAAATTAAAAAGACAGTTTTAGAATTGGCGTTCCATCCTTCTATGATGGTGTTGAGATTTCAGGGAATTCAAACCCCAAAAATTTTATACCACGACAAAGACAATCCTGTTATTTCGGACTGGACTGAAGATGTCGGCCCACGAATGTTATCCATGAATAGGGTGTCAGGTTCTAATTTTGCATACCTCGATCTTGGTGTGCCAACTACAACGGTGGTTAATGACAATGTTCCTTTTTGTTATTTCAAGGATCAAAGCCAGTCTTTCGACTTAACTTTCGAGAGTGCCAGTAAATCAGATTACAAAGATTTGATTCGGGTGCTACAAACTTACAAGGCTCTGGTAGAACAATGCCTGTTAAGTCCTGTTGATGTTTCTCAGTTCAGTTTCAAGCGTCCTTTGTTCATAAAAAAACACGGCAGTTATTTTTACATGATAAAAATCCCAAACTATTTTGATGGTCAATATTGCGGAGTAGAAATAATAAAAATAAACTGATGGCAAAGAAAAATGAAATCATTGTACTGGATCTGAAAGTCAATGTTGATGACACTAAAAAGAAATTAGCGGAACTTCAGGGCACTATCTTTCAGTTGAAAAACGAAACGGATGCTTACCGTGTGAAACAAAAGGAAGCATTCGAGGCCGGCAATACTGCAAGTTTTGATAAGTACACAAAGAAAATTTCAGACAATGAGGCTCAGGTAAAATCACTTTCCCGAACCTCCCAACAATACACATCCACACTTACTAAAGTTGACCAGCTAAATGAAGCGGCAGCCGGATCCTACGAACAGCTTTTAAGACAGTATGAACTGGCATCCGTTCAGTTAAAAATTCAGGAAGGAACTTTAAAAGTCAATGCAGACGGCACACGGGTTCTTACGGATGAATACAATAAAGCAGCCGAAAAGGTTAAGCTGGCAAAAGACTCCATTGATAAATTTAATAAGGGAATCGGGGACGGTCGTTCATCAGTAGGACTTTACACCGAGGCTATAAAAGAAGCATTTTCAGACACCGGACTATTCACCAATCAGATCGGAGCTATTAAAGGAGCGTTTGCCGTTGCTAAAGGTGGGGCCGATTTATTTAAGAATGGGATTCAAGGGGTTGGGGCTGCAATTCAAACCTCCGGCATTGGGCTGTTCACCAATGCACTTTCACTTCTTAAAAGTTTATTTGAATCCAATAAACCACTGGCAGACAAATTGGAACAGGCAACAGCAGCCATTGGGGTGGTGCTGAAGGCGGTTACCGGAGTA
>Ga0154020_10010544_pt1 | contig 10567 bp, 13 predicted proteins | sample Klosneuvirus_201_FD_109709 | JGI IMG/M metagenome (GOLD analysis project Ga0154020, IMG submission 109709) | Active sludge microbial communities from wastewater, Klosterneuburg, Austria - Klosneuvirus_20160825_MG | ecosystem: Engineered > WWTP > Aerobic digester > Activated sludge | place...
CCGAACCATGACGCCTTCCGCGCCCTTGGCCAGAAGCTCGGCCTCGAGCTTCAGGAGTTCGTATTCGTTTTCGATCTCCCAGTGCGGCACGATCTCGACGAACGGCAGGTTCGGGATGTTCTCGAAGCGGGTGCGGAAATGGAACGGGCCCATATCGAAACGATCGAAGACGTGGAACTTGAAGTCGGGCTCGCCGTCGGCAGACATCACGCCGGAGTTGGTCTTCAGGTAACAGTCCTTGGCAAAGACGTTGCCGACGATGAGCTCGCCGTCGAGGCCGTTGTACTCGGGCTTGCCGATGCACTTCTGAATATACGCATTGCGGATCGGCTTCAGGTTGCGGCTACACGCCACGCCATCAATGACGAGGCAGCGGATGCCGTCCAGCTTGGTACTGACCAGCACCGGGTAGCGCAGCGATGCGGTGTCCTCGATGGTTGCTGAGAGTAGAGGTTTGAAGGTCATTCTTATTTTTCTCCTTTTTGCTTGTCGGTCTCACACGGTGTTCCACCCTGCAGATTTTTAGTTTGTTTGTTTTTCATATACCACTCTCTCCGATACGCATTCACCTTTTCTCTGTTGTTTTCGACATAGAGCTTCTTAATAGCTTTAACCTTTTCCCTGTTCTTGTTCCTGTAGCGAGCGTTTTCAGCCGCCTTAACACCCTTGTTAGCCGCTCTATATTTTCGCTGATGTTCAAGCCGTTTATTCTTTCTACACGAGAGGCAGTCGTCGCTCCACCGCTGCGCCCTAGTGTCAAAAAATTCAAACTCACTCAGGTGTTTAAGCTCTCCGCACACACAGCATGTTTTCCCGACAGCCTTTATTCTGGCTGTCTCGACCTCACGCACAGTCCGCTCTCCACACGACCTGGCTTTTCCCAGCGCCTTCGCTCTGTCTGGGTTGGCAGCAACCCACGCCTTATGGCACTCCCGTGTGCATTTTTTACATTGAGACTGCAGGCCATCTTTGCTGCTCTTCATCCTGAAAAACTCAGCCTGATCCTTGGCCTCGCCACACTTACTGCACTTTTTCGTTTCCATCTCATCCTCCAAAATATCCAGTGCTCAATAGCGCCTCCTCGGCACTGTCGAACGTCACGAAACAGGACAAGTCCCAGGACGGGACGTCGGTTTCGAGTTGATGCGGGAACATCCAGCGCCACTTCCCGATCATGTAGTGGAAGACCAGGATCAGGTCGTCACTGCCGGCAAGGTTCCACTTGAGCAGCGTCGGCAACTGGCTGACCCGATCCTTGGGCAGCCGGCACTCGTGTTTCAGTGCCTTGACCTCGATGAATCCTGCGTGTTTGCCGCACCGGTAAAGATAGTCAGCAGGCTGGGCAGCGAGTCGACCACGGGCAGCACGAGCGTCTGGCATGCGCTGCCAGGCGAATGACTGACTGTGATTCCACTCGACGAACAGCTTCTCGACGATCTTCTCGGTCTCCTTGCCGACCTTCTCCGGAGGCTGGGCCTGCCACCATTCCAAAGAATACTTTTTCATGACGGCTTCCTGACGAAACGATTGAAGACGCGGCGCAGGGCATAGCTCCTGACGATGCTGATGGCGGTAAACCACAGCACGATCTGGACGTTCTGCCCGAACGACAACTCAATGCCGTAGGCGCCGAAGATCACCAGCTGAGAAATCAGGCTGATGACGAGACCGACTGCGATGTTCGTCAGGGTCTCGATCAGGGACATCAGGCGGGTCTGCATCACTGCACACTTTGGTCGGAAATGTCAGGTTTCTGACCGATCATTTCGATCAGGTGCAGAGCCTGACTTTTCGCGTCGTCGAGTGCGTTGTGATGTACGCCAATGCGCTCGATCGGTGTCTGCGGGAAGAACGACTTCACCGTGCGATAGCAGCGATCACCCCAGTGACGCCACGGGCGCTCCAGTTCGGCGTTTCGATAGGCCGAGGACAGGATCACGTTGTCGAATGTGGCTCCGTTGCCCCACATCAGTACATCGTCAAAGTCTTCAACGCCTTGCATCACCCAACCTCGAAAATCAATCAATGCGTTCGAGAGCGAGCACTTGCCGAATTTCGGGTTGATACCGCATCTGGCCTCAAGGCTTTGACCCAGCCACCACATGACGGTGGATGCGTCCACAACACCGCCGAGGCGCATGGACGACTCCAGATCAACGACGCGATAGAACTCACGCCCAAGCTCGCAAGTGCCAATGTCGAACTCAACGGCGCCGATGGCGACGATGGCCGCCATCGGGCCGTTGCCCATGGTTTCCAGATCCAACATGATGTTGTTCATCATTCTTGTTCTTCTCCTTGTGATTCAAGATTGACACCGATATCTTTCAGGATCGACAACGCCTCTGAAACATACCAATCAAGGTCGAGGTCGTCAGGCAGCGAATCAGGCAACGTCATGCATAGCTTCGCGCCTTCGGTTTTCGGAACCCGATTGCCAGAGCCGACGTAGTTGATTGGCATCTTGCCGTCCTTCTGCATGTACCAGCGGGCGATCCGGCCAAAAGCCTCGCCACCGACCCCAATTTCAACGGGGGCAGGACACGACTTGCGCTTGACCGGGGCGCGATCCATACCGGCATCGATCCATGCCTGGCGTTTCCACTCGTTGTCCTTGGTGCCAAGGTCGTTGACCAGCACCCAGTCGTCGACCTCAACGATCTGGTCGTACTGGATGCCGCCACCCTTGACGTTGCGGATAGCGACGAAGTCGCGCATGTTGCCGTACTTCTTAACGGCATCAGCCGGCAGGATTCCGTCCTTCAGATAATCGACTGCCATGTTGCTGCAGACCTCCATCGTCGGGTTTTTCATCAAACCGGTGCTGGCATAGAGACCCTTGCGCTTGACGCTCACATAGCCGGGGGCCTTTTCGATGATGCCGTCGACCCCAGAGATCAGGGTCGCCGTCGGCAGATCGACCGTAACCGCCAGATAGTTGTTGACGTCTTTCATAGCGATCTTGGCGTAACGAGTCTCCTCGTACTCGAACCCGGTACGCTTGGCATTTTCAAGCACGACCTTGAGCACCCGATCGCGCAATCGAGCAGGGTAGTGAATAGCTATGCCGTCAGTGTTGGCCGACAAAACCTTGATCTCAGGATTGAATTCCAGGTCGAAAATCAAGCACATAAGGTTCAACTGCCCGGTCATGGTCACGGCCAACATCAGGTCCGGTGAATAGAAAGATGAATAGGGCGAGCCGAGTTTGCCAAACGTGCCATTTAGCGCAATTTTAAGAGAATTCGCAATTTTCTTATTTCCAGATCGCTTGGCATCGATACGACGATCGTAAATATCCCGATACGCGGCAATGAACCGATCGCCAGCCCCACCATCAAGCCGCGGCGTCAGACCCGCCTTGAGCATGATGTTCGGATAGTACGAAGCGACGTCGAAGTCTGAGATGCACATTTCCTCGTCCGCTTCCACGTACAGGCACTTGTCGTGTGTCGAGTGCAGTCCGCCGACCCCCATCTGATAGGTGCCGTGACCGAGTTGCACCGGCTCCTCGAGAAACTCCGGAGACTGGACCATGCCGTTCGCCGGGTTGATCAGGAACGTGGTGGCTTCGACCCGCTCAACGATGCCTTGGATGGTCTGGCTATAGGTCTCGATGAACTTCGGGGCCGTGTAGGTGACGTAGCTCGGGGTGTGTCCAGCGCGACCCTTGATGTTGGCCACCTTCTTGAGAATCGCTTCGGCAACCTGCGCGTCAGACTTCGAACGCAGGTCAATGCCGTGCTCCTCGCTCATCTCCTTGCGTAGTTCGACTTCCGAACGCAGCGCTTTGAACAGCCACTCAGTGACACCAAGGTCGTTCTGGCAGTAGTTCTCCAGCACAACACATTCTTCAGCGCTGAGATCCTTGTTGTGGTCGAACGGCATGTCAACCATCGTCGGGTATCCCATGCGACCGGCAAAGGTCTTCAGAGAAATCTTGACGCCCGGGCTGACTTCCATGAGGTCGATATGATCAAACTCAACCTTGTCGAAGCGAAACTGGTCGTATATCTGCCACGCCTTGCCATCGCCGTGGATCAGTTCATTGGCGATGGACTTGAGCATGGTCGGGGTCTTGCCACCGAGCGCTGCCGACATGATGGGCTGGTCGAAGTGAATGCCGTTGAAGCTGACCCAGATCAGGTCCTGGCGTTCGAGCTGTGCCTGCAGACGATCCATGTCACCTTCGACGTGCCACCAGAAGGATTGCCGCTCGCCGGTTTCCAGCACGTGCATGCAAACGAGAAACACCGGATTAACGGTGCCGATCAGTTCGCAGTCAAAAATGGCGTGGTTCTTCGGTGCAGTGTATTTCGGTGCTGCCGGTGGGTTCAGCTTGTCCCACCATTCGGCACTGTCACCGCGCACCACCTGCAACGGCTGGCGAGGGTGATTGACCCACTCAGGGTGGAGCAGGGCGCACTCGTAGCTTTCATAGACGTGTTGCTCGCTGTCGATGATTTTCTGCAGGGGCTTGAACTCAGCCACGTCCTCTGCCAGTTCTTGCAGGGTGCGGCGCTTGATCATGCCTTCCAATGCGGCAAGGCCCGGGTCTCCGGCCCATACGAGGAAGTCGAGGAATGCCTTGGGGCCGAACCCCTTGGCACCCTTGTACTCGTCACCGTCACCGATCAACGCCTTGTAGATCGGCGTGAACTTGCAGGGGAACGGGCCGTACTTGTTTTCCTTGGTCAGGCGACCATTCTGGTACAGGCTGACACGATCGTCGACCAGCGTCGTCATGTCACCGTCACGGGTCAGGATGACGATGTCGCCCTCAATGACTGACGTCAGGTAGGCCAGTGTGTCATCACCCTCGGCACCGTCTTGGGTGACGATCGTGGCACCGCGAGCGGCGAATTCCTTGACCAGCGCTTCCTTGCACTTCTCGAACTCGACATAGGCTTCCGGCGGGCGGGATTCACGCGTGTCCTTGTAGCCCCCGTAGATAGCCTTGCGCCGAGCCTTCGACATCTTGCCTTCAACGACGAAGATGGTGTTACGGGACGTGACCTCGACCTCGCCCATGACCACGGTCAGGTGGCTCATGGCGCAATCGTAACCGTGTTCCCATCCGTTGACGTTCACCGTCTTGCCGTTGAATTCGACCTTACACCCATGCTCCTTGCTCTCGCCAACAAGCAGCGATTGCCAGAGCAGACTTGAAACATCAACCAGCAGTGTTGTCATTATTTTTCTCCTGCAAATTTCCGGCACAAACAGCCGAAGTACCACCACGACACGATCACGAGGTCGCACCACAAGTAGATCGAAACGAACGGCGAGGCGATGAACCAGAACGCGTGTTCAAGCATCGACACGATCATGCCGAAGATCATTCGAAACAGGGCAATTGCGATCGTGCCAAGGAACACCGGGGTCATCATCAGCGACACCAGCCAGAGAGGCAGACCAATCGGTTCTGCCTGCTCAAGCTGGTCCTGCATCGATTTGATCGCAGCAGCACGAACAAGCTTTGCTTTAACCCAGTCCATTTTTGAGCCTTTCCAGCTTGCTCTTGCACGGGACACAGCGGATAAAACCGTGGGCCAGGCGTGCCGGGATCAGGTCATCCCCGCATGTCACGCATTCCGTCACAGGCCACGACCCATCAGGGTTCTGAACCTGTTCTGGGGCAGCAAGACGGCTGATCTCCTTGACCTTGTCACTCGCATGTTGATCGGCGATCTTGCTCGCGTGATCCAGCGGGTCGGCACACTTCTCATTGTCTTCGATGTGCATGTCAGGCACCGAACATAGTGATCAGGCCGTCGACGGCGTCGTGGAGATCCTCGATCGTGCCGAAGTTGTCGATGATCATGTCGGGTGGCAGGCGCAGACCTCGTTCGGAAGCGTGGCTGCCAGCTTCGCCAGCGAGGCCGTCGCCGCGGCGAACCTCGACGATGATGCCACCCTTGCTGCGGATGTAGTCAGCCTCCGGGTCGAAGCGTACGTCCGTGACCACGACGTTGTCGCTGTCCTTGAGGATGTCGTAGTTGATGTCCAGTCGCTTGATCCACATGTCCTCACCGAAGAAAGGCTTCATGCATTCGGTGCCGAGCAGTTGGAATATCTTGCGGGGGGTCATACCCCAGCGCGGGATCATGACTTCTTTGAGGTCATCGCTCCACGTCTGTTCTGCGGTGAGACCGAAGATCTCCTGTGCCGCCTGTTTGAGCGGGTCGGCAAAAGCGAGACGGACAAAGTCGTGATTCACGACAAGGTGACGGGCTGCAGTATCCTTGCCGCTACGGGCCTTGCCGGTGATTCCGATAAGATTCATTGTTGTTTTTCCTTATTCTTATGGAAGTGGTGATGCATTTTGGTGATGAGGGTTGCGATGTCCATTTCGGACGGTTTTATCTTGCGTTTTTCAATGCTTCCGAACACCCGCCTGAATTCTCCAGAGGTCATCCACACCGGCACAAGCTTTCGGTACATTTCAACAACTGGGTCCCTGGAAGTGAGCAGGGTTCGTTCCCAACTGCCGATCTTGCCTTCGGTCGGCACTTTTAATGCCCGACTTCGATCAGCCAACTTCTTGAACCCAAACTTCGGATTCAACATGTGCAGGGTCACGATCGCATTCACGCATTTTTGCCCTCGTCGGTACGCCTCCCGATAGAGTGAGCAGAAGTTGTGGTCAAAGCTTCGCACCTCCTCTGTTCGTGTCAGGATGTCCAGCGGGGCGGCATCAATGTCAATCCCTGTGCAGAAGCGGGAAACTGTTTTTCCGTCCCGGATGCCGAACGTGCGATCTTCGAACATGACCGTGAAGGTTCTGTCATCGATTACACGCCTGACCCCGTCGACGTTCGAAACAGCGAAGAGCAGGCGCACAACCTGCTCTCCAAACGTCACTCCGCGCATCACCCACTCTGTTAGAGCAGCGCCCCCGGCAATCTCGAGCTCGCTCGCCGAATCCCCGGACCCATCAATCAATGGGTACAGAAAGGCGTCGAACAACTGCTCAGCCTCGATCGCCGTCTTCGGAGTTGCCGGAGACATGACGCTGGATAGGTTGACATGGTCAAACATGGTGTCGGTGAGTAGTGGCAGGCTTCGATATGTCAATCGCCTCACCTTGCTGCCCTTGTGATGCATGCGGAGCAGAAAAGTGAGGCGCTCGACAACGTAGTCGAGTTCTCGTGACATCACATCACCTTGTTAATCGCCTCGGATTCAGCAGCGGTGTCGCGATTGATGGCCTTGTCGGGGTCAAAGCGCAGGCCCGGGTAACGCGCCTCGAGCTTGGCAATGTTGCCCCGCATGACCTCCTCAAGGGTGAGACCAAGCGTGTTGCACATTAGGGCAATCCCCCACATGACGTCCCCCAGTTCGGCCTTGACGTTTGTGATATCAATCGGTTTCCCGTACGCAAACATGCGCTTTACTTCGGAGGCCACTTCCCCGGATTCGGAAGAAAGAAGCATTGCTGCATGCACAAGATTTTTCTCATAGCCCATGTCGTTGTTGGTACGCATGGCCAGCTTGATGTACTCAGACGGTGTCATATTTTTATTCTCCTTGACGTGGGCGTGACGTGCCCCGGTTGTGATACGGCTAATGTGATTTGCTTTGACTGGGTAATCTATTGCAATGTCCCTGCACATTTCTCCAGCGGCCCGACGGGCTCTGATCTTTAAAATGTCGCGCTCGTCCAACACCCCGCGGGCGGTTGCTGTGCCGCGCAAGGTCTTCACCCTCCCTTTTTGTACCATGTCCTTGTGATTGTCCGCATGAGTTCCTTCTGCAAGATGGGCCGGATTGACACACTGCTTGTTGTCGCATCTATGCATCAACAAGCCCGAAGGCTTCCTGCCGTGAAATAACTCAAAAGACACTCTGTGCGCCAAATGGTCAACCCCTCTCGATTGAAAAGATCCGTACCCGTTGGAAAACAGCTTCCCAAGCCAGTGCCAACACTTGTCCGGAGACTTGGCCATCTTGTCTAGGAAAAGTGCTCGCACTGTCATTCCGACATTCTTTCCTGTTGGAATGACATAATCGAAGTCTATCGTGCGACCAAGCTTGGCCTTGCGGGCTGCCGATGTTGCGTTGCGTCGATCTTTATTCGCATAAGCCATTTGAACTGCCTTTGCCAATTTTGTTGCTGAACTTCAACTGCTCTTTGACGATGTCCTCCCACCTGTTTATGACTCTGTTTCTGGTCTGCGTAGGGTCATAGTTAAACAAGCGGCAACACCACACGAAACTACCGACGTCACTCTTTCCATCATCGAAAAGCCACCACCAAGCCTGGCTGCGGGCTTTGCGATTGTCACCGGACGAGGGCTTTATCTTGCCCAAGCTGCAGCCTCTGTAACACGCGGCATCATAGAGTCCAACAAACATCACGTCGGCCCACAGCTTGATTTCTGGAAGAACCTCATCTGGCACGTCAGACCGGAACTCAACGTCGTCAAGGGATAGCATTTATGTTGTTGAAAATTGTTGGCAGATGATTCTGCGGGTCACGGTGAAGGTTGTCGGATCGTTGAGACGTTGATCTTCAGGGTGCCTTCGTCGCAACCCTCGTCGACGCTCTGGCCATGACTGCTCCCATGTCGCGATCAGGTCATTCAGATGTGCAACGAGCGACCACTTCTTGCCTGGTCGCTCGCTTGTCACAGTGCCTCCAGAGAGGCCCGCAGGTCAGCGTCAAGATTGTCGGCCTTGTTCAGGAGCCAGTACCTGTAGTCTGCCGGCAGGTCGCTCAGGGCGGTTCCTTTATGTTTCCCGAAAGGCATATTGAGTATACGGCGCTTGCGGGTCTGAACTTCGAGGAGAGCGGACAGGGTCAGATCATGATCCTCGCACATCTTCTTGGCCAGCTGCATGAGCAGCGATACGTCTTCACCGGCAGTGTGCGCTTTGCTGTGGTCTGCTTCCAAGCCGAGATAGAATCGAAGCGTCTGCAGCTTGTGATCTGGCGCGTCCGGATAAAGGATGCGGGCACACTTCAGAGTGCAGATTGTTTCGTAGGATTCGAAGTGCGGGCCGAGGAACTCTCGGTCGTATGCGACATTGTGGGCGATGAGCACGCCGTCAGTTCGCAACGGATAACCGTGCATTTCCATGAACTGCTCTATGGTCGGCTCATCGACCAACATAGCGTTGGTGAGGCCGTGCACACCACTGGCTCCAGGCTCTATGGGTGCTTCGGGATCGATCCTGCTTTCCCATGTATTCAGCACATTGAACTGATCGTCTGTCTCAACAACGCACAGTTCCACGATTTTGGCCGGTTTTCGCAGGCCTGTCGTTTCGACGTCACCGAAGAAAAATCTCATACTGTTTACACCTTTCCTTGTTGTCATTCTTCTGATGTTGCTTCTAGTTCTTCAAGGTGCTCTGGGTAGGGCACCTTGAAGAACCCCGAAGGGTTCAACGCTTCATTGGGCCGTCGATCCTGCCAGATCGCTCTCCCGCTTGTGGCGGCATGAATGGCTCATCGTGTGACCCGTCCGTCCACGGTGACGGTAAAAGGGTCGCCCCGTTTGCCCCCGGGGCGCCGACCGAGTCTATCGGGCATGAGGGGTAAATCCTTACTTGGCTTTCGGCGCAGCGAAGGAGAAGTTCGTGAACTTGTTGTCACCCTTGGCACGCTTCTCGGCGTGAACTTCGATCGCCTCGATCGGCTTGGCAATGCCCTTGGACTCGAGCAGGCCACGAGTCGTTGCGAAGGCAGTGAAGGCACCCATCGAAGTCGGGGAGCACTGCAGGCAGGACAGCTCGCGCTGCTCGGCCGGCACATCACCCTTCTTCTCCGAAGAGATAATGAAGCCAAAGATGTCGAGGTAGCAGGACTTCTTGGCCTTGTCGAAGCCTTGGGCCTTGAGGGAGTCGAGATAGTCGTCGATCTTGGTGGCTTCACCGGACAGGGTGTCGTTGTTGTACGAGACCTTGAAGAAGTCCTTGGCCTCCTTGTCGTTCTCGCCAGTGCCGACCACCCAGCGCGGAGACACGGACACGATTTCGAACGTGATGTGGGAACCGAGATCGATCTCGTTCTGGAAAATGCTACCCTGCTCGCCCTTCAGGCGCGGCACGGCCATGGCCAGACCTTCGACGGTTGCGATGTCGAAGACGGCGTTCTTGTCGGAGAAGGCCAGCTTCAGCTTGGTCGGGGCCTTGTACTCGGCGACGGCTGCCGAAGAGGATGCTGCGGCGGTTGCGATTGCGGTGGTGGCTGCGGCGCCTGCGTCTTGTGCGGTGTCGGTGTTCACGGTTTCTTCCTTGGTTGCGGTGGTGGTTTCAGCGGCGGCTTCGGACATTTGCTCGAAAGCGGGGGTGGTTGCGTATTCTTTCTGGTCTTTGAGGCCCATCTTGATTCTCCTTGCGATTGAGATTGAGGTTGGTGCTGCGAGTGAGATTCTAGACATCCGCACCTAGATGTCAAGAATTATTTTAACTAGATACCCGGCTTCATTTTGTCTACTTCTCCTTGAAACCATCCACGCCCTCACGCTCCAAATAGGCGAGGTCGAGGCGGTAGATGACGGCTCGTGGTGAGTCGTACAAGTGCATGTTGTCAGGGCAGGCCTTGCGCACTGTGCCGCCA
>Ga0154020_10010545_pt1 | contig 10567 bp, 7 predicted proteins | sample Klosneuvirus_201_FD_109709 | JGI IMG/M metagenome (GOLD analysis project Ga0154020, IMG submission 109709) | Active sludge microbial communities from wastewater, Klosterneuburg, Austria - Klosneuvirus_20160825_MG | ecosystem: Engineered > WWTP > Aerobic digester > Activated sludge | place...
AATTTTGTACGACATTTACCACATGCAACGTAACGAAGGCAACCTGATTAATAACATCGATGCGAGTTGGGATGAGATTGCCTACTTTCAAATTGGTGACAATCCCGGAAGGAAAGAACCAACCACGGGAGAAATTAATTATAAGAATATTTTCAAACACCTTTACGAGAAAGGATACAAAGGTATAATGGGTATGGAGCACGGCAACTCCAAAGAAGGCAAGGAAGGCGAACTAGCCTTGATTGATGCTTACCGGGAGTCGGATAATTTTTAGATTATTAAAACGTATGGAGCAATGAGGAAGATAATTTTAGTGGGCTCGTTGTTAACTATTACTTCGCTTATCTGCGAAGCCCAATTAGGTGGACTCAAAGACAGGCTGGTAGAAAAAACAAAGCAAGCTGCGCAAAAGACTGCGAAAGATAAGACAGTTGGCAAAGCTGATGCGGAGCGCGACCGGCTCGACTCGGTTGATTTCAATTATGCTATTACCGTAATTGATAACTCCGGCATGATGAACATTCGTGATTTTGACGAGACGCTCACCAAATCTGCTTATGCTGCTTCCAATTTTTTATTGAAAGAAGAGAAGGATAAAACTCCAGCTCAAAAGTGTCGGGCTATTTTAGATGCAGCCGAGAATTTCTATCAGGTGCGGCAATATAAACCAGCCGAGATTTATTTTCTGGATGCCAAGCTAAGTTACGAAGTGGAGGGTCTTACGAATAACATCAATTACAGTAAAGTAAGTGCCGATTTGGGTTTGCTCTACGCAACGATGGGTCGGTACAACTCAGCTGAGTATTATTCTTCTGAGGCACTTTCCATAAGAGAACAGACACTGGGTAAAAACAGCAAGGCGTACGCATCTTCGTTAAACAATCTGGCCGTGCTCTATCAAAAGACAGCTCGCTTCAACGAATCGGAAAAATATTTTGATGAAGCGTTGCAGGTAGTTCAGGAACAATTGGGAGCGGAAAGTCAGGAGTACGCTATTGTACTAAACAACCAGGCAATTTTATTTTCTGAAATCGGGCGCACCGAACAAGCGGTGAGTAAACTCAACACGGCAATTTCCATATTGGATAAACTGAAAAAGAAAGTAGTGCGCAACCAGGTAAGCTTTCAATCGAACCTCGCGTTGTTGTATCAGCAAACCGGAAAACTTACCGAAGCAGAAGCCATCTACTTGAAGTTGGAAAAGATGTTGGGCAGCAAAGATCCTTTCTATGCAGGAGTATTAAATAATCTTGCTCTGCTCTATGTTCAAATGGATCAGACCGATAAAGTGGAGGACTATCTTAAGCGTTCGGCTGAAGTTTATAAGACTCGCTTCGGAGATCAGAATCCTAATTACGCAAAAGTCCTCAACGATCTGGGAAATTTCTACAGAGCGCAGGGACGTTTTGCTGAGGCAGAAGACAATCTGACAAAGGCATTAACCATTCGGGGTACTGCGTTAGATACCAATCATCCGGATTACGTGAAGTCGCAGGAAGACCTGGCTATTCTATATTGGAAAAAAGGAGATCTGGCGAAAGCCGAATCGAACTATAAAATTGCTATGGATAAGTCGCTTGATTTTATCAACCGATATTTTCCACCTATGAGCGAAGCGGAGAAGACAAAATATTGGGATGTATTGCGTCCGCGGTTTCAACGGTTCTATAATTATTGTTTGGAGGCAAGTGTCACCAATCCGGCTGTGGCACAAACGATGTATAATTATCAGATTGCTACAAAAGGCCTTCTCTTAAATACAACCAACAAAATTAAGAAGGCGATTCTTGCCAGTGGTAATAATGAGTTAATCAAGGACTATGTAGCGTGGTTAGATAAAAAGGAAACGCTGGCTCGTTATTATTCGCTTTCAAAAGAAGATTTAAGCGCCCAGAAAATTGACTTGTCAACTTTAGAGAAGGAAGCGAATGATATGGAGCGCTCCCTTTCGCAACGATCCACCGATTTCTCGCAAGGGTATTCTACGGATAAGATTGATTTCTCTCAGATAGCTTCCGTATTGGGCGATCAGGAAGCGGCTGTTGAATTTATTCGGATTCAATCGTATGATAAAAATTTTACGACAGATTCCAAGTATGCTGTGTTGATTCTTACAAAAGGCCTTGCAACGCCTAAGCTCGTTGTACTTGATAATGGAAATCAATTGGAAACCCGCTACGCGAAGTTCTATAGAAATGCCATTCAACAAAAATCGGCCGACACGTATTCGTACGATCAGTTTTGGGCGCGGATCGATCCCTCCCTCACAGGCAAGAAAACTATTTTCCTGTCGGCTGATGGCGTGTATAACCAAATCAGTTTAAATACTTTAAAGAAAACAGATGGCGATTACCTGATCAATCGCTATGATATTATTCTGGTAGGAAATTCGGAAGATGTAATCACGTTAAAGAGTCAGAAGGCTGTGGCCTCAAAGAAAAATGCTTTTCTTCTTGGGTTCCCCGATTACGGAGGTGATGCCGTGGCCGCCTTGCCGGGAACAAAAGTGGAAGTGGAAAGTATTGCTAAAATTTTAAAGGCGAATGGATATCAAACAACTCCTTACGAACAGAAAACGGCAACGGAAGCAATTTTAAAATCATTGAAGGGTCCAGCGATTGTGCACATAGCAACACACGGTTATTTCCAACCCGATGTGGAACAATCGGCTGCGGGGGTACGCGAAGAAAATGCGCGTAATAATCCATTGCTTCGTTCAGGCTTATTGTTAGCCGGTGCATCACCCACGTTGAAAGGCGAGGTAATGCCCAACCTCGAGAGTAATGACAACGGGGTGCTTACCGCGTACGAAGCCATGAATCTTGATTTGGAAGGAACAGACTTAATTGTATTAAGTGCCTGCGAAACGGGATTAGGCGATGTGCGCGCGGGTGAAGGCGTTTATGGATTGCAGCGTTCGTTTCAGGTTGCGGGTGCCAAAGCGTTGGTGATGAGTTTGTGGAAAGTGGATGATGCCGCTACGCAAGCGTTGATGACTAACTTTTATACAAACCTTGCCAAAGGTGGTAGCAAAGCAAAAGCTTTTAAACAAGCGCAACTACAATTAATGACGAAGTATAAAGACCCGTATTATTGGGGTGCTTTTGTTATGATGGGGATGTAAGTTTTAGAGAATTCAGCAGCTAAGTTTGTTTCACGCAGAGTACGCTAAGTTAATGCGCAGAGACCGCAAAGTTACCTTAGCGAGCTTAGCGTTGAATTTATCTTTGCGTACTCCCCAGCCTTTGCCGTTGTTCTTCATTGACTCTCTATTTGTCAACTTGTTTCACGTCCTTTAGGTCATACTGAAGTTTGTGGGATGTCAGTAGACTCAGTATAGCGAATGAGGTGAACGCAAAAAAGCCAATCAACAAACTCGATTTGTTTGTTGTCAAGATGTCGATGTTCTGCGTTATATTTTCAATTTGCTTTAATTGCTCAGTAATAATTCCAGAAAAACCAATGTATGCCATAAAGATGGCTATTACCATTACGTCAGCCATTGACCATTTACCTGTCTTAAAAATAATAAACTGAATAAACTGGTTGGATTCAAACCTCTTTGAATTAAGAAAGAGAATTGAAGAAATTAATTTGGTCACAGGAAACAATACGCTGAATGTTAGAACAAGTAGTCCAACGAAGAGTAAATCCAGTCTACTTTGAGTCATCATGAGTCTGACTACTTCCAAAATACTCTTACTTTTATAATAGAGAACTTGATCTTGAAATTTCACAGATTCGCCCAGTAAGCTAAAACTCATTTCAGAGATGCGTGCGTCAATTTCAATCATCGGTAGAAGCAGACCTTCTAATAGGAATACGAAGCAGATAGCTATTAACAGTACGTACTCAACTTTTGAAACCGTCCTAAAAAAGACCATGAATAGTCCTGTAAGAACTCCAAGTACTATTAGCCCAATTTGATAAGGTCGGCTTTCGCTGTCGATTTGGTTAATTTTTAATTTCAGTCCGACTATTGCTAAATCTCGGTTTTCAAATCCATATTTTGAAATTATTGCGTCATGCTTTGAATAGTCAATTTTCGAAAATGTCTCGTCAGCATACTGATTTAACTTACTTATTATAAACCCTCGAACAGCTTTTCTGTTTTTTGGGTCATTCATGAAGTTTAGAATTTGCTCAGTAAATGTGGGGACTTCTTTTTTTAATTCTTCAAATGCACCAAAAAGTGACACAGCACCTCCTTTAATAATCCCAAAAATACTCTGTGATTGTCTCTCGTTAAACCCTCCTTCAAAGTCGTCAATTGCCTTGTAGAGAAAATTTGATATTTCTTTTCTCATTTCATCTCGATTTGTTCCATCGAGGTTAAACTCTTCAATCTTTTTTGTGAGGATGTCAGATAAAACTTTTTCCATTCATCAACACTAAAGATTCCATATTTAATTTTTGATAACTCTATTAAGTCTTCTTTAATTTTTTTTTTTCAGTCTCTGATTGGTAGACGAAAATTGAGAGATACGTGACACCTGTCAGAAGCAAAATAGAAATCAAAAGGCCTTTATTTTTCAATTTTATTTGGTCAGTATTTTATCTAGGAGCATTGCCACAACAACCTAATATATACAATTGCTGAGATTTCATGCATGTTAGTGTCGTAAATTTACTTTGTTCACTATATAATTTATAAGATTATATTTATAGTGTGAAAAACTGCTTTCTCATTTTATTGCTACTCGCACAACTCCCTACTTTTGCCCAGGACTGGCTCACGCAAGCGTTGGCCGAAACGGGTTCAACACAAAAAGCCAAGCTTGACTCTATCGACTTTCAATTTGCCATGTCAGTAAACGAGAACTCGAGTTTTCTCGACATTCAGCAAAAAGGCGAGGGCTGGACGAAAGGCTTTTATGCCATGAAAGCCAAAAACCTGCGTACGCTACCAGAGATCGCGAGCGATACTTTAAACTGGGCGGTGGATTATTACAATGCGCGGTGGTATAAAATTGCCGAAGCATCTTTTCTTACCGCGAAGGGCTTTATGGAAACCAATAACATGATCACTGATATTAGCTACATCCGGTGTATTTCCAACATGGCGGTAATGTATTTGGTGCAAGGGCGAACACTGGAAGCTGATCAATACATAACCTATGCGTTGAACGAGAGTGAGAAATATTTGGGCAAGCAGAGTATTGCGTACGCGGCCAATCTCAACAGCAAAGCAAAACTTCATCAATTGCTTGGGCAATACAATGAAGCGGAACAACTTTTTGATCAGGCACTTCCTATTCTTTTAAGTGCGGTAGGCGACTCCGGAATGCAATATGCCATAGTAGGTAACAACAAGGCTATGCTATACCAGGCCATGGGTAGGTATGATGAAGCGATTGCGCTTTTAAAAAATGCGATTACTGCCTTAGAGGTTTCAAACAAAAGAACATTAAAAGGAAAAAAATCATTTGACAGCCGCAAGTTTGATTCTAACCTCGCATTGCTCTATCAATTGTCGGGCGACTTGCCGCAAGCGGAAACTTCTTTTTTGGGAATAAGGAAGATTTTTGAAAACCGAGGGCAAACGAATAACCCCGAATACGCAGTGGTATTAAATCAGTTAGCGCTGCTTTATATTCAGATGAATAAAACAGATCAGGTGGAGCCGCTGTTACAAAAGGCTTCTACCATCTATAAGAAAAAATTTACCGAAGAGAATGCTGCCTTTGCAAAAGTTCAAAACGACCTCGGTAATTTTTATCGGTTGCAGGCGCGCTATCCCGAAGCCGAAACTGTACTCAGCAAAGCACTCGCTATTCGCCAACGTACTTTAGGCGAAAATCATCCGGACTATGTGAAGTCCATGGAGTCACTCGGAATTTTATATTGGAAGCGGGGCGATCTTGGCAAAGCCTATCCGCTTTTAAGTGGTGCAGCCAATAAATCGCTTGAGTTTATTTATAAATATTTTCCGCCCATGAGCGAGGCCGAAAAAACAAAGTATTGGGATATTCTTCAACCCAGGTTTCAACGGTTTTATAATTATGCGATTGAGGCAAGTGTGCAAAATCCTGCGGTGCTTACCGATGTTTATAATTATCAGATTGCAACCAAAGCGTTGTTGCTGAATTCCACCAATAAGATTAAGAATGCGATTCTTTCCAGTGGCGACCAATCGTTAATCAATGATTACATTTCATGGATTGGGCAAAAAGAAGCCTTGGCGCGATACTATGCTTTATCAAAGGAAGAATTAACGCAACAGAAGATTGATCTTACGGCCATGGAGAAAACCGCGAATTCCATGGAGCGTTCTCTGTCGCAACGGTCGGGTGATTTTGCCAAAGGATATTATGCGGAGCAAATTACTTTAACACAGGTGTCTTCTCTTTTGCAGGATACAGAAGCCATCGTTGAGATTATACGAGTGCGCACGTTTGATAAAGATTTTACAGACGATTCGCGTTACCTGGCTTTGGTGCTAAGCAAGAGGAGCACGCAACCGGTTATGGCAGTACTGGATAATGGCAATCAACTGGAAACCCGCTATGCTAAGTTTTATAAAAATGCCATCCAACAAAAGATAGCCGATGAGTATGCGTTCGCACAATATTGGCAACGCATAGAGCCCTTGCTTGCTTCGAAGAAGTCTATTTATCTTTCGCCCGATGGTGTTTATAATCAGATCAATATCAACACGATCAAGAAACCTGAAGGCGAGTATCTTCTCAATCTGTATGACATTGTTGTTATCGGAAATTCAAAAGATTTAATAGGATTGAAAACAAACAAACCGGTTGTTGCAAAAAAAGATGCCTTTGTTTTAGGCTTTCCGGATTACGGGGGTAATGCCACTCCTTTACCCGGCACCAAAGTGGAGATTGATGGCATCAATAAAATTCTTTCTGCTTCCGGCTTTAGTGTTTCCAAACGAGAACAAAAGGAGGCCACCGAGGCCGCACTCAAAAATGTTAAAGGCCCATCGATTATGCATATTGCGACTCATGGATATTTTTTAGCCGATACGGATTTGAAAGGAAATGATGCGATGGGCGTGGATGCAGAAAATGCTAAACATAATCCTTTGCTGCGGTCGGGATTAATTTTATCTGGGGTGCATGCGCCCGGTCAGGATAAAACATCGATTGATTTACAGAGTAATGATAACGGAGTGCTTACGGCCTATGAAGCGATGAACCTTTCTTTGGAAGGAACGGATTTGATTGTGTTGAGTGCCTGCGAAACGGGGCTAGGTGATGTGCGCGCTGGTGAAGGCGTGTATGGATTGCAACGCGCCTTTTTGGTAGCGGGTGCTAAAGCGATGGTGATGAGTTTATGGAAAGTAGATGATACAGCCACGCAAGCGTTGATGACTAACTTCTATATGAACCTTGTTAAAGGGGGCAGTAGATCAAAAGCTTTTAAACAAGCGCAACTTCAGTTGATGGCTAAGTATAAGGATCCTTATTATTGGGGTGCTTTTGTTATGATGGGCATGTAACATTACTTTGAGGAGATTTTATTTTTACAGTTGGAGATATTGTTTCTAAAGAGACGATACGAAAGAAATAGAATGGGTGATTTTCATGAAACATCGTCTCTAACAAAGTGAATGTTTGATTAAGAAAAGTTTTAACCTTCCTTTTATTTGGTTTTTCATCCCTTTTCAGTAGAGCATCTATTGCGTGCTGGTCTGTCAAAAGATTAAATTTGGCGTTTCGAATAACAACTAATCTAATATTTGGTTACAGGGAATAAAGTGTATTTTTTAAACAATTAAAAGTTCACCTATTTCGCAAGCGAATCTTTAAACCAAGAATCATTATGAAAAAAATCTTTATTGGATGTACAATGTTACTAGCTCTTGCCTTTACGGCTTGCCAAAATGAAAACAGTGTAAATCCGCGACCAACCGATCAAATAGTGTCAACGGTTGTTGTAAAGGGCAGAGTAAAAGCTGAACTTAATAACACCAACGCAGTAGTAGAAAATGCACCCGCTGGATTAAAAATTGTTGCTGAGATAAGCTCACGCGATCTGGTATTGAATCCTACTAGCGCAAATTATACGCCTAAATATTACGAAGGTACTGTCGATAATAATGGGGAGTATACAATTACTGTAGAAGTAGGCCCTTTTGGTAGCGCAGTGGAAGTTTATTTTCCTGATTTCCGGGCCGATGTTTCAACGGCTACAAATCCTATATCCACTCTTTTTTCAGGATCAAGTCGCAACATTGATGTGATAAAAGGTCAGGATGCTATTCTTGATTTTAATTACTAATTCACTGCGACTTATCTCAAAAATTCTAAATAAAATTCATGAAAAATTTTATAACAACAGCCTTTATTGCCCTATTATGCATTGCCGCATTTGCGCAAGATGAAACCATCACGTCAGAATCAGTTGTACTTAAATCGAAGAAAGGAATAAATATTTTACCTGAAAGTGGCGAATGGGGTCTGGGTATCAGTGCCAATCCATTTTTGGGTTACGGTGGAAATTTCTTTAATGGAAATACATTTAACGGTTCTCCAGCGTTTACGTTTCCTACCAATCCGGCTAATAATATTGCAATTTTTGGCAAATACATCGTGGACGCCAATACCGCGTATAGGGTACGTTTTAATGCCAGTGTGAATTCAGTAGTAGATAAGGCTGTAATTGTGCAGAATGAAATCTCTCCGGATGCAAATTTCCCGGCTTTTACAGAAGATTGGAGAAAAACAAATCGTCAGACAGTTGTAATAGCTGCTGGTTATGAAAAAAGAAGAGGGAAGAGCCGTGTTCAGGGTGTTTATGGTGGTGAATTGGTTGTTGGATATAGCGGCTTGAATCAGGGATATCAATATGGTAATCCAATTTCTGCAGATTTTAATGCGCCTATCACCAACAACTTTGGTAGTAATATTTTAATAGGCTCGCCTGCTGCAGCCATCCAACGTAAAACTGAAGAGAAATTTGGTAGTGTACTATCACTGGCTGCACGTGGTTTTGTTGGAGTTGAATTTTTTATTGGTCCTAAAATATCTTTGGGTGGTGAATTTGGATACTCAGTTGCCTTCAATACCGCCTCTCGTGGGTTAATCACTTCTGAGCGCTGGAATCCGACTACGAATTCAATTCTGGTAACAGATACTGACGTTAATAATAATGGATATTTCACCTTTGTTGGAACTTCATTAGATAACCTAAGCGGTTCAATCAATTTGTTATTCTATTTTTAAATAGAACAGATGGACTTAAATCCCTTTCTGCCTAAAGTCAGAAAGGGATTTTTTTTAGTCTTCTTCCGGGCATGTCTTCCGTTTCTTGCAGAAGAAGTATTGTCTAAGTATGAATAAGAAAGAATTGAATGAGGGATTTTCAAAAAACATCGTCTCTCGTTTTCTAGAACGATGTGCTCATTTAAGTCAATAGGTTTTTAAATCGCGTGACTTTTTTTCTTACATTTCTTTAACTTTTAAAGATTTATATTTATTCCATGAAAAAATCTCTAGCCACGCTGACTTTCGCAGTCATTTTACTAATGGGCGCTTGTACGCCTTCACACACTAATCAAGATGAAAAAATGTTACGCCACGTTGTACTCTTTAAATTTACTGACACCGCCTCGCCCGAAGATGTAAAGAAAGTAGAAACTGCTTTTAGTGAACTTAAAGGAAAAATCAATCTCATCAAAGATTATGAGTGGGGCACAAACTCCAGCCCTGAAGGATTAAATCAGGGATTGACCCATTGCTTCCTGGTAACATTTTCTAGTGATAAAGATCGCGATGAGTATTTGGTGCACCCTGCTCACCTGGCTTTTGTTGAAGTATTGAAACCATACCTCGATAAAGTTACGGTGGTGGATTATTGGACTGAGTAACTGAAATCTTGAAGGCGTCAGACCGCTCCAAGCGGTCAGACGTCTAATTGCAAAATCTCGGAATAATTAATAAATCTAAATCAATGAAAGTCTGCCTCGTATTACTATCATCACTACTGCTGCTTGGTGCGTGTGCTCCACAAAAGAATGAAGAAGTTATAACTGCGTATGAAGCGTTCAGGCCGCAATTTCATTTCACGCCTAAAACAGCATGGATGAATGATCCGAATGGATTGGTTTTCTATGAAGGCGAGTATCATTTATTTTATCAACACTATCCCGATAGCACCGTATGGGGTCCCATGCATTGGGGCCACGCGGTTAGCACGGATCTTATTCATTGGGAACATCTTCCCATAGCCTTATACCCGGATTCGCTTGGTTATATTTTTAGTGGAAGCGCTGTTGTCGATTGGAAGAATACGAGTGGTTTAGGTTCAACAGAACAGCCACCCCTTGTTGCCATCTTCACGTATCATAATGCAGCAGGCGAGCGTGCAGGTAAAATTGATTATCAAAACTCAAGGCATTGCTTACAGTTTAGACAAAGGGCGCACGTGGACTAAGTATGATCACAACCCCGTGTTAGCAAATCCGGGTATTATTGATTTTCGAGATCCGAAAGTTGCCTGGAATGAAGTGAGCAACCAATGGGTGATGACACTCGCGGTTAAAGATCATATTGAATTTTATGGATCACCCGATTTAAAGAAATGGAACAAGCTAAGTGAGTTTGGT
>Ga0154020_10010546_pt1 | contig 10566 bp, 4 predicted proteins | sample Klosneuvirus_201_FD_109709 | JGI IMG/M metagenome (GOLD analysis project Ga0154020, IMG submission 109709) | Active sludge microbial communities from wastewater, Klosterneuburg, Austria - Klosneuvirus_20160825_MG | ecosystem: Engineered > WWTP > Aerobic digester > Activated sludge | place...
CCTGTCTTTTTCTATGGCCAGTATGGAAGCACCCATATCGTGTAACTTATTGTGATTGGGTTCAATCACCTGGTAATCCCTGCTGTCAACCGAAAAAAACGGGTCTCTTAAGCCATCAAAAATAACCTCGTTTTTGCCATCATCCAACAGGTGTGTAGGGAAGATACCGAAAGCAGTACTTTTTCTTTTGCTGATCGTGGCAATATTATAATGCCTGCAAACCAGTTGAAAGGAATGACATATAAAGAAAACATGCTTTTTTTTACCATGCGCCGGGTTGCTGTTCCAGTGTTCCACTTTACTTAGCCAGCCAAAATATACCTGCTCCCATTCATTTCCTTCACTTTCAAGCGGACTGCCCGGGCCGCCGCTGGAAATATAGATGTCGTAACTGAGATCGGGGACCTGTTTTTCAAGGCGCACTTCAAATTCATCCCAGCTTAGATCCACATGACTGTTTTCACCGAACTGGTTCAGGATCTCGCGGATACAACGCATACCCTGATTGATAAAACCTTCATTCATATCCAAAATGGCAACACGGATGGGTTTCTTTTCGGTCCAGTTCATATACAAAGATAACAGTTTTTAAAATCAGGCCGTAAGGCCATCAGTTTACAATTTATTAACGTACTGTGAATTAAAAAAATTATGCAAATGGCCCCTGCCCGGATTAACTGACAAAATTCTTAACAGTATATGACAAAACTCATGAATAAATACTGTTTTTATGAGCAACTTGTATATTCATAATTGGTATGCATATGCAAAATCATGACCTGGATATAAACCCTGACCGGTTATTCTTTAAGCATTGCAGAGACTGCAAACCCAAACCCGGTTCTGTAGCCGAGCTGGAAGAATTTGCTAAAATACAGCAGGACCTCAGCAACCAGTTTGAATTGTTTTTCCCGGATAACCTGGCACGTAAGACCATTGTTGTGATCCCAAGCCTTTCACTCGACCAGGAAGTGCTGGCAAAGGTTACCGGGGCCTTGCATTATGAAGAAAGGCTGCTCTGTTTGCTGATGTTGCTGCGCATGCCCAGGGCCAACGTGGTTTATGTGAGCAGCATGCCCATCGACCCGGTTATAATTGATTATTATTTACACCTGTTGCCCGGCATTACCGGTTTTCATGCAAGGGAGCGGTTAACCCTGATCAGTTGTTATGATTCTTCGCCCATGCCCCTTACAGAAAAAATATTGCAACGGCCAAGGTTGATCGAAAGAATAAAACAGGCTATCCCGGAATGTAATGTGGCCCATATCGCCTGTTTTAATACAACAGCACTGGAACGTACTTTAGCGGTTCACCTGGGTATCCCCATTTATGGCTGTGATCCATCATTAGTTTACCTGGGTACAAAAAGCGGCAGCCGCAGGGCTTTTATGAAAGCAGGTGTTCCCATGCCGCCTGGTGCAGAGAACCTTACCTGTTATGATGATATTGTACATGCCGTTTCGGCATTAAAGGATATGCATCCCGATATTAAAAAAGCGGTCATTAAATTAAATGACGGCTTTTCTGGAGATGGTAACGCGGTGATCAGGTATCCTGCAAAATTATCGGGTAAAAAAATGTTCGACTGGATACATCATAATCTTTATAAGGCCATGGTACCTGTTGCCAAGGACCTGAGTATTAAAATGTTCCTGGAAAAATTTGAACTGATGGAAGGCATTGTTGAAGCTTTTGTGGAAGGCGATGAAAAAACCTCGCCATCGGTACAGTGCCGGATCAATCCCAGGGGTGATGTGGATATCATATCTACGCATGACCAGGTTTTAAGTGGTGAAAACGGGCAGGTTTTTGTGGGTGCCCATTTCCCGGCTGATGAAAGTTACCGAACAGAAATAGCCATTATGGCTAAATCAATTGCTGAAGTGTTGAAGAATCAGGGTGTGCTGGGCAGGTTCAGTATTGATTTTATTTCGGTAAAGGAAAAGGATGCCTGGAAGCATTATGCTATTGAGATCAACCTGCGCAAGGGAGGTACCACGCACCCGTTTTTGATGCTGCAGTTCTTAACAAACGGTCATTATGATGAGGCTACCGGTATTTTTGAAACGCCCAATAAACAGCAGCTTTATTATTTTGCATCCGACAATGTGCACAGTGATTCCTATAAAGGTTTAACCCCGCAGGACCTGATCGATATTGCCATGTTTCATGGACTGCATTTTGACGGGGCAGCACAAAAGGGCGTGATGTTTCATATGATCGGCGCTTTATCACAGTATGGAAAAATGGGCATGGTTTGCATTGGTACTTCCCGGGAAGAAGCCTATGCCTATTATAAAAGAACAATTGAAGTGCTGGATGCGGAAACGGGTGGGTGAATTCCGTAGGAGCCAAGACGGCTCTAAGCCGTCAGACACCTTACCATTATTATCTTACCAAAATAACCGTTCCTTTCATTTCTACCACAGCACCGTTTTTGTCTATACCTTTTATCATCCACACATAAGTGCCTAAGGATGCCGGTTTGCCTTTGAGCGTTCCATCCCAGCCCTGCATCCATTGCCTCGTTTCAAACATCATCGATCCGTAGCGGTCAAATATCCTGAAGTAATCGGTACTTTGTATACCAACAGGTGTAGGCCGGAAAATATCATTCAGCCCATCGCCGTTTGGTGTAAATGCATTGGGCACGTAATAGGTTGGCCCTTCATACACTTTTACAAATACATCATCATCATCGGTACAGCCGATGGCATCGGTTACGAGTACATGAAAATAAGTGTCGTTATACAGGGTTGCCAGCGGGTTTGCAATAAAGGGATTGTTTAAGGGGCCGGTTGGGCTCCAGACATAATTGGTACCGCCGCTGGCCTGCATCTGGTGCGGCCTGCCCAGGATGGCATTGGTATCATTACCGGCAAATACTACAAGCGGCGGCATCATGATCACCCACATACTGTCGGTCACCGAAAAATTACAGCCATAATTATCAGTAACGGTTAACGTAAATTTACGGGTGGTATCCATTCTAGCAATGGTACTGGCTGCATTGGGTGTATTCAATGAGTCAGGCGGGCTCCAGGCATAATTTACCGTGCCTGATAAATTGGAAGCGCTGCCGGATAATGTAGCGTTTGTTTTATAACAGATCGTGGTATCATTTCCTGCAAAGGGTACGGGTTTGTGTAAAACGTTTATGGTAACCGTATCTGTTCGCTGGCAGGTACCCCATTTGGCGGTTAAATAATAGGTGGTGGTATCTGTTGGCGATGCAATGGGATTCCTGGCGGTGTCGAAATTCAATGTGGCAGCCGGTGTCCATTTAAACGTATCGGTTAATGTATTGGTTTGCGGAATTAATGTAATGCTGCTGCCAAAACAGATGGTGCTGTCCGGCCCAAGTTCCAGGCGCATGGTGTCGATAACAGATATGATACCCGGAAAAAAATTCAAACAGTTATTGGCATCCCTTGCCCTGATGGTATAATTACCGCCAGGTAAATTATTAAATACATTTGAAGACTGCCAGGTTATACCGGCATCTATAGAAAATTCATAAGGTAATGTGCCGCCTGTAGAAGTAACAGTAATACTTCCATTATTATTAATACAGGTAACATCTGCTGTTGTAGCAAAGGATTGGAAAGGCGTTGGCTGTGTAACGGTAATGGTTTGTGAACTGGTGCATGTACTTCCAATTAACCTGGCAGTAATGGTATAAGTGCCTGCCAGAACATTAAATACATTAAAGGTCTGCCAGTTTATGCCTCCATCAATTGAGTATTCAAAATTTGGAGGATTGTAAGGTGCAGCAACTGTAATTGTACCGAGATTTCCATTACATACCGGGTTAACGATATCAGTAACAACAGGTGCTAATGCTTTGTAAACAATGATGGTATCCGAACCTTCTGTTTCGATCGCCGGGTTATCACACTTTTGATAAAAAGCTCTTACCGTGTAGCTCATACTGTCTTCCGGCTGGCATATGTTTGTGAATAAAGCCTCCAGTTCGCCATTACCAACGGGTGTTGTGGTACCGGTTGAAACCAGTGCCCCGTTTTTATATAATTCAACACGGTTTAATAATGAATTGGTACCACTAGGTACAAAGCGCCATCCTTCCCTAACTGCACTCCAAACTGTATTATTTCTGCCGGGTACTGCAACAGCCTGATCCTGGTTCCAATTCTGAATGCCTAAAATGGCTGTGCCATTATTGGTACTTGCTCCACAGGCAAATGGCTTGTTTTCAATAAAAATATCTATGATCCCGGTGCCTTCATATAATACCATTTGCTGTGTGGTAACATTTGTGCTGTCGGTAATACATCCATAATAGGGAACCCGGTGAAAATTAAGAATAAATTTTCTGCATGGAGCTGTACCCGTAATGATATACTCCATTTTCCTGTTCCAGGGTTGAAGCCCGTTCTCAGGATCTATGTCATGGTATGGCCCCATGATAGAGGCCCTTGGATAATAAGAAATGTTGCCATCATCAGGAGCACCCCCTGCATAAGGGATCATTTGATCAAGAATATATGCATTGTAGGTATTTGCATTAACGGGGTCGAAAGTTAAAATACCATTTGTACCCACCACACAGCTTGAATAGTTTTGCCCATAAAAACAAAAAATAAACGGAAGCGTAATTGCACTGGAGTAACGGTCGTCCTGGTAAATAGGGTTAAATTCAATGCCGGTTGCATTAATATATGGAAAGGGTGCATATGGTATTTGTACAACCTGGTAATCATCCGTTGTTCTTACATCGGGTATCCTTGCTTTAAGGTCAAGACATGATTGGGTACAGGAAATGGTTGTGTCATTTCCTGCAGCAACATTAAAACATGACTGGGCAGATGACTTGAAAAAGGATAATAACAGTAAAACAGCACTTAGCAGTAATAATTTTTTCATCGTTATCCGGGTATGATAATAGTGCGGCTAAGGTATATAAATTCCTTCAGATTATTACAAGACTTAACATGGGCCTGTTTGCAAAGCCGTTGTTTTACCTGATCAATATTACAGTTCCTTTCATTTCTACCACTGCGCCGTTTTTATCAATTCCTTTTATCATCCATACATAAGTACCGGAAGCTGCGGTTTTGCCTTTGAGTGTTCCATCCCAACCCTGCATCCATTGCCTGGTTTCGAAAAGCATGGCTCCGTAGCGGTCAAATATCCTGAAGTAATCGGTGCTTTTTATGCCAACAGGTATTGGCCGGAAGATATCATTCAGCCCGTCGCTGTTTGGTGTAAATGCATTGGGCAGGTAATAGGTTGGCCCTTCATATACTTTTACAAATACATCATCATCATCGGTACAGCCAATGGCATCGGTAACCGTTACATGAAAATAGGTATCATTAAAAATGGTAGCGAGCGGGTTTGCAATAAACGGATTGTTTAACGGGCCACTTGGGCTCCAGACATAATTGGTACCGCCGCTGGCCAGCAACTGGTGTGGCCTGCCCAGTATGGCATTGGTATCATTACCAGCAAATACCACCAGTGGCGGCATCATGATCACCCACATGCTGTCGGTTACTGAAAAATTACAACCGTAATTATCGGTAACTGTCAGTGTAAATTTCCGGGTTGTATCTATCCTTGCAATGGTAATTGCCGCATTGGGTGTGTTTAAAGAATCCGGCGGGCTCCATGCATAATTTACTGAACCTGATACATTGCCTGCACTTCCATGTAACAGTGCATTTGTTTTATAACAGATCGTGGTGTCATTTCCTGCAAAGGGTACCGGTTTATGTAAAATATTTACGGTAATACTGTCTGTACGCTGGCAAATTCCCCATTTGGCAGTCAGGTAATATTTTGTGGTATCGGTTGGTGAGGCAATGGGTGTTCTTGCAGTATCATAATTTAAGGTGGCTCCCGGTGTCCATTTAAAAGTATCGGTCAGTACATTGGTTTGCGGTATCAAAGTAATACTGCTTCCAAAACAGATGGTACTGTCGGTACCAAGTTCAAGCCGCATGGTATCATTTAAAACTACAACAGCAGTAGTATTGGTAATACAACCATTGGCATCTCTTACCCTGATATTATTGTAATTACCTGATGGCAGGTTTGAGAAAACATTGCCGGTTTGATAGTTGATACCGTTATCAATGGAATATTCATAGGCAGGGGTACCTCCACCGGCAGTAACAACAATACTACCGTCGTTGTTGGGGCAGGTTGCAAAATTGGTTAAGGCAGATACTGCTAATGTAGCAGGCTCGGTCAATGAAAAACTGAAAGGGTAAATACAACCCAGCACATCCCTGATCAAAAAATTATAGGTGCCTGCTATTAGCCCGTTGAAGGTAGCACTCACCTGGTAAGTAGTGCCGCCATTGGCCGAGTATTGATAAGGGGCAATTCCACCCGATGCGTTTAAAGTGATACTTCCGTTGTTATTGCCATTGCATAGCGGGCTGGTTAATACAGCAGTTGCCGTGATGGCCGTATTACCCGTTAGTGTAACTGAATTGGTTCCTGTACAACCATTGACATCCGTAAAAACAATGGTATAAGATCCGGGAGCTAATCCTGTAAATGTATTACCTGCCTGTGCCGGTCCGCCGTTCAGCGAATACATATAAGGAGCAGTACCGCTGGTAGGGGTAATGGTTATGGTTCCATCATTAACATTAAAGCAGGGCGGGTTGGCGGAGTTTATGGATGAAGTTAAACTTGATCCCATGGCTACAGTCACCGTGAAAGTTCCGGTACATCCAAATACATCTGTGACCAGCACGGTATGGGAGCCTGCTGCCACATTGGTAAATACATTGCTGCCCTGTGGTGGGCCACCGTCGAGCCTGTATTGATAAGCTGCTGTTCCGCTGGTAGGCGTAACTGTTATAGTTCCGTCATTCAGGGTAGGGCAGGTGGTTGGGGTAGAACTGACAGAGGCTGTTAAAGGCGTACTGCCTGCAACTACTGTTATACTGACTGTACCTGTACAACTGAAAGCATCGGTAAAAATAACTGTATGGGGACCGGCTGCAACATTGGTAAAAACATTACTTGCCTGCGATGGTCCTCCATCTAATGAATAAGTATATGGTGCGGTACCACTTGTGGGATTAACAGTAATTACAGCATCTGCCGAAAGCGGACAGGAAGTTTGTGTTGCAGAAATAGTGGCTGTTATGGTTGATGTGGTTGTAATGGTAACATTGATGGTACTGTCGCAGTTAAGTGCGTCTGCAACCACAACTACATAGGGCCCTGCAGCCAGGCCGGTAAATGTATATGCACCGGGAACGGTAACAGGTGCTCCCCCATTTAAGGTATAGGTATAAGGACTGGTACCTGCCGTAGGGGTAACGGTTATGGATCCTGTACTTGCACCGCAGGTTGTAGCAACTGTTGTAGTGGTGGCCGGGAGCGAGTTTAGCCTCAATACATTGATCGTATCCAGGCTGTAAAAAGTACCGGTGTTATCCATCTTCTGGTAGGTTGTTTTTACAACATATAGGGTAGGTACATTTGGCGGCGGGCAAACATTTGTAAAATTCCATTCAAATGTATTTGCATTTAACCGGCTTGTATCTCCTGTTGCTATAACTGCACCAACCGAATTCAATAATTCTACACTTCTGTATAAAGCAGCCCCGTTCTTTGGAATAAAACGCCAGGTCTCATTCATGTCAATGGCGCCCCAGGGTGGGTCTGATACTCTTCTACCGGGTGCCATGATCGCCATGTTCCGGTTATAATTCTGCATTCCTATCATGGATTTACCATTATTCCAGTTGAGGCAGATCTGTTTATCAAAAACAGAAACTTCAACAACACCTGAGGATTCATGTAAAATGATCTGGTGAGTATTCTCGATCAAATTCTGGCATGAGGTTAAAAATAAGGGAACCCTGTAAAAACTTAAAACCCATTTTCTGTTAGGGGCATTGCCATTTACCACATAATCTATTCTCTGTGTTGGGGAAGTTGTGTATGCAGGATTCAGGTCATGATATGGGCCCATGATCAAAGCCCGGTCATAGCCCGTTGTGGGCAGATCCCCGGCTGTGGTACTGTAATGGCTGAAAAGCCCGGCCCTGGTTATATCAAAACTAATATACCCGTTGGTGCTTACAACAAGGGAGTTATAATTAACCCCATAAAAAGGAAAAGTAAACGGGAGGTTGATAACTGACGAGTAGGTATCATCAATACTGATACTGGTTGGAATGCCCGGCACGCCCGGATCAACGGCCGGGTAACAGGCTGATGTAGTTGAAATATTGTTTATTGAATAATCATCAGCCAATGCCCTTAAGTCAGGAAACTGTGCATTAATAGTGATGCAGGCCGTACCGCATGATAGATTAATTGTACGCGGACAACTGTATGATAAATTCTGTGAACTGGAATTGTAAAAGCTTAAGGTTATAACAAAAGCAAGGAGTAAATTTTTTATCATGCAGCTGGCCGGTTAAAAGTTGAGCTTTCAAGGTAAATAATTTCCATTAGATTTAACATATATTAAAATCTCCACCTTACAAAAGCCTCCATTGCAGCGTATTGTGTTAAACCCAGGCGGGCATATAATTGGGCGGTATTTGCATTGCGTTCTTCGGCACGTTGCCAGAATTCGCGGTCATCACTACCCTGGAAAGGCACGCTGTCTTTTTGCGACTGGTGTATAAAAATACCATGGCGTTTCTTTACCACCTGGTCGGGGCTCATGGGTATGGCCATTTCAATTTCGGTGATATCCCATTCCTGCCAGGCACCTTTGTATAACCAGAGCCAACAGTCATTGATCCAGTGATTAGTGAGTCGTGAGTCGTGAGTCGGGAGTCGGGAGCCTGCCTGTCCGGTAGGCAGGTCGTGAGTGGCCTTAAGCCGCTTCAATGCTTCTATTACTACATCAAAGCAAACTTTATGCGTGCCATGTGGATCGGCAAAATCGCCGGCGCAATAAATTTGTTGTGGCTTCAATTCGTTCAGCAGGTCGATGGTTTGCTGTATATCCGCTTCACCCATCGGATTTTTTTCAATGGTACCGGTTTCGTAAAAGGGAAGGTTCATAAAATGGACCTGGTCTTCTGTTAAACCAACATATTTGCAGGTGGCTTTGGCTTCGCATCTCCTGATCAGTCCTTTAATTGCACGGATGGTTTCGGTATCTTTTTCGCTGCTCTTTTTTATTTTTAAAAAGGCAGTGGCTTCATCCAGTATTTTTTTGCTCCTGGTTTCATCAATATCGAACATGTTCTCAAAACCTACCGCAAAATCAATAAAGCGGGTAACAAATTCATCAGATACAGCAATATTACCACTGGTCTGGTAAGCCACATGAACCTCATGTCCCTGGTCGTGCAGCCGCATGAAAGTGCCGCCCATACTGATGATGTCATCATCGGGGTGGGGAGAGAAGAGTACCACCTTTTTAGGGTAGGGTTCATGCCTTTCAGGATGGGATAAACGTTTTTCTGAAGGTTTGCCACCGGGCCACCCGGTGATGCTGTCTCTCAATAAATAAAAAACCTGCAGGTTTATTTCATACGCATCTCCTTTTTCAACAAGCAGGTCACTGAGGCCATTGTCGTTGTAATCAATATTGGTTAAGCTTAAAACGGGTTTATTCAGTTTCAGGGCAAGGTTTACCACCGCCCGTTTCATCATGCCCGGGGTCCAATCACATTCGCCGGTGAGCCAGGGACTTTTAAAACGGGTCAGTTCAGCAGCACCCGTTTCATCAATTACAAAAGTGCAGTCATCGTGGTTTTGTAAAAGCGATGCAGGTATGTCTTCGGTATCATCTTCTTCCACCGCTTTCTTTATTACCGGGGCCTTGGTTTGTCCCCAGGCCATTAAAATTATTTTTTTACTTTTTAAAATGGTATTGATGCCCATGGTAATGGCCATACGCGGCACCTGGCTCATGTGGCCAAATTCATAAGCATTGGCAATACGGGTACTGTTGTCCAGGCTGATCAGTCTTGTTTTTGAATGGATACCGCTGCCCGGTTCATTGAAACCGATATGACCGTTCACACCTATGCCCAGGATCTGCAGGTCAAGACCGCCTGCTTCTTCGATCTGTTTTTCATAATTCAAACAGTGCTCTTTCACTTTGTCTTTTGGTATCATGCCATCGGGCAGGTGGTAATTGGCAGGATCAATATCTGTATGCTCAAATAAATTCTTCCGCATGAAATAATGATAGCTCTGCAGCGCATCTTTATCCATGGGGTAATACTGATCGAGGTTGAAAGTGATCACATTTTTAAAGCTCAATCCTTCTTCTTTGTGCATGCGCACCAGTTCGGCGTATAATGTTTTGGGTGATGAACCGGTTGCCAGCCCAATAACGGTTTTCTTTCCTGCGGCTTCTTTTTCCCGGATGATTGCAGCAATTTCCCGGGCAACAAAGACAGAACCGCTTTGTGGATCAGGGAAGATCTTTACCGGTATTTTTTCCAATGAATCGGTGAGGTCAATTTTGGTCATATGAGTTGGTTGCAGGTGTCAGGCCACTAAGAAAAGCACTTACTTAAAATAATATCAGCGTAACTCAGTGTATATAACTTAATAGCTGATTACAGTGGCCAGACACCTATTAGAACCTCTAAGTTA
>Ga0154020_10010547_pt1 | contig 10565 bp, 7 predicted proteins | sample Klosneuvirus_201_FD_109709 | JGI IMG/M metagenome (GOLD analysis project Ga0154020, IMG submission 109709) | Active sludge microbial communities from wastewater, Klosterneuburg, Austria - Klosneuvirus_20160825_MG | ecosystem: Engineered > WWTP > Aerobic digester > Activated sludge | place...
CATGCTGAAGAACGAAAAATCAGAAAAACCAGGAATCAAAAACAAACGACTCCTCGCTGCATGGGACACGGACTACCTCGCAAAAGTACTGTCCGAATAACGACTTAACACGCAATCGCCCTGGCATTCGATTGTAGACGATTTGGTGTGACAGAATGATGTGGCAATGGAGGTCAGTCGCTTCCATTTGCGATGCACATATCGCATACTGGATGGAGTTAAATGAATACACTATTGTGATATCGTTTTACCATGCCGGGAGAGGGAGCAACCAGATGAAGAATGATCCGTTAGGTATTGCGGCGACTTTGACAACTGCCACGACAACTGTACGGTACGTGAGCCTCACAAAGTTGGCTGAAAAGACCGGCGCAGATGTGACGCGACTTCCCCACACCGTCAAGATTCTGCTGGAGAATATCGCCCGGCGTGCCGCTAGCAGGGACGTGTCGCAGGCAGACATTGAATCACTCGCGCATTGGCCCGATGGCGCCGAGGCATCGATCGCATTCATGCCGGCTCGAGTCCTGATGCAGGATTTCACCGGCGTTCCCTCTGTGGTTGACCTCGCGGCCATGAGAAGTGCAGTCGCGAGAGCCGGCGGTGATCCACAGAGCGTCAATCCCTTCGTGCCGGTCGATCTAGTCATTGACCACTCAGTCCAGGTCGACCGCTTCGGCAGCGCCGATGCATACGACACCAACCTGGAGTGGGAATATCGCCGCAATCAGGAACGCTACTCATTGCTCAACTGGGCTCAGCAGGCCTTCGACGGCTTCCGTGTGGTGCCGCCCGGAATGGGGATCTGTCACCAGGTCAACCTCGAACATCTGGGTCGCGTCGTCATCGAACGCGACGGCTGGGCGTTTCCCGATACCTTGGTGGGAACCGATTCACACACCCCGATGATCAACGGCCTCGGTGTGTTGGGCTGGGGGGTAGGCGGTATCGAGGCCGAAGCGGCGATGCTTGGGCAACCGATGTTTCTGCCGAAACCTGTCGTGCTCGGAGTCAAGACGCTCGGTACGCTGCCGCCTGGAACAACCGCTACCGATCTGGTGCTGACGCTAGCTCAGATGCTCAGGGCGCACGGCGTGGTGGGTAAGTTTGTCGAGTTTTTTGGGCCGGGATTGAGCTCGCTGAGCATCGCGGACCGTGCCACCCTGTCGAATATGTCGCCGGAGTTCGGTGCAACGGCCACGCTCTTCCCTGTCGATTCGAACACCCTGGAATATTTGCTTCTCACTGGGCGTGGCGACAATGTCGATCTGGTCGAGCGCTATACGCGCCAGCAGGGACTATTCCGGACCGACGACGCAGTCGAGCCGAACTTCAACGAGGTCCTCGAGCTGGACTTGAGCAAGGTCGAACCCAGCGTCGCCGGGCCCAAGCGGCCACAGGACCGCGTCTCGCTGGCCGGCGTCAGGCAGTCGTTCCAGTCCGTCCTCGACGGCGCGGCGGCCGATGTGAGCGCGACTGAAATCGCCCGGCTCAAGGCCGAAGGTTGCTCTGAGTCCGGCGAGTTTCTTAAAGCCTCGCCGGAGCATTTGCGCCAGCCCACCGCTGCGGCATCGGTGACCGATGGCTCAGTTGTCATCGCGGCCATCACCAGTTGTACCAACACCTCGAATCCGTCGGTCATGATCGCTGCTGGGTTGCTGGCTCGCAAAGCGGTCGAGGCTGGCTTGCAGAGCCGCCCCTGGGTGAAGACTTCACTGGCGCCAGGCTCGCGCGTCGTCACCCAATACCTGGATAAAGCTGGGCTCACGCCCTACCTCGATAAGCTGGGTTTTAATCTGGTCGGTTACGGTTGCACCACGTGCATCGGCAACTCCGGTCCGTTGCCCGAAGAGATCGCCGAGGCGGTGACCACGAAGAATCTGGCAGTAGCTGCCGTGCTGTCGGGTAACCGAAACTACGAGGGCCGCATCCATAGTCAAGTACAAGCCAGTTACCTGGCCTCGCCGCCGCTGTGTGTCGCCTATGCGCTGATCGGCACGGTCTTATGTGACATCAGCGTCGATTCGCTGGGGACTGACCAGCAGGGCAACCCCGTCTATCTAAAGGACATCTGGCCGAGCGCGGCGGAGATCGAAGCGGTGATAGCTACAGCGGTGAGTTCCGAGCAATTTGATTTGGAATATGGCCGCATTTTCGAAGGTGATGACAAGTGGAAGAGTATGCCCGCCCCTACAGGGGCCTCGTTCGAGTGGGCCGAGGATTCGACCTATGTTCGCGAACCACCTTTCTTTATCGATTTTGCCGACACTCCAGCACCACTGGCTGATGTCCAGGGAGCGCGCGTGCTGGCGGTGCTTGGTGATACTATTACCACCGATCACATTTCGCCGGCGGGTGCCATCACTGCTAATTCACCGGCCGGAGCGTATCTCACCGCCCATAAAGTACCGGCAGACGAGTTCAACAGCTTCGGCTCCAGGCGTGGCAACCACGAAGTCATGATGCGCGGGACATTCGGCAATATTCGCTTGCGCAACGCGATGGTTCCCGGGGTGGAAGGCCCCTGGACAATTCATGCTCCCAGCGGCGACAAAATGACGATTTATGACGCCGCGATGCGTTATGTGGAGGAAGGCACGCCGCTGGTGGTCATCGCCGGAAAAGAGTACGGCGCGGGCAGTTCGCGCGACTGGGCGGCCAAGGGGGCTGCGCTGCTAGGTATCAAAGCAATCATTGCCGAGAGCTATGAACGCATCCACCGCAGCAACCTGGTCTGTATGGGGGTCTTGCCATTGCAGTTCAAGGCTGGCCAGTCGGCGAAGTCGCTGGGCTTGAGCGGCAACGAAACTCTGACCATCACCGGAATCGCTGACGGTATTGAGCCACAGCAAACGGTCAGTGTGTCAGTGGGTCGGCCTGACGGCTCTCAAACAACATTCGATACAATGGTCAGGATCGACGCGACTGCGGAGGTCGAGTACTTTGTTAATGGTGGTATCCTGCAAATGGTATTACGGCAATTGTTGCCGACCTGACGGCGTGCACAAGTGTCCTTTGAGGGCATCAGGGATTCCGGTTATGGCCGCAATCTTATCAGCATGGGCATCCATGAATTCGCAAACAAAAATCTGGTGCGCGTGGAATAATTGATGCCTCGGTATAGGATGTGGAAGGAAAGTACCCTTGCTCCGAGAAGGGAGACAATAAAACAATCGCAATGACAAAGACCATTTGTCGCTAATAAGTCGATTCTCCGCTAACAGCCAGGAACATCCATGTCACTCTCATTGTTCGATAATTTTCAACTCAAAGATGTCAAACTGCGAAATCGAATCGCGGTATCACCGATGTGCATGTATTCATCGGAGGATGGTTTTCCGACAGATTGGCATTTGGTTCACTTGGGTTCTCGGGCTGTTGGCGGTGCCGGATTGGTGATTGTGGAGGCGACAGCAGTATCACCGGATGGACGCATTAGTCCCGCCGACAGTGGAATTTACACGGATGAGCACGTCGAGCCGTTTGCGAGGATCACGCGGTTCATGAACCAACAAGGGGCGGTATCCGGAATTCAGATTGCACACGCCGGCCGCAAGGCAAGTTCAAAGAAATCATGGGAAGGTGGCGCTCACATTAACACCAGCGCTGGCGGATGGGAGACAATCGCTCCGTCGGCAATTGCATTCGGTGCCAAACTCGACAAGGTGCCCACAGCAATGACTCTCGACGATATCGCGCGAGTAAAGGGGGATTTCATCGCTGCCGCCGAACGTTCGCTGGCAGCGGGATTCCAGTGGCTGCAAGTTCACTTTGCACATGGTTATTTAGCACACGAATTCTATTCACCACTATCAAACAAGCGAACCGATCAATACGGCGGCGGTTTTGAGAATCGCATCCGTTTTATGATGGAAACATTTGAAGCGGTTCGCGAAGTCTGGCCGCAACGATTGCCGTTGACCGTTCGCTTGTCAGTCACAGATTGGGTGGACGGTGGAGTCACGCTTGAGGAGTCGATCGAACTGGTCCGACGCTTGAAGTCAGCCGCCCTCGACATGATTGACGTGAGCCACGGCATGAACGTTCCCGACCGCACAATACGCACGCGCGGTGTAGAACGAAAATAAAACAATCACCATGTTCAAAACCAAAAATGCCCACTTTATCCTCACCTGATGAACAGCAGACCTTTCCATGCTTTGTCTTCGGGCTGCTGGCCAGTGTCACCTTTAAAAAATGAACGCACCCCCTTGTTTTTATGGAGGGGGGGGTAAATTCGTTTCTGTCATCTGTGTCGAGCGGCAATTTCTGTCGCTGGCCGGTTGGCAGTCTCTCAGGAAAGGCAAGTTGCCATGAAGAATCGAATGTTCGGTGGAATCGGTGCGATGGCGTTGGCGTTCACCCTCGCCATTGTCGGCTTGGGTACAGTCTCGCATCAGGCCCAGGCGGAGGAAACGAAGGTCAATTCGATGTTGCAAGAGTGTGCCAAAGCGTGTTCGGACTGCCAGCGTGCGTGCGACCATTGTGCCACGCACTGTGCAAACCTGCTGGCCGATGGGAAGAAGGAACGCCTGTCGTGCCTGATGCACTGCCGGGACTGTGCGACCTGCTGCGCCGCCTGTTCCCAGGTCTGTGCGAGTGAAGGGCCTCTTTCCGCAGTGATGGCTGATTGCTGTGCGAAGTGCTGCGACCATTGTGCCAAGGCGTGCGAAACGTTTCCCGACGATGCCCACTGCAAGGCATGTGCTGCCGAATGCCGCAAGTGTGAGAAGGCGTGCAAGGCAGTTGCTAAGTAGGTGACATTCTCCGCTGCGGGAAGCGATACGGTGCCGGAGGTCGAGGGACCGACCGAGACTTCTTTAGCGTTGTCGGGAGTGGGTTTAACCTGCTCATTCCCAGCAACGCATTTTTGTCATTTGATCAGTGCCACGCTCGCATTCAACCGCAAAATGCTGCTGATCGGGTTTGCGGCCTCCAATCTCGTCGTCGGTTTCTCGTCGTCCTATGCGGTCATCAACGCCTTCCGGATCGTCGGCGGCATTTGCGCGGGCGTGATGTGGCCGATGATCGCGGCCTACGGCACGCGACTGGTTCCCGAAAACATGCAGGGCAAGGCGATCACGGTCATCATGTCGGGCAACACCCTGGGCATCAGCATCGGACTGCCGGTTACGTTTACACCGGCAGCGGCGAAGGTGCCGCGAACAAGAGCGGCACGCTGTTTGAAGGCATCGCCCGCTGGCACGACGTCAAGAAGACTCAGACGCTCGAGGACGCTCGGGAACGTGCATTGAAAGGCATCCAGGAAGAGGTTTCAAAAGGTGTCCAGTTCATCCGCACCCACATCGATGTGGATGATCCAAAGCTCACCGGTCTGAAGGCGATGCCAGTACGGCATCGAAGAGGGCAAGCCCGCCAACTTCCTGGTGCTGGACGCCAATACGCCCTTTGAAGCCGTGCGTCAGCGGGCCGACGTGTTGGCATCAATCCGCAATGGCGAATACCTGTTCAAGCGTCCGGAGCCGAGCTATGAGATCGCGCTGGATGTCTTTCGGAAGACGATGTGAATTGGGCGTTGGAAGGATATTTGAGTTCGGCGTGAATTCGAGCAGCGCGTAATCGTCCTACAGCACAGGGCTGAACAACCGAGCCAACACCGTGCCGATCCGCACATACCAGGGGAGCAGTCGATTTCTGCCGGGGTCCTTCCGTACCGAATTCGCGAAGTCTTGCTGCAACATCTCGGTGACTTGTCGAATGAGATTTGGCTCATCCGCCGCGAGCATCAACTCGAAGTTAAGATGCAGCGATCGGTTGTCCAGGTTTGTTGATCCGATCAGAACAAGTTGATCGTCCACCAGCACACACTTCTGATGGAGAAAACCATCCTTGTAACGATAAACGGGAATTCCGATCGACTCGAAAAGGTTCTCGTAGTAAAAGCCGGCAAGGTGGGCGAGCCATTGATCGGTTTGTGAAGGCACGACGACCCGCACATCAACCCCCCGCGCCAGAGCCATTGACAATGCGTTGATGCAGGTCTCATCCGGAACAAAATACGGCGTGCTGATCCAAAGTCGGCTCTTGCTGGAGCCTGCGGCCGCTGCGAACATCATCGTCGCGCGGGCTCTTCGGTCGGTCGGGCCAGTTGCGCAACCGGCCGCCGCTCCTTCGTCGCTTTCGTGTCCCATTGGGTGCCTGCCCCCCTCTTGTTTCGCCCCCTCCTGTTTATCAAGGTCGCAACTCCAAACGGCTTCCGGCAGATCCGAACGTGTGGCCCAGTAGTAGTCGCCCGCAAACACCGCTTGCACCGTTCGCGAGACAGCACCGTCCACCATGAGGCCTGTGTCACGCCAACGGTGTGTCCAGGTAACACGTCCCAGATACTCGTCGCCGACATTCAAGCCGCCGACGATGGCACGTCGACCATCGACAACCAGCAGCTTGCGATGATTGCGGAAGTTCAGTTGAAATCGGTTGAGCCAGCCTTGCCGAGTGTTGAACGAATGGACCTCCACGCCTGCGTCGCGCAGTTTCCGAAGGTAAGAGTGGGGCAGCGTGAGACTGCCGATTTCGTCATAGAGCAGCCGCACGGTGCATCCCGCGCGAGCCTGTACACACAAGGCGTCCGCAAACTGATTGCCAAGATCATCGTCGCGGATGATGTAGAATTGCGCATAAACGTATCTTTCGGCCGAAGCAATCTGTTCCAGGAGTTTCTCAAAGAATGGACCACCGTCCACCAGCAACTGGAACTGATTGCCATAGCTCAACGGAGTATCGAGAATATCGGCCAGACGGGCCAGCGGCGATCGAGCAGTCGGATCACCAGCATTGACGGTCGTAAACAACTCGCGACGAGCGGCTTCGACCGAATTCTTGTACTGTTGTTCGACAAGGCGAATCGCTTCTCGGTATCCCGCAAATCGGCTTCGGCCGAACACCCAGTACAGCGGCAGCACGATAATCGGCAACGCCACGAGCCCCACGGCCCAGGCCACGGCACCCTGCGACGTGCGAACCTTGTTGATGGCGTGCCATGCCGAGACAAGCCCGCCCAACTGGAGCACGGCCAGGATAGTCGGAACGATGACAGACCACGAGTTCGACAATTCATCCAACATGTCGCTCATTCCAATATCCAATTCTTCATTTTTCGCCCAACTGCAAATGACGGTTCAGTTTCGAACCGTCATTCTAGTCCGGGTTGGGCGGAAGCAAGAGTCCGTCACGAAAGTCGAACAGTTTGCTTCAGACGAGCGGCAGAAAAGAAGATACCCGTCACGAAACCTGCGGAGAGTTTCGGTTGCAACGCTAATCGCGTAAAGTCTCTGCGACATTCGCCAGAGCAGGTCGGGAAGTACCGGCCGATCGCGGTAACACACACGCCTGTGCGATCGACTTTTGAAACTTTGACCGATAGTAACTCCGAAACTCGCCTGAGCAGCATTCTTTATGGTTGAACGACGTTCAAGTGCGATCAGAAATGGCCTGCTGCTGGTGCTCGCCTTCACCGCCGGCTACATCGATGCCCTCAGCTACCTCGGGCTCGGCCGTGTATTCACGGCGAACATGACGGGAAACACGGTGCTGCTTGGCATCGCGCTCGCACAGTTTGATGGCGACGCGATTGCGCGGGCAGGCCTTGCGCTGGCGGGGTTCCTGGCCGGCGCTGCTGCGGGGGCCTGGATCGTCGAACGCGATCACTCCGATAGCCTGTGGCCCTGGTCCGTCACGCTCGCGCTCATATTCGAATCGCTCCTCCTGCTCGCCTTTGCCGCCGTCTGGTACGTGGCACAGGATCCGTTGGCAAGCGCGACCACCACTGCCCCTTTGATCGTGCTGTCAGCGCTCGCGATGGGTGTGCAAAGCGCGGCCGTTCGTCGGCTGGAAATCACGGGAATTGCGACCACCTATCTCACCGGCACGCTCACAAACCTGGCCTCGCTTCTGATGGGGCGATCACGCCGCAAAAGCAAACCGTTTCAACACAGCGTCCTGCTGGCTACTGTTTGGATCGTCTACATCGGCGGTACAGTATTTGCTGCCGTGGACCTGCCTCGAAACCTGGTGCTGACGCTGGTGTTCCCCGTGGCGCTGATCATGGCCGTAGTCTCGATCGCAACAATCGTTTTCCGACCGCGATAGTCCTCAGGAACTCAAGACAGACGTACCCCTGTATTCCTTTAACGCTGCTGAAACAGTACCATGCAATCATCACCAGGAGAGACAAGAAAGAGGAGAAGCAATGAAATGACTGATCGGAAGAAACCAGCTTTTTCTGTGTTGGATTTGGCTTCGCGTAAAGACACAGACCAGGGTCCTGCGCCTGCGTTACAGCGGTCATTAGCCTTAGCTCAACATGTGGAACGTTTAGGATTCACCCGCTTTTGGGTGGCTGAGCATCATAATATGGATGCGATTGTCAGTTCGGCAACCGCGGTGTTGATTGGTTACCTTGCAGGAGGTACTGATCGAATTCGAGTCGGTGCCGGTGGAGTGATGCTGCCGAATCATGCACCGCTGGTGATTGCTGAGCAGTTTGGAACGTTAGAGTCGCTGTATCCCGGACGAATTGATTTGGGCCTCGGTCGTGCGCCCGGTACTGATCCATTGACCGCGCGGGCGTTGCGTAATCATCGCAGCGGTAGTTCAGATGACTTTCCTGAAGACATAGTCGAGTTGCAGAGGTATTTAGGGCCACGCGGCCCGGGGCAAAAAATCATTGCGATGCCAGGCATGGACAGCAATGTGCCAATTTGGATCCTGGGTTCCAGTACATCCAGTGCGCAATTAGCCGCAGAGATGGGTCTGCCGTACGCATTTGCGTCGCATTTTGCGCCACGCATGATGATGCAAGCCATCGAGTTGTATCGCCACCATTTTAAGCCATCGGTGGTGCTGGAAAAGCCCTATGTGATGTTAGGAGTGCCCTTGGTTGCAGCCGATACCGATGCGCAGGCAGCTTTTTTAGCGACCACCACCTACCAGCGGATTTTAGCCTTGGTTCGTGGGCAAAGCCTGCTGATGCGTCCACCCGTTCAGAGTATGCAAGACCTCTGGCAACCGCATGAGGAGCGGGCGGTCAAAGAGTTCTTAAGCATCGCAATGATTGGTAGCGCCAAAACAATTGAACAGAAAATACAAACGCTGTTGCAGCATACCCAAGCGGATGAGATGATTTTTACTTGTGATCTGTATGAGCATGGAGATCGCTTGCGTTCGTTTGAAATCCTTGCCGACAGTCAAGCTGATTCACTGCAACTTAAGGAAAACGCAAACTTGCTCCGTGGGGCGAACTGATGCTTTGGTGGTTGCTTGCCATTTTGATCGCTGCCGTAGTTGCACCGACCTTGAACCGAATCGTTGGTTCGTGGAGCGGATGGGTTCTGGCTGTTGTTCCGGCAGGCGTGTTCATCGGGCTGCTGAATCAATGGCCGTCGATTGTGAACCAGGAGGATGTATCGGTTTCTATCGACTGGGTTCCGGCGTTGAATCGGGCGGTGTCGTTGCGGTTGGATGGCCTGAGTCTGCTGTTCGGGCTCATGGTGACCGGCATTGGTTCGCTGGTTCTGTTGTATGCCGGAGCCTATCTGAAAGGTGATGAACGGCTGGGTCGGCTGTGGATATTGCTGCTGATTTTCATGGCGGCGATGCTGGGTCTTGTGCTGGCCGACAATCTGCTGACGTTGTTCACCTTCTGGGAACTCACCAGCATTACGTCGTACCTGTTGATCGGATTCAACAGTGATCAACCGGAATCGCGAACGTCCGCTTTGCAGGCGTTGTTGGTGACGGGAGGCGGCGGACTGGTGCTGTTGCCGGGGTTGCTTCTGCTGGGAGCCGCAGGTGGCTCGTTCGAGATTTCGACACTGCTGAACAATGCAGAAGCCGTTCGTCAGCACTCGTCCTATGTGCCGATGCTGGTTCTGATTCTGGTCGGAGCATTCACGAAGTCGGCTCAGTTTCCGTTTCACTTTTGGCTGCCCAACGCGATGGCGGTGCCCACGCCGATCAGCGCGTATCTGCATTCGGCCACGATGGTCAAGGCGGGCGTGTACCTGATTGCTCGACTGCATCCGATTTTGGGCGGGACGGCCGAATGGTTCTGGATGATTGCTCCCATCGGGACCATCACGATGGTGCTTGGCGCGGTACTGGCGTTGCGGGCGACCGACCTAAAACAGATTCTTGCGTATGCGACCATCAGTGTGCTGGGAACGCTGACGATGCTGTTGGGGATCGGAACCGAGGCCACTCTGATTGCTGCGTTGGCGGTGCTGGTGGCTCATGCGTTCTACAAAGGCGGGTTGTTCATGATGGTTGGAGCCGTCGATCACGCCATCACTGAAGACGGGTTGCCGCTGGGCTCGGTCGATCAAGTGATCTGGACGCGCGATCCGAAGTCACTCGACGTGCCTGCCAGGGAGCGTAAAGCCGAAAGGAAGAGAGCTTGCTTCGAGGAGAAAGAGAGTCACCGTTGGCTCGACATGATGCAGAGCGGTGAGCAGATCGCCCGCAGCTTACCGGAGACTCAGTTCGTGATGGTCGCCGACAGCGAATCCGACATCGGCGAAGTGTTCTGCGAAGCGTCCGAACTGCCC
>Ga0154020_10010548_pt1 | contig 10564 bp, 17 predicted proteins | sample Klosneuvirus_201_FD_109709 | JGI IMG/M metagenome (GOLD analysis project Ga0154020, IMG submission 109709) | Active sludge microbial communities from wastewater, Klosterneuburg, Austria - Klosneuvirus_20160825_MG | ecosystem: Engineered > WWTP > Aerobic digester > Activated sludge | place...
AGTTGCGGAGTTCAGGATTCCAAGCCTGAAGACCATCTTTTCGATACTTGAATCGTTGAGGAACAAAGAACAGAGCTTTTCTCAGCATGTCGTCTGTCCAAACGTAGGTGTTATTCCAATACTCCGAGGAGTCTTCTTCAGGAATCAAATGGCACGAATGAATGATCTCCGCGATTGCCTTAACGCGGTCTGAATGACAAATTGGCTTCAAAGCAGCTTTTCCATATAGGAGTTATAATAAAATTAAGTGGTATATCTTGACCAGATCATTTTAGCCGATTGCAGCTTATCATTCTTGTGTAATTCAGAATACGACAATACTCTTAACTGCCAATCTTTATAGAATCCAAGAGTTTGCGCCCAAACTCCCTCCTCCTTAAAATGTCCATCTTCCCAATCAACTAAATATTTTGAATTTATCTCGTCACTATTATATTTCGGTTTGATGATTTCCTTGATGCGTCCGAGTCTCTTAACTCGAGGGCTATTATATGCATCAATCTCTACTACTTGTTGACCTCTATAAAATCGAGGATTGACTATCGGACGAGGAAGATTTCTTGCTTGAAATCTCATAGCATCCGAGAATGATAGATCTTTAGGGATCTCAGGATGCAGTAACTGAAATCCTGGAGGACAGTGGATTCGTGTTCGAGTTAGAAGAAACTTTTCATCTTCACTTAACTTCATACGCAGTTACAGGGGTCATGAACTTCTCGGGTATTGTAACAGTCCGTACAAACGGGTTCTCCATCTCTTATACAGGTACACTGCCAACATGTCGGTTGATTACACTTAGGGCAGGTTTCATAGATCCTCGGCTTCCAGTTCTTTTTCTCTTCCATCCTCTGACGCATTTTTGCGAGGATATCACTCATGCGTTTGTCCACATAGGTAGCTTAACAGCAGTTTTGTTCGCTGATTTTCCTTTCAAAGATACTCTACCAAGGTTCTCACTTTTACCGGTTAGACACTGCCATCCGTAGAAATAGTAATTCCATACAGGTTCTCGGTCGTATGCATATAGAGAACCATCTTTATGAATAGCAGTCCAAGTAGCCCATTCAGGGATGCGACTGCCATTCTCCGCCGTCCGAAGAAGCTGCATCAGTTTATTTACAATTCTCTGATGATCTTCAAACGCTACATATTGACCATCAGGTTCGGTGGCCATCTGATTAAGAGTATGAACTGGTTTCCATCTAGTAATCTCTGGTCTATCCACCATAATTTCCTCCACGGACTTGATTCTCAGGCGCTTTGTTAGGATCCGTATTATCTTCCACTATTCCTCCGCATTTAGGGCAATGATTATGATCAACACAATCTCGGTAGTTATCAGTTTCCCAAGGACACTCTAGACAATAATAGTCTTTAGTCATCCCTTCTGAATCTCCGCTGTTCTTAACTGCAGAACTTTGTCATCGTAATAGTTAGAGACTCTTAAATCCCATCCAGGAACATGTTCAATATGACAGACATCTCCAAATTCCTGGCGAATAATATAGGATTTCATAGCGGTCATTAGATCTTCATAAGGGAATCCTTCCAGAGTTCCAGAGTAAGCTATATAGTTCTTCCCTTCTCTTCGCCATTGTATTGCATATTCTTGAATGCATCGACCGACTTCTTCCCATCCTAGCCAGATTGGTCGATTCTCTCGGTGATAGAACTGCATATATCCACCGATCACGTTATCTGTGGCAACTTCAGCAGGGATTTGCAGAATCTTCGCGAGCATGTAATCTCGCTCTTGAGCGGTAAGATATTTTGTCGGAATATCTGTAAGACACTGACTTAATTCGGTTCTAGTCATGAACCTCTCCGAGAATCACACATTGCTCGGGTTCTTCTTTTATCTCAATGAACTCAACATGTCCATTAACCATGTAGACTGTCCCACATTTAGGACATTTTACATGGTACGCAAACTCTGCATCTATATGCGACATACATCCACATTTACAGTGGATATCCATACAAACTTCAGTTCCTTTCCACTGAACCCAACCGTGAGGTTTACCTTTGTAGGTTTCTTGGATTTTCCAAGCTTCGTCTGCACTCTGAGCGATCTTCATATTTAGTGTATAATAAAACTACGGAGAAAGCCATCCAGTCTCTACGTCGAAGCAGAGATAAGGTATTCCTTCTACGAAGACAATGTTTTCTTTCATCTCAAGCAGTAAAGATTCGAGGCTAACTCTATTCAGGTAATCAAGAACGAGTTGTTCCTCTGTTTTCGAATCGCTCATAGTCGACATTCCGGAAATGATTTCAGAAAATCCGCAACTCTTCGCTCTTTGTATGCAATAGGGAGAGTTTTAATCTTGTTGTCCGTATCCTTGCCGTACTTCGTACCGACTGGATTCCATCCAAGATTATCAGATAGAAAAGGGAGATAGTATACGAATTTCCACTCTGCGATTTGTTCCTTGATGAAAGTTCTGAATTTTTGCTCAATGACCGCTTCGCACAGCTCTCTACGATCGGAGTCGTCGAAGGCTCTATAGTCTTTCTGAAAAGCTACGCGATAGACTACTTTACCGTAGGTAGGTGAAATATCTTCGATCAATAACTGCATCTATAGATTCCTCGATAGTCGTCTAAAATTATCTGCTATTCCGCCGTTGATTCTCATCCTTATGATAGTCTCTAGGTCGTATTTTTGAGTAAGATCATATGTTTCTTTATGTCCCCAAACATATAGACTGCAGAAATAGATTGTTGGACCGCCATCTCTCCAATCTGCGGTTAGAGTGTATCCACCTATCTTAAGGATATCGTAAATATCGCCGTTGACCTTGGTTATTACTCGATGAACTTCTTCTCTTGAAATCATTCTATTCTCTTCTGGAGTCTGCGGATTTCGATTTCCGTTTCGAAGATCTTTTCTTTGAACTCGCTGGTCCACTCATCACTTCCCCAAGTATCTTTATCCATTGCTTCTCTGGCGCATCTCTGTGCTTGGTCGAGATGATCTCTCATCTTGTCGATCAGTTCTGAGGAGGTAGTTCGGACGCCCATTTAGGGTTCCACTATCCAGGAACAGAGCCATTCAGAAGTTCTGTCCTCTTTCTGAGGATAGATAGTTTCGCCGTAGTCGTCATTATATGTAACTTCGATTTCGGTTACGAGTCCCATGTCAGAGTTCTCTAAATCAAAGAAGAAATATCCCGGAAAATCTTTATTCTGTGAAGTGAGAATACCCAAGATTCCCTTCCCAGGAAATTTCATCTGCAGATATTCTCGGTCTTTCAGAAGGTTCAGATCTTTAAAGGTTCTCCAATACATGAAGAGATTATAATAAAAATGTGCCTCCTGTTAGGAGTCTATTTATTTAAATGATGTTTATAGGCTATTTTGAAGATTTCTGGGAATCTTTCTTTAATGAATCTTCTAGCTATATTCCTAGAGCAACCTAAGATAGCAGCTAATTCAGGAATCCATCTCTTCTTAGAAAAATCGATTGAGATGGTTTGCATAGCTTTTTCATACTCGTTGAATTTTTGAAATTTTCTCGCTCTATTTGACCTATCAATGTATTCTTTCTTAATTTTGTTGTCATATAGATCTGTGAAATTTTTACCAAACTTATTTATAACATAATTAAGAAGAGGCTCCATCTCAGGATATCGCAGAAGTTTGAGTTCATGTGGAAATTGACTAATTTTGTCTTGGAGTAAATGAGAATTTCGATCATAGCCCTTAACCTCTATATAAATTCCATTTTCTATGAAGTCGGGAGTGTAATAATGAGGGCTATTCTGATGATAGTATAAGAACTTTTCTTTATTTCTAACGAAAGATATTCCACGATCTATATTATACAAAACATAAGCTAGTTCCCAGGAACTGTCGCAGCGGATGCCTCGATATACACCCTTGCACCCTTTTCCTCCGCCATTAGCTCCTCCTAACCTGCCAGGATTGTTTTTAATCCATTCTTTTGTCTTATTTGAAAGATTCAGCCGGGCTTCTAAAGAATAAACTCTTGGCTTGTATAAGCCCTGAGCTTTTCTTTGTTGATAGGTCTCTGATGATAGCTTTAGGGATTTATTATTTTCTTTCGTGAGTCCTTTATTCCAAGCTATTTTTGTTCCTGTGGGAGTTGGGATAAATTTTTTTCCATCTTCTGAATGCTTTCTCCAATAATGGAGCTTAAGATTCCCTAGAGTATCACATATTTTACCACAATTACACACAAGATCGGATCCTATTTTAGAATAAATCATATGACTATAGTCTATTTTTCTAGGTTGATTCTTAATCTTGCCGTTACAGGTTTTCAAATGCAATTTTAGTCTATTTAAAGAAATTTTATTTTTGCAGGATAAACAACAGACAGCTCTCATCGGATTTCGTTTTCTTGTTTTCTTCTCTACAATTTTAATCATAATTATTAGTTAAAAGGTAGAGTGCTTGACTTGATTTTGGATTAAATACTAATTTGCCTCTTTGCAGTATTGAACTGCATTCTACGGGTTACAGGTCCGTTGCATCACCTTAATGCTTAAGAGGCGTGTCGGGAATGTTGGATTTGAACCAACGATCATGGCTTATGAAACCACGGCTTTAGGCCGAGCTAAGCTAAATCCCGATGTGGAGACTATGGGTTATGATCCCATTACCTTCGGTATGCAAAACCGACGCTCTCCCAATTGAGCTAAGTCCCCATTAGTTCTCACTTAAGTGAGATGCTCCTAGGGTCAGAGTCGAACTGACGAGACGCTTTTGGCGTACCGGTTTAACAGACCGGCGCTCCCAACCGACAGGAGCATCCTAGGAATTTCTTGGATATTTTAGAGTTATCCAACTCTGCATGACTGATTGGACTTGAACCAACACTCTAGGACTTAGAAGATCCTTGCTTTTCCATTTAAGCTACAGTCATATGAGCGGATAGTCCGATTTGAACGGACGACTCTTAGTTTGGAAAACTAAAGTTCTACCACTGAACTATACCCGCTTGGTAGGTAATATTGGATTTGAACCAATGACCGCTAGTTTGTAAGACTAGAGCTCTAACCACTGAGCTAATCACCTATGTGCGACCTAATGGGATTGAACCACTGACCTATCCCTTATCAAGGGATTGCTCTTCCGCTGAGCTAAGGTCGCATTTGTGGATTGAATTAACAATCCAATATCGGACTTGGCTAGGTTTTAACTAAGTCCTTGTTGTCAATGCATTCTTATTGAATGCGCGGATTGATGAACTAAATTCAACAATCCAATGCTCCCAGGGTACGACTCGCACGTACAATTCCTACTTTCAAAGAGTAGTGTGTCTACTATTCCACCACCCGGGAATATAGCAATTAGAGACGCTGCTCAACCGCCATATTCCCTCGCATTTTATTTTTCATTCCCACTCCCCAGCCTTCTTAATCAGGCTTTTAGAATATCTACGGAAATCACGATGTTTCAATTTCTTTGCCCATCCTTTACTTCCGTAAGCGTAATTGTATCTCCTACTAATAACGCCGTATTGTTTACTTTTCATACATCTCCTTCATTTCTTTGCGACCGGTGTGAGTCGAACACACAACCTCGTGATTAAGAGTCACTTGCGCTACCAATTGCGCCACGATCGCTTATTTGGTGGCGCCGATGGGGCACGATCCCACAACCTCGGAGTTAAAAGCTCCTTGCTCTATCCAATTGAGCTACGACGCCAGTCGTTTGCCATCCTCGTCGGTGCTACGTTTTCGTTTCATCTTTCTTCCTCCTTTAACAATTCCCAGCACATCTCAAATCCTTCCCAAAGAATTTGCGTATGATTTATCTCATAAACAAATTCGGTATCAGATTCTCCATAATACCGCTTCAACAAGGAACCATCGAGTTTAGATTCGAAGAGTTTCCTCAAATCATCTGTACTCTTTAATCCCATGCGCCACTTGAAGGACTCGAACCTTCAACCTCCCCGTTCGTAGCGGGTTGCTCATCCAATTGAGCTTAAGAGGCAATACTTACAAGCGCAATAAAAAAGGCTACCAATCGGTAGCCCTCTTCAAACGTATTATGTTTGACTAGGGCTACATGCATCCCTTCGCATTATTAATGCGCACTTGCATCGTCTTTTGTTGTCTGGCGGTTACCATTCTATTTATTAGTATAATAAAATTATTTCAAGAAGGCAAACTTATTTATAAAATATTCCATAATATTTCTTTATGAGAAGTTCAAGATCTTCTAAAGAAGAGGATGGACCAAGAACGATACCGCCGTATATGAAAGAATATTGGAATGGTTTAGATCGATCAGCAGGTCTGACTCCAGAAATTCCAAAATCAACTCCACCTACTGAAGCGCGAGACCACAGATGATCTTGATCTGTTTGCTGATGAGGAACATCTTTAAATGATCTATTCCAATCTGCAGCACTCTTTAATTGAGGCTTCGTGTGCCACCTTAAGTTGCCGGTCTTCACCTGAGATTTAATTTGTAAAGCTATCTTATTTGCGAATTTTATAAATTCAGATATTAGGTCTGGATTAGACTCTTTCATGATTTTCTTACCTTCGTACAGTTTCATGGTTCCCTCTTAAATTTGCTAAGAATAGATTTAAAGTAGATACTATTGATGATATCTCATCAGATATTTCTTTTTTATGTCTATCAATTCTTTGTTTATACTGCCAGACATCTCGATCATTTTGTTTATCTTATCTACTGGAGTTGATCTGCTATCTACAGGATTAGGTCCATAGACTAATCTGTTCAATTTGTGGAGTAAGTCATAGATCTGCTCAGAGCTGTCTTCTTTAAGTCTCTTCTTGCCTTCGTATAGTTTCATGGTTTTCCTTTAAATTTACTACGAATAGATTTGAAAGAGCTAAGTAATTCATCAATATCTCTCTCGGGCATACCGCGTAGCTCTATCCCATCATCCATGTAATGATAGAGATCGTTATACAGATCATTAATCTTACGTATTTTACTGAGAATCAAATTTTTCCGAGAGGGATCTTCTTTGCTTTCGTACATTTTCATATTTTGCTTTCCACTATCTTGATTGCCGCTTTCGCAGTATTAACTAGAAATTTCACCGCGTCCTGTTTGTTCATACCGAAGATCTGATCATAGCTCATGTCGTAGTGATCATCATTAGTCTGAGTATAAGGAGATTTCTTAAGAAGAGCTTCTATCTTCTTAGCTTCTGGATCTGGACGATAGGGGCCACCGCCTTTTCGAGCTGATAGAGGTTGAGAATCTACGGAGTATTCAATACGATATCCTGCGTCGCTTCCTACTTGAACTGCAATCTTCAAGTACATTACCTTGTCATTCTTCTCAACGCGCTTCTGCCACATGATCCCACCGGCGAAGCTGAATCCTAATTTCTTCAGCTCATTAGTGTATTCCTGAATGTCAAGATCATCTCCGCCCTCATCTACTACGAAGGCGGATTCTTGAAGTTTAGAGGATTCTTTAAGAGCTTCCTCGTAATAGTAGATAAATACTCTAGCATCTGATCCGTAACCAAAAGCTGATCCTCTTGAATAGCGGAGCTGTTCACTCTTAATCAGCTTATCTATTTTCGGGTCATTAAGGATCTTGTTCATATCAGAGGTCTGACTTGATTCTAACTTGATCTTAATAAAATAGGAATGAGTACGTTTCTGATCATCTGTATCAGTATGTTCAATTTTGTGTTTATCTAGAAGATCGACAATATAGCTGATATTCTTTTTGTCTTCATTGCTTGACTCTGCGAATTCATCATCAGCGCCCTCTTCTGCGAATTCTCTCGCTATCTGTACAATAATAGAAGCTTTACCTACGATTTCCTTGATTTGATCTGGCTTGTAATTCTTAATGAATGCGCCGCCGTGGATTGCTTTATCTAGTTTACGAGGATCGCCTCCGCAGAAGTCGAGGAGATCTAGTGCGATTGCATTGAGATCGAGTTTAACCTCGGACATCTTCCAAGGAGAAGATTCGCGGAGTGAAGTATAGAGGCGCATTATTGGTACCTATCAAACAGATCTTTAAGAGAGGTGTTTGTCCTTTTAAACTGCTTCATACCTTTTGGATGATAGGTATCAAAATCAAAAGTATGGATTGTAATCATTACCTCCTTATCATATCTCTTTACTGAATCAATGAAAGATCCTTTTGCAGTTAGAACTTCCTGAATTGACATTATAGTTTTATTGTTTTTGCTGTCAACAACATCAAAGACTATATTTGAATATATTGTCGCCTGTATTGTAAGTATAGAATCTATTCTGCCATTGGATAGATAGTTCTCAATAACAAGATCTGGAATTCTAAGATCAGGTTTCCTCTCATTCATCGAATTAATGTAATCTAGATAAATTTTAAAGAGAGTTAATTGATAGTCTTTTGCTATTTTATTCTCGGTCTCTTGAAGTGAGGTATAAAGTTTCATACTTATTAGTTACACAAGAGAGTTAATATAGCGATCCACTTCTACTTGAATTTCCGGTTCCATCTTACCACGAACAAGTGAGGCTTCTGCGTATTTACCTACGAGTTCTTTGTTGAAGAATGATCCTTGTACTCTCATGATCTCCAGAACCATCGGGAGTTTGTTTCTATTCTCATCAAACAGAACATCCACCAAGTAATCTCCAGCTACGATTGAAACAGGTTCCTCACTTATATCTCCGGTGAACTGTAGAGTTAGTTCAATCGGTAGGATCTCTGACAAATCCATTACGTTAGCATTGAACTTGCCTTGATCTCCGACTTTACTCCACATCTCAACTTTGGAGTATGGATACTTTATAATAACATTTGCCATCATAGACGCTCTCCAGGTAGGTCGCTTACTACCGAATACGTCTTGCTCTTTCTTGGTGAATGAGTCTATCTGGCGGGTGATTCTCAATAGATTTGTTCTCGTGCCCATCAAGATGACGGTTACGTCATTCAACTTCCTCATCACTGGCGCGAGAGAGGTCGAGATCTTGTCGATTAATGACTCTTGATACGGCATTATACTGTCTTGAATTCAAAAACGAAATCATTCTCCATCTGGAGATCGTATCCGTCTTTGGCTTCTTTCCCTATTGTTACTATGTAATTAGTATTCGCAGCGAGGTTTGCTATCGGCTTGTAGGTTAGATTCTGTCCAGGGAAGTCCCAGATGAAGTCTCCCTCAGCGTATGGTAGAATAGTGAAGTTGTTTCTCACAGATTCCATTACCATAGGACGAGAGAAGTTAACTACGATATTGGATGTAACTGCGTTTCCTGTAGTTTTATTTACCGGGGATGTTGTCAGAACTGTCGGAGGATTTTTGAGATATTCCTGGCTATTTAGCGATCCATCTGTTCCATACAGACTTAAGATCATATCATCGACAACACCCCATTGAGGTTCAGGATTACCACGAATAACTCCTGTAGGAGTCCCCGTACCATATTCGCTACCGATGAACACTAAATCAGTGAAGAGTACCTGAATATTGTGCTGTATATCCCAGATCTCATTTACTCTCAGATGCTCTACGAAAGCTCCAGCGAAACTGCCTTTATTTAGAGTATCGAAGCTAAGAGTAATTTTAACATTTACATCTTGTCCAGCAATTTTAATTGGAACATCTAATTTGGTAAGAGAGGCGCTATCCGCCATTAATTTAGTAAAAGCTATATTCCAATCATCTGGATTGGAGAAGAACGAGAACGCAGGTACGAACATTCTGACAGGATTTGCAATAGCATAGCCTAGTTCAGGAATAAAGAAAAATCCACCTGCAGCGTAATAGTTAGTCTTCTCGATGATCAGTTCCCGATCACCAATTCCATAGGCTGTGAAAGGGATAGGAGAATTAATTACGCCGAAGAATCGGGATGCATCACCGAGGGCATTATCTCCACCAGCATCTACATCTGTGACAAAGATACGACTTTCAATCGTATCTCCGAGATTAGTGGTGGCTTGGTCTGGATATAATAATTGTGCAAAATAAATGTTTACACGTTCTAATATTGCCCGAACTATGGGCGGAAATTTGTTTTCAAGCCCAACGTAATAACGCTCGGCCATTCATTAATCTTCTTCGCTTTCTTCTGAATCTTCTTCCGGTTCTTCACCATCAGAGTTTTTCACTTCTTCGAGATCTCTTGAAGCATCGATCAGAATATCTACAGCAGGATTGTTCGTGCCGAATTTAGTAATGAGATTAGTGATTAGGACGTTTACTTGTTTTACGCAATCCTCATAAGGATCGATGAGTTCAGGTTCTGCATCGAACAGTTCTTGTTCTTGCTTCTTTTTCTTCGCTTCTGTAAGGAGAGCCTTAATAGGCTTCAGTGCCGAAAGAATTTCCTTGTCCTCAAAAAGTCTAGGTGCTGGACCTTTAGGCTTGTTTATAACAGATATGTATCTTTTAGCGGGTTGCAATTCCATACTTTATTAGTTAATTGGTCAAGACTTTAAGAATTTATCAAGAGTCTGATTTAGATGTTCTTGAGAATCTACAGGGCCGAAAGGATCCTTATCTGCGTAAGGCATTTTCTTAGCGCCAGAAACTGGGATCTCGGGGACAAGGCTTTGAGGGATGTCGCCCGAGATCATCTCTTCTAACGTA